>Ga0210081_1000108_pt1 | contig 15811 bp, 15 predicted proteins | sample White_ThreeSqA_D_FD_185589 | JGI IMG/M metagenome (GOLD analysis project Ga0210081, IMG submission 185589) | Wetland microbial communities from the San Francisco Bay, California, USA, that impact long-term carbon sequestration -... | ecosystem: Environmental > Aquatic > Marine > Wetlands ...
TTGATTTTTGATATTTCATATAAGAACAAATACAAAAATTACCAAAATTGATAATCTAAACTCTTAATTCATATCCTTCCCAAAAAATAATTTCAAATAGCCTCTATCTAATATCCCAAATCTTAAACCCCTAACCTTGGTGGATCGGAGTAATTGAAAATCTTATTTCTCAAGATTGCTTGGAGAAAACATGGCTGAGAGTGAAAAAAATGACTGCAAACGAACCGACCCTAAATTTTATGAAAAAATATTCAAAAATTAAATTCTATTCTCAAGGCATCCATATTTTTGGGGGAGATATGTCTTGTTTAAAATCATCTGGTTTTATTTCATCTGAACATTTTTTCATGTTCTTTTGGGAAAGACATTCATTTAATGCCTGTGTAAACAGATTTTCTTGAATTGTCTTAAAGGCAGATTCTTTTTCAATGGCTCTGTTAGGATTTGAACCCATAAGGTAATACTTGTATTCGGTAGTTTCAAAATCTAAAAGTAAATTAGAAAACATTGCTTTTTTTACAGATAACACATCATCCAAAAACCACTGTTTTTCAAAACCTCCAACATCATGTGCCACTACTATCATATCGGCACTCTCAAATTCTTTAATGACTTTAAATTGTATAGATAGAACCTTTGTAGAAGAACCCCAGTGGGTCATAATTGAATGAAGATCTTCGATATACTCTCCATCATTTGAAATCTGCTTATGTCCCATGGTTCTAATGATCTTAATTGGTGCACTTTCCTTTTTATGGGAAGTTGCGCCTTCTGGGAAAATATACACCTCAATTCCTGAAGGTGGAAGATCTCCATCATTATTAGGAAGTTCTATGGTGAGATTAACTACTTCTCCTAATGTTAGGACTTTTTTGTTATTTTGTCCGTCAAGCTTGATGGAATTTGATTGTTCTACTTTAGAAAATCCATTAGGATATGCCTTTACAATATTGATTACTTCATCATCATCGATATTGGTATATGACATATCATAACCCATTATTCCAGATGCCTCTTGGAGATTTCCATTTTCAGTACCAGGATGATTCAAACTAAGAGAATGTCCAATTTCATGTAGTGTTATTCTTTTTATCATTTCAGGATCAAACTGCTTGTGTTCTTGATTTTTTATAATGTATTGAAACTTTTCAAGAGTCATATTCTCCCAAAAATTATTGTCATCCTCTGCCATCTTCAAAAGAGTACTTTGATAATCATCTGTGTAGATAGTTACATTTGCAACAGGTGTTTGCGGATGACTAAATCCGGCAACCCCTGAGACTTGAAAGAATGTGGGATTTGGGGTGTCATAATAATTCACATAACCGTCACAAATTGATTCATCTTGTGGATGAACATGCATAGTCATGTCCCAAACTTTGGAATTTCCAGTCACTTCTACAATTCTGTCATGCCAAGTTTTTACTGCTTCAACTGCAATATCATTGAAAAGTGGATTTTGCTCATTATCTTTGATACAATAATCTATCTGAGTATCATTGAAAACCAATAATCTGTTACCGGTATATTTTTGAAAATCAATATATTCATTTTTTTCTCCTAGGGGGGAAAGCGCATAAGCATTTTCAAGTACTACAAATGACATAATCATCAGTGAGGCAATAATTGATAACGTCCCAAATCTTACTATAGAGTTTTTATTTTTGATTTTCACTGAAAAATTTTTGAAAAAAATAATGTTAAACTACAGTATGTAATCTAGAGTACAAACAAAAATCGATCTGTTCAATTTGAACAACTTTGATAGTTTTATGCCTATGTGAGAGTATGAGTTGTTTCTTTTTCGGATAATTTTTTAAAATTGATTCAAAGTGATTTTGTAACATTTTCTATGATTCAAAAAATTTAATTCACCATTTAATTTTCAAATAACTATAACTCCAAAAAAAACACACATTATCAAAGCTAATGGGCAAAGAGTACTTTTTAATGAAAACAAGATTCTAAGTACATGTCGTAGAGCTGGAGCAAACCAAAAAACTGCTCATCAAATTTTAAAAATTGTTCGCTCTAAAATTTATCAGGGAATCAGCACAAAAGACATCTACCGCATAGTTCTTCAGGCGATTTCTGAGCAAAAAGGAAAGATGGGTCTTCATCATAGATACCAACTAAAAGAAGCAATCATGAACTTGGGTCCAAATGGGTTTGCCTTTGAAAATTATGTTGGAGCAATTCTGGGACCATACGGATTCAAAATTCTTGGTTTAAGACGAAAGATAACTGGTGAATGCGCTAATCATGAGATTGATCTAATTGCCAGCTCGGCGGGAAAAAAATACCTTATAGAGTGCAAGCATAGATCCACAAGAGGATCTTTTATTGGATTAAAAGTTTCATTGTATACTCATGCCAGATTCCTTGACACTTCACCCTATTTTGATGGTGAAGTAATAGTTTGCAATACTAAAATTTCTGAAAATGCTAAACAGTATTCTAATTGTATAGGGCAACAGGTTTTCTCTTGGCGATATCCTCCTAAAAAAAGTCTTGAAAGGATTATTGAGGATTACAAGCTATATCCGATCACAATTCTAAATTTGACTCCCAGAGAATTGGAAAAATTCTCAGAACGTAACCTTATGCTTGCAAAGGATCTTTTAGATCATGATGAAAATGTTTTGGTCAGGCAAACAGGTTTATCAAGAAAACGAATTCAAAATTTATCAGAACTTGCTGAAAAAGTAATTTCTGACTTTACTTAACAAAAATACTTTTGATTCCTAAATTTCTAATTTTAACTTCTTATTTTTGTTTAAAGAAATTGCAAAAATAACTGATGCTAACGATATTAGAAAAGCTGTAAGAAAAATCATGTTATATGCTTCTGGTGTCGGATAACTTTCTTGAGTTTCTATCGTAGCTCGATACATTTGTTGAAACATCCCAGATAAAGACGGGCCTATGGATTGACCTACAAGATTTAGCAACAGGGTCATTCCTAGTGCAATCCCTGCAAATTTAATGGGAGTTGAAACTAAAACAATGTTAAAACCTCCAATAAATGCAAGAGATAAACCCCCAGCTATTATTGCAAGAGTTATTGTAATCATTGATTCTGTGGAATGAAAAGAAAGAATTGCAAAAAATCCCACTGTTCCGATTACTGTTCCAATAAGTGTTAGTCTTTTGTTACCTATTTTATTTAGCATAAACCCTGCGGAAATATTGCCAATCAAAAATACAATCATGAATGGCAATTGAATTGAAGCTGTTGAGAATTCTGTCCCTCCAAAACCCAATGGTTGGGGACTCTGTATCATTATTGGAATTGTTTGGTAAACCATAAAGGTACATAGACCCACAATGAGTAAGATAAGTATTCCAAAGAGCAAAGTTTTGTTTGTAAGTAATTTGAGATCAATTAATGGTGCATCTGCACTTTTCTCCATTTTAATAAATATCCCTAAAGAGAGTATTGAAAATAAAAACAAGATGGCTGACATCATTCCTTCTGAACCATTTTGCAATAAGGAAATACCTAGAAGAAATGAAATAATTGTCACTGCAAGGAAAAAGGATCCTTTAACATCAATTGATTGAATGTCCATTTTATTTCTGGATTCTGGAATTTTGATGAATTTTAGTATGAATAAACCTAGGATCATTGCTACAGGAAATACTGTGAAGAACGTTGCATGCCATCCATAATTTTCAATTATGGTTGCACCTGCAAGTAGACCAAGTGTTGCACCTATTGGAAATGTTGCGGAGAAGATTGATTGACCTACAGCAAGTTTCTTCTCTGGTAAGGTCTCTCTAATTATTCCAAACGCGATTGGAAACATTGCTATTCCTATTCCCTGAGCTGCCCTTGCTGCAAGCATGGGAAGAAAACTTTCCACAAAACCTCCTGCCAAAACTCCTGTTGAGTATATTGCCAACACTATGAGGAGAATTTTCTTCCTTCCGTACATATCTGAAAATTTTCCGGCAATTGGTGTTGCTACTGCGCCTGCAATCAAATATGATGATAATATCCAAGATGCAGTGTTGTATGAAATGTCAAAATCTGAAATGAATGCAGGAATTGCAGGCAAAATCATTGTTTCGGCAAACATTGCAATAAGGCCCAAGCAGCTTAAAGTGACAAGAATAAACCATGCAGAACGACTGATCTTTTCTGATTCTTCTACCATCTTTAAGTTCAATCCAAGCCTATCTGGAAGTTTAAAATAGGTTTCTTCTTTGTTTGGAAAAACAATTAAGATAAGTGGTAATAAGACTACTATAATGCCTGTTAAGATTAAATGCTCTCATATTCTAGTCTCAAAACAAAGCGAGGCTATGGCCATATTAGAACGCATAAAGAACGGAGAAAAATTTGGCAAGTTGGCAAAAGAACTATCTGTTGATTCAGGAAGTGCTAAAAAAGATGGAAATCTGGGTTACTTTACAAAAGGAATGATGGTAAAACCCTTTGAGGAAGCTGCTTTCAAGTTACAAATCAATGAGATCTCTGAGCCTGTAAAGTCAGAGTTTGGATATCATATAATAAAACGAATGGGCTAGTTTTATGGTTCTGACTATAAAAATATTGGATGAATTATTGGGATACCTTGACAACTCTATTTCTAAACTTGCTCATGAAATGCTGGAGTCTTCTGAATTTCATATGGATAATAATTTTGAGGAATTTCTATCTGCTCAATATGATGTGAGGCTTGATAACTTACTTCAAAAAAAGAGTAGTAACATACACCATTTAGAATCTGGAATGAAAAATCTAATCATTCAAAGAAAACAAAAACTAATTGGCAATATATTAAATAATTGAGGTCTAAAGAAAAGCATCAAGACCTTTCTTTGTTGAATTGTTTTTTTGTAATGTCTGTGTCATTTTCTCCCCCATTGATTTTGCAGCGCCCATTTTTCTCTTACCAATCCAATAATACGTTTCATCTATTGTATTTTTTGCCATCAATACAATGAGTTTTCCAGTGTCTTTCCTTCCAGTTCTTCCCCTCCTTTGTATGAATCGAATAGAGCTTGGTATATTATCATAAAAAATCACCTGGTTTACTTCAGAAATGTCTAATCCTTCCTCGCCTACTCTAGTTGCAATAAGTATGTCAAATTCACCGTCTCTGAATTTTTGGACAGTCTCAATTTGCTTTTTTTGTTTTAGTCCTGTCTCTCCTGCCTTTCCAATTAATATTCCTGCCTTTAATCCCATCTCTGTTAATCTGCTATAGATGACGTCGACTGAATCTCTATAACTTGAAAAAACTAATGCTTTCCCTGAAATTGATTTTAGAATTTCCTCTAGTTTTTCTATTTTGGGGTGCTCAATACCATTTGATTGTGCTACCTTGGCAAGATGAATTGCTCTAGTAAAATTAGGATCTGCCTCAAAGAGTTCTCTTACTCCAACTCCTTTTTTGGCCTCGGCTCGCTCACAGAATTTCAAAAATGATGTGATTCCATGTGCCTCAAACATGTTTAAAGCATAATGGATTCTTATTGCAGTAAAAAGTGGTTTTGCACATCTTTTATTTTGTCTTAAAACAAATTGACGTACTCGAAGTAAAGCAGAAAGAGATTGTTGTCCATTTAACTGCAGTCCATATTTCTTTAGTGTATCGTATCTTTCATCTAAGGCTAGTTTCAAAAGTGTTTGAATTGCTTTCATTTCGGGAGTTAAATCTACTGTAACCCATTCTGTGTTAGTTTCTTGTATGTATGGTTTTACATCTGTACTTTCTTCGGTTCTTTCAGCAACAGAGGAAATATTTAATCTAGTTAAGATTTCTGTAGCTTTATCTTTTTCGCTTGGTAAAGTTGCAGTCATTCCTAAAATTCGAACATTTGAATTTGCAAATCTTTCTGCAATTCCTGAATAAGCATAGTCGCCAACGGTTCGATGCACCTCATCAAATACCACTAAACCAAATTGGTCGGGCGAAACTATTTGCCTGTCTAGATCATTTTTTGTAATTTCAGGAGTTGCACAAATCACACTATTTCCCCAGAGCTTTGTTCTTTTTTGAACAGGATCCTCTCCTGTAATCAAAGCAATGTCTTCAATTGTCAAGGTGTTTTTTAAAAAATCATAATGTTGATTTACCAGAACTCTTGTTGGGGCAAGAAAAAGAATTCCTTTTCCCTTTGAGAGATACTCTGAAATTACATGCAATGCTATTGTTGTTTTTCCTAGACCTGTGGGCAAAACCACAATGCAGTTTTCCTTTATTGCTTGCTGGGCAAGATTTTCTTGATAATCTCTTTTTTCAATAGAGTCTTTTTTGATGAATTTCTTATCGATGTGTAATAATGTCAATTTATTCATTCTTGAATTCTGTTTTATTGATTTTATGTTTTTCGTATAGCTGATGGTTGACCACAATATGATTTTGAATTGCTTTTCAACTGAAAATGAGCCTGAAAATATTAGCTTCTGGGTATTTTTAGGATTATTTACAGTGTTTTTGACAATTCTTTATTATTCGGTAATAGAATTAGGACTTGGTTTTTAAAATTAAAGGAAAGTTTGAAATTTCATATTTTCTAAACCCTTAATTTTGTAATAATTTGTTAAAATCTGTGGATGAAAAAGAAGATGATTTTTCAGAAGAATCTTTTCAAAAACATTTAGAATTTTACAAAAAATTAAACAAGAAAATCAAGGACATTCAAAAGGAAATCGGTGATTCTAGTGATGAAAAAATCATAAAACACCTACATGAACGAATTGATGCTCTTGAACTTGACAAAAAAAGAATAAAAAAAATGTTCAAAAACACCACTGATGATACTTGGAAGGATCTTTAAAAAAATAAAAAATAAAAAAAGAATTGCTTATTCTATCTTTTTCTTTGCTTTTTCAATCATTGCAGCTTCTTCTTTCAAATGTTTTTTCAACAAACGCTCATGGTCTTTTCTATGTGCGCTTAATGCTTGAACAAGAGATTTTTTTGATTTTGCTCTTTTTACAGCATTTTGAAATTTTTTATGAATGACGCTTACTTCTGATGTATAGCTAGCCATGATGTATTTTTTTTGAAGTTGCTAAAGAAGGTTGTGCAGAAATGAACCATCACAAAATCAGAGGGCGATCACAAAACTCAGATCTCTTTTTCACACAGAAATTTCTGAAATTAACGAATTCATATATTGACGAAATAAAGCCCAATGATATGGGCAAATCATTTGAACGACCAGATTGGGATGAATATTTTATGCTTCAAGCTGAACTTGCCAAACTTCGTTCAAATTGTCTTACTCGACAAGTAGGCGCAGTAATTGTTCGCAATCACCGACAATTAGCTACGGGATATAATGGAACTCCACCAGGTGTAAAAAACTGCTTTGATGGGGGATGTAAGAGATGTCTTTTGAGAATGGAGGGTAAGATTGAATCGGGTGCCTCACTTGATAGGTGTTTGTGCAATCACGCTGAAGCAAATGCCATAATGCATTGTGCAATTCTTGGAATAGAAGCTGGTATTGCTGGTGCAGTACTTTATACTACATTTGTACCATGCCTGGAATGCACCAAAATGGCAATTACCATTGGAATTAAAAAATTTGTTTGTCTTGACTCGTACCCTGAAACAGACTTTGATTTATTAAAAGAGGCAGGCGTTGAAGTAATTCATCTTGACAAAAAGAGAATTTCAAAATGGGCTCAGGAGTTAGTTAACAAATATGATGATTCTTCTTAAGTGATATTATGCAAGTAGACGTATCTAACATTGAAAGAATTTCTTCAATGCCTCCTGCCATGTTGGTTTCTGCAACATATGATAACACTACAAGATCTGCAGTCCTGAAATTTTATGAACCAGAATCTAAAAAATTAATTTTATGGACTGATGAGATTGGACATAAACCATATTGTTACTCTAAATTAGATTTGGACGAATTAGATTTTCTCCAAAACAGAGAAGATGTTTTAGAAATAAAAAAAGTTAAACTGCATGATTTAATCTGTGATGAAGAAATAGATGTCTCAAAAATCACTGTCTCTGATCCTCTTGCCATTGGAGGCACCACTGGTGAAAAAAGTATTCGAAATGTAATAGAAACCTGGGAATCTGATATCAAGTATTATGAAAATTATCTTTATGATAGATCTTTAATTGTTGGAAAATACTATGAGATAACTGACGGGAAAATAAAACCACATGATTTGGAAATTTCCGATGAGGTAAAGATTGCCCTAAAGAGTTTACTCTGGGATAAGGTGGATAGTGGAAGCATGGTTGATGCAAAAGAGTTCAAAGAATGTATTACTGATTGGGCGGATTTGCTAAATCAGCCCATACCAAAAATCAAACGCCTAAGTGTAGACATTGAGGTTGAGGCAGAAATTGGCAGGATTCCAGATCCCAAGCTTGCAGAAAAAAAAGTGACTGCAGTTGGTTTTAAAGGAACTGATGGATTTGACCAAATTTTTGTTTTGAGAACTGAGGATACGGAGCAAGGAAAAAATGAACTTGATGAAAATGTAAAAGTTGTATTTTATGATAAGGATAAAGAAAAGGAGATGATTCTTGATTCTTTTAAAATTATGGAAGAATTTCCTTTTGTTTTAACATACAATGGAGATGAATTCGATTTGCCATATTTGTACAATAGGGCAGAAAGATTGGGAATTAAAAAAGACGAAAACCCTCTTTATATGATGCGTGATTCTGCCACGCTAAAAAATGGGGTTCATATTGATTTGTATCGAACCCTCTCAAATCGCTCTTTTCAAATTTATGCATTTAGCCAATCGTATACTGACTTTTCCTTAAACAGTGTATCTAAGGCATTGTTAGGAAAAGAGAAAATTGACTATGGTATTGAATTGTCAGATCTTAATCTCTACCAAACTGCAAATTATTGCTACAATGATGCCCTGATTACCTATGAACTTACAAGTTTCAATCATGATCTGCTGATGAATCTCCTTGTAATTATCGCACGAATAGGAAGAATGCCTCTTGATGATATTGCAAGATTAGGTGTGTCGCAATGGATTAGGAGTCTGCTGTATTATGAACATCGTCAGAGAAATGCCCTTATCCCAAGAAGAGAAGATTTGCAAAAAAGATCCGAAGGAGTAATGTCAGAAGCTGTAATCAAAGATAAAAAATACAGAGGAGGGCTGGTTGTTGACCCCAAAGAGGGAATTCACTTTGACGTTGTTGTAATGGACTTTGCAAGTCTGTATCCAAGTATAATTAAAGTAAAAAATCTCTCTTATGAAACGGTTCGATGCTCTCATGATGAATGCAAAAAAAATACCATTCCTCAAACCAATCATTGGGCTTGTAAAAAAAGAAACGGATTGACTGCAATAATTATTGGCTCCTTAAGAGATCTGCGAGTAAATTACTACAAGAGTTTATCAAAAAAAGAAACCTTGTCTGAAGAGCAAAGGCAGCAATACACAGTTGTTAGCCAAGCACTTAAGGTAATTCTAAATGCTAGCTATGGTGTCATGGGTGCAGAGATATTCCCATTATACTTTCTTCCTGCTGCAGAAGCAACTACGGCAATTGGAAGATTCACAATTCTTGAAACTATTAAAAAATGTGAATCAATAGGAATTGAGGTATTATACGGAGACACTGATTCGATTTTTATCAAAAACCCCTCAGATGCTCAGATTCAAACCGTTATTGAGCAAGCAAAAAAAGACCATGGGGTAGATCTAGAAATAGACAAATTTTATAGATATTGTGTACTAAGCAATAGAAAAAAGAATTATCTTGGTGTGACAAAAGAAGGAAAAGTTGATGTCAAGGGATTAACTGGAAAAAAATCTCACACTCCTGGATTTATCAAAAAATTATTCTATGAATTACTTGATATTTTATCCAAAGTTCAAACAATGGAGGACTTTGAGCGAGCCAAGAGACAAATCTCAGAAAAAATCGCCACCTGCGCCAGAAAAATCGATGATAAGGAAATTCCTCTTGAAGATCTGACCTTTAATGTTATGATAAGCAAGGCTCCATCAGAGTATGTAAAAACAATCCCTCAGCATATACGGGCAGCAAAGCAGCTAGAATCTATAAGAGAAGTAAAGAAGGGAGATAAAATCTCCTATGTTAAAATTTTAAACAAACCTGGCGTGAAACCAGTAGAGCTTGCAAAAAAAGAAGAGATTGACTCCAAAAAATACATGGAGTTTATGGAGGCTACTCTTGATCAAATTACGTCATCAATGGATTTGGATTTTGATACTATGCTTGGAAAACCAAAACAAACTGGCTTGGATGAATTTTTTTGGAGTTAGATTGAAGCGGTATGGAAATTGACGAAAATCTTCTAACGATTTTAGGAGTTCTTGCAGGAGTTTTAATTCTGTCTGGTTGGGTTGAGCAGATAATTAAGGGCTACAAGACAAAGAGCTTGAAAGATATTTCAAAATATTTAATGATTTTAATTTCAGCAGGTGCAGTTCTTTGGTTGGTGTATGGTCTTGTAGTTGATGATGTATTCATTATTGGAACTAATCTTGCAGCTATTGTTCTTATGATGACCGTACTAGTCATGAAAAAAAGATATGAAAAATTAAAAATTCATGGTATTGATTAAGGGTTAAATAGAATACTGAAATTTTCAAAGAAAGATGTTCATTATTAATTGTAAAAATTATGAAGAAATTGCCGGAGAGAAAATAATTTCCTTTGTCAAAGCAGCTCAAACCATCTCAAAAAAATATAATACAAAAATCGCTATTGCCCCCCCTCAGCATCTTATTGGTGTGGTTTCAAAAACCAAGATTCCAATATTTGCTCAACATGTTGATGTTTCAAAGATTGGAAGTACTACTGGATTTATTGTTCCAGAGCTCTTAAAGAAATCAGGAGTTAAAGGTTCTTTGATTAATCATAGCGAACACAGAATTTCCAGCAAAGAAATTGCTCATCTCGTATCCAAATTACATGAATTGAAGATGATATCTGTTTTATGTGTAAAGGATGTTGCAGAGGCTAAAAAGTATTCAAAATTAAATCCTGATTACATTGCTATTGAACCTCCGGAATTGATTGGTTCTGGCAAAGCTGTATCAAAGGAAAAACCAGATCTGATAGTAAAAGCGGTAAATGCCGTAAAAAGTTCAAAAAATAAAACAAAATTACTTTGTGGAGCTGGGATTGTATCAGGAGAAGATGTGACTGCGGCAATAAACTTGGGATCTGATGGAATATTGGTTGCAAGTGGGATAGTTAAGGCAAAAAACTGGAACAAAATTATCGAAGAATTTGCAAAGGCCATGAAAAAATAATTACCTTATACTTGAAACAGTGTACACCATTAGTTTGCCAATATTAAATAAAATAATTAAAATAAATTTCAAATGTTCATTGAACTATGAGAAATAGAATCATATGCTCTGAATGTAGAGTTGAATTAGAAACTCGATCTGAAAGAAGTATTCAAAAATGTGAATACTGCCAGCTTGCGTAAGTTCACAATTTTTTGCCACTAAAGAAATTGTGATTCTTTCATTTTCATTAAAATATTATTTAAAATTTGAATTTAAAGTAAATTTGTTTTATTCTCTGAATAATAAAAAATTCTGCTTCAAATTAGTTTAAATCCCCCTATTTTTGATTGTTTAATCTAGATAAAAAATGAAACAAATCTACTTTTATGATGAGGGTGATGGAAAAAACAAAAAACTCCTAGGAGGTAAAGGTGCAGGCCTTTGTGAAATGACACGCCTGAAATTACCCGTCCCGCCAGGCTTTGTAATTACTACCGATGTCTGCAAAAAATATTATCAAAATAACAAAAAGTTGCCAAAATCTCTAATTCCTGAATTAAAAAAGAATATTGCCAAAATTGAAAAAAGAACTGGAAAAAAATGGAATTCAAAGGCCAATCCATTATTGGTATCTGTAAGGTCTGGTGCAGCAATTTCAATGCCGGGTATGATGGACACAATTTTGAATTTGGGTTTAAATGACGTTACTGTTCAGGGTCTTGCAGAAAAAAGCAGCAATCCAAGATTTGCATGGGATTCATACAGGAGGTTTGTTCAACTATTTGGCAAGGTTGTTTTTGGTGTAAATGATAAAAAATTTGACGATGTTTTAGAGAAAGCCAAGCACACACAAGGTGTATCTGAGGATAGTGCACTGAATCAAGATTCCTTGAAAAAAGTTGTTGAAGAATACAAAAAGATTTGTGAGGATCATACAGGTAAAAAATTCCCCTCAAACCCATTTGAGCAAGTAGAACTTGCAATAAAAGCTGTCTTTGGAAGTTGGATGGGGGAACGTGCAGTTGTTTATAGGGAGAAAAACAACATTACAAAAGATATCGCTGATGGCACTGCAGTAAACATTGTTTCGATGGCATTTGGCAATATGGGTGATGATAGTGCTACAGGAGTGGTGTTTACTAGAAATCCAGGTGATGGAACAAAGCACATCTATGGAGAATATTTGGTGAATGCTCAGGGAGAGGATGTAGTAGCAGGAGTAAGAACGGGCAAACAAGTAGATGAGATGAAAAAAGAAATGCCTGCTTCTTACAAGCAATTAGTCCAAACTTGTGAAAAATTAGAAAAACATTACAAAGAACCACAAGATATAGAGTTTACAATCGAACAAGGAAAATTTTACCTATTACAGACAAGAAATGCAAAAATGAATGCAGTTGGGATGATAAAGACTTCTGTTGATATGGTAAAGGAAAAATTAATCAATAAAAATCGTGCAATAACCAGACTACATGCAGAGCAATTAGAGCAATTACTGCACAAAACAATTGATCAAAAAACAATCAAAAATTATACTCAGGTAGTCAAGGGAATCGCTGCATCTCCTGGGGCTGCAAGTGGAATAGCTGTTTTTGATGTTAAAAGGGCAACTACCTTAGGAGAGAACGGGACAAAGGTGATCCTAATACGAGAAGAAACAAAACCTGAAGACGTTCCAGCATTTTTTGAATCTGTTGGGATATTGACTAGTAGGGGTGGAAAGACATCTCATGCTGCAGTAGTAGCCAGAGGAATGGGTAAACCATGTATTGTTGGTTGCTCTGATATGAAAATTAACTATGATCAAAAAACTGCAACCGTCTCTGATAAAGTCATCAGAGAAGGTGATTCTATTACTATTGATGGAAGTAGTGGTAATGTCTTTCTTGGTGAAATTCCAACAATTGAACCAAAAATAACTCAAGACTTTAAAACCATTTTAGACTGGTCGCAAAAAACAAAAAGAATTGGAATTAGAGCAAATGCTGATACTCCGGATGCCGCAAAACTTGCAAGACAATACGGTGGACAAGGAATTGGATTGTGCAGGACTGAAAGAATGTTCAACGGAAGAGACAGAATTGGATTGTTTGTAGAAATGATAATGGCAAAAACAATTGAAGATAGAAAAAAAATATTAGAAAAATTAGGAGAACTTCAAAAAAGTGACTTTATAGAAATTATGCAAGCTATGGAAGGATACGAAGTTACAATCAGACTACTTGATCCACCTTTACATGAATTCTTACCAAACCCTGAAGAACTTGCAGAAAAGATTCACAAACTTGAAGCAGGTGGTGATCAAAAAGAACTAGAAGATGCAAAGATTGTATTTAACCGGGCACGAGAACTTGCAGAAATTAATCCTATGATGGGTCATAGGGGAGTACGAGTAGGTGTCACATACCCTGAAATCTATGAGATGCAAATTCGCGCAGTTTTTGAGGCTGCGGCATTTTTGGCCAAAAAGAAGGTAAATGCTCACCCACAGATTATGATTCCGCAGATTAGCAGTATTGCAGAACTCAATCACATTAAGAAAATCTATGACACCATAAAAGATGAAGTTGAAAAAAAATACAAAATGAAATTAAAGATAAACTTTGGAACTATGATTGAGGTAGTTCGAGCTGCTTTGACTGCAGATGAATTGGTAAAAACTGCTGAATTCTTTAGCTTTGGAACTAATGATCTAACTCAAGCAACTTTTAGTTTTAGCAGAGAAGATGCTGAGGGGAAGTTCCTTCCAGAATACCTAGAAAAAGAACTTCTTGAGAGAAATCCTTTCCAATCCATAGATGTTAATGGGGTGGGAAGCTTGATCAAGATTGGAATCTCAAAAGGCAGGGCACTAAAACCAAAATTAGAAGTTGGAATATGTGGGGAACATGGAGGTGATCCAAATTCTATAAAGTTCTGTCATGGAGCAAATCTTAGCTATGTTAGTGCATCTCCACATAGAATTCCAATTGCAATTGTAGCTGCAGCACAAGCAGCAATTGAACAACCAAAGAAAAAATCAAAATAGTGAAACCTATATCCTAAAGTCTACTAATTACTTTGTAATTATCATGTTGCCTAGAGTTGATTCAATTAAACAGATGAGACTCAAAATCGGCATTACCCAAAAAAAACTTGCTTCATTAACTGGAGTCAGCACATCAATGATCAACCAGATAGAGTCCGGTAGAAGCCAACCTAGTTACAACACTGCAAAAAAAATCTTTGATATTTTGGGAGATATGGAAGGAAAATCTTCATCACACAAGGCAGGAGATTTTTGTAGCAAAGATATTGTCAAACTAAAACCCACAAACACCTTACATGATGCAATAAAAAAAATGCACGAGTTGTCAATTAGTCAGATTCCAGTATTTGAAAACAATGAACCTGTTGGTGTAGTTACAGAAGACGGGATAGTTAAACACCTGGCTGATGTTGGTGAATCTGAATTAAAAAATGCGTTATTATCTGATACGATGGAGGCTGTTCCACCAATAGTGGATTTTGACACTCCTGCAAATGTATTGGTTCCGCTAATTCGTTACTCTAAATGTATTCTAGTTTCAAAAAAATCCAAAATTGTTGGAATAATTACTGCATCTGATACTTTGAAAATGATGGAGTAAATTATTTTGGATGAGAGCACAACTCTGCCAAAACACCATGAAGTGATTTTGGATGAATAAAAGTCACTTTAGTTCCAGCTGATCCTGGACGGATTTTTCCAAGAAACTGAATTCCACAATTTTCCATCCTTGTTACCTCTCCTTCAATATTTTCAGTATCTAATGCAAGATGGTGTAATCCTTGACCTTTTTTTTCTAAAAATTTCTTAATTGGGCTTGAATCATTTGTTGGCTGCATTAATTCAATTCGTCCATTCTCCAAGTGAAGAATGGCTACCTTTACTCCTTCTGACTCTACTGTCTCAAATTCGATTTCATCAATTCCAAGGGCTTCTTGGTATATTTTGGCTGATTCTTCAACATTATTTACTGCAATTGCTATATGATCTATTTTCATACTCTTCTGGTAAATTCTCAAAGTTTTTATCTATTTTCAATGATCAAACTCGATCAAAAATTTGATCGAGTCTGATTTTCCAAAAAACGAATTATTCGTTTGGTTAATATACGAATATGCTAGAGGGTGATGGTGCAAAAACCAGTTTTCTTAGCATTGGTTCTTAGTTTAACAAGTGTCTTGGTTTTTGGCTCTTTTGGAATTGGTTTTGCTCAAACAGTTGAAGTTGTCGATGTTGTTGAAAATAAAATGGTCACATTAATTGCAGATGCATTTGATGAGGATGGAAACAATCTAGATTTTGTTTGGAAACAGATTGATGGCGAACCTGTTGCTTTATCCTCTAATACCGCAAAAAACCCTCAATTTATGGCACCTGAAGTCCCAAATGGCTCAATTAAGGCTTTGACCTTTGAGGTAACAGTTACCGACCCTCAAGGCGCTACTGATTCTGATATTGTAGATATTGTTGTTAATCCTGTAAACCATGTTCCTCTAGTTAGCGCAGGAAGAGATAAAATTATTTTCCCATCTATTAATGCTATAACATTAGTT
>Ga0210081_1000111_pt1 | contig 15567 bp, 33 predicted proteins | sample White_ThreeSqA_D_FD_185589 | JGI IMG/M metagenome (GOLD analysis project Ga0210081, IMG submission 185589) | Wetland microbial communities from the San Francisco Bay, California, USA, that impact long-term carbon sequestration -... | ecosystem: Environmental > Aquatic > Marine > Wetlands ...
CGGGCATCGTTCGCGAAAGGTCGGTGGCAAGGGCCCGCCAGTTGACGTGGCCCCACTCCCGGTTGCCGCGCTCGGTCATCTTCGAGTGCCCGACCATCAGCGCGAAGCCTCCGTTCGAACGGGGCGGCGTGTTGCGGAACTCCGGGTAGACGCCGGGCTCGTACTCGATCGGCCACGGCGTTAGATCGTTCCAGTTCGCGACCGTGCTCTCGATGTAGCCGTTCGGCGGCCATTTCCGATAAATCAGCTCGTACACGTCGCAGAAGTCGCGCCGGCTCGGGCGCGCCGATCGGTAGCGCACGTCTGACACGCGCCACGCCTGAGCGGGCAGCCCGTTGCGCAACCGGTGATGGACGACGAGCTCCACGTCCGGGCGTTGCCGGTTCACCATCTTGCAGACGGCCAGCGCGAACAGCCAGTCGCCGAAGCCCTGATAGCGGCGGTGAACGTAGGCCTGCGGCGGCGCCGGCGGTCGCTGAATCCCCGGGCGGTTTCTCGGCCTGCTACGGCGCAAGGCCGTACACGACGAACTTCCCCGGAAGCGGGGCGTCGATGCAATGCAGCCGGAAGCCAGCCGTCCAGAGCATCCGGCAAACGGCGTCGCGCGTGAAGTACCACAAGTGCTCGGCCTTGTAGTGATGCTCGCCGCCTGGCGTGAACACGTCGGGCACGTCAACGACGACGGCGCCCCCGGGCGCGATGATGCGGCGCAGCATGATGACCTCCTCGCGCGGGTGCAGCATGTGCTCGAGCACGTCGTGCAGGGTCACGAGCGTGAACGGTCCCGCGCTCGCTCGCACGAGGCTCTCGAGAGTGCCGAGCTCGATCGTTGCCCGGGTCATCGCCGGGTCAGGATCGACGCCCGTCGCTTTGAACCCGTACTCGTTGAGCTCATCCACCCACGCGCCGTTCGCTGCGCCGATGTCGATAGCGTGGAAGTCGTTCCGCTCGAAAACGCGGCTCGGAAACACTTCGCGATACTTCGCGAGGCGGATCGCCGAGACTTTGCGGTCGTGCTCATAGCGCTGCGCGTACGGGATGCAGCCCGGGTGGCGGTCGAGCGCGGCGTGATATTCGCCGCGGTACAGCGCGTCGAGCTCGTCGGGCGTCTGGTCGGTCAGTTGGTGCTCGACGTTGCAGAAGTCGCACCGCGCGATCTTGAGCCCAGTCGGTGCCGTACGTTCGGCGAATCCCATCTCGATGCCGCAAAGGCACGCCCGGATCAGTCTCATTGATTGCCCTCGCGGTCGGTGTGCGCCGGAGTCTAGCGCGTGCGTCGCGCGCACGACAAGCCGGACTCGGCATGCTTCACGAGCACGACGAGGCGCGGGCGCCCGTGTCCGCCTGCTGTCACTCCCACTTTTTGCCACCCGGCGCGCTGGAAACAGTAGCCGGGGTTCGAGCTCTCAACCGCGGACGAATTCACGTACGTGTAGAACGGACGACCGGCGCCCCACTTCCGGACGGCGAACGGCTCAGCCGCGAGAATAAGCTCGGAGGCTGTCAGGTCGGAGTGCTCGCGCCGAAACACCGCGCAGTTGATACCGAGCGGCGGCGCAAGCGGGCACGAATCCATGAACCACCGCCAAACGAACAGCGCGCCGAGGTCGTGCGTCAGTAGTGCCGCGTGGGAGCCTGGCCCGACGATTTGCGGGTTTTGGCTGCCGCGGCTCGAGTAGTGCCGGTTGTAAATCGGCCGCAGCCGAGGGTCGCCGTCGCGTACCTCGAACCACGGATCCGCGCCGAACTGCAACGCGGGCTGCACGCTCAGTCGTCGAGCTTCGGCCCGAACTGCAACATGGTGATCGACGGATGCGGGCCCGGGCGCGTGGCGATGTGCCGCACGTCGGGGAACCTGGTCGTCACTTTCTCGATGTAGCGGGCTTGCTTTGCGAGGTCGTCGGATTCGACGCCGGCGCCGACGATTTGCGTCCGGGCGTGCCGCCCGATGACGTCGATCCGCTCGTCCTCCGACAAGTCGTTAAGATCGGCGTAGCCTTTCATTCGGCTGCCGTCACGAGGCCGCCGGTCACGTAGCCGTGCCAGCCGCACCCGCCGTTGAGCAATACGGACCGCGCCATGTTCTGCACGAAACCGTCCGGGCCCGGGTCGCCGTGGAGGGTCAGGTCGTGCAGGCCAGTGCCGACCATTTTCCAGCGGCCAGGCTTGGGTTTCACGTGCTCGGGGACGCCCTTCGATCGGCTCCAGCAGATCACGCTGTGCGTTCCGCGCGGGCCGTCGTTTCGGTGGAAGCAAAGCGGGCACAAGAACCGGACGCCCTGAGCCTGGTCGATCGACTCGACGACCTCGAACGATTCGCCGTTGTCGTTGAACAGTCGGAGGAACTCGGGCTGCAGCGCCGTGAAAACGATCGGCGGGTGTTGCTTCGGCTTGCTCATATCTCGCGCACCTTTATGCCGTAGATGGTTTCGACCAGCGCCCGCTTGAGGCGCGAGAGCGGCGTGTCCATGCCCTTGACGTCCTCGACGATGGTCCGGCCGCCGGCCTCGAGGTCACGATATCGGAAGTCGGCCCGGTAGACCACGGCCCGGCCGCTCGCATATCGCACCGGTGTGCCGTGGATCACGATCGGGAATTCGGGCTGCAGCTCGAGGCGCTCGATCAGCCGGGCCCGCTCAAGCATCCGGAGCTCTTGGTACCGCTTTGCCTCTTTCTTGCTGTGAAAAGTTACGCCATCAACGACCGTGCGCTTGGCGCTGTACTTGTTGGCCTTCGGGTTCCACTTTCCGCCCGCCCGGGGCCCGGCGTTCATACCGGGCCCCGGGTTCGTTCTCTTTCGCTGTTTGCAATGGCCGGAAGAACGATGGAACCGGCCCGCGCGCTCACGGTATGTGCTAGACGGAGGCTGCCGCGGCGTCCCGTACGATTCTTTTCGCCGTATTCTCGACACTGATCAGGGTGTCGTGGCGCTCGATCACGCGCGAGATTCCCGCGACCTGATCGACAAGTTTCAAGTGAGCGTCGAGCGATTCGCCGCGTCGTTTCTCGTAGTGCTCGAGGCTCACCCGCATGGCCGTGAGCTGCGCCGTCGTCCGAATGTGCGCCGTGATGACGACGCCGGCGAGGATGATCGCCTGCGCGACCATAAACAGAGCGACTTCGGTCGTTACGCTCAGCCCTTCCACGCGGTCCTCCTCGCTGCCGTTGGCGTGATGCTATCGACCGGGCCGTGGTCATGTAAACAGGTAGGGCTCGAGCGCCGTTTCGTATGCAAGCATCAGCGGGTGAAGCGGCTCCGCGTTCGCCGTATACCCGAAACATTCCGTGCGACCCGACACGCCGGCAGCCTCAAGCAACGCGCGGACCTGGCGCACCCGGTCGAGTTTCGCGTTCCCGCCCCACGCGACGAGAATCCGCGCGCCTGGCGACCCGGCCGCCTCGTTCAATATGCGCATAGTGTGCCGATCATTGTCGGGACCGACCGGGTCGCTCACTTGCCAAAGGTCACGGGGATGCGTCGCGCGGTAGGCATACAGATTCCAGAGCACCCACCCGCCGAGGCCCAAGCGCTCGGTGAAGCCGCGGATCTTGCGCGTTGTGTGATCGTCCTGGTCGTCGGTGGCGGTGCTCGGGTTCAGGCAGCCGAGGTAGAGCAAGCCGTCGGCCGCGGCCCACGTCTCGCGGAGCTCGTAGCGGTAGAACCCGCAAGGGCTCAGCACGTGCGACCGGGCCAGCCCTTTGAACAGGTCCATCACTCGGAGTCCGGCGGGTCGGCGTCGCCCTTGTCGGGCTGGTATCGCGTGCAGTCGTGCAACGGCTTGATGTTGCGCGCGTGGTGGCTGCCGACGCTCGGCGCGCTCACCATCGCCGCGAACTGATCCGGTGAAACGTCCGCATAGTCGTACACGCGGCCGCCCTTGAACCATACCCGGAGCGTGCGGCTCTCGGCATGGTAGCCCACGGCCTCGATGTTGCCGGAGTCGCTCACGCCAAGCGCGCGCACGTCGAGCCGGCAAACTGTCTCGGTTGTCATTGTCGGTGCCATCAGTCGTTCCCCTCCTCGTCGTCCTCGATCACTTCCGGCCGATCAGGGACGGACACGTTCGGGTCGCTCTCGTTCAGGTGCACGGCGTACGCCCAGTCGAGCACCGCCTTGCGTGTTGCCTGGTCCCACGTGTCGGCCGTGTCGATGTCAATCTCGATGCCGATCACGTCGAGCGCGTCGATCACTGTCGCGCGCGTGAATTCGCCCGGGTACGGATCGCTGCCGTCGGTCGGCTTCTCGTCCTCGAGGCCTTCACCGTCAGAACCGCCGGTGGTCGACGGCTCGTCGTCGTCGGTGGTAGGTGATGACCCGCCCGGGTTGTCGTGCCGGTCCTTGTTGAACCCGCTCGTGTCGTCGGCGTCGTCGATCGACAATTGCTTCTGATCCTTCTCGCCGCGAATCTCGTCCATTCGCTTGAGGTAGTCGTCGGAGCTGGCCAGCACGACGACGACCGGGCGCCCGGCGTAGTCGCTCAGGTCGTGGCGCGACTCGCTCGTCGCCGCCAGCGCGAGCTTGCCCGCGCAGCCCTTTGCGTTGAACTTGACCTCCTCGAGCGTCGCGATCGCGCTCGGCAGATCGCCGGCGACCATGACCTCGAAGCCGGCGCGCACGGCCTGGCGTATGCGCTGGTCAATTCGCCGGATCAGCTGTTCTTGCTGGCTCTCGTTGCAGAGTGCGAAGCCCTTCTGCTGTTGCTTGAGCTCCTCCACGACGGCGGCGAGTATGTCCTTGCCGACGTTCGCGGTTAGATGGTCGATTCTTGGCGTCTCGCTCATGATTGCCTCCCGGCTTGGTAGTTTGAAAGGTCCGAAAAAATGGCCTCCCGCTCGTGGTCGGGCAGCCGTGAAAAGTTGGCGAGCCAGCGCTGGCGCTTCCGCTTGATGCGTTCCCGCTCGCGATAGTCAGAGCCGACGCGGTCGTACCCGTGCAGCGTGGCCGGCGGGTCGAAGTTCAGCCAGAGCGACTCCGGCACCGTGCCGCCGCGCGTCATGGCCTGGTAGTCGATCCGGCGCCACGTGGTCAGCCATGCGTCGTAAAGCGCGCAACGGTAGCCACTTAGCATGACCCGGGCAGCCGTTTGCGATAGCAGCTCGAGGAGCTCGACGTGGTCCTCGTCGCTGAGCTCGCGGTGATAGCGGACCCGATCAGTCCGGCGCACGCTGAGCGGATACGGCGGGTCGGCGTAGATCAGGACCGAGTCGGTCAGCCACGGCGCGTTGACGGCGTCCGTCGGGCTCAGTGCCTTGCGCAGCCAGTCGAGCGCGTCCTGCTCGAGGAACAAAACCCGATCGGCATCGTCGGGCCTGTCGGTGCGATATCGCTCCTCGAGCGTCGCGAGCGCGTCCGGGTCCAAGTCGAGCGCGATCGAATCGTACGCCGCCTCTTTATGCCTGAGCACGGCGCCGCCGCCGGCGAACAATTCGACATAGACGCGGTGCGGCGGCATGAGGTTGACGATTCTCTGCCAGATGCCGGCGCCCTCTTTTCCGCCCGGGTAGCTCATGAAGTTTTGGCGCTCCGCTGGCTCGTATTGTCGGCGCAGACTTCGTGGGCTCGCCGACCGTATCCGCCGTCGTAGTAAAGCTGGCCGAGCGTGATCGGCTCGTCGCACAGGTAGCACGCGTGCAGGGTTTGGCACTGGCGCAACGGAAACTGTCGGATCGGTTTCCGCCGTTTGCGTCCCGGCTGTTGGCTCACTTGCGCACGCGCCCCCGCTTGGCTGCCCGGATTTTCTTCCGCACGGTTTCGGCGTCGGGCAGATCGTCGCCGTCGTTGAGCCGGAGGAGCTTCGCCGCTGGCTGGCAGACCATGACCGCGTAGGACCCGTCGCCGATGTTCTCGTTGACGCGAACGCGGCCGGGCTTGCGGTTCGCGCAGATGCAAGACCGGATCTCGCACCGCCCTGGCGGGCGGTCCTGCGCGCGCTTACCCATCGCGGGAGTACTTCACCGCCGTGGCCGACGTCGCTCGAGGCTCGTCGCTTTCGGCGGTGGCGGCCGGCATCGCCGCGCCCGACGTGATGCGATCGCGCTTTACCACGTCGGCGCCGGCGGCAGCTGAACTTTGAACCACTGACCCATGCGCAGCCCGTTGACCGCGAGCACGCGGACGTTGTAGCCCATCGCGTACTGTTCCTTTCCTGCCTTCGGGTAGATCGGTCCGGTCGCGAAAAAGTTCGACCCGAGCTTGCGCTTCCACTCGGCCTGAACGCGCTCGGCATAGGTAAGCGGACCGCCCTCGATGGTGTCGGCCCCGATAAGCTCGCACAGAGCGGTGTGACCTTTGCCCTCGTCGTCGAGCGGATCCTGACTGATCGGCGTCCAGTTTCGGTCGTCGAGCTTCACGATCCCGCGCAGCCGGCAGAGCTTGCGGCCGGCCCAGTCGTGCTGAGCGATCCGGTCGAGCGAGTAGAACGAGGCCCACGATCGCGCAAGCGCGGCCGGGACGAGGTAGACGGACCGAAGCCAGCCGAGATTCTCGTCGGGCGTATCCCTGGCGACCTGGTCGAGATATTGCCGCCACTCCGAAAGGGCGGCGACGACCAGCTGGCCGTTCGCGGTTCGTAGATCAGCAAAGCCCGGGCCCGTGGGGTTCCCGAATTCGCCGGCGTTCTGTTTCGTCATGGAGTTCTCCCGGTGTTGATGGTCGGAAAGGGTCAGCCGTTGAGCTGAGCGCGCGCGCCCTCGATGGCCTGCTGCGCCTCGTGAAATTTCGCGGGATCGCCGCCCGGGCGGTCGGGGTGCCACTTCGAGCGCGCTCGCTTGTATGCCTGCTCGGCTTCGAGGAGGGTCGCCGACGGCTCGAGCTCGAGAACCTCGTGCCACGCGCGGCCCTTGCGCGACTCCGGGGCCGGCAGCTTGGCGTATCCCTGAAACGCTGCGCGGACGAGATTCACGCCGCCGTGCCGGAGTTTCGTCCGCTCGGCTTCGATGCAATGGTGGATGGCCTGCAGGTTGTCCTCGACCTTCGAGTAGCGGTCGACGGCGATACAGGTCGGCAAGCCATCCCACGTGAAGAAAATCGCAACGCCGGAGTCTTTCGGTCGCTGGTCGCCGAGCGTGACGTTCGAGGAGATAACGACGTCGGTCACTTTCTGACCCGAGTCGTCGCCGAACAGTTTCAGCGATTTGCGGACGTTCTCGAGTGCGCCGCTCATCGTCGTGCGGAACGCTGAGCCGCCCGGCTTTGGCGTGCGCGGCCAGTGTTGCGGCCAGTCGAGCGGATACGCGCTTCGAGCCGTCGAGTCCTTCGGCATTGTGTTCTCCCGGGCGTTGCTGATAGTGTGCGCTTGGCGCACGTTTGTGAGCATACGATGGCCGACCACCGGAGGGCAACGCCGTGAAGCTGATCCTGTTCCGTACCTACTCACCGGCCGCCACGCTCGGCCGACTTCGGCCCGACGACGGCGGGTGGGAGCTCCAGACGATTGAGCGGCCGTGGATCGAAAACCCCGACGGCCCGGGCGGCATGATCCGGCACAGTTGCGTGCCCGAGGGCCGGTACATCGTGCGCCCGCACGACTCGTCGCGATTCCCCGGGACTTACGTCCTCGAGAACGCCGACCTGTGCGTCTACTGCTACACGCGGCCCGACAATCAGACGTGGGGCCGGACGGCGATCCTCATCCACGCTGGCAATACCGTGCGCGACGTCGTCGGCTGTATCGCAGTCGGCATGCTGGACGGGGCGCTCGGGAATCAGCCGGCGGTGCTCCACTCCCGGGTGGCGATGCGGCTCCTCCGCGAGAAGCTCGGACGCGAGGAAACCCACGAGCTCGAGATTCGCGCCGACTTCGACGAGGACCGCGAAACGTGAACCGCTGGCAGTTCTTCTGGCGGTCGCTCGACGAGGCCCGCCTTGTCGTCCGCGTGATGCTGCTCGCGAAGTTCGTCGCGCTGGTCGCGTACGTGTTTGCCGCAACGCGCGCGTTTCACGGCGTGATTACCGAGGCAATGGGTCAGGGTGCAGAGTTTGACTGGGCGCAGATGGTGCCGATCCTGACGGCGGTCACGGCGTTCTATGGCGTCACCATCCCGGTGCTGTCGAATATGTACCTGAAGGCCTGGCAAGACTACCGCCAGAGCGGCACCGATTGGGCCGCGGTCGAGGACGGTCACTTCTCGACCCGGGAAGGATCGTGAGGCTCGCCGCGATCGTCGGCGGCGCCGGCGCCCTCGCTGTTCTCGGCGTGAGCTTTCTCCTCGTGCTCGAGAAGGGTCGCCACGCCGACACGCGCGCCGAGCTCGCGGACGTGCGGACCCAGTTCGCCGAGTACCGGGAACAGGTCGCCGAATCAGCGGCAGCCGCTGCAGCCTCGACGGCGGCGGCGGTGGCCGCGGCGCAGGACGAACTCGACCGGCAGCTCGCCGCCGAGGGCGCTCTGCGGAACGAGCTCGCCGACCTCCGGCGGGCGTCAAGTGAGTCGAGAACCGAAGCCGATCGGCTTATTGCGAGGTTGCGAAGTGAGAACGAGGAGCTGGCCGCGTGGGCCGACACTGTCATTCCTGGCGCTTGGCTTGAGTTCATGCGCGGGCGCGCCGGATCCGATACCGCCACCGCCGCCGAGGGTGATCGAAGTCCCGGTGATTCGGTACCGGTCCCTTCCCGCTGAGTGTTTCGATCCGGTCAGGATCGGCGAGCTCGAGGACGGCGCGACGAACGAGGCGCTGGCACGGGCATACCGTGACGCGCTCGCCGACGCGACGCTGCAGGCCGAAACGCTAGCCGGTTGTCGTGAGCTTGAGGTCGCGCCAGTAGATGACGAAACCGAACCACGGTAGCCCGCGCCGATCGCTGCCCTCGAAGAACCCGCGAAACTCCTCCCAGTTCGGGAACCCGTCAGCCTGAGCGAACCACTCGAGCTCGTCCGGCGTCTGCAATAGAACGCGCAGGAGCTGGTCGCCCGGGTCGAGCTCGATCCGGTCCGCATAGATGGCCACCGGCTGCACGCGCGCGCAGGTGGCGTCGCCGATCTTCTGGCACTGTTTCGTGCGCATGCCGGTGTACAGCATGAGGGGTTGCCCTGGCTTCGGGTCCTTACCGCGCGCCCGGGGCCGGCGTATCGTTTGCCACTTCTCGCCGCTTTTGATCTTCGGCACGAACCGGGCCTGAAAGTTGAGCGCGGGCATTACTTCGAGCCCTCCACGATCAGCCAAACGGCGACGAGAATCCACGCCACCGAAATGCAGAGAAGCCCGAGCGCTTTCAGCGCGCGCGACACGCCGACGTCTACGGCGATCCGGGCCCAAACGAGAGCGAAAATCACGGCGAGCATCAGCCCGCCGAAGAACTGGCCGTTCGTCATGGTCGTCTCTCCGCTAACCGCGACAAGTGCGCGCGATATTCGTCGGCGCGATCCTGCTCGCCGTCCACTTTCAGCCGGTGCAGCGCTTCGACGCGCACCGCAACGCGCGCGATGTAAGTCCCCGTGCAGCCGTAACACTCGACCATAAGGTCGTGGTCGACGGGCTGCCGAACGTCTACCGTGTTCGGCGTCTCGCAGTACGGGCAGTCGATATCGATCCAAGCCTTTTCAGCCACTACCGACCCTCCGCGCGCGCGATCAATCCCTCGAGCTCGTCGATCGGGACCGGGACCAGCAGGCTTTTCTTGTAGAAGTCGTCGCGCAGCCTTTTGCAGAACGCGATCAACTCCGGCGCCGCGGCGATCAGCTTCGCGTTCGCGTAGGCCTCGTGGTCGCTGGCCACCGGCGAGAGCGTGCCGCCGCCCGGCATCTTGAGCTGGAGCGGCGTCTCGGCCTTGCAATGGTGGCACGTCAGTATCGGGAACCTGGTCGCCGCGATTGCTGAGCTCGCCGCGCTGTTCCCCCAAATTACCGTGCCGTCGGTATTCCACGGCCCGGGCGTTGTCTCGTTCATGAATCCTCCGGGTGTATGCGCTGCCGCCGCTTGTAGTCGTTGGCGTACGGCGTGCGCCATTTGCTGAAAACCTGATCGGGGCGCCGCGAAATTGCGGTGCCGGATGACTGGTCGCGGAGCTCGATCGAATCCCGGTCGAGCCGCGTCACGGTCCAGAATCGCTTGCTTTTTCGGTGCACGAGCTCGTCGCCCACGCCGATTTCGTCGGGGCGGCTCATGCGTGCCCGCGGAAGGTCATCCACTTTCCGCCCTCGACCCGCCAAACGTCCCCGGCGTCGAGCTCCACGCACTCGAGCTCGCCCACGACCGTGACCTCGACGAGCGAGTTCACCCGGCGCGCGATCCGGCCGAGTTCCTTCTGCTCGAGCACGATCGGCCCGTTGAACAGCGCCTGAAACTCGTCGAGCGCGACCGTCTCGACGTCCAGAGCCGTCTCAATCTCGGCGACCGCGTCACGCATGACCGGCCGTTCAAACCTGACCCGTATCACTTCGACCTCCACTTGTTGCGCGCCGCCGGCGTGTAGTTGCGGGCGGCGCGGGTTCTGTTGCAGGTTCCGGCGGCAAGATCCCGGCCTTGCGTAGCTGCGATATCGCCAGCGCCAGCGCGGCGAGGAGCTCGCCCCGGGTCAACTTTGTGGCCGGCACGCCGTGCACGGTCGTGCTCTCGGCCTTCGGTAGCCATTCGGCGACCATCGCGGTTGTTTGCGGCCACGGCCTGACGTTGAAGTCCTCGAGGATGGCCCGCAACACGGCGACCTGGCGGTCGGCGCGGTCCTGGCTCATGGTCCCGCGCTCGACCTGGCGCGGGTAAACCTTTGCCCGCAGCCGCAGCTCCCGCTCGAGCTCTGCCACTTTTTCGGCGTGCCGGATCGGCTCGTTGTGGCCGTCGCCGAACAGGTCGCCGCCGCTCATGGCGATCGCTTACCGTTGCGCCTGACGATGGCCATATCGCGGTGCTGCCAGCAGAACAGCTCGCGCGTTTTCCGTTTGCAGCCGAGTGCCGCGCACTCGCTTGCCACCGGCAGTTCTGGCGGTGCAGGCCTTCCCGACGACGCCGCGGCCACAAGCTCGGCGTCTGCCTTCCGCCACTCCTCGCGCGTCAGCGGTCGCGGCTTGTTGCGTTCCACGTGAAACTACCGGCGACGGGCGGAGAAGTCAGCCTCCGACCATATCCGCACGCCCTCGCCGACGAGCGCGGCGGCGTCGGCCTTGAGCGCTTTCACCGTCTTGCCGATTTTCTTCTCGTCGGGCATGAGGAAAGCGGGGTTGACCTTGCTCGGGTCGGTGACCTCGAACTTCCACACTTCGCGGTTGCTGAGGCCCTCGACCTTTGTCGTTTGCGGCGCCACGGGGCCGGCGACCACCGTCGAGGCGCGCGCCACGAGGTTGTCGGCCTTCGCGTTGCCCTTGTGCTCGATGCCCGCGGCTGCGGCCTGGAGCTTTTCGGCTTGTGCCCGGTTGCCGGCGGCCTCGGCTTCGGCGGCCTGCCGGCGCTTTTCCTCGGCAGCGCGGCGAGCCTTTTCCTCCTCGGCCCGGGCCTGAGCCTCGAGCCGCTCGCGTTCGGCGCGGGCGTCGGCTTCGGCTTTCCTGGCGGCCTCGGCCGCGAGCTCGTCCTGCTTGCGCTTCCAGTCGGCCATCGTGCGCCGCTGATCCTGTTCGGCCTTCTGCAGCCGGTCTTTCATCGGTCGGAACCACGACCGGACCTGTTTCAGCGCCTCGTTGAGCGGCTTCGTCGCTTTCTTTTCTTCGCCGTCTACCTCGTCCTGCAGCGTCTTGAGGTCGCGCAGATTGTTGCCGGCCTGCTCGAATGTTTCCGGGCTCGTTACCTGCACGACCGGGTAGCCGACCGTGCGCTCCTCGAGCTCGGTCACGTTCGTGGATTTCTTCGGCTCGACGGCCGTCGTTTGCGTTACTTGCGCGTCCATAGTCCCTCCGGGGATTGTCGTTGCTGATTAACGGCCGAGCCAGCGGTGAAGCACTAGCGCAGCCTTGAAAATTTGCCAGTCGTTCGGGTCCTTGAGCGGGGTCAGAGTATAGGACCCGTCGGGCTTTAAGTGCACGCAATAGCGGTCGCGGAGCCGGCGCCCGGTTTCCTCCGCGTAGGCCTCGCCGTATGCCGCTGTTTGCGGTCCGACGGTTTTCGGCACCGCCGCGGTGCTTTTGGTGTCCACGAGGCGGTTCGAGCGACCCCACGCCAGAACCGTGTCGAGCGTGCCGGCGAAACCGTGCCGGGCGGAATACACGCGCCGCTCCGACTCGATCACGACGGCGCCGACGTCCTCGAGGAACTTCGCCCACGCCCGGACGTACGGTTCGAGCACCGGATCCAGCGCGGCCCAGTCGAGCCGCTCCTCGTTGTGCAGATGGCACGCCAAGTGCACGTGCGTGCCGAGCTCGGCGGCCGCCGCGAGGATGGCCGGGTCAACAAACTGCAGCCCGCTGTACGGGTCGAGGACCGACGTCACGCCCGGGACCTTGACGCCGTCCACCCGGTAGGTGTGCGACTCGTCCTCGAAGTGCAGGCCGTCAGCGGCGGGCACGGTCGCGAATCCAGTCGAGCGCGCCGTTCATCTTCGGCTTCTCGAGGTCGCCGAGGTCGTTCAGCTCGAAGTGCGCGAGGAACTCGCTCGCCGCCACGTTGCTGTCCTGCAGCCGATGTTTCAGCAGCCCGATTTGCTTCGGCGTGATCTTCGGCGCGCCGCCTTCCTGGCTGTCGGCCGCCGGCGAGCTCGTCGCTTGTGGCGCCGCGGTGCGTGGCTTTATGTTTCGCGTGTCCTCGGCGGCCGCTGCCGGGTGCAGCGTGCCGTCCTCGTCCTCGTAGTCCTGCACGAAAATATCGGACGCGGCCAGCGCCGTGAGCGTGAGGTCAATCTGTGCGCGTTTCTTGGCCATTTTCAGGATCGTGTTCGCGAGGTCGGCCGGGTTCTGCCTGACCTGTTGCGTCCGCTTGACCACTCGTTCTCCGCGACGGTCGCCCCATTCGCTGCTGTACTTGATGCGGCGCCGATCCTCGTCGGCCTCGTCGAACTCCTCGTCGCAAACGGCCGCGCGCCACTTGTACTTTTCCTCGCCGGTCGAGCACTCGCCGACGCCGGCGCCGACAACGAGGCCGGTCGGTATGTGCCGGCCCCGGAGGATGATCCGGTACCGAATCTCGTCGCGCGTGCTGAGGTCCTCGACCTCGGGCTCGACGGCGATCCGGAAGGTTGACAGGAGGACCTCGCTCCCGGCTTTGAACAGTGACGGCTTGCCGCCGCTCGTGACCGTGCCGTAGTGCTCGCCGGGTTTCATCACGGCGCGCATTACCTCCTGCACGTGTTTGACCTGCGCTTTGATTTCGACGGCGGTCAGGGTCGGCGCACTCGCCGCCGCCGTCACAAGGGCGCCGCTCGTGGGTTCGCTCATGCTGTTTCTCCGTTGCTGATACGTGCGCACCGCGCACGCTTGAAAGGATGGCATGGAAGTGCCCGCCGGGACAAGACGCCCCGACGGGCGGCCCGGTGGCAAACCGGGCGTGGCCGCGATTATCCGCACGGCCAACGGAGGACGCTGTTCCTATAGGACGGCCAGAGCCACGAGGAGGAGCGGTGCCACGCTCCCCGCAATGATGCCGGCGCAGATCAGCCGGCGGACCCGTCTCGGGAGCTGTCGGTCATAACCGAGAGCGTCCCGAACCATGAGGATTGCGCTCGGCTCGCTCATGCGCCCACCGCGGCATAGTAGCCGACGGCCTCGCAGCGGAAGCGGAAATTGCCCATGTGGCGGATCGTCGGGCGGCAGCCCGCGAAGAACTCGACGGCCGCGTGCATCAGCTCGACCTCGAACGCCGACGTGTTCGCGTCGGTGCTGGTCGTGAAGTCTGCCGCGATCGGGTTCTTCCAGTTCGTGCGATCGGCGACGCGATCGAAAGCGTCGTGGAGCTGGCCCCACGTCACCCGCTCGCCGAGTACGGTCGCGACGACGGTCGCGCGCATATCAGCGCGGAGCTTCGCGTCGTCGTCTGCTGTCCAGGTCCTTGTCGTTGCCATGATGTCCTCCGGTTTCGTTGCGTCGGTTTGCCCGCCGACGGTTTCTATCGTGCCCGAGGCGCACGGCCGGCGCCGTGATGCCCGTCACGTTTTAGCACTCTGAGCACGAACGCCCCGGACGCCCCACCGCCGACCGCGGCGTTGCCGTACCGGCGCAGTTGCTTGCCGATGTCGCGCGCGGCGCTGGCGTCCAGGTCGTTGTTGTCGAGGAACGCGCGAAGCGGGCCCTGCCAGAGCCGACGCCGCTCGTCGTATAGGACGACGGTCGGGCCCTGGCGGTTCATCGCGTGATGTCCTCGCCCAGGATGCGCTCAGCCTTCGCGATCAGCTCGGCCCGATCCGCGCGGAACGGTACCGCGGACTTCCACTCGCGGCGCGCATACAGGCCCGCGGGCGTTTCCATGCTGCCCGCCGGGATTCTCCAGACCTCGTTCCACTTGTCGCCGTCGAACAGCTCGATGACGGCCGAGCTCTGGTTGGCGTAGGCGTCCGACTCTATGCGAATCCGGACCGGACGCCCCTGTTCAGTCTTGAGCAACTCCAGAAACTTGACGCCCTGGCTACTTTTTGAAATGTCGGGGTTCATCGTGGCTCTCCTATGATGCAAAAACGGCAAGCGCGCGGGTTCTGGAACTCGGCCGGGTACTGGTGGCCGGTGAACTCGAAGCCGTCGTGGGCGCGGTCCTCGACCGCTTCGTCGGTGTGCTTGTCGCAGACGACCTCGATGTCGTCGCGCCGATCGCACCCGCTCGTGTCACTGAACTGCAAAACCAAAATCATGTGCCTGCCCTCCGTTAGCTGATTGCGTCGAGGCCGTCGAGAACCCGAATGCGGGCGTCCTGTTCGCTCTCGTCCTTGCCGATTACGCTCGAAACGATCAGGTCGACGAGCACGTCGCGGGTATGCGCAAGCGTGCCGACGTGACCCCAGTCCTTGTGCTTGGTTTCGTTCGCGTTCTGAGCGCGCGCGGCGATCAATTTCGTTAGCTTCTCGATTTCGCCGGCGTAGGTCCGGCAGCGTTCGTCGATCGCCTGTTGGTTTCTGCTTGTCATGATGTCCTCCGTTTGTGGGTCGGGTTTGCCCTCCCGACGAGTCCTATTAAATGCTCCTTGCGCACGAATGCAAGTGAACCGCGTCACACTTTCGCGCGGGCTTTTTCGGGAATTCTGCCGAAATATCCAATTTTTACCGGGTAAAAACCGGGTAAAAACCCGGGAAAATTCGGGATCCGGCCCCGGCGGCGCTGGCGGTGGCTGTCCGCGTCCGTCCGCGGCCCTTGCTCAGAACCGTGCGGCCGGTGCATGATTGCGCCCGTGGAGGATCACGCCAGCCAGGAACGACCCGAAACCCGTCTCCGCGAGGAGCGGAAACGCCGCGGGCTTTCGGTGAAGCACGTCGCCGACGAGGTCGGATACGACCCCTCGAACCTGAGCCGGCTCGAACTCGGGCACCATACGCCGCCCCGGCACATTGCCCGGGCCTTGCACGCCTTCTACGGCGGCCAGGTTTCGCTGGCCGACATCTACGACCCGCTCTACCGCTTCGAGGTCGGGAACCGCACCCGCGAGCGGTGAGCTCGTTCCCGCACTCGCCGGCGTCGATCGCCTACCTCGCGGCGCTCGTAGCGCTCGAGACTCCCCTGGTCGGCAGCC
>Ga0210081_1000112_pt1 | contig 15418 bp, 13 predicted proteins | sample White_ThreeSqA_D_FD_185589 | JGI IMG/M metagenome (GOLD analysis project Ga0210081, IMG submission 185589) | Wetland microbial communities from the San Francisco Bay, California, USA, that impact long-term carbon sequestration -... | ecosystem: Environmental > Aquatic > Marine > Wetlands ...
AAGGGCCGCGTCGGCAGCTCGAGTCAACCCATCCAGCGTGCCATGTTTCTTCAACTCGGCAATGCCCATCGAGATCCTGATCGGAATCTGGATCAACGAGTCCGTGCCGTCGCCGGTCGTGCCGCTGACGTTTTGGCGAATGCGATCGCCAATTGCCATCGCCTGCTCCGCAGTAACGTCTGGCAACAATACGGCGAATTCATCGCCACCATAACGGACCAGCAGGTCGCGCGGGCGAAATTGCTTGCGAAGCACGCGTGATACCGCCGACAGGGCGCGGTCGCCGGCGATATGCCCGAACATATCGTTGAACTGTTTGAAGTTGTCGACATCGATCATCATCATCGTGACCGGTTTGTCACTTTCCGCGCAACGTGCGATTGCCTGCGGGAAAGTTTCCTGCATCGAGTGGCGATTCGCGAGCCCGGTCAGCGCATCGGTTGTTGCGTGCCGTTCGAATTTGCGCAGCTCGCCGTAGCTGTCAGCGATGACGCGGTTGTGGCTGCGCACGCGTTCGGACAGGACGACCAGCAGGTTCTTGGCAAAGGCATGCGATGAATCAACCATGTTCCAGAGTACGGTCTGGTGGATGACGAGCAAGTGAGAGTCTTCCGCGCCGATGACGTAAGCAGAAGGGTCGCGGTCCTCGATGATCGACATCTCGCCAACGCACTCACCGGTCTCCATGGTTGCCACGGGCGGCGTGTTCGGAGAACCGACGTGCACGTTCAGGCTGCCGGACAGGACGACGAATACGTGCTCGTTTTTCTGGGACGGCGAAATCAGCAATTCGCCGGCCTCGAGATCGCGGCGGTCGCACAGCTGCAATGATTCCTGGATATCGTCGGGCAGCACGTTCCTGAACAGCTCCAGGCTGTTCAGCAGGGAGCGCTTGTAGTCCGAATTTGTTTCCAGCGTGTCGTGCAAAATCGCTTCCTTTACCGTGTTTTTCGCACCCGCAAGGCGGGTCGCCGGACACTGTTTGCCCGCATACGTATATTCTCCCGCCTGGCGCAAGGGAGTTATGCCGACTGTGCCACAGTATTAGCTTGTACAGAGTGTGATCTGCGTCACTTACTCGCCCGATTCCAGTTCTTCGCGTGCCGCGGCGAATTTTTCACGGTCTTTCGTGCTGGGCTCCGGGTACCGCAAACCGATGCTCTGTAACGAATCGATAACAATCTCCGCGACGCGGGCGCGCAGGTACGGCTTGTCATCGGCGGGGATCGCGTACCACGGCGCCCAGGGCCGGGAGGTCGCATTCAGGGCCTCCTCGTAAGCGTGCATGTACGCGTCCCAGTGGCGTCGTTCCGCGACGTCGTTCGGCTCGAATTTCCAGTTCTTGTCCGGATCATCGAGGCGGGCAAGGAAACGGCGTTTCTGTTCTTCCCTGGAGACATTCAACCAGAACTTGATAATGACCGTGCCGTTGCGGGCGAGATGCTCTTCCTGTTGCCGGATCGAGGTCAGCCGTTCATTCCAGATCGTACCGAGGTTCAGCTCGCCTGGCAGTTTCTGGTAGGTGAGGATTTCCGGGTGCACGCGGACGACCAGTACTTCCTCGTACTGGCTGCGATTGAAAATGCCGATGCGGCCACGTTCGGGCAGCCGGCAGGTCGTGCGCCAGAGAAAGTCATGATCGAGTTCGAGGTTCGACGGCTTCTTGAAACTGAATACCTGGCAGCCGGACGGGTCGACTCCCTGCATCACCGAGCGAATGGTGCTGTCCTTGCCAGCCGCATCCATCGCCTGGAACACCAGCAGTACGGCATTACGGTCCCCGGCGGCGAGCACACGCTGCAGTTTGCGCAACGCATCGGTGCTTTTTCTTCGGTGCTTGCCCTTGTGCCGGTGACCGTCGGTCTGCGGCGTCGTACTGGCTGCTGCAACACGGAATGTGCCGTCGAACGGTACGAGATACTCGGATTCTGGCGCCTCAAACATGCTTGTCCTCGATGGTGTTGTCCACGTGCTGGGCCAGCGCCCATGCGATGTGCTCGGCGACCAGCGCCGGGGCCTCATGCTGCCTTGCCCTGAGCGCCGCGACAACCTCGCGCGTTGTTCGGGCGTTGCCGAGCGCCACGGCGATATTGCGCAGCCAGCGCTCGTAGCCGATCCGGCGGATCGCACTGCCTTCGGTGTTCGCGAGCCAGGTTGCTTCATCCCAGGCGAACAGGTCGCAGAGGTCTGCATCGTCGAGCCCATGCCGTGGTGCAAAGTCCCCCTCGGCGGTGGGCTTCGCAAACTTGTTCCATGGACAAAAAAGCTGGCAATCGTCGCAGCCATAAATGCGATTACCGATGGCTTTGCGAAACTCCACCGGTATCGCCTCGTGCAGCTCTATCGTCAGGTAGGAGATGCAGCGGCGCGCATCGAGCGAGTAGGGTGCGACGATCGCGTCGGTGGGACACACGTCGATGCAGGCGGCGCAAGTGCCGCAATGGGAGTGCTCCGGCGCGTCAACAGGCAACGGCAGGTCCGTATATAGCTCACCGAGGAAGAACCAGGAGCCGCTGTCACGATCAATCAGGTTCGTATGTTTGCCGATCCAGCCGATGCCTGCTTTTTCGGCCAGCGCTTTTTCCAGTACCGGCGCGCTGTCGACAAACACGCGGTAACCGAATTCACCGACACGCGACTCGATACGTCGCGCCAGCGCGCGCAGCCGGCCGCGCAGGACCTTGTGGTAATCCCGACCGAGCGCATAGCGCGAGATGTAGGCGCGCGTATCGTCATCGAGCAGTGCTTTCGCATCATCCTGTGCGTGTGGCAGGTAGTCCATGCGCACCGACAGCACGCGCACCGTGCCTGGCACCAGTTCCTCGGGGCGGCTGCGCTTGCTGCCGTGGCGCTCCATGTAGTCCATCGAGCCGTGAAACCGGGCGACGAGCCATTCTTGCAATCGTGCCTCGGCCTCGGCCAGGTCGATATCGCTGACGCCGGCCGCCTGGAAGCCGAGTTCGCGGGACCATCCGGCGATCTCCGCCTTCAGGGCCTGCATGTCGGTTTCGGTTGCTGTTGTCGTGGTAATCGTCAATGTCGGTTCCCGGCGTCGGCACAGTATAATCGCGCGCATGCAAAGACTGCCCACGAACATCTACTCTGTCGCCGCCGTGCGGGAATTCGACCGGACGGCGATCGAGGAGCATGGCATTCCCGGCTACACGCTGATGACGCGGGCGGGAGCGGCCGCGTTGAGCGCCGCGCGTGCACGTTTTCCAGGCACGCTACGTTGGCAGATCGTATGTGGTGCCGGCAACAACGGCGGCGACGGCTACGTCGTTGCCAGGCTCGCTGCCAACGAAGGCATCGTCGTGTCGGTAGTCGCGCTGGTCGACCCGCACACGCTCAGCGGTGACGCGGCCACAGCCTACGGCGATTTCGCGGCTGAGGGCGGGGTCGTCATGCCATGGAGTGGCGAGCTGGACGGCGAGGCGGACCTGCTCTTCGACGCGATCCTTGGCAGCGGCCTGGAACGCGAAGTCGGCGGCGAATTTGCTGCCGCCGTGCAGGCCATGAATGCGCATGGCGCGCCGGTTGTCGCGCTGGACATCCCGACCGGTATTCATGGTGATACCGGCGAGGTGCTGGGGTGCGCCGTGTGTGCCGCGCTGACGGTCACGTTTGTCGGCCTGAAGGCCGGGCTGTTCCTTGGCGCGGCGCCGGGTTTTGTCGGCAGCCTCCAGTTTGCCGGCCTGGATATTCCCGACGCTTGTCGCGCAGGCGCCGATGCAGTGATGCGACGCATCGACGACGAGGTATTTGCCCGCGCGCTGGCGCCGCGCAAGCGCTCCGCCCACAAGGGCGATTTTGGCCACGTGCTGGTCGTGGGCGGCGCTGCCGGCATGCCGGGTGCCGTGCGCCTGTGCGGGGAGGCCGCGTTGCGCGCCGGGGCCGGACGCGTGAGCATTGCGACGGATCCGGCACATGCGGCGGTGCTGGTTGCGAGTCGGCCGGAGCTGATGGTGCATGGCATCGCGTCGGCCGCGGCGCTGCAACCGTTGCTCGACAAGGCCGATGTGCTGGCGTTCGGACCCGGGCTGGGTCAGTCGGGCTGGGCACACGACCTGTTCGACCTGCTCAGGAACGATACCCGACCGGCTGTCTGGGACGCGGATGCGCTGAACCTGCTGGCGGCGGAGGCGACCCCGGCAGGCAATCGCGTCATCACGCCGCACCCGGGCGAGGCGGCGAGGCTGCTCGGCACGACGGTGCAGGATGTGCAGTCCGACCGGGTCAGTGCGGCACGGGCACTGGTGGCACGTTACGGCGGTGTCGCGGTGCTGAAAGGCGCCGGTTCACTCGTTGCTGCCGCCGAAGACGCACCATGGGTCTGCAGCGCCGGCAATCCCGGCATGGCCGTGGCCGGCATGGGTGACGTCCTGACCGGCATCATCGCGGCATTCCTTGCACAGGGGATGGCGGCCGAGACCGCGGCCGCCTGTGGTGTCGAAGCCCATGCGCGGGCCGGTGACCGGGCGGCGCAGGCGGGGCAGCGGGGCCTGCTGGCCTCGGATCTGCTGGCCGAGCTGCGAGCCGTGGTCAACCCGTGAAGCTCACGCTCCCGGACGAGGCGGCCACGGTCGCACTGGGCCGCCACCTGCTCGCGGTCCTGCCCGCCGACCTCGCGAACTGGACGATCCTCCTGCAAGGCGAACTCGGCGCGGGCAAATCGACGCTGGCCCGTGCCCTGATCAATGCAGCCGGCCACACCGGACCCGTGCCGAGTCCGACCTACACGCTGGTCGAGCCTTACGAGCTACCGCGTGGAATTTTGTATCATATTGATTTATATAGAGTTTCAGACGAGGATGAGTTGCAGTACCTGGGCTGGGACGATCTCGGCGACGGTTGCCGGCTGGTGGAATGGCCGGAGCGGGTCGCGGGCCTCGGGGAGCAGGCCGACCTCATGGTCAGGCTTCGCTATGCCAAAGGCGGACGCGAAGTGGAGATTTCCGGCCTCAGTGAAAGGGGTTCTGCGTTGCTGGTGGCACTCGCCGCCACTTATCCCGAAGATTAGATAAAGTTCCTATCTTCATAATATTGCAAAGAAAACTCTTGGAATTTGCCGGGACCTTTGTATACTCACCCGACATAATCCCGCAATCTGGCTCCGCTACCCGACATGCTCCGAATCCGTCTGACATCGCTGCTGCTACTGCTGTGCCTGAGCACGGCGGCCGTTGCAGGATCGACTGTCGAGAACGTGCGCGTCTGGTCCGAGAACGACAAGACCCGCGTCGTGCTGGATTTGAGCCGTTCGGTACAACACAACATTTTCACGCTGCGCAGTCCGGACCGGGTCGTCATCGACCTGAAGGACAGTCGGCTGGCCAAATCGCTGACGTCGATGCCGGCGGGGACCGGTACCGTCAAGTCGATCCGCAGTGCCGTGCGCGCAGATGGCCAGTTGCGCGTCGTTATCGACCTGAACACGGCTGTGCGCTCGCGAACGTTTACGGCAGGCCCGAATGCGCAGTACGGGGATCGCCTCGTCATCGACCTGCACCGGACCGGCAACGCCGAGCCGGTCAAACGCGCGTCGGAAGCCTACCGGCCCGGTCGTGACATCGTCGTCGCCATCGATCCCGGTCACGGTGGCCACGATCCCGGCGCGATCGGCAAAAACCGCACGCGCGAGAAAGACGTAGCCCTTGCGATCAGCCGTGAACTCGCTGCAAGGATCAATGCGGAACCGGGCATGAAGGCAATCCTGGTGCGAGACAGCGATGTGTATGTCGACCACCGGGCGCGCACGAATATCGCGCGCCGCGGCAAGGCGGACCTGTTCGTCTCGGTACATTCCGATGCCGTTAATGACCGGCGCGCCACCGGTGCATCGGTTTACGCGCTGTCGCTGAAAGGTGCGAGTGATGAAGCCGCCAAGCAACTGGCCGAGCGTGAAAACGCGTCGGTGGGCGGCGTGTCCCTGGATGGCAAGGACGACGTGCTGGCGTCTGTGCTGATCGACCTGTCGCAGAATGCGTCACTGAGCGCCAGCCTCGAGGTCGGCAACGACGTTATCAAGGAAATGGACAAGGTCACGAAAATGCACCGCCGGACGGTGCAGCAGGCCGGGTTCCTGGTGCTGAAGTCCCCGGATATGCCGTCCATCCTGGTGGAAACCGCATTCATCTCGAACCCGAGCGAAGAACAGAAGTTGCGTGACAAGGGCCACCAGGGCCGGCTGGCGAACGCAATCCTTGCCGGTATTCGCAATTATTTCTACACCAATCCGCCGCCCGACACGCAGATCGCGATGGACCTCAGGCGGCAACCGACGCGGCAGGTACGCCACGTCATCACGCCGGGCGACACGTTGTCCGAGATTGCAGCACGTTACAACGTCAGTACCGCCGACATCCGGCGGGCCAACAAGCTTTCCAGCGACAAGATCCGCGTCGGCCAGACACTCAGCATCCCCATCTTTGCCGGCGGCTGACACTGCAGGACATTGTCCCCGAATGGGGGCATTGTCCCCGAATGGGGGCATTGTCCCCGAATGGGGGCATCGTCCCCGCATCGGGGGCGGCTCCCAGCCGCGACTGTGGCTTGCTTCCCGACCCGCGACTGCGGCGGGCGCGACATTTCTCAGTCGCTCGGACAATCTGCGATAACTCGCTTGGTGAGAAACGTCGCACCCACCGCAGTCGGCACTAGCGTAGGATGTGGTCGCACAGGGGTTCGGTTTTCGGGAGGGCGAGGCCCGGTCGCCGAACCGGAATCTGAACACCAATCCCCAGGCAAGACTTTTCCGCCGCGTTTTGGAAGAATGACGGCCCCTGCCGCCGCTGCCCGAACCATGCCGATCCAGCAACTTCCGAGTCACCTGGTCAACCAGATCGCCGCCGGCGAGGTCGTCGAGCGGCCCGCTTCGGTCGTCAAGGAACTGGTCGAGAACAGTCTCGATGCCGGTGCCCGGTCCGTGCAGATCGATATCGTCGCCGGCGGGCAGAAGCTCATCCGCATTCGTGACGACGGGAAGGGCATCCGCAAGGAAGAGCTGGCGCTGGCTTTGTCGCGCCACGCCACCAGCAAGATCTCCAGCCTCGAAGACCTCGAAGCCGTCGCATCGCTGGGGTTTCGCGGTGAGGCATTGCCGAGTATCGCTTCGGTCGCGCGCCTGACGCTGACATCCCGGGCCGAAGGTGCGGACGCCGCGTGGCAGGTCGAGTCGGACGGTGGCAAGACCAGCGCGCCTGCGCCCGCCGCGCATCCCGCGGGGACGACGGTTGAAGCGCACGATCTGTTCTACAACACACCGGCCAGGCGTCGATTCCTGCGTACCGAACGCACCGAATTCGGGCACATCGAAAAGTGGGTACGCCGCCTGGCACTGTCGCGGCCCGAGATTGCGTTCACGCTGACGCACAACCAGCGCACGTCGCTGAACCTGCCGGCGGCGCGCACACAGGAGGCGCAACGGCAGCGCATCGGGAAGATCTGCGGCGAATCCTTCGCCGGGCAATGCGTCTATCTCGAGCGCGAAACCGACGGCATCGCATTGGCGGGCTGGATCGGACTGCCGACCTTCAACCGCAGCCAGCCGGACCTGCAGTACTGGTTCGTCAACGGGCGCAGCGTGACCGACAAGACGCTGGCGCATGCGGTGCGCCACGCCTACCGGGATGTCCTGTTCCATGGCAGGTTCCCGGCCTACGTATTGAACCTGGCGATGGATCCTACCGGCGTCGATGCCAATGCGCACCCTGCAAAACACGAGGTCCGTTTCCGGGATGGCAGGCGCGTGCACGGTGTCGTGTCGCAGGCCGTCGATGTTGCGCTCCGGGAGACCCGGCCGGGCGGGCATGGCGTCACACCGATCCCGATGACCCGGGTGTCGGTCTTCGGCCAGGGTTCGATGTCGTTGTCGACACCGCCGTCAGAATCGTCGGTGCGCGAGTCGCTGGCCGCATACAGGGCCATGGCGGCGGACGTGGCGCCGCATGGCGAGCCGCGCTCCGATGACGATGTTCCGCCACTCGGCTTCGCGGTCGCACAACTCGCCGGCGTCTACATCCTCGCCGAGAACAGGGAAGGGTTGGTTGTCGTCGACATGCACGCGGCACACGAACGAATCATCTACGAGAAATTGAAACGCGGTTACGATGACCGTGGCCTGGTGCGCCAGCCGCTGCTGGTACCGGAGACGATTGCGGTTGCCGAGAGCGAGGCAGATCTCGTCGAACAGTCTGGTGACGTGCTCGTAACGCTCGGCCTCGTGGTCGATCGCTCGGGCCCGACCAGCCTGACTGTGCGCGAGGTGCCCGCGTTGCTGCACAGTGCCGACGTCGAGTCGCTGCTGCGCGACGTGCTCGCAGACCTGGCGGAATCGGGCCACAGCAATCGGGTCGCCGATGCCAGTGACGATTTTCTCGCAACGATGGCGTGCCACCATTCGGTCAGGGCGAACCGGCAGCTTTCACTGGCTGAAATGAACGCGTTGCTGCGTGAAATGGAAAATACCGAACGCGCTGACCAGTGCAATCATGGCAGGCCGACCTGGACGACGATAACGATGAGCGAGCTCGATCGCCTGTTTCTGCGCGGACGCTGAGCGCGTAATGACCACGCCTGCCATCCTGTTGATGGGGCCGACGGCTTCCGGCAAGACCGAGATTGCATTGCGTCTTTGCAAGCGCTTTCCGTGCGACATCATCAGTGTCGATTCCGCGCTGGTTTATCGCGGTATGGACATTGGCACCGCAAAGCCGGATCGCGCGACGCTCCAACGAACGCCGCATCGACTGATCGACATACGCGATCCGGAGGAGAGCTACTCGGCCGGCGAGTTTGTCCGGGATGCGGAAAGGGAGATGGCCGATATCGAATCGCGTGGGCGCATTCCACTGCTGGTCGGCGGCACGATGCTGTATTTCCGTGCGTTGACCGAGGGAATCGCCGACCTGCCGGCGGCCGACGACGACGTGCGTGCCGCGATCGATAAACAGGCAGCGGCCGAGGGCTGGCCCGCGCTGCATGCCGAACTCGAGCGCGTTGACCCGGTCGCTGCCGAACGTATCAATCCCAATGACAGTCAGCGCATCCAGCGCGCGCTCGAGGTCTTCCGCGCAAGCGGCAAGTCGCTGACCGCATGGCAAGAGGCATCGGGCCCGGCCGCCAGCGAGCGACACTTTCTCAAGGTGGCGCTCGAAATCGAGCCGCGCAGCCTGCTGCATGCCCGGATCGAAAAGCGTCTTGAGCAGATGGTAGAAAAAGGCTTTGTCGACGAACTGCTTGCCTTGCGGGAGCGCCCGGGCCTGACGGCGGCGTGCCCGGCCATGCGCGCCGTAGGTTACCGCCAGTTCTGGAAATATCTCGATGGCGACTGGTCGCTCGAGGAGGCCTTTGATCGCGCGCTGTTCGCTACCCGGCAACTCGCCAAACGGCAACTGACCTGGCTCAGATCGGAAAAGAACGTGTTTTTTGTCGATGCCCTTGAAGCCGACGCGATCAATGCCATATCGGAGCATCTGGCGCGCCATTTGGCCTGAAAACAGGATAGTACGGCCCGGCGCCTGTGATAGACTTTTTGATCGCTTTGGCAGAAGAACCGTTGCTTGGGAAACCCGTCGCCACCGGGAAGCGGTTTGACAGAAAATACCAAGAATAAGGAGACCCAAAATGGCTAAAGGGCAGACATTGCAAGACCCGTTCCTCAACATATTGCGAAAGGAAAAGGTTCCGGTGTCCATCTACCTCGTCAACGGTATCAAGTTGCAGGGCCAGGTGGATTCGTTCGACCAGTTCGTGGTCTTGCTGAAGAACAGCGTGAACCAGATGGTTTACAAACATGCGATCTCGACGGTCGTACCGTCGCGAAACGTTCGTCTGCCGTTGCCGGATGACGAAGCAGGAGACGATGACGAGTAAGTTCAGGGTACGGAGCTGCCGGCAGGAGGTCCTGCTTGTTTGAACGACCGCAAAGTGGCGAGCGCGCTGTGCTTGTCCATGCGAGTCCCGACGGATTACCAGAGGATTCCGAACGCGAGGAATTCGCCGAACTCTCTCGTTCGGCGGGTGCCGATATCGTGGCGGAGCTGGTCAGCTCGCGTAAACGTCCGGACCCGCGCTATTTCATTGGCAAGGGCAAACTCGAAGAGCTGCGCACGCTGATCAGCGACAACGACGCGGAACTCGTCATTTTTGGTACCGGCCTGAGTCCGAGCCAGGAGCGCAACCTGGAGCGCGAGCTGAAGTGCCGCGTGCTTGATCGGGCAGGTCTGATACTCGACATTTTCGCGCAGCGCGCGCGTAGTTTCGAGGGCAAGTTGCAGGTCGAGCTGGCGCAGCTTGAGCACCTCTCGACGCGCCTGGTTCGCGGCTGGACCCATCTCGAACGCCAGAAAGGTGGTATCGGCCTGCGAGGTCCCGGCGAAACGCAGTTGGAAACCGACCGTCGCTTGCTCGGTAACCGTATCCGCCAGTTGAACGCGCGCCTCGAGCACGTGGACAAGCGGCGCACGATGAACCGCCGTAACCGCATGCGTGCCGAAGTGCCGACAGTGGCGCTCGTTGGCTACACGAATGCCGGCAAATCGACATTGTTCAATGCGTTGACGGAGGCCGGCGTCTATGTCGAGGACAAGTTGTTCGCAACGCTGGATCCGACGGTGCGCCGGTTGGACCTGCCGGAGGGTAAGCACGTCGTGCTCGCCGACACGGTCGGGTTCGTCCGCGATCTGCCGCACGAACTGGTCGCCGCGTTTCGTTCGACATTGCAGGAGGCGCGTGAGGCCGACCTGATTCTGCACGTGATTGACGCCAGCGACCCGAATCGCTGGCAGCGTGTACGCCAGGTGAATGCAGTGTTGCAGCAGCTGGACGCAGACCAGGTGCCGCAGATTCGCGTGTACAATAAGATCGACAAGCTCGAGCGCAAGCCGCGTATGACGACCAACCTGGCAGGAGAAGGCCGCGCCGTCTGGTTATCCGCGATCACCGGCGAAGGCCTGCCGATGCTGAAAGATGCGATCGTCAAGCGCCTTTACGACAACACGGTGCGGCGGCAGATCCACTTCGATCCGTCACAAGGACGGCAACGTGCCAAACTATTCGAGATGGGTGCTGTCATTAAAGAGGAATCGCTCGAAGAAGGTGGCTGGCTCGTCGAACTGAAGATGACCGAAAAGGACTTGCGACGCTTCCTGAAGCGTGAAAATCTCGCGGAAGAACAACTGGTACCGGAGTCGTTCACAAGAGCGGCAACGGCGGCAAACTGACTTGAAGCAAAGATATTATGGCTTGGAATGAATCTGGAAATGGCAAGGATCCGTGGAAACGCGGCGATGACGAGCCCAACGATCTGGACAAGATCGTGCAGGACTGGCAGCGGCGCTTCGGCGGACTGTTCGGCGGCGGAGGTGGCCGCGGAGCAGGCGGCGGTGGCGGCGCTGGTGGTGTCGTCCTTGTAGTAATGCTGCTGATTGCCTGGGGACTCACCGGCTTTTATCGCGTCGACGAAGCCGAGCGTGGCGTCGTGCAACGCTTCGGCGCTTACACCGAAACGACGATGCCCGGGCTTCACTGGCACTTGCCGTATCCGATCGAAACGGTGGATGTCGTGAACACGACCGCGATCTCGAATTATGCCTACCGCACCGAGATGCTTACCGCGGATGAGCAGTACGTGTTTATCGATATGGTCGTGCAGTACCGGCGCACTGATCCGGTACTTTACAGCTTCGAAGTCGTCGAACCGGACCTGACATTGCAGGATGTGACAGAGAGTGCACTGCGCGAGGTCGTTGGCACCAGCGACATCGAACAGCTCATTACCGGTCGTCGCGACGAAATCGCATCGCGCACCCAGCAAGTGTTACAGGCGACGATGGACACCTACGGCAATGGCGCCGGTATCACGGTGACGTCGATCTCTCTGGAAACAGTCAACTATCCGCAGGCAGTGCAGGCCGCAGTCGACGACGCGCAGAAAGCCAGGAATGACAGCGAGCGCTACCGGCTCGAGGCCGATACGTATGCCAATGAGGTCGTGCCGAAGGCGAGAGGCGACGCCGAGAGAATACTCGAGGACGCCAGGGCCTATCGCGACCGGGTCATCGCCGATGCACAGGGTGAAGCCGCACGCTTTGAGGCCATTCTAACCGAGTACAAGAAGGCGCCTCGCGTGACGCGGGACCGCTTGTATATCGAGGCTATTGAAGATGTCTACGGGCGTTCATCCAAGGTCCTGATCGACACCGATGGCAGCGGCAACCTGTTGTACCTGCCGCTGGACCAGATCATGAATCGCTCTGGCATCAAGATGCCGAGCTCGGAAGGCACCCGCGCGTCGGATTCACCGACGCCGAATTCGCAGCAGGAAACCGCGGAAGAACGGGATGCGCGTGAACGGAGGGTCAGGCAATGAACAACGGAAAATTTGCCGGTGTCGTCGTATTGGGACTGGCGCTGATCGTTCTTGGCCTCAGCGTTTTCACCGTGAACGAGCGCGAGATGGCGATCAAGTTGCAGCTCGGCCAGGTCGTGCAATCCAGTTACGAGCCGGGGTTGCATTTCAAGGTGCCGGTCATTCAGAACGTGCGCAAGTTCCCGCGCCGCATCCTGACGATCAGCGATCGGCCGGAGCGCGTCTTCACGGCCGAGAACGAGGCTGTGCAGGTCGACTTTTTTGTCAAGTGGCGCATCGTCGACCCGGTACGGTTTTACACGTCGACCGGGGGCTCGCTCAGCGTGGCCAACGGGCGACTGTCTGAAATCATCAAGAACGCTGTCGTCACCGAGTTCGGCAAGCGCTCGGTGTCCGAGGCGATCTCGGTGGAGCGGCAGGAGTTGATGCGTGACATGCTGAATCTCGCGGCAGCGACCGCTGACGACCTCGGCGTGTCCCTCGTTGACTTCCGGGTCAAGCAGGTCGAGTTCATGGATGAAGTCCGCAACTCGGTCTACCAGCAGATGGCCGCGGAACGCGCCCGCATTGCGACCGACCGTCGCTTTACCGGCCGGGCCGAAGCCGAGAAACGGCGAGCCGCAGCGGATCGCGAGGTGACGGTCATCCTGGCCAACGCTTACCGGGACAGCCAGAAGATTCGCGGTGAGGGCGATGCCAAGGCGGCTGAGATCTACGCCGATGCATACAACAAGGACCCCGAGTTTTACGCGTTTTATCGCAGCATCGACGCCTACCGCAAATCTGTCGGCAGGAACGGCGATGTGCTCATTCTCGATCCGAATAACGAGTTTTTCCGTTACCTGAACCAGTCTGACGGTTCGCAGTAGCGACTGATCCGGTCGTCGCGACACGATGTGGTCCGAAATTCTGACGGCGATGGCGCTCGTCCTGGTAATCGAGGGCATGATGCCGTTCATATCACCGCGTACCTATCGGCGAATGGTGGCGGAAATCGCCCGGCTAAGTGACAATCACGTGCGCAATATCGGCCTGGTCGTCATGTTGGCCGGGTTGTTGTTACTGTTCGTCGTGCGCGGCTAGGCGAGGCCGCAGCCAATCCAGCAGGCGGGGAAGTCATGGGTAAGAATGTAGTCGTAATCGGTACGCAGTGGGGCGACGAGGGCAAGGGCAAGATCGTTGACTTGCTGACCGACCGCGCTGCTGCTGTCGCGCGCTTCCAGGGCGGGCATAACGCCGGCCACACGCTCGTCATTCGCGGCGAGAAGACGGTCCTGCACCTGATCCCGTCAGGCATCTTGCGCGACGGCGTCAGGTGCCTTATCGGCAATGGCGTCGTACTCTCGCTCGATGCACTGGTGACGGAAGCGAATGCGCTGATCGAAAGCGGTGTGCCGGTTTACGAACGCCTGAATGTCAGCCCGGGCTGCCCGTTGATTCTGCCGTCACATGTGGCACTCGATGTTGCCCGCGAGAAGGCACGCGGATCCAGCGCCATCGGGACAACCGGGCGCGGCATCGGCCCTGCCTACGAAGACAAGGTCGCACGACGGGCATTGCGGGTATCGGACCTGTTCGTGCGGGAGCACTTCGCCGCGAAGCTCGGCGAGGTTCTCGACTACCATAACTTCCTCTTGAAGAATTACTTCCGGACGACGCCGGTCGATTTCGCCAAGACACTCGACGATGCGCTCGGTTATGCCGAAATCATTGGTCCGATCACGGCCGACATCACGCAGATACTCCAGGACCTGGCCAATTCCGACAAGAGCATACTGTTCGAAGGCGCGCAGGGCAGTTTCCTCGACATCGACCACGGCACCTATCCGTTCGTCACATCGTCGAACACGGTCGCTGCTGCCGCGAGTATCGGTACCGGCATTGGGCCGCGCAACCTGGACTACATTCTCGGCATTGTGAAGGCGTATACGACCCGGGTCGGCGCCGGGCCGTTCCCGACCGAGCTGTTTGATGCGCACGGTGCGCATCTTGCCCGGGTCGGTGCCGAATTTGGCGCCACCACCGGCCGTCCACGTCGTTGCGGCTGGTTCGATGCGGTAGCCTTGCGGCGCTCGATCATCAACAGCAGCGTGTCGGGACTGTGCGTGACCAAGCTCGACGTACTCGACGAATTCGAGACCATCCAGATCTGCATCGGCTACGCGATCGACGGCGAACCGATTACCGGCCTGCCGGTCGTCGTTGACCGGTTTGCCGAGTGCGAGCCGATTTACGAGGAGTGGGCGGGCTGGCAGCAGTCGACCGTCGGCATAACCGATTTCACCGACCTGCCCGAAAATGCTCGCGCTTACCTGGCCCGCATCGAGGAACTGGCGGGTGTGCCAGTCGATATCATTTCAACCGGCCCCGATCGCGCCCAAACGATTATCAAGCAGCATCCGTTCGAATAGCGCCGCGCGCGGCACCGAGCAGCCCCAGCAGAGCGAGTAACCACAGGGACGGAGCGCCGCCGCCACCCCCTGAGGGCTGGCTGCCATTGGTCACGGTAACCGTGGTTGTCGCGACGTCGGTCAGGCCACTCGCGTCGGTGACCAGCAGTTCGAAGCGCAGCAGCGTGTCAGACGCTACCGACGGCGCCACGAACGAGGCGTTTGCGGAATCGGTGCCGCTCAAAGTGACCGGCTGGCCGAGAACCTGCGTCCACAGGTATGTCAGCGTATCGCCGTCCGGATCATTTGAGCCGCTGCCGTCAAGTGTCACGCTGGTGCCGCCGGCAACCGTCTGGTTACCACCGGCGATAGCGTTGGGCGCATTGCTGGACCCGGTTCCGTCGAGTATTTCGATGCGCAACTTGTCCTCTGCGGTGACGGTGGCACCCGCCGCGTTGCTGAGCGAGAGTTCGAAGAATTCGGTGGTTTCACCGCTGCCGTCGTCGATAATCGCGTAGTCCACGTAGCGCGGCGTCGCATCGCCGGCGGCCCAGTTCAATGTGCCAGCAGCGGGGCCCGTATAGTCGGCGCCCGGTGACGCGTCACCGGAAGTGACGGCATAGTCGACCGACGCGGCGTCATTCGCGCTACCGGTCCG
>Ga0210081_1000114_pt1 | contig 15129 bp, 17 predicted proteins | sample White_ThreeSqA_D_FD_185589 | JGI IMG/M metagenome (GOLD analysis project Ga0210081, IMG submission 185589) | Wetland microbial communities from the San Francisco Bay, California, USA, that impact long-term carbon sequestration -... | ecosystem: Environmental > Aquatic > Marine > Wetlands ...
CAAGGTCGTGAGAAATGACAGAGAGCGACCTGTTGACTCAATTTTGATGATGTGCCCTCCGATATACGACAGATGCGTCCCGGCCGCGACTCGCGCTCTGCCCCCTACCAGATGTTCATGCTCGCGTTATGCATCTATGTGTTGCTGGTACTGGCGACAGAGACGTTCGTTCAGCTCAGTGGGGGCACCCGCTCGATTCTTCGCATCGCGGACACGGCGATATGTGCCGTCTTCTTTGTAGATTTCCTGGTCACACTGGCGACGACAGAGAATCGAATTCGATACCTCTATACTTGGGGGTGGATCGACTTGGCGTCGAGTATTCCGATGGTCGATGCACTCCGTTGGGGTCGAGCGGCACGTGCCGTAAAGCTACTGCGGCTCCTCCGGGGCGCTCGATCCACACGAATCCTTACCCAGTTTGTCCTCGATCGGCGCGCCGAAAGTGCATTTCTCGCGGTTTCTCTCGTCACGATTCTGATCGTCACATTCTCGAGCATCGCGATTCTGCAATTCGAGCATAGGACGGGCGCAAACATCCAAACTCCCGAGGACGCCTTCTGGTGGTCGCTGGTAACGGTCACGACCGTCGGATATGGAGACAAGTTCCCCCTTTCCACCGAAGGGCGATTCATCGCTTCGGCGCTCATGATCGTTGGTGTTGGATTGTTCGGAACATTCACCGGCTACGTCGCGACTTGGTTTCTGGCCCCTGGGGAAAACGAACAGAACCGGGAGCTTGAGGAGATTCGCGCGGAGCTGGAGGCGATTCGAGGACTTCTCGAAAAACGAGCTCCCGATACCCCGCCAAGGGCCTAGAACAGGCTCTTCGCAGGCAAGTCTACTCGCTCAAAGACACCACTCTGTGGCAATGCTTTGACCACAGGTCACGTCCTTGATGGGTGGATTCAGCCACGGTCGGAGGCAACCCTTAGCGGCGCTTCAGCAGAGATCCGATTCGCCCGATTGGAGAATGGCCGCAGGGGAGGGCGAAATGAACTCTGATGTCATCGGTATCACCACGTGCGAAGTCTGCAACAGTCGATTTCAACTCCGGCAGAAGCACGCGCACTTCCAGGGCAAGAAGGTGCGCTGCCCCAAATGCCATCAAGATTTCACGCTGATTGTCCAGCGGCCATCCGCTGCCGAACAGGCGGCAATCGAGAACTCGACCGAAAACGAGAAGCAGCAGCGTAGGCAGCGCCGGACGAAGGCAGAAATCCGGCAGGAGCATCTCGACCGGATCAAGGACGGATTTCGCACCCTTCACACCCGGCTCGTCCGAATTCGCGACGCGGAAAAGAGTTCGGAAGAGGAAGTGAGGCGCTGGTGCGTCGACGTTCTGCGCGACTGCCTTGGCTTCGATGATTCAGTCATTGATACCGAGGCACGAGTGTTGAACGGGCGAGCCGACATCTGCCTGAAGCGCAACGACAAGATCTTCCTCGTGATCGAATGCAAGAACATTCGCTCCAAGCTGCCGCATCGGACGCTTGAACAAGCCATTGGCTACGCCGCGCACTTGTCTGCCGATTGGGCGGTCACGACGAATGGGCAGCAGTGGCGCCTTTACCGCGTGATTCCACGCAAAGGCAAGGACCCCAGCACAGTTCAGATGTTCGACATCGCGTTTCTGGATGAAGATGGGATGAGCAATCGAGACGCAGAGCTGCTCTACATGCTGACCGCCAGGGCGATGTTCAGCGGCGAGTGCGAACGACTGTTCCACCGGATCGCGTGTACGTCCGACCGGCGGCTCATCGATGCGCTTACCTCGGATCGTGTTACTCGAGCGATTCGGCTCGAGTTGAAGGATGCCTACGCGGCCGAGTCAGACGAGACTGTCGCCCTGGAAGAACATCACGTTCAAGAGCGGGTCTGCGAACTCTTCTTGCCGGCAGAGTTGTAGGCCTTGCCACCTCGCTCTCGTCTGACGACGAAACCATGCTCAGCGCGGCACATCTAAGGTCATCTGGCGGACTATGCGCACTCGGCGCGACACAGATACGCCGAGCAAACTCATCACAATGAGAACTGAGGAAGTGGGCTCCGGGACCATCTGAACAAGTGTAATCGTTCCGGTGGTGTCTCTAGAGAAATCAAGACTCAACATCGATCCATCTGACAGCACGCCAGTCAAAGAGCCAGACAACGAAGTGATATTCCCGAACGGCAGGCTGAACTCGCTCCCGTAGATCAGCATATGCGAGGTGTCGCCTGCGAACAGCGCCCCGGCAACACTTCCGCCGAAAATGTTGACCACCGGAGAATTGATCGCCTGGATACCTTCGACGAAGGTGCCGCCAAATACGCCCAGGGGCCTCATGAAAGCGCCATCCCGACGACGATGTCCGCCGCCATCTGCCACGGATCACCGTGGCGCTGTCCCTTGGCCGCCGCGTCCGCCCGGCTGCTCGCCTTCAGCATGCGGTGGAAACTGCCGTGCGGATGGCGTCCGACACAGCTGCGCACCAGTGCCTGCCGGTTGTTCCAGACGTTCTGGCTCCGCATCGCGCTGGCAAGATCCCCGCCCTGGTAAATGGCATCATCCAGTACCGCCAGCGTCCGCAATTCACGGGTCAGGGACCACAGCACGATGACCGGCTCAACGCCTTCGGCCTTGAGGCCGCCGAGAATCCTGACAGCTCGGCGCGCGTCTCCGGCCAGAGCCGCGTCGGCCAGCTTGTAGACGTCATAGCGACTGCTGTTGGCCACGGCCGCGCTGACTTCCCGGGCGCTGACCTTGCCCTCGCCGAGCAACAGGCGAAGTTTCTCGATCTCCTGCCCGGCGGCCAACAGGTTTCCTTCCACGCGATCGGCGATCAGCTGCACGGCGTCGCGGTCGGGCTGCAGGCCGCAGGCACGCATACGCTGTGCAATCCAGCCCGGCAGCTCGCGCACGCCCACGGGCCAGATCGTCAGATCGACACCTTTCTTCTCCAGCGCCTTGGCCCATTTCGATGCGGCCGCGCCACGATCGAGTTTCGGAGCGGTAACGATGAACAGCAGTTCCGGCCCGGCCTGCTCGGTGAGATCGAGGATGGCCTGCCCGCCGCTGCGGCCCGGCTTGCCGGTCGGCAGTCGCAGTTCGACGATGCGTTGCTCGGCGAACAGCGACAGGTTGCCGGTGGACGCCGTCAACTGCCCCCAGTCGAACCCGGTCGTTGCCACGTGCAGCTCACGCATGCCAAATCCACGCGTGCGCGCCGCTTCCCGGATCTCGTCCAGTGCCTCCGATACAAGTAGATGCTCGTCACCGGTGACGAGGTAGCAGGGAGCCAGGGATTTCTTCAGGTGAGCAGATAGCTGATTCGCCCTGATCTTCAACCAAGCTGCTCCATCGGGATCGCTTCGTCCTCGAGCAAGACCGGGATACCATCGTTCACCGGATACAGCCGCTTGCCGTCGTCGGTGATGAGGCCCTCGGTGAGCGGCGCGGTCAGTTTCTCACCCGCGGCCGAAACCACCTCACCTGCCGCAATAGCGGCATTCACTGCATCGAGCTTGTCGGCTTGCAGCAGCGACAGCCCCTTGTGCGACACCGGGCAGCGCAAGATTGTCAACAGGCGTTTGTCCATGTCGCCATTGTAACGCCTCAGCTGCGATTCAGCACGGCCGCCAGCTCGGAATTTCCGGTGGCTTCCGCAGTCGCCGCAAGCTGCGGCAGATCACCGGCCAGCGGCCGGAACGTCTCGTCGACGAGCCGGCAGCGCATCAGGACCTTCAGGGCCGGGATGGTTTCGCCGTGCGCCAGCATGTCGTGAATATAGAGCTGGCCGAAAAAGAGCGCATGCTGCCCGTCTTCCCAGCCGAGCATCTTCTCGAAATACCAGCGCCAGCCTGCGACTGGGTCCGGGTCCTCTCCAAGCGCCTCCAGCACATGTTTGAAGCCGCCATCCCGGTTGCCGCGGCTAGTGAAGCCGTAAGCATGGTTCAGGACCGCAGTACGCTGGCGCTCGAGGTCACCCCTGGTCTCGACGCTGCTTTTTTCGCGGGGCGCGGGAATGTCGATCTCGTCGAGGAGCCGATAAGGTTCGATCAGGCTGCCGACCAGGGCAAAGAAAGCGAACATCAGCCACATGTCGACAAGATTGGAGAGCAGGCCAGGCAGCGCGTCCGCCTGCACACTGAGCCAGCCACCGGCAAACAGGAACACGGACGCAATCCACAAAGACCTGCCGCAGGCTTTTTGCAGGCGCCAGTGTGCGACAGGATTGAGGCTTTGCAGCGGCGCGTGCGTGATCGCCAGCAAAGCGACCGATGCCGGAAAAAAGACACTGCACAGGACAAGCGTCGTGATGGATCCGGCGGCGCCGAAGTGCTTACCGGCCATGACGACCGCCAGCAACATTACGACCGCAATAATGACCGGGAAAAGCGTCCAGCTATTGCCGTAAATATGGAAGAACTCGACGCCCGGCGCAGGCGGCACCCTGCCCTGTGCACGCGCTTCCAGCACGATCATCAGGAAGCGGAAGACAGCGGGTAGCACCAGGAACAGGAAGAACAGCCCGAGCACGCCGCCCCAGAGCCCGAATGACACGAGCAACCAGAATACGATCATCGGGATCGACACCGCCGACTCGGTCAGCGGGTACGCAATAGCTTTGAGGATCTCAGTCGGTTTCATGATCCGCCGGGTCGGTGCCGGGCACCGGATCGTATCCGGACCCGCCAAAGGGGTGACAACGGCCGATGCGGCGGGCGGCCAGCCAGCTGCCACGCAGGACTCCGTGCACCTGCAAAGCCTCGATCGCGTACGCGGAACAGGTCGGCTCGAAGCGGCAATTGCCACCGAGCCAGGGAGAAATCGCCAGTCGATAAAACCGCACCAGCAGTATCAGTGGCTGCGCCAGCGCGCGACTGAGCGCAGTTGCCATCAGGCAGCCTGCAACGCCTCGGTGGCGAACCCACGAATGGCTTTGAGCATCGATGCAAGGCCATTGCTGCGGGTCGGGCTCAGGTGGCTCTCGAGTTGCAGCGCGCTGACGAAATCGGGGGGCGTGTCGAGAATGTCCTGCGGGCGACGATCGTTGTACAGGCGCAGCAGCAATGCGATAAGGCCTGACACGATGGCGGCATCGCTGATGGCACGAAAATGCAGTCGGCCGTCTTGCTGCTCAGCCACGAACCAGACCTGCGACTGGCAGCCACGAATACGGTTCTCCTCGGTGCGCAACTCCTCGGGAAACTCTGGCAGCCGGCGGCCGAGGTCGATCAGGTACTGGTAGCGATCCATCCAGTCCTCGAACAGACTGAACTCTTCGATGATTTCCTGTTGCGCTGCCTGTACTTCGTTCGTCATGACGTCACGCGCCGCGTCGCCAGGTCGTGCCTTCGCGACTGTCCTGGATGGTGATGCCGGCATCGCTGAGCTGGTCGCGAATGGCGTCGGCGCGCTCGAAGTCGCGCTCGGCCTTGGCCGCGTTACGCTCTTTGATCAGCGTTTCGATCTTGTCGGCCGGCAACTCACCGTCGACGTCTCCAGCAAACCATTCCTCCGGATCGCTCTGCAGCAATCCGATAACGTCACCGGCTGCAAACATCGCGGCAGCCAGGGATTCCATTTCGGCAGGAGCGTTCGCCTTGTTCAGCGCGCGCGCCAGGGCAAAGAACTCCGCCAGCGCTTTCGGCGTATTGAGATCGTCTTCCAGCGCGGCAATGAATGCCTCGGGCGGCTCGGCAGCGGCGCGGGCCTCGTCCGATACCGCGATGCCACGCACCGCACCGTAAAGTCGATCCAGCATCCGGCGTGCCGCGGCGATGGTTTCTGCTGACCAGTCCAGCGGCTGCCGGTAATGTGCGCCCAACAGTGCCAGCCGGATCACCTCGCCGGGGATGGTCTCGATCAGGTTGTGCACCAGCAGCACGTTGCCGAGCGACTTCGACATCTTGGTCTGGTCGATGCTCAGGAAGCCGTTGTGTAGCCAGTAGCGGGCGAATGGTGCACCGCCGTGCGCACACGCGCTTTGTGCGCACTCGTTCTCATGGTGCGGAAACACCAGGTCCATGCCGCCGGCATGAATATCGATCGTCTCGCCGAGGTGCTTCTCGGCCATCGCCGAGCATTCAATATGCCACCCGGGTCGTCCCCGGCCCCAGGGAGAGTCCCAGCCCGGCAACTCCGGCGTCGACGGCTTCCACAGGACGAAGTCCTGCGCCGCCTTCTTGTAGGGCGCAACCTCGACGCGCGATCCGGCAATCATCTCGCGCAGGTCGCGTTTGGACAGCTCGCCATAGCGTTCGTACGACCCGACGTCGAACAACACGTGACCTTCGGCTTCGTAGGCACAACCGTTTTCGATGAGCTTCCCGATCATCTTTATCATGACGTCGATGTGCTGCGTTGCCCGCGGCTCGACATCGGGCGGCTGCACGCCGAGCGCGCCCATATCCTCGTTGTAGGCCTGGATGTAGCGTGCCGTAATCTCGTCGATCGGCCGGCCGGTCTCGACCGATGCCGCGTTGATCTTGTCGTCGACGTCGGTGATGTTGCGTGCGAACGTCAGCTTGTAATGGCGCCTCAGGATGCGCGCCAGCAGGTCGAACACGACGGCCGGCCGCGCATTGCCGATGTGCGCGTAGTTGTAGACGGTCGGCCCGCACAGGTACATCGTCACTTCGCCTTTCTTAAGCGGTTCGAACGGGACTTTCCTGCCCTGTAGCGTATCGTGCAGCTGAATCGTCATGGTTTCCCGGTCTGGCTTTCCTGAAAAGCGCAATCATAACAATATTGCCGCGCATCGCGACGATCGGTATTCTGCCCGACCCGCAGTCACAACCCCGAGGACACCGTATGGGCACCGCGACAGTTCGCTTTCAGGCACGCAAGTCCGTGGCACAGGTCGAGGAAGGCGCTGAACTCGCGCCGAAATTTGACGACCGCGGCCTGATCACCGTTGTTACGACTGATGCCGACAGTGGCGAAGTTCTCATGCAGGGCTACATGAGCGCCGAGGCACTGCAGCTGACGATCAGCACCGGCGAGGCCCACTATTACAGCCGCAGCCGCCAGGCGCTCTGGCACAAGGGCGCAACCAGCGGGCTCGTGCAGACCGTGCGTGAACTGCTCATCGACGATGACCAGGATTGCATCTGGTTACGCGTCGACGTGGCCGGCGGTGCAAGCTGCCACGTCGGCTACCGCAGTTGCTTCTACCGCAAGGTGCCGGTCGGTGACGAGTTCGCCGCCAGGCAGACTGACGGCCACGTGGCGCTGGAGTGGACCGAAACGGAGAAAGTGTTCGACCCGGAGGAGGTCTACGGGGACGCGCCGAATCCGACTATCCTGTGATCCGGGCCAAGTACTTATTCAGGCATACGCCGGCGCAGCGTAGGAAATCGGTGCCTTGCTGGAGTCCTTGAAAGTCACTTCCTCGTAGCTGGACTCGTCGGCCAGCATCGCGCGCAGCAGCTTGTTGTTCAGGTCATGCCCTGACTTGTACGCGCGCAACTCGCCGATCAGGTTGTGGCCAAGCAGGTAGGCATCGCCGATCGCGTCGAGAATCTTGTGAATCACGAACTCGTTGGTGTAGCGGAGGCCATCTTCGTTGAGAATGCGGTAGTCATCGAGAACGATCGCGTTATTCATGCTGCCGCCGAGTGTCAGGTTGCGTTCGCGCAGCGCCTCGACGTCACGCAGGAAACAAAACGTACGTGCGCGGCTCACCTCTTTCAGGAATGACGTTGTCGAGAAATCGATTGTTGCGTGCTGGCTGATCTTGTTGAACACCGGGTGATTAAAGTACACCTCAAAGTTCACCTTGAAGCCGTTGAACGGCAGTAGCTCGGCCCACTTGTCACCGTCCTCGACACGAATTTTTTTCCTGACGCGAATAAATTTCTTGGCGGCGTTCTGCTCTTCGATACCGGCAGACTGCAACAGGAAAATGAATGGCCCGGCGCTGCCATCCATGATCGGAACTTCAGCCGCGGACAAATCGACATAGACGTTGTCGATGCCGAGACCAGCCAGCGCCGACATCAGGTGCTCGACGGTCGCCACCTTGATGCCGTCCTTGATCAGTGTCGTACCCAGCATCGTCTCGCCGACTAACAGCGGGTTGGCTGGAATATCGACCGGATGCTCGAGATCAACACGACGAAATGTAATGCCGGCGTTTTCCGCAGCCGGACGCAGGGTCATGAAGACCTTCTCGCCCGTGTGCAGCCCCACGCCGGTCGCTCTAATCGCCGTTTTTACAGTACGTTGTCTCAGCATAGCGCGCGCAAGATTACCATACAGGGTGAAAAGTCAAAAATAATTCAAGCTCTTAGCAACAGAGCCGGGAGGGAAGTCTGCCGGCCCGGTAGTGCCCGGGCCGGCAATGCGGAGGAGCTTCCCCCGCGGGCGAGTGAGTAGCGCCCGCGGCTCGGTACGGCCCCGGTTCAGTCGGCCTGGCGGCGCAGGAATGCCGGAATATCCAGCAAGTCTTCCTGCAATCCGTTACTGGCCAGCCCGTCACCGACCGCGCGTTTGCGTTGTACGGTCGGCTTGTCGAGCGTGTGATAGTTCGGCTCTTTATGCTCCACCGGCTGCCGCACGATACGCATTGGCGATTCCGCCTGCGCGGCATTCTTCCCAAGCCCGGTCGCGACCACGGTGACGCGGATCTTGTCGGTCATGTTCGCATCGATCACGGTACCGACAACGACGGTTGCGTTCTCCGACGCGAATTCCTTGATCGTATTGCCAACTTCCTGGAACTCGCCGATCGACAGGTCCATGCCGGCCGTAACGTTGACCAGGATGCCATTGGCACCAGCCAGGTTGATGTCCTCGAGCAACGGGCTCGACACCGCGGCTTCGGCCGCCTCTCGTGCGCGGTCCTCGCCGGACGAAACACCCGATCCCATCATGGCCATACCCATTTCCGCCATGACGGTACGCACGTCGGCAAAGTCGACATTGATCAGGCCCGGGCAGGTGATCAGTTCGGCAATGCCCTGCACCGCACCCTGCAAGACCTGGTTCGCCGCGCGGAAGGCGTCGAGCAGCGTCGTTTCGCCGCCGAGCACCGTCAGCAGTTTCTCGTTGGGAATCGTGATCAGCGAATCGACATACTTGCCAAGCTCGGAAATACCGTGTTCGGCGATCTGCATGCGCTTGCTGCCCTCCATCGCAAACGGCTTCGTAACGACAGCGACGGTCAGGATCCCGAGCTCTTTCGCAACCTGCGCAACGATAGGCGCCGCGCCCGTGCCGGTGCCGCCGCCCATGCCGGCCGTAATGAACAACATGTCCGCACCTTCGATGACCTCGAGTATCCGGTCGCGGTCTTCCATCGCGGCCTGGCGACCAATATCGGGGTCGGCGCCGGCGCCGAGTCCCTTCGTGATGTTGCAGCCGATCTGCAACGACGTTCTGACACGCGATCCCTTCAGTGCCTGTGAATCGGTATTGGCACAGATGAAGTCGACACCTTCGATACCGGCTTCGACCATGTGGCCGACGGCATTGCCGCCGCCGCCACCGACGCCGATGACCTTGATTACCGCGCTCGAGCTATGCGCATCCATTAGTTCAAACATTGAGTCTTCCTCCGCTTGTTGTCTTTCCCTGTGGGGCACTCACTGAACCCCGGTTTAAAAAATTTGTTAGAAGTGGCCCTGGAACCACGATTTCATTCTTTCCCACACCTCACCCAGGTTGCCGCCGATCGGCGTGGCACGTCGGTCACGCCGGGACACATTTTCGTAGCCATACAGGAGCAGGCCGACGCCGGTCGCATGTATCGGGTTGCGAATCACGTCCATCAGCCCATCGACGTACTGTGGTGAACCCAGCCGCACCGGCATATGGAACACTTCCTCAGCCAGTTCGACGGCACCTTCCATCTTCGCGCTGCCGCCGGTTATCACGACACCGGCCGCTATCAATTCCTCGAATCCACTGCGCCGCAGCTCGTCGCGGACCAGCCCGAAGAGTTCCTCGTAGCGGGGCTCGACGATTTCCGCCAGCGTCTGCCGCGCAAGGCGCCGCGGTGGCCGGTCGCCGACACTCGGTACTTCGATCGTCTCGTCCGGGTTCGCGAGTTGCGACAGCGCGCAGGCATACTTGATCTTGATCTCTTCGGCATACTGCGTCGGCGTGCGCATCGATACCGCGATGTCGTTCGTCACCTGGTCACCCGCAATCGGGATGACTGCCGTGTGCTGAATGGCGCCGCCTAGGAAGACCGCGATGTCGGTGGTGCCCCCGCCGATGTCGACGATGCAGGAACCGAGTTCCTTCTCGTCGTCTGTCAGCACGGCGTAACTGGATGCCAGCTGTTCGAGCACGATGTCTTCGACCTCCAGGCCGCATCGCTGTACGCACTTGACGATATTCTGCGCCGCACTCTCGGCACCGGTAACCATGTGTACCTTGGCCTCCAGCCGTACACCGGACATGCCCACAGGTTCGCGAATACCACCCTGGTTATCGATGACGAATTCCTGCGGCAGGATATGCAGAATCTTCTGGTCGGCCGGAATCGCGACCGCGCGTGCAGCATCGATGACCCGATCGACGTCGCTGGCGCTGACTTCGTTGTCGCGGATCGCGACGATGCCGTGAGAGTTCAGGCTGCGGACGTGGCTGCCGGCAATCCCTGTGTACACCGAGTGAATATCGCAACCGGCCATCAGTTCGGCTTCTTCGACGGCGCGCTGGATCGAATGCACCGTCGATTCGATATTGACGACGACACCTTTCTTCAGTCCGCGTGACGGGTGCGAACCAATACCGACAACTTCGATATTGCCTTCTTCATTGACCTCGCCGACGATCGCGACGACTTTCGACGTGCCGATGTCAAGGCCGACTATCAGGTTCTTGTCAGGACGTTTAGACATTCACTCCATTCCTCGGGCCGCGAGCATCTTCTCCTCGGCCTGTTGCGGATCGCTGACCGGTGTCCGTGAACCGCCATTCCAACCAATCGTGAAACCATTTCCATAGCGCATGTCGACGTAGTCGATTTCCGCCGCGCGGCCCGTGATGATATTTGCCACGACATCGAGAAAAAGTTCGGTGCGCCCGGCGACGTCGCGGCGTCCGAGCCGCACCTCGATACCGTTTTGCAGTGTCATCTGCCAGGAGCCGCGTGCGTCCATATGTACGCTTCGCAGGTCGAGTCCGAGCGGAATCAGCTGGTCACGCACTTCGAGATAGCGCGCCGCCACTTCGGCCGAACGGTCATCCGGGCCGCTCAGGCGTGGCAGCTCGGCAGGTACATGCTGAGCGTTCTCGACGAACAGCTCACCGCGTGTATTGAGGAGGCCGCGCTCACCCCAGACAGCGGCCGGCACCTGCTCTGTAACGCTGATTGCCAACCGATTCGGCCAGCGGCGCGCAACGCGCGCCTGGTCGATCCAGGGCAGCGCAACAATGCTCGCCTGAATCTGGTCGAGATCGGCACCGACAAAGCCCGCGTCGATTTCGTCACTGATTGCTTCCTCGATCTGCAAGGCAGTCACACGCTGGAACGGCCCGCTGATCTCGATCGACGAGATGCGACGATCCAGCAGCGTCACGCTGGCCTGGTAGGTTCCCAGTACAATCGCGATGGCAACCAGCGGCGCGACAATGCGCCCAACACGAATCTTCGGCAGCTTGAATTTCCTCACCGTCTTCGGTTTGCGACGCCGGGCTTGCTTACGTGCCATTAGCTGCCACCTCCATGTCGCCAGGTTCCGCCGCACTCGCGAAACTCGTTTCGAGAATGCGCCAGCAGAGTTCTTCAAAATCGATACCCGCCTGGCGCGCCGCCATCGGGACCAGGCTGTGACTCGTCATACCCGGCACCGTATTGACCTCGAGCACCAGCGGCTGGCCATCGGCGCCGGTCATGAAGTCGACGCGGCCCCAACCGGTACAACCGAGTTCATTGAATGCGGCAACTGCCAGGTCGGCATATTGCTGCTCTTCGGCGTCGCTGGCCGTACCCGGGCAGATGTACTCGGTGCGGTCCGATTCGTACTTCGCGCGGTAATCGTAGAAAACGCGGGGCGTCACGATGCGAATGCTCGGCAACGCCTTCCCCTGCAGCACGGCCACGGTGAACTCGTCACCGGTAATGCAGGTCTCGAGCAACCCGGTGTCGCCATACTGCAAGGCAACGTCGACTGCCCCGGCGAGTTCCGCGCGTTCAAAGATCTTCGACATGCCCACGCTCGAACCCTGCCCCGACGGCTTGATGATCAGCGGGAAACCGAGCTGTTCAGCGGCGACCGACGCCTCTGCCTGCGAATGAATCACAGCGTAGTCCGGCGTCGGAATGTCCGTCGCGCGAAACAGGTGCTTGCTGCGCACTTTGTCCATCGCGAGGGCCGACGCCATGACGCCGCTGCCGGTGTAGGGAATGTCCAGCCATTGCAGGGCACCCTGCAGCGCGCCGTCTTCGCCACCCGGGCCGTGCAATGCGATCCAGACCCGATCGAATCCCGCCGCCGCGAACTCGGCGAAGGATTTCTCAGCCGGATCCCAGGCCTCTGCATCGACACCGCGTGCCAGCAATGCCCGCAGCACCGCAGCACCGGTCTGCAGCGAGACCTCGCGTTCGCTCGAATGGCCGCCAAGCATGACGGCAACGCGACCGAACGCGCGCGCGTTGCCTACCGGCCGGCGCTGCTGCTCCGGAATCGTGCGACGACCGCTCATGCCGGCGCCTCCCCGACGATGCGAACTTCATGGACCAGGTTGACGCCATGCACGTCGGCGACCGTCTGGCGCACATGTTCGATCAGCGCTTCGATATCCGTTGCCGACGCATTGTCGCGATTGATAATGAAGTTGGCGTGCTTCTCCGACACTTCGGCGCCCCCGATGCGATAGCCCTTGAGGCCGGCCGCTTCGATCAGGCGAGCCGAGTAATCGCCCGGCGGATTGCGGAATACGGACCCGCAACTGGGCAACCCGAGTGGCTGCGTTGCCTTGCGCCGCTCCAGCAGTGATTTCATCGCCTCCATGCTCGGCACCACGCCAGGCTCGAATCGCAGCATGGCCTCGAGAAACCATTCGTTCGACGGACCCGTGACGCTCCGGTAGCCGACCGTGTACTCGGCTGGTGCGTGCTCGTGGATTTCGCCCTGGCGATCGATCGTCCTGACCGACTCCACCCGTTCCCAGGTTTCGCCGCCGTGTGCCCCGGCATTCATCGCCAGTGCGCCGCCCACCGTGCCCGGAATGCCGGCGAAAAATTCGGACGGACCCAGCTTCCAGCGGATGCACTGGCGTGCGAGTTGCGTGCAAGGCAGGCCCGCGCCGGCGCGTACCCCGTAGCGATCCACCCGTTCGAGGTTGCGCAGGATCCTGGACGCGGATATGACGACGCCCGGCAGGCCACCTTCACGCACCAGCAGGTTGCTGCCGGCGCCGTGCCAGAACACCGGTGTACCGGCGTCGAGCCCCGCCAGGAATGCGGACAGGTCGTCGATGCTCGCCGGGACAAAGAAGACTTCGGCAGGCCCGCCGGCACGCCACGACGTGTGGCGGCTCATCGGCTCGTTGTGCCGAATCTCGCCCTGCACGTTGAGATTCTCCGCCGCCATCATGAGTGCACCTTCAGCGCCGGACCCTTGCCCAGCAAGCCGGGCAAGGTATGAGCGTATGCACTGATGTCGCCGGCACCCATCGTCAGGACGAGGTCGCCGTCGGCCAGCACGCCATCCAGCACCTTGGCGAGATCGTCGAGTGCTTCGACAAAGACCGGTTCGACCGCGCCGCGCGTGCGAACGGCACGCGCTATCGACCGGCCATCGGCGCCGGGTATCGGTTCTTCGCCAGCCGCGTATACGTCGAGCAGCACCAGCGCATCCGCAGTGGACAGAACGGTCGCGAAGTCATCCAGCAAATCCCGCGTGCGCGTGTAGCGATGTGGCTGGAAGACCAGCACGACGCGGCGATCCGGATAGCCTGCCTTGGCCGCCGCCAGCGTTGCCGCGATCTCGGTCGGGTGGTGGCCGTAATCGTCGATCAGCAGAATCTTTCCGGCGCGCGTTGTCACTTCACCGATAGCCTGGAAGCGGCGATCGATGCCTTCGAAATTCTCGAGCGCTGCGACGACAGCGTTATCGCCGATCTGCAACTCGTCCGCGACGGCAATCGCAGCCAGCGCGTTCCGGACATTATGCATACCCGGCAGGCGCAACTTGACGTGCAGGAACTGGTAAACGCTTTGCGTGTCGCCCAGGCTCTCTTCCGCCCGGCTCGAGCGGATGACGTCGAATTCGGTCGTGTTCTTGCTGAACTCGACGTTGACAGCCCTGATGTCTGCGCCTTCGCCGGTGCCATAAGTGGTGATCGAGCGCCCGATGTCCGGAAGTACGCTGCGCACCCCGGGATCATCGGCACAGACGACCGCAAGGCCATAGAACGGCAGGTTGTGCAGGAACTCGACGAAGCCCGCCTTCAGCTTTTCGATGTCGCCGTCGTAGGTCGACATGTGGTCCGCATCGATGTTCGTCACGATCGCGAGCATCGGCTTGAGCTTCAGGAACGAGGCATCGCTCTCATCGGCCTCGGCAACGAGATAGTCGCCCTGCCCCAGCCGGGCGTTGGCGTCCGCACTCTTGAGCCGGCCACCAATGACGAACGTCGGATCGAGCCCGCCTTCGGCGAGCACGCTGGCGACGAGGCTCGTTGTCGTGGTCTTGCCATGCGTGCCCGCGACGGCGATTGCGTACCGGAAACGCATCAACTCGGCGAGCATCTCGGCACGGCTGACAACGGGCATCAGTTGCTCACGTGCGGCGGCTACTTCCGGATTGGTTTCATCGACCGCGCTGGAGACGACGACGGCGTCTGCATCAGAGATGTTGTCAGCAGCGTGGCCGATGAATACGGTGGCGCCCTGTTCCTCAAGGCGGCGTGTCTGTTTGTTCGGTTTCAGGTCCGAGCCCTGCACCGCGTAACCGAGGCTCAGCATCACCTCGGCGATACCGGACATACCGGATCCGCCGATGCCGACGAAATGAACGGTGTGAATGCGGCGCATACGCTTGATCATGCGACTGCTCCCGCCTGCTGCAGACAGAGCTCGGTAATTCGCTCGAGAGCATCGGGCTTTGCCAGTCCGCGCGCTGCGTTCGCACGAATCTCGAGTTCGGCACGCGAACCCAGCCATTCGCGCAGCAGGCCAGCCAGCA
>Ga0210081_1000118_pt1 | contig 15043 bp, 15 predicted proteins | sample White_ThreeSqA_D_FD_185589 | JGI IMG/M metagenome (GOLD analysis project Ga0210081, IMG submission 185589) | Wetland microbial communities from the San Francisco Bay, California, USA, that impact long-term carbon sequestration -... | ecosystem: Environmental > Aquatic > Marine > Wetlands ...
GGAGAAGAGACAGTAGACCACAAAGAGACAGTAGAGATGATTCTTGGAGAAGAGACAGTAGACCACAAAGAGACAGTAGAGATTCAAATAAAAATAAAAAGAGAAAAAAGTTTGGAAGAAGATAATCAAGGATTTTTCTGGATAAAATCAGAAGGGCAAAAAAAATTAGCCACTGAAAATCTTGTAGAAGGAAATCAAGTTTACAATGAAAAATTGATTACAAAAAAAGGAATCGAATACAGACTTTGGGAACCGTTTAGAAGCAAATTAGCTGCTGCAATAATGAACGGGTTAGAAATTTTTCCTTTTAAAAATAAATCAACAGTATTGTATTTAGGTGTGTCAACAGGCACCACCATCAGTCATATCTCTGATATTGTAGGTCCAAGTGGAATAATTTTTGGTGTAGAACATGCAAGTAGAGTTGCCAGAGATTTTTTAGATCGAGTTGCCACATATAGAAAGAACATAATTCCTATCTTACAAGATGCAAGAAAACCAAAAGAGTATTTTTCTGTTTTTGGAAAAGTAGAGGTTGTCTATGTCGACATAGCTCAACCGGATCAAACTGACATAGCTATTGCAAATTGTAAAATGTATCTAAAAAAGAACGGCTACCTGTTTTTAGTTATAAAAACTAGAAGTATAGATGTTACAAAAGCACCAAAGCAAATTGTCGAGGAAGAAATACAAAAATTGGAAAAAAATTTTGAAATTCTTCAAACAATTGACTTGCATCCATATGATAAGGATCATGCAATGGTCATTGCAAAGTTTCAATTTTAGTTAGTATCAATAATTTTTTTAGTTGGTTTCCAGCTTTTACGAACAAAAATAGGCATGGTTTTTTGGTTTTTATAGTAAGATTCTACAAAACCGATGGTCTTGGGATCGGATGGATATCCACTACCCAAATCATTTTCTTTTCTGAGTTTTTCAATTGCTCTGTCTCTTGTAACCTTGGCAATTATGGATGCTGCAGATACTACTAAAAATCTAGAATCGGCATGGTGATAAGAACAAATTTTTTTATTATTAGACAGTCTTGAAATTTCTTTTCCAAATCTTTTTGGATTTACATCACAGGAATCAACAAATGAAGTGTCAGCATCAAGTTTTGTTATTACCTTTGCCATGAATTTTGCTTCAAGCTGGTTTAACTCATGTTTTTGAACGCTTCTATCAATTGTTTTTGGAGAAATCTTTGCAACGTAATAGTTGTCTACCAAAGAAATTATTTTTTTGTAAAGTTCTTCTCTATTTTTTGGAGTTAATTTTTTTGAATCTTTGACGCCTAATAAAGAAAGTTTACGGATGTGTTTTTTTTCAATTGAAATTCCGGCAATCACAAGTGGACCTAACATTGAGCCTCTGCCTGCATCATCGACTCCACAAATTTTCACGAATTTGGTCAATGACTACACGTATTAAACCATTATACAGATAACGGAATCAGAATATTCATTGCAAATTACAAACGAGTCATTTGAAGAAATCATTGAGGGAATAACAAGAATCATGGTTCCAAAGAGATCCCTCCAAGATAAAGTTCCACCAAAAGAACCTGCATTTTTTAATCCCAAGGCAAAATTAACAAGAGATCTTTCCATTGTAGCTTATGCTTCATTTTTAAAAAATTTTAAAGGACCTAAAATATTTCTTGAAGGATTAACCGGAGTTGGTGCAAGAGGATTACGAGTTGCTAATGAATTAGAGGTAGATAATCTAATAATAAATGATTTAAATCCATCAGCTTTAGAATTAGCTAAATTTTCTGCAGAATTAAATAATTTAAAAAATATGGAATTTTCTGAAAACGAAATTTGTAGATTCTTCAGTCTTTATTCTAAGAAAGGCAAACGAGGATCTATTGTAGATATTGACCCATTTGGTTCTTCAGCAGAGTTTTTTGATTGTGGTTTAAGGGCCACCATGCATGGAGGAGTCTTATCTTGCACCTCCACAGATTTACAAGTATTAAATGGGCTTTTTCAAGATGCATGTAAAAGAAAATACGGTGGAATTCCCATAAGAGTAGAGTATGGAAATGAAATAGCAATTCGTTTGATTTTAGGATGTCTCAGAATGGTATCTGGACGACTAGGTATTGAAATCATTCCTCTTTATGTTGAGAGTAATATGCATTATTACAGAACATACGTCAAGGTTCACAACAGACCAGATCAGAAACAAAATCTAGGTTACATTGCCCAATGCAAAACATGTGGACATCGTTTAATGACTTTAGAAGTAGAAACGTATTGTGAATTATGTAAATCTCAAAACAGTGTTGCAGGACCTTTATGGATTGGAAAAATTTTTGATAAAGAATTTGTAGAAAATATGATTCTAGAACTATCGAATTTCAATGTAGACAAAGTATGTGAGAAATCATTAAAAAAATGTGCATTAGAATCAGATATGCCAGGGACTTTTTTCACTTTGGATGAAATAGCTTCAAGAATGAAAGGATCTCCGCTTAAACTTGAAAACGCAATAACCAGACTACAAAATAACGGATTTAATGCAAGTCCAACTTCATTTAATCCTACAGGATTTAGAACCAATGCAAAAATTAATGAAATAATTAGTATTTTTTCTATCTAACCTGTATAACCTAAGCAAACATAGTATAATTCGCTACTCTGTTTTCTACTTGCAGGGGGCTTTGTAAGATTTATTCTTGCAAATTTCTTTTTAATAAAATCTCTAAACTCCATAGAATATTCTCCATCAAAAATTTTAAAAACAGCATTTCCTTTATTCATCAGAACTTTATCCATTATTTTTGCACATTCATAATTTAATGAAATTTGTTTTGCATGATCCACTGTCCAATTTCCTGAAACATGAGGAGAGAGATCGCAGATCACAGCATTAACTTTTCTTCCAAAATACTCAAAGACTTCATCTACTATAGATTCATCTTCAATATTTCCACGAATGATATGTGCACCTGGTATTTCTTCAACATAGGAAAGATCAATGCCCATAACTTTTCCCTTATTTCCAGCCATTTTGACTGCCATTTGTGTCCATCCACCCGGGGCACATCCAAGATCTAAAACATAGAAACCAGGTCCAATTAGACGATATGATTGATTTAATTCTTTGAGTTTGTATGCTGCTCTACTTCTAAATCCCTGTTGATGAGCTAAATTTCGATAATAGTCTCTTCTTGCGTCTTGTAATCTCATTTTGTTTTCGAAGATTTTTTCACATCTGTTAATACCCAATCCTCAATCAATTTGCATGTTTGAGGGCTAATCTCACCATCTAGTGAACATTTCTGCTCTACTGGACAAACAAGACAAGGAGCGTTTTCTATGGACAAAGTGCTAATAGGAGTTTTCTTTAGAATTAATTTGTAAGTCCATCTACCTTTTTCAAGAATTTTTTCACGATATATTGTTCCCATCCTTTCTAGTTTCAGAGCCAAACGGGAACCATCTCTACTAGAAAGCTTTAGTTTCTTCCAAAGTTCACTCTGGAACATTCCATCAGACTCTTTCTCAGCTAAAATATCACAAACTCGTGCAGTAAGTCTTTCCATGTCAACTTTTTCAATTTGGAAATTTTCAATTTCATTTTCAGTAAGTTGTTCTTCTAATTCTTCCTCAAGTGTTTTTTCTTCTTCTCTCTTTATTTCTTCAAGTTCCTTTTTGGTTAGTTTTTTTGGTTTAGGTGGTTTTTCTTCTTTATTTACAGTCTTTTTTTCTTCAGTCTTTTTTTCTTTCTTTGTAGATTTAACTGGAGGTTTCTTTTCTTTCTTTTTAGTTGTAGGTTTTTTTTCTTTCTTTGTAGATTGTTCAGTTTTCTTTAGTGTTTTTTTTGATTTAGCAGGTTTTGGGTCAAGGATTTTGGCCTTTTCTTTTAAGGCATCAAGTTCTGCCTTTTTTTTAGCAATTTCCTCATTTTGAGTATCTTTTTTCTTTGCCATCAAATCACCCATTTTTTAATAATTTTGTTATTATTTGTCATAAAATAATTCATTCCTACTTAACTGTAAATTTCTCACTCGTAGTTATACTATTCTTTTGGTTTTTATCAAGAATGTCGACTACTATTTCATAATTACCTGCAGTTTCAATTTTCTCTGAAAAATCATCATCAATAGGCAGAAATGAATCATTAGCATCAAAACATTGTTTGAAATAGCCACTCTGAGTTACGGCTTTTTCTTTTCCAGAAGAATAAATCGTGACATATAGATCACCACATGAAAATGAAGAGTCATTCACCGAGATTTGAATTTCGATCGGTTCTGATATGGAGTATTGGGTTTTCAAACCAAAAATTTCGATATTTTCATTATTGGTATTTTCGGACATGGAGCCAAATCGCGTAAGATTAAGTTCTCTTCCAGGCTCTTGAAGAACATCAACCATTACAATAGAACCAAAAACAATTGAGAAAACTATTGGCAAAACATACACAGCATAAGTTACTCCTCTTACCATTTTGTTTAATCATTGAAGATTCCCCTAATATCTATTTAGCAAAATTCAAAGTTGTGAGAAGTTTGACGAATGAGTTAAATCGGAGCCGCCTAAGTATTGCTAGATGCGACTTAGAAAATTTAGAGCTAGAGCATATCGTTGCATTCATGATTCAGGAGAGATAACTGTTGGTGATTTAGCAGCTTTTGTGGGAAGAAATGAAAGTGGAAAAACCACAATTTTACAAGCTTTAACTTTACTGAATAAAGATGAATCAGTCTCAGAATTAGATCTTTGTGATGAAATGACTGAAGAGCTTAAAGAAGAGATGAAACTTGCCGAGGGAGAGTTTGAGCTTAGTCAAAATGAAATTAATCTTATTAAAGAAAAATTTCCAAATTTGCCCGAAATAAACAGAATTAAATTGTTTAGAACCAATAAAAAACCTGAAGTTCAATATTCGTTTGAAAATATAAAAATTAGCGAAGAGTCAGATGGGAGATTAAACTCTTGGGAGAATTTTTCAAAGAGAATTTTAGACTTTCTTGATACAATCCCAAATCATCTTAGAATACAAATCAATACAAAATTTTTTGAAGAACCTCCACCAAAAAGCCAACTAACTTTTGACACAGAATTTGCAGATTTCAACAACCAATTTCACGTCATAGCAGTCCAAGACCCCAAAGTAGTTGAGGAATGGGATAAAATTTACTCTAATCCAGAAAATCGATTTTCTAATTTATTGTCAGGAGGCAGTCAAAAGACAGCATTGGAGAACTTTATTTCAAATCAACTTCATCCGAGATTTGTTTATTTTTCAGACTATAAGAAAATCTATGGAAATATCAACTTAAACGAATACATTCGTGAAGAAAAACGTGAAAAACGTGAATCTATAGAGTACATTGAAGAATTTGACAAGGCCGAAACTGTAAGGAATCTTTTCTATCTTGCTGAGTTAGATATTAATGAATTAGAGCAAGTAAAGGATAGCCCATCAAGATGCATCAAATTACTGAATGCTGCAAGCAATAGATTAACAAAAAAACTAAACCCCGCATGGAAAGGAGAACCAATTCATGTTGATTTGAGATACAATCCTGGAAACATAATGAGTGTTGTAATTTCAGACGTACATAGAGATGGAACTGTCACAAATACTGGTTTGTTAAACCGAAGAGCAGAGGGTTTCAAATGGACATTCTCATTTATTGTAAATTTTGCTGCAGAAACACAGAGAGCAGAGTTAAAAGAAGCAATTTTACTTTTAGATGAACCTGCTAGAAATCTTCACCCTACTCAGCAAATGGGAATTTCCGATCTCCTAAAAAACCTGGCAGGATCTAACCAAGTTCTTTATGCGACACATTCACCCTTTATGATTTTTGACTACACTCCAGGAAACCTCTTAGTAGTTGAATTGGATAAAAGAAAACACCTTAGTAGAATATTTTACGACTATTGGAATGCCGATGATAAGACCCTCACTCCAATTTTGTATGGATTGTCTCGTGGATTAGTAGAATCTATCACAGATAGAGAGATTGGAAGAAATTCACGTCCGGTAATAATTGTTGAAACAATGTCAGATTCAATGTACCTAAACTCATTTGACAAGTTTTTACAGGATCCAAATATTTCAATGAATCCACTAAATATTGTTGCAGCTTATAATAAAAATGCAGTTTTGCCGCTGGCAATTTTTTACAGAAATCATGGATATAACACCTTTATCTTATTAGATAATACTGAAGAATCAAAACAAATTTCATCGCAATTAATTTCAAATGAATTCAATCCTATCCAGACCATATTTTTTGAAAAAGAGGGAAAAACAATTGAATCAATAGAGGATTATCTTGTCTTAGAAGATTATCTTTATGCAGTAAACCAAACCTATGAGATTAAACTAAGAAATGAAGGATTTTCAAACTTGACCCCTGAAGAAGTTTTATTAAAAGAAAAAAATGGAGTGCTAGATAATCTAAGAACCATTTGGGAGGAACATAGAGAGGATGGCTGGAATGAATTTGATAATGAAGAAATTACTAGGTATATTTGTGAAAAAATAACTTTAGGCGAGACAAACTTTCTTTCAGATAAAACAAAGGATCAATTTCGGTCTCTTTATCGTATGATAGCAGAAAGAATAAGACAGTATCAAAATGCTGCAATTAAGACAGATTTAGACAAATTTCAAAAACGAAAAAAAAGAGATTAAAGAAGTTTACTTATGATAAGTTCTCAAATTACAAATTCAAAAACGAAAAACATTCTTTAAGGTTTAATTGAGAGATGAGGGCGAAATTTAACATGCATAAATCCTCTATGAGAGGAATGTTCCTTTCTTTGATTTTGGTATTTACCTTATCAGTTATTTTATTGCCCTTTTATTCATATGCAGAAGGAACAGTAATTGTAGAAAGTACTTCATTTGAAAAAAGCACTATCATAGAAGTAACCAATGATGGAGCAAAAGAAATTCACTCTTTTCGAATTTGGCTAAGCAGTGAATTTAATTTTGATTCGTTTAAAACTGAAAGCGGTTGGGTGGGGGAAAAAACACCACAAGGAGTGATTATTTTCACTTCGAAGGAACCAGTGAATTCTGGTGAATCGGTTAAATTTGGAGTAAAAACAAATGCATCAAAACCAGGTATCAATTGGAAAGCAATAGATCAAAAAGGAGAACAGATCGAAATAGGAAAGTCAATGCCAAATGATTTGTCAGATAGGGTTTCAACTTCTTCAATTACAAAAAGTACTGGCGTTTTGGAAAATTCATCATTTAGAATAATTCCGGACAAACCTAATGCAGGAAGCACAATAAGAGTTACAGGGGATGATTTTGGAGAATCACAGCAATTTGAATTTTTTATTAATACCAAAAAACTAGGATCATTTAGCACAGATAACACTGGTCATTTTATAACAACTTTTGAAATACCAGAAGACCAAAAAACCGAGAGAGTTGATTTTGTAGTAAGAGACCAAAAAGGACAAGAGAAGAAAGTCAGCTTAAGATTAGGGGAAGGAGGAACTCAATTACCATCATCAGAGATAGTAAAGTTGACAGTAAAAGGAATTCCAGAGGTAATGCACAGGGGAGACTTTTTAGAGATTTTCGGAACTGCTCAACCAGGAGGTGCAGTAACAGCTTCAATCAGAGGGCCTAGCGGAGAGATAGTCAACACCAGAACTGCAGAAGTAGATGCCAAAGGAACATGGAAATTAGCCGAGCCAATAATAGTACCACTTGATACCCCATTTGGAAGATATACAGCAGATGTTACTGATGGAAGAGAAACAATTTCACCTACTTGGACAGTTGAAACTTCTAAAGTTATTTTGATAGCTCCAACAAGTATAAAATTTGAGCCTGGTGAAACTTTGAAATTTAATGGAACTGCTTTGCCAGATCAATCAATTGAATTAGTTTTAGAAGATCCCTTAGGTGAGCAAAAAATTTCAGATATTTTTCCGGTAGATAGTTCAGGAATTGTCAAATTTGAATATAGAACCGTGGCCAATGTAGATAGAGAAGGAACATGGACTTTGATTGCAACTCAAGGAAAATACAAAGAGCTCATCTATACAGGGTTAGGAGAACTTCCTTCAATCCCGGTAAACATGGAGTTTGATAAGCTAAATTACAAACCAACTGAAAAAGCAATTATTACAATGACCGGTAAATCGTCGCAGGTCCTAAATTTACTAATAATTGATCCTTCTGATAAACCAAAAGGAGCTGAAATTCCCATTACATTAGGACCAGATGGTCGTGGAACATATTCTTTAGACCTCAAAGGATATTCCTCCGGAGTTTACTCTGCAATCCTAAGCAAAGGAAGTGCAAAAAGCACCGAAGTGTTTACAGTTGGCTTGCAATCAGGATCAGGAGAAATAAAGATTGGAACCACCAAATTAAGTTATGAACCAGGAGAATCAATTTTAGTTCTTGGAACTACAAAGCCCAATACACTACTTACATTGACCATGTTAGATGCTAATGGAAATGCTGTAAAAACAATAGAAGCTTTTGCAGATAAGCATGGAAAGGTTACCGAAGACTCTTTTAGAATTCCATCCAATGCGAAACAAGGATTATGGAAAATAAATGCAAAGAGCGGTTCAAATTTTGCCACAGCAGAAATCGAAATTGTAACTCTCAAGAAAGAAGGGCTCATAATATTAGTTGAAGACTCACAGTCTATTCAAGGTGTAGGGAAAGCCCTAACCATCAGAGTATTAGGGGCACAACAGACTGTCAATATCCAAATAATTTCAGATGAAGATGAAATAATTGAAGAATTAGCATTTCCAGCATCAAAAGAAGGTAAAATTATCCAACCGTGGATAATCCCTCCTGGGACAGAACCTGGTACTTATACATTCAAAGCGAAGGATGCCTATAATTCAGCTGAAACCACCCATGCCATAAAGTAACATCAAACAATTTTATTTCACTTAATTTCAAAAAAATCATGAATCTCAAGGAAAGAATTTCTGAATATCCAAATTTCCCTAAAAAAGGGATATTGTTTCGTGATTTTAGCCCAATTTTGAAGGATCCTTCAGCTTTGTCATTTGTGGCAGATGAATTCAGCAAATTTTTCCACCATAATGATGTGGATTTATTTGCAGGGATTGAGTCTAGAGGATTTCTACTTGCAGGCATTCTTGCTGCAAGGTATAACAAAGGAATGGTCATGATAAGAAAAGCAGGAAAACTTCCTGGAAAGACAATAAAGTTATCATACAAAATAGAGTACGGTCAAGACACTATAGAAATTCAAAAAGACCTAATCAAAGAAGGTCAAAAAATCATAATTTGTGATGATCTTTTGGCAACTGGTGGGACTGCAAAGGCATCTGCAAAATTAATTGAAAAGATTGGTGGAAAAATAACAGGATTTGCATTCATAATAGAATTAACCGAATTGGGTGGAATGAAAGGAATTGGTCAATACAAGTGTAAATCTTTGGTGAAATACTAATGGAAAAAGATGTAGAAATCGGAATTTTTGGAGGTACAGGTATTTACGATTCAGGATTACTAGAAAATCCAAAAGAAATCACCGTAGATACCCCTTATGGAAAACCATCTGATTCCATAACTGTGGGAATTTTTAAGGGAAGAAAAATTGCATTTTTGCCGAGACATGGAAAAAAGCATACAATACCTCCACACATGATTAATTATAGAGCAAACATTTGGGCATTCAAAGAACTTGGGGTATCAAGGATCATAGCTCCATCTGCTGTAGGAAGTTTAAAAGAAGAAATCGAGCCAGGCCATTTTGCACTACCATCGCAGTTTTTAGATTTTACAAAATCAAGAAAAGGTTCATTTTCTGAAGAAGGAAGGGTGATTCATATTTCAGTTGCAGACCCATTTTGTCCAGAATTACAATCATCAATTAAATCAGTAGTAGGCAACCAAGGGGGAAGCATACACAAAGATTGTACCTATGTATGTATTGAAGGCCCAAGATTTTCAACCAAAGCTGAATCTAAATTCTTTAGATCTACAGGAGCTGACATCATTGGAATGACTCTTGTTCCTGAATGTCAACTTGCAAGAGAGGCACAAATTTGTTATGCATCAATTTCCAGTGTAACCGATTATGATGTATGGGCAGAGAAACCGGTTACCGCAAAGGAGGTTTTAGAAACTCTGGCAAAAAACGTTGAAGGTGTAAAAAAAATGTTAACTGATTTAATCGACAATATTCCACAAACAAGAAAATGCTCTTGTGCTAAAGCTTTGGAAGAAGCTGAATTCTAGTCATCTACAAAAGATTCTCTTTTGAGACCTTCTGGTAACGTCAGATCTCCATGTAAAAGATTTTTCTGTAAGGTCATTATAACTTCATCAACATCATATCCAAGGGATTCTAGTTTTTTTTCAGTTTCTTTAGATAGCTTTGCACCAATGTTTTGTCCTCCAATTCTTCCAAAAGCAATTGCAGTAAATCGAAACGAATGATCATCTATTATAAAATTACCAGATATTTTGGCAGCCATTTGGCTTCCATGAATATTATTTATGTTTACTTTGATGTCCATGTTATTGGTTAAATTTCTACTGCAGAGTTTACATGATCATCTATCAAGAAACTCCAATGGTTATTATCTTGAATTTTGAAGTTATCTATTTTTAGAGAAATCATATTTTCATCAATACACTCATGTTTAATCTCCCCAGTTTCTTTCAGTCTTACCAATTTCCATTTGTATTTTCCCTGTTGTAATTTACATACTGATACAGCCCATTTGGTATCGGGATCAATCTTTGGCATTCCTACCAAATCAGCAAGTTCCTCTATGCCCAATTGTTTTTCTTCACAGAATTTTTTTTTGCAATGTACACATCTCCAAACATCAACAGAACCAATAGTTCGTTCGTCAAGGTTGATGTTCACAACACCAAAATATACTGGTTTATGATTACAAGATTCGGTATCCATACTCGATGTTGTAGAACCATTACTAGGATTATTTAGTTCTTGCATCTTCATAGGGTTTTTCAAGAATCACGCCTATACTATCAATAATTTTATTTCTTTTAAATTCAATATTTTCTCTTTCGCAAAATCTTCTGTACATATTAACAGCCGTAAACCTAGGGTGCATAGCCTCAAATTCATTTTCTGAAATATCTATAAGCGAACCTAGGTCCAGAAGCTCCTTTGATACTTTTAAAGCAAAATCCTTAGAAATTTTTAATTTTTCTGCAATTTGTTCTGTGTTCATTTTACCATAGCAGGTGATCAAGAGAAATATTTTTGCCTGGATTGGAGTCAATTTTATTTCGGAGATCAGGTTTTTTTCAATTTGACTAGATTCCATGATTTTGGTTAAAGGTTTCAATAAATAAAGTGTAATTAATCTCTCTTTTTTGCAAAAAATTTTTTTGATATCTTCAATGAAAAACCCATGGCTATAAAATGTACAATCCCACCCACAACAGCTGCTTGAAGTAAATTATCTAAAATTTTCCAAGATATAAAAAATGCCAAAAGCGAAGGCGTGATAACAATTATTGCAATTATTGTTCCTTTAATTATTATTTCAGATATGGTTAGTTTGTTAGAAATTTCCTTCAACAAGTTTGATTGTAAATTTGTCAATAAAAATCAAATACCCTAATAAAATCTTGAGATTGAAAATTAATAAAAAAAGAAAAAGAGCTAGTTGCTTCCAATTATAAAAACAACTTGTGCACTTGTGCTTATTTCCTGATCAGAGGAAAACACTGGTGTAGGAGCCCGTGATTCAGCCATATCCATTACAGCTCCTTTGTATAACGGAGCTGGGTATGGGACAACAAACTCATCCAATGAAACATACTTTACCCCTATTATTTGATAGTCCAATGGTTTTAGGGCTTTTTCTGCTCTGATTTTTGCATTAATTATTGCCTTTTCTAATAGATCATCCTTTAGTTTTTGTTGTGTTGTAGAAGCTAATGAAAAGTATACACTGTCTACTCTATTAACTCCTGAATTAACAGCATTGTCGATTATTGATGCGGCACTATCTAATTTAACAGTCTGAACTGTTACAATATTAGATACACCATATCCAACAATTTCTTGAGTCCATCGTCCAGTCAATTTGTCTTCATATGATTCATAGACAGGGTAGATGTTAAACGAAGAAGTACTGATTTCTGATTCTGATATTCCTGCTTGCTTTATTGCAGAGATCACAGTATTCATTTGAATGGAGTTGGAATCTAATGCTTCTTTTGCTGTTTTTTCTTGTGTTTCAACACCAAAGTTGATGTTAAGCTGATCTGGTTTTACAGAAGAAGAGGCCATTCCACTTACAGAAATAGTTTTTTCTCTTGATGGGTAGGGAGTAACCTCTTGAGCATCAACATTCGAAGCGGTTGAAATTAGACTCATAGTTGCAGTAACTACAAGTACGGCAATTATTGCTGCAATTAGTCTTGTTGACGTTTTCATTAAATCTAGATAGAAGATTGTAAAGATAAGGTTTGATTAAATTTCATTTTTACCAAAAGTCTTAAAAGAAGATCTTTGAAAAATTCCAAAGATACTTTATATTTGGCAAAAAGAAGTTTTTACTGTTTGGCTAGTTATAAGGGCACATATTCAAATGAGCAATCGCTAAATTTTGTAATCCCCATAATGATAATTCTTTTCCTTGGAATTGTTTATGTAATGACTCAGAGATCAGGTTCAGGATTTGTGAGTTTTATTTTAGTAGGTGTTGCCGCAGTGACAATGTTCTACTGGGCAAGAGTTTTAAAAAAGATGACAAAGGATCAGAAACCAATTTTTACAGCAAGAGAGCAAGAACCAAAAAATTGGGTTTATGATTTAATCAAAGGAGAAGGAGATTTCGTGTTTGTTGCAGAAGTCCCCGGACCTGAAGACAAAGTCATGGTGAGACTAATTGATGGGGTTTTGTATATTAGAGGTTCCGCAAATTTCTCAAAAGAAGTTCCAATAGAAGGATCAAATGACATGCAAATTAATGATTTCAAATATAGAAATGGAGTGCTGACACTCCGAATTAAAAAAGACTAGAGACTTTTCGCCAATTCTAGTTTTTGTGGGAGATATTTGTCGGTAATGTTTGTCAAACCATATTTTGAAAAAGCCTCAAGCTCTGCCTTTCTTTTGATTCGCAAAAAGACATCTAACTCTTTTTTCCAGATTCCATCAGTATATCTAGGATCTTTTTGTAAATCATAACATCGTTTAATGTCAGACTCGGTCATAGGTATTGTTGGAAGTTTGTATTTTTCAATGTCTGTAGCCCAGACACCAACCCATTTAGCATCAGGTACAGTTAGTTCTCTTAAATGTGCAGCATTTGCTGAACCTGATTTGATTACCATTGCAATGTGTTCTCCATACACATCTCCATCGGTTAAGATAATTACTGGAAGACTCATTTCATCATGCAGTCTTTTCAAAAGAGTTCTGGTAGAGCGAGGAGCTTGACCTCCAGTGTTGATAATTATAGATTTGAATTTTTTATCTATTTGTTCTTCAACAAATCTAGTGAATAGTCCACCCTTTTCTATTGCAATTACAATTTCAGCACTTGTATCCACCAATTCTGCAGTAGTCAAACTGGGGCCAATCGCATAACCATCAGGATGGTTAGAAAGATTCATGGATTTGCCCTCATATCCGGGGATGGTATACTCTACATTCAAATCGCCAAAAATAGAGCTTCGTTCCTCAGGAAATATGTGAAAGTCTTCTCGTGGACGAGAAGTGACTGCCTCTAAATCTACAATAATATTATCCGACTCAGCCTGATCTTCAAAATCAATTGCAAAAGCTTGTGATGAATAGTAGATATCTCTTAATGTTGATGATTTTTTTTCATTTGTAAGTTTGTTTGCAAAAAAAGCAAGCCACATTAACTGTGTAAAAGATCTTAGCTGAGACGTATTTCTAGAGCTTCGAACTGCCACAGAATTTCCTAAAATATACTGACGGAGTTTTTTATCATAAACAATGTTTCCTACGGATCTGCTGGGAATTGAGAATTTTGGGAATTTACCGCTATCAAGATCATCATAGATTTTTGCCCCATGACTTTTTAGCATCTCTAAAATATTTTTTTGTTTTTCTGTAGCCTTTTTCTTTGCAGCATTGATTTTGTTTTGGGTTTCTTTACTCATTTGTTGCAGGCATCTCCTCTTCTAGTATTTTTTTAAAGTTTGGTTCTTTCTTTTTCCCTGAAAGCTCTGTGCAGAATTGAGCTATTAATGGTATGTATTTTGCATAAAGGTTAGCTCTCTTTTTTGCAGCTTCGGCTTGACCTCTTTTATTCATAAAGATTGAAAGTTTTCTTGCTAAAAATTGAATTGATAGTTTTAACTCCCTTTCAATTTCCTGTCTATCAGCAACATTTTCCTTTCCTACTGTTTTGTATGGAATTCTTGTTGAGCAAATATGAGATACAATTACTAGAGGAGGATCTCCTTTGGCTTTGTATCTACTCCAATCAATATCATTTACAACTTTAAGGACAACATCACTTCCTTCATCATAAAGTAGTGGTATTCTGTTTGCATATCTGTAAACTTTAATTCCTCTTGTGTTTATTTCTCCTCCATAGGCAATACCCATTTCAACTATGAATGGGAATCCCGAATATGCAGAAGCACTTCTTTGTATGACAGCCAAAAAATCAGGATTAAAGAATTTCTTCATTCCCTTCTCTAGAGGTTCTTCTCCGAGTGGTGCCAAGCAGCTTGGATCAGGAGTCATGAAATCTCCAAACTTTTGCAAAGCATCACTTAACTTGACTAGCTCTTGATTAGTCATTGTTCCAAGTCTTTTTTCAGGCTTGAATCCAGCAAATTCTGCAAATTTTATTGCAGTAGTTGGACCCACACGCTGAAATCTTTTTGTCAAAAATGCTGTTAATGTTTCTCCTTGGGTAGTGTTTGCAAGTTGTCTATAGTACGGACTTTCAGAATCCATATCTACTGTTTTTGATTGAGAATCTCCAAAGTCCCAATAAGTTAATTTTTTGTTTGTAATATCAACATCTTCAATTCTAATTTTGTTTAGTTTTTCAAAATCCATTTTTAAAAATGACAT
>Ga0210081_1000119_pt1 | contig 14674 bp, 19 predicted proteins | sample White_ThreeSqA_D_FD_185589 | JGI IMG/M metagenome (GOLD analysis project Ga0210081, IMG submission 185589) | Wetland microbial communities from the San Francisco Bay, California, USA, that impact long-term carbon sequestration -... | ecosystem: Environmental > Aquatic > Marine > Wetlands ...
GGATTCAACGAATTTTATTATTCATTTTCGCCAACCATAGCAGATTATGAGCGAGAAAATCCATTGTTTAAAGAAGCAGTGAAGATTGGGTTGACTCCTATGTTACAATCACTATCCATATTATCAATATCCGATATTAATTCAGAACAAGAGATGGTAGGTTATGGTATTGCAATAATTCTAGCAAATATTGGAATGTATTTTGTGGCACCTATAATGGCTGTATACTATATTAAAAAAATAAGGTTAGTTAGGTTTTAATCACAAAACTTCAAGGGTTTACAACATGGGAAAATTAACCAGAAATCTAAGAATATGTGGAAATTGCGGAATTGTGTACACTTCTGTAAGCTTTGAAAAATATATCGACGAATGCCCAATTTGTCATTCAAAAAGATATGAAGCACTTCCTATAGATGCTGGTAAATAACAGATTTTTTAGTAGAATTAACGACATAGATTTTTTAGTAGAATTAAATTTTCAAAAGTGTTGTCCGAAGATCCCGAAATCGAAAAGATAAAGCAAAGAAAACTAGAAGAGATGCTAAGACAGGTAAATCAACCTCAAGTACAACCAGGGATAATAGATCTTGATTTGTCAAATTTTGACCAAGTAGTATCAGCAGAAAACCCCACATTAGTTGATTTTTGGGCTGAATGGTGCGGACCATGTAAGATGATGCATCCAGTATTTGAAAGCCTATCGAAAAAATATTCCAATATAAAATTTGCACGAGTAAATGTGGATCTAAATCAAAACTTGGCAATGAAATTCGGAATACAATCGATTCCTACTTTTATGATGTTCAAATCAGGAAAAATGGTTGATAAGATGATGGGAGCAGTTGGAGCACCTGGAATTCATATGATTTGTAAAAAACATTCCTAGAAATATGTAGGTAAATCAAAAAAATAATTTTAATATTTTTTCCATAGAATCTGCCAGTGGTAAAAGTAATTAAAAATGTATTTTAAATAACTGTAAAAAATTGTAAACTAGTGGTTTTAGAAATTAGTCAATACGCATATGCTGCGTCTTTTTTTCTTTGAATTTCTACAATTTCGGTTAGTGTTTGAGATTCTTCTGAGCTAAGTTTATGAGCAAATTTACCAAGTAGAAGTTTTGCCTCATGAGAGGGAGGAAAAGTGTAGAAAATATCTTCTTCAAATATCTGTCTCCCAATAGTCACATCTTGAATAGAGCATGCAACTTCTTGTCCAGATTTGGCTGAAGTTACAGTTTTTCCTTCATGTTGCAGTTGATGAACTCTTCCAATATTTTTTCCAGAATTATTCATAACAGGAACTTTGTGTCGAAGTTCACCTACATCAATTTTGATTCCAAATACAGCAGGATTATTGTTACGAAAGACATACCCTTTAAGAAATGTAAATTTAGAGATTGGTGTTAATTCTGAGAAAACAGCATCTTCTTCATGTGCAGTGTCCTCCTCTACCCACGCATTGTAATTATCTATAAGACTGTAGATTACTTTGTCCTCAAAAATCCGAATATGGTTATTTTCAGATTCATCTTTAGCATCTGGGAGAGTTTTTACGTTAAAGGCCAAAATTACGCCAAGATGTCTATCTTTTTCTTTAATGGCTTTGCATTCCATGACATCTCTTCGATTGACTGGGCCGATATCGGCCTTTGAAACGGGTACCTGAGATCGTCTTAACATCTCCATTATTGCCTCCAAAGAGCCAATTGTATCACATTTTAGAATAATTCCATTAATTTCTGTATCAACAAAAACTGATTTCATTTCTTGTTCAATTAATTTAGAATATTTTTTTATCTCTTCTTCGTTTGAAGCAACATACAATGTACTTCCAGGTAATACTCCTTCAAGTTCAGGAGATGCAATTTTTAATCCAGCAGCAGCATCTACTTTTTCCACTGGTTTGAATTTGTCCCTAGGATCTCGCATTTCATCTAATGGTTTTGGTAAGAGTATTGCTTTTGGTTTTGTTACTACAATTGAATCTCTTTTTGCAACAACAATACTATCCCCTTTTTTTATGGCTCCATCAATTAAAATAATATTAGCTGAATGTCCTAAACCTACTTCATCATTTACTTCAAGAACAATTCCTCTTGGCTCTTTTTCCATCTGATCTAATCTTTTCTTTAGGTATTGTTGGGTCAATCCAATCAAAACCGCTAAGAGTTCTGGAATTCCAACACCAGACCTTGCAGAAATTGGGACGATCGCGATCTCTGATTTAAAGTCCTTTACTCGATAGAAAGCCTCTGATTGGTATCCCAATATAGAAAGTGTTCCTACAACGTCATAGATTTTTTGATCAAGATCATTCTGAATAGATTGATCTTGTTCTTTAATTGCTTTAGAGATAAATGTGGTTTCTGATTTTCTCCAACCTGAAATTTGGTCACATTTGTTTAAGGCAACTACAAAAGGCACCTTTCTGCTTTGTAAAATTTTCAAACTCTCATTGGTTTGAGGTTGAAAACCTCGATTTACATCAACAACTAAAATTGCAATATCTGCAGCTGAGCCTCCCCTAGCACGAAGATTTGTAAAAACTTCATGTCCAGGAGTATCAATTACTAAAATTCCAGGAACTTTAGATTCTGATTCTTCTAATTTTTTATAAAGTGGACCACATGTTTCTTTAATTGTTTCAGTCGGAAGAAAACTTGCTCCAATATGTTGTGTGATTCCCCCAGCCTCTCTACCTTGAACACCAGTACCTCTTATTCTGTCTAAAAGAGATGTTTTTCCAGAGTCTACGTGACCTAAAACTGCCACAATGGGCTGACGAATTTGCAAATCAAATCACTCAAATGCTACCCTCGATTCGTGGTCAAAGCTTTCTTTTGAGTCAGATGCATGAATAATGTTATCTGTAAATCCTAATCCAAAATCACCTCTGATAGAGCCTGGAGCAGCCTCAAAGGACTTTGTTGCACCAATCATAATTCTTGTAGTTGCAACAGCATTGTTTCCTTCAATAATTGCGGCTACGACAGGACCAGATGTGATAAAGGAAGTTAATTCCCCAAAGAATGGTTTGTCTTTATGTACACCATAGAAATTTTCTGCTTGTTCTTTTGTAAATTTGAATAGTTTTAATTTTACAAGCTTGAATCCTTTTTTCTCAAATCTTGCAATTACTTCACCAGTTAGATTTCTTGCTACAGCATCAGGCTTTACAATAAAAAGAGATTGTTCAGTCAACGTTTCTTTTGTTTAATTCCGCCTTTGACGTATTTTTTAGTCCATTTTAGTTTTCTTGGATCTCGCTTTAACTCAAGTGCGTTTTTTTTGCACTTTGCAGAGCAAAACCATAGTACTGTTCCATCATTCTTTGCAAACATTGTACCTGATCCTTTTGCAACAGTTCTATTACAAAAATTACAGGGTTTAACTAAAAGACTCATCTATTTCTCACCTATTTTATCTTCTTTGCTTCTCTTTCTGTTTCTCTCAGCATCAAAATTTCCCCTAATCTTACTGATCCTTTTACATTCCTTGTAAGAATTCTTCCTCTATCTTTACCATCAAGTACTTTTACTCTTACTTGAATGACCTCACCAGCAATTCCTGTTCTACCAACAATTTGAATAATTTCAGATTGAGTTACTTCGTCAGTTGTAGCACTCATTTATTGGTACTACCACCTTTAATTTTAGCAATTGATGATACAACTTGATCAACTATATGTTGTGCATCACCAGCATCCAAAATTGCTGCAGCGGCAGATGTAATGTCTATGCCCAAAGATTTACCCAATTCCTGTTTACTTGGAACAAATGCATATGCTGCTCCTTGTTCTTCGCACAAGATTGGAAGATGAGCAACTACCTCAGGTGGCTCTACATCTTCGGCTATAACTATTAGTTTACTTGTACCACGTTCTATTGCTTTCGTAGCTTCGTTGGTTCCTCTTTTTACTTTACCACTGGTAGATGCAACTCTTACAGCCTCCAAGATAGGATTAACTAAATCCTCTGGAGTTTCAAATTTTACATAGTAAGCTTTACCCATACATTGTCACCCTTAGGGATCATTCTCCATTCCCATCATGCAAGCGATTGGTTTTAAAAGTGTTATCTGGAAATGTGAAACCTAGCTTTTTTGAGGAATTGAGACATTAGTAAGTCAAGTTTCTCCATAGTCTCCGCTTCACCATAGATTCTGACTATTGGTTCAGTACCGCTAGGACGAATCATTACCCAATTTTTTGAATTATAAGATATTTTTATTCCATCTGTTGTGTCAGAATCTGGAAACTCTTCTTTTAATGCTTGTATTAGTTTTTGAGCATTCTCAGTAGAACAAGATATCTTATCTTTTGTTGTAAACGAAGTAGGAAGCTGACTAATTTTTTTAGAAAGTGATTCGTTTGATGAAGATAACAAGTCCAACATCAATCCTAGTGTCATACAACCGTCTCTTACTTGATTATGAGGTCCAAACATAAATCCACCATTTTCTTCAAATCCAATAAGAGCTTTTGTAGGAACCATCTTACGTGAAACTTCAACACTTCCAACCTTTGTTCTTATTACTTTAGAATCAAATTGGTTTGCAATTTGTTCAATGGCTGATCCAGAATTCAGACAAGTAACGACTAAGGAATTTGGATTTTTATTTAAAATATGTTTTGTCAAGACCAATGCGGATTTATCTCCAGTGAGAATTTCTCCATAATTATCACAGAAAATGCTTCTATCCCCATCACCATCAAATGCAATTCCAAAATCTGCATTGTGATTTTTAACTTCTTTAGAAAGTTCTTGAAGATTTTGCGGCGTTGGTTCTGAACCTCTTCCAGGAAAGGATCCATCTATTTTTTCATTTATTAAAATAACTTCACATCCAATTCGTTTACAAAAGATTGGAGCTGTTACAGCCTGAGCTCCGTTTCCCAAATCAAGTACAACTTTGAAATTTTTTGATTTTATTTTTTCAAAATCTATTTGAGATGAAATTCCTTGAATATAGGTTTCAATCGCATTAACTTCATTTTCTGTGGTTCCCCATCTTTCTGGATTTTTTATCCAATTTTTTTCAAGGAAAATTTGCTCTATTATCAATTCATCTTCTCGAGAAACTTCAACACCGTCATTTGCCGCAGGTTTTATCCCGTTGTATTGGGGAGGATTGTGAGATGCTGTAATCATAATACCACCATTATATTGTAATTTCTTTACAGCATATTCAAGACATGGTGTAGGAACTAGTCCTGCATTTTTGCAATCGATTCCACAGGAATTAAGAGCAGAACAAACTGTTTTTGCTATTAGGGGACTTGAATCTCTTCCATCATACCCCACAAGAATTGGTCCCTTTTTGAAGTAAGTCCCAATAGATAATACCATGTCATTTACAAATTCCAGAGTAAAATCTTTTTTGAAAACTCCACGAATTCCGTTTGTCCCAAAAAATTTTGTCATATTTTTGGTTAATAATAGATAAATTTGTGTCTAGTGGCAAGTCCGTTGCGGGAGTCGCCCAGCCTGGCCAAAGGCGTAGGGCTTAGGACCCTATCTCTTAGGAGTTCGTGGGTTCAAATCCCACCTCCCGCATTTAGAATATTTTTTCTCTGAATGATTAATAATGAGAAAATACGCAGCAAAAAAGTCTTGAAAAAAACGGTGATTGGGATTACAGTTGTTGGTGAAGATAGAGAAGGAATAGTTGCAACATTTACAAATTTTGTATTTTCTAAAGGAGGTAACATAGAGAAAGTAAACCAAAATGTAATCAAAGGTCTTTTTGGAATGTATCTAGAGGCATCATTTACAAAAAGTATCAATGTAGATAATTTTGATTCAGAAATTCAAAATCTTGCAAAAAGAGAAAAAATGGATGTCAATACACATTATGAAACAAATAGCCAAAAAAATATTGCAATATTTGTTACAAAAGAACCATTATGCCTTGAAACAATTTTGGATGCATCAAAAAAGAAAAAGCTAAAGGGGAAAATTGCCATAGTTATAGGAACAGAAAAATCCCTTGAACCAATTGCAAAAAAAGCTGAAGTTCCTTTTATTACAATCGATGAAAAAAATCAAGAAAAAGCTGAAACCAAAATTATTGAAGTATGTAAAAAGTATAACATAGATCTAATAGCACTTGCAAGATACATGAGAATCCTTACACCAAATTTTGTTTGGAGATATCCAAACAGAATAATAAACATTCATCCATCTCTGCTTCCTGCATTTCCTGGAGCTCTGGCCTATGCACAAGCTTATGAAAGAGGAACAAAAATTATTGGTGTAACTTCACATTATGTAACGGAAAACCTGGATCAGGGACCAATAATTTTTCAAGATTCCTTTAATGTAAATCCAAATGACTCTTTAGAAGAAATAAAATCAAAGGGCCAAAAACTTGAAGCAGAAACCCTGTTGAAAGCAATTAAAATGCACTTGGAGAATAAGCTTGAAGTTCGTTGGAGAAAGGTTCACATAAAATCCAAGTGAATCAAATGATAGATATCAGAACACAGTTAGATCCCAATTTAAGAAAGAAGATTAGTAATAAAAAACAGATTGCAGTGATACCAGTTGGATCTATTGAGCAACATGGACCTCATCTTCCCCTTTCAACGGATTCAGACATTGTAACCCAAGTCTCCAAGTTAATTTGCCAAAAATTTAACTTCATATTATTACCCACAATTAACTACGGGGTTTCTTACGAGCATTCCCCTTTTTTTAATTTAAGTATTTCAAAATCAACTCTAGAGAAAATGCTCATAGATTTGTGTTCTTCTCTAGTTGAAAATAACATAAAGATGATTTTTATCATTAATGGACATCATGGTAATCTGAATGCAATAAAAAATATTGACGATAAAATTAATGGCAAAAAACGTAAATCAGAAATATTTTCTTTTTCTTATTGGCATTTTATGGATAGAGAATTTGACCATGCTGGATTTGTAGAAACTTCACTAATGCTTTCAATATCAAAAGATGTAAAAATGAAATTAGCTCAAAAAGGACTTGTAACGGATGGTTTAACCAAAAAAGAGATAAAGAAATTAGGTAGAATTGCGTCAAAATCCTTCCCAGAAGTTACAAAAAATGGAATATGGGGCGATCCCAGAAAGGCTACAAAGAAGGAAGGACAAAAAATTCTTTCGGAAATAATTGAAAACCTAGGTAAAAAGTGTCAAACTTGCCTTACTGGGCATAGTTTAAAGTTTCACCAATGAAATTTTAATATAATCCCCCAATACCAAAGCCAATAAGTGAAATAAATGTCCGTTGATATGGCAGTAAAAGTATTGGATGAAAGTATCAATCAAGTTGTATTGATAAAGCTAAAGGGCGGAAAAACCCTTAGAGGAAACTTGCTTGGATTTGACCAACACATGAACCTGCTACTTGATTCCTCAGAAGAAATTCCTACTGAGGGCAATTCTAAGAGTCTTGGAACAATAGTCGTGAGAGGAGACAATGTTGTTATGATTTCTCCTCCACCAGCAAACTAGGTGATTTGAGATGACAAAAGGCACAACTTCTATGGGTGGATTTACCAAGAAAAAGGTCCATATCAGATGTAGAAGATGCGGGAAGAACTCATTACACAAACGTCATCATGAATGTGCAAGCTGTGGTTTTCCAGAGGCTAAACGCAGAAAGTATTCTTGGATTAAATGGTATACATAGATGCAGGAAATCGCCATCATACTTAGTTCATTAGCTGGCGTTGCAACAGCCGCAGCAGTACGAAAGTCTCCAAAAAACAAAACACAGCTTTTGAGTATTGGAGCTAGCTCACATATTAAAAATCAGATAACTTCACTAAAAATTGAAAAGGATATTCTAACGAAAACAATTTCAAGATTATACCAATACGATTCTGACCTAACAAAGATTCAACGAGATAAATTATTACTCAAATATCAACACCAATTAGGAATTATTTTAGCTAGATTAGAAAAGCTTGAAGATGCAAGTAAGCATCCTGATTTGGGACCAGTAGGAGATGGTTTAATTACTTTGATGGATCAAAAATTATCCAAATTAGATGATAGATTGTATGAGCTCTCATCCAAACTTACTGTTGCAAATATTTCAATTCCTGAAATAAAAAAAGATATAACTCATGAAATAAATAAAAATGAAGAAAAACAAGAGACTGAAATCGAGACCAAACCAAAAAAGAATCTATTCAATCTTGAAAAGCCAGAAATAAATTCTGAATCAATAGTTATACCAACCCCAAAGCAAAGACAATCATTTGAATTAACTACTCTTACAAAACTGTCAAAAAAAGAGCCAAAATTCCCATTATTTGAAAAACAAATTCCAGTTAAAGAAGAAATAGTAAAGGAAACGGTTTACCAAAAACCAACTATTCAAGAAAAAATAGAAATCGTTCAAGAAATACCTGTAAAACCATTAATTCTTGGTCCAAAACCAGATCTTTCAAAAGAAGTAGAAAAAATTACGAAATTTAAAGCACTTCCAGAACCTCAAAAAGAAAAAAATACAACAGTAGAAAATCTCGATGATGATTTTGATGAAGATTCCGACGACATTGATAAAATTAAAAATGAAATCATGAACGTCCTCTCGAAGCTGGATCAAGCAGAGGTAGAATAATTGTCCTACGATAGTGCCATATCGGCATTATCAATTGATGCATTAAAACTTGTGAAAGACGGTTACATTATTGGTCTTGGAAGTGGTCGAGCAGCAAGTGAACTGGTAAAATCATTAGGCTTGTTAATCAATGACAAAAAATACAAAATTATAGGTGTTCCAACTTCCCTTCAGATAAAATTAATCGCACTAGAAAAAGGGATTTCAATAGTTGAGTCAGACCAGATAGACCATATCGATTTAGTTTTTGATGGGGCAGATCAAATAGATTCTCAGAACTTTGTAATCAAAGGAGGTGGAGGAGCCTTACTTAGAGAAAATATTTTGTTTAGTCTTGCAAAAAAAATTGTAATAATGGCTGACCAGACAAAATTTGTAAAATATCTGAATAGGTCAGTTCCAGTTGAAATTCATCCTCTTGCCAGAAATTCTGTAACCAAATCAATCCAAAAATTAGGAGGAAAGCCTGTATTGCGCTCTTTAGATAGAGGATATCCATTTTTTACAGAAAATGGAAACATAATATTGGATTGTGATTTTGGAGTTATCAAAAATCCAAAAACGCTGTCTCAAAAAATTAAACAGATACCGGGAGTAATGGAATCAGGTATTTTTCTTAGAAAACCAGACATTATCTACAAGGCAAAAAATGGTGGAAAATTCGAAATAATCTAGTCAGCAATCTGGTTTTCATGTCTAATAGAATTCATGAATTCTTGATTATCCATCATCATCAGAATCATTTGTTGTCTAAGATCAGGATCAGACATTATGTTTTCTAATATAGGATCCATCATTTGATTAGCCATAGTTTTCATATGAACAGGATTTTCAAGCATGAAAAATTGCATCTGATTTCTCATTTTTTCATTTATCCAAATATGATGAACCATAGCTTCCATGATTTTTGGTTGATGGAAATCATGAATTTTTGAATTTTGAATTGTATCTGTATCCATGCATTGTGAACACTCATTTTGTTCATCTATATCATGATTAATAGACGAACCATGAACAGAATTCATCCACTTTGGATTATCTTGTAAAGACATCATCATTTGATCATTTTTTTTCATTTGAGCAATCATCTCTTTTTGAATTTCTGAGTTTGCCATCATTGGTTCAATAACATGGCTCAAAAGCGCAGTATTACCTTTCAAATTTATCACCATTTCTGACATTGCTTGTTGCAAAATTTTTGGATCATTCTTCATCATTGTATGCCAATGAGTTGTAAGACGTGTATCCTTAGTGATTTCGCGCATGAGTGATAACATCATTTCTGATCGTTTCATTAATTGCGAAGAATCGAACTTGCCATAACCTCGATCTACAAGTTTAATGTATGTGGATGGGGAAACACAAGATGGAGATCCATCATTCTTTTGGAGTAAAATTAAACCAGATTTACATGTTAAACTATCCGGATCTGGCAACTCGTTCCACTGTTGTCTTGGTGTAGTTTCTGATATTTGTGAAAAAGAATTCTCATAAAACATTACGGGAGTGACCAAAGATAAAATTAAAACGAAAATTATAATTTTGGTAATCATGTTTTTTTAAATTTTCATTAATGAATTAAACATTTTTGTAAATTGTATACTAGATAATTGGTCTTTTGACAAATTGTCCATGGCCAAGTTTACCAACCACCTCAAAGTTTTCAGCAACTAGGTGACCTCTTACGATTGTCTTCACAGGCCATCCTTTCAAATTCATTCCTTCATACACAATATAATCTGAAAAACCACCAAACAATTCAGATGAAACTTTATTTTCTTTTTTTAAATCAATCATAGTAATGTCTGCATCTGAGCCTTTTTCTAGGATCCCTTTTTTAGGATACATTCCAAATATTTTTGCGGCATTTGAGCTAGATAATCTTACAAGTTGTTCAAGTGAAATTCGATTCTTATTTACCCCTTCACTTAATAAAATAGGGATAAAAGTTCCAATTCCAGGAAATCCAGCAAGCGCACCCCACACATTTTCTCCACCAAGTTTTAGTTTTAGCTGATTTGCTACGTGATCAGTTCCTATCGTATCGATAAGATTTTTTGACAAAGCATTCCAAATCACTTCATTATCTTTTTTGGTTCTAATGGGAGGCATTACTTTTGCTAGATACCCCTGTTGTTTTTCATAAGATAGAGTAAGATAGTGTGGACATGTTTCAACAAAAATTTTGGTTCCTTTGTTTTTTTCTTCCTCAATTTGCTGTAATGCCCTTTCCGAGCCAATGTGAACAAAATAAATGACACACCCATATTCACGACCATATTTACAAACAGTTTTGATAGCCTTTGCTTCAAATTCTGGAGACCTACTCTCAGACCATGCAGAAAGTCCATCTTGTTTTTTTTCTTTGGCAGTTTTAATTCCACATGCACAAGATTCATAATCTTCGGCATGAACTAATACAGGGCATCCAAGAGAAGCTGCTTTTTGTATAGTCATCTCAATTATATCATCAGTTACATCCACAACAGCTTCTTCTAATGTTGATGAGTTTGGTGCCATATCCATGTACACATGGCCAACTTCTCCACCCAAATTCATGTAAATTTTGAATGATGTTATTCCTTTTTCCACGCAATAATCCATTTCGTTTATTTGTTGATTTGAAAAAATAGATGCATGAATTGTATAATCAACATAATGGTTTCTGGCAGAAGTGTCTAGTTGATCTTGCAATGAATTTTTAAAGGATTTTTGTAATCGTAACATTCTCATCATAGTAGTAACACCTCCAATTGCTGAGGCGTGAGATTCTGACTTTGCAGCTTTTTCGATTGAGGAATAGACCCCATAATGAACGTGTGTGTCAATAGGACCAGGAATAGAGAGTAACCCCCTACCATCAATTTTTTTATCACATGAAGGTATTTCATGTGAGAAACCTACAATTTTGCCTTCGTCAATTATTATGTTTTTATCTATTAATCCTTGGGGCGAAACAATATGAGAATTGGCAATAACAACATCATAAGTCATAGATTATTTCTCAATGTGCGCTCTATTATGCGTTAAGAGATTTTTTATTTTAGAAAAAATTGAACAATATCTTAGATTGAAGTCAAATGTTAATAATTTTCAATTATTAATTTTCTCAAGAAACTGTAATTGTCCCTTTCATTTCTGGATGGATGGAACAATAATAATAAAATGTGCCAGCCTTATCTGCCAAAAATGTAATAGATTTTGTTTGAAAATAACCGAGGTCTCCTGTATGCACATTAAATTCATCAATATTGAGATTATGATTAGATGGATTTGATGATTCATTTTTTTCTTCATTTATTAAATGGATTTGTACTAGATTCCCCTTAGCAACCATCAATGATGGTGAATTTCCAGCTGCAGATGGGACAACTTTCCCTCCTCTAGTCGATTGAAGAGAGTAATGATATCCATCAGAAGATTTTAAGGCCTTTAGGAAAATGTTTGTTGGGGATTCAAAAATAAATCCATCGTAGTTTACGGGATTAAATGAATTTAAAACCAGAAAGCCAATAAGCGCAGAAACCCCGCAAATTGAAAAAATTGTAATTATGTATCCTTTAGAAAATTTTGATTTTTTGTTTTTCTGGCGCATATCTCGTTCTTTATGATCAATTATTTAGGCAATGATTAACTTTGTTAGCTTGTATGCAAGAAAAAGTAATGCAGAAGCGTATTCTAGGAAATATGTGTATAAGGCAGAATGAGAACTTGTAAAGGATTAAAATAATCCAAGTTTTTCATCAATTTCCTTTTTGGAGTAGATTGCTTCTGCATCAAGACTTTTGTAGAGATTAAGGTATTTAGAATATGCTTAACATTGTTAGCTGTAAGATCAATGGCAGTAAAGGCTTTGTTTGTTTTTTCTTGATTTAGTTCTTAGAACAGAATTACAGCAAGGACATCGAATGTCTGAAGTTTCAAGAAACACTCTACATACAGAACATCTTTTTTGACCACTTTCATATTTCTTTGATGTAGGTAACTTGTGGGTTTGGCAAAGTTCGCAAATACCATGACAGTTATAGGTCATTTTAAGAAAATTTTCTCCTTCCAACTTGGAATTTTTCTAATCTCCACCAGTCATCATTTTTTTTGGCAGCAAGATTTACTTCATCTTCTTTTTCTTTTTTCTTCATATAGTAAAATACAAGGTCTTGCTAAAAAGATTAAATTAACAATGTTAAGCATTAACTAAATACAGGAATCGAATTAAGTCGATGTATTGGAAAATAAAACAATTTTAGAAGATAAGATGATTTTGGTTTTGAAAATGCATAAAAGTATTGGTTTTATAGATCATCAAAATAGGAAAGGACATGTCTGATCAGGAAAGAAATGATATTTTAAGTTCAATGGATAATTTTATTGAAAAAATCCAACAGCTTAAAGGAATGATGTTAGGTGTTTCATTGTCTGCCTTGATTTTGGCTCCCTTTGCTGTTGGAATATCGGCTTATCTTATCACACATCCAAAATTTCTAAAACTAATTGAAAATGAGAATGAATTTGGATTCATGCTAATTGTACTCTTAACTATGGTTCCAATTACCTCTGGAATTTGGCTTGTAACAGGCTTAAGGCAATTAAAATCTCTGAGTTCATGGAATAAACGATACTACAATTATTTGAAGAAAAGAGAAAGCCTTGATGAAGAAATTACTTCAAAGTTTCACCTAGACGAAGAGTAGACATTCAAATTTAATTGAAGAGCCTGAAGATTTTTCTTTTCTTGGGAATAGTTTCTCATATTGCTCTATTATCTCGCTGCAAAAATCCTTACCTTTGGTTGTTGCCCTAAATATTGTAAATTTTCTTTTTCCTTCAGTTACTTCTTCTCTCTTTATCATCTCATTTTCTTCAAGACTGTCTAAAATTTCCTTATGTTTTGTAATATTCAATCCACAAAAGCTAAATAATGCGGTTTGATTGAGTTGGCCATACTCTGAAAGAGTAAGAATAATGTCCTTGACAATGTATATTCTATCCCTATATTTCCTAGAATCAACCAATGCTGAATCCTAATTCTAATGTCTCTTAACTATTACGAATTTAGAATAATGACTAGCTAACATTGTTTAGCAATCCATTATAATCAAAAATTTGATAAGATATTATGAAAGATTCGTTATCCAACACCAAAAGCCTTATGAAAAATATTTTCAAAAGAGAGCAAAAGTTTTCCAATAATTGTAAAATCTGTAACATGGAATTTTCTGATCCTGAGAGAACAAAAAAACATATGATAAAGGCTCACACAAAACCCAAACGTGAAACACAGTAGATCAGATCTAGGTTTCTATATTATCCACATAACAAAGTTAAGCACATCATAAATATCAAAAAAAGGAATAACACATAATGCAGAAGCAAATTACGCGTCTCAAGGAAATCACATGATAGATCTAGATTCAACTAGACCCATTTTCATGTACACATGGGCTAAATAAAAAGTGATTTCTGGAATTGCTTCTGCATTATTTCTAAATTTATTAATTTAGGTTAACAAAGTTAATCGAAGTATATTAGACATAATTTTAAAAAAATATAGTTGGCAAAACTGATTTGCAATAACTATGGCTTTGAATGTGATTTTGTTAGTGAGGGAGAAATTGAGGAGGTGATAGAGAAATTCAAGGATCATACAGAGAATGAACATGGAATAGATTATTCTAAAGAAGCCTTGATGCATTTTATTTTAAGACAGAATACCTGATATGGCAGGGATTGATATGTTTTGATCGAAAATTTTGATTTTAATTTTCTATCAATTTTTTTTAATTATTACTATCTTCAGACAAACGGGTCTGGTCTGTTAGGTATTTTTGGAATTGACATAAATCAATTTGTGAATGAAGAGCCAGTCATAAAAGGAATGATTCCAACATTATTTTTGGTGTCTGGTTTTGGAATTTCAATAAATTTTTTCAATTCCATAATCAGAAAAAAAGTTGTGGATCAAAGAAAGATGAAATTTTTAATGGAAGAAACTAAAAAGTGGAAAAATCAGAAAATAAAGGCTGTAAAATCTAAGGATCATGAAAAAATTCTGGAATTAAACAAAAAATCAAGTTA
>Ga0210081_1000120_pt1 | contig 14447 bp, 20 predicted proteins | sample White_ThreeSqA_D_FD_185589 | JGI IMG/M metagenome (GOLD analysis project Ga0210081, IMG submission 185589) | Wetland microbial communities from the San Francisco Bay, California, USA, that impact long-term carbon sequestration -... | ecosystem: Environmental > Aquatic > Marine > Wetlands ...
AAGATTTGCAGGAATGGCAGATGCTCCATTCAAGCTGATTATCCTTGATGAAGCCGATGAGATGACAAATGATGCTCAGACCGCGCTTCGTAGAATCATAGAAGACACTGCCAGATATTGTAGATTCATCTTAATTGCGAACAATATCTCAAAAATAATCGAGCCAATTCAAAGTAGGTGTGCCACTTTCAAGTTTACTTCAATACCTGAAGAGGATGTTATAGAAAGGTTATCTGAAATATGTAAAAAAGAGAAGATAAAATCCGATAAAAAGGGTCTCAAAGCAGTCTATGAATACTCCGAAGGAGACCTAAGACATGCCATCAATCTTTTGCAAGCCACTGCAAGTATTGGTGAAATTTCTGAAGATAATGTAAAAGCCTCGGCTGGACTTTCCAAAACTACTGATGTTGATATAGTACTAAAATTGGCTCTTGGTGGAAAAATTCTTGAATCAAGAGAAAAGATGATAGAATTGATCAAAGTTTATGGAATGAGCGAGTCAGATTTCTTAAAGTATCTAAATTCTGCAGTTTTCAAAACAAAACATGAAAAACTAAATGAAATCCTTGCCGCCATAGCAAAGTATGATTATAGAATTCTAGTAGGAGCTAATCCAGAAATTCAGCTATCTGCTTTATTGGCAGAATTATCAAGTTTAGAAAAATAGCGCAGAGAGAGGGATTTGAACCCCCGGGTTCTTGCGAACACAGGCTCTCAAGGCCCGCGCCCTACCGGGCTAGGCGACCTCTGCAAGGTTGATTGAAATTTAGTGGTTAAAATTTGTTGATGAAATAAAATTAGAAAAATAAGAAAAAAGAAGTGGTTTCTTTAATCGTGTGCGTGTGGATTGCCGCCGCCTGCCATCTTGACATATGTACCGGCTGCTTTTTCGTGCCATTCTCCATTTGCTTGTTCAATTAGAATAGCTCCTGTTGGACATGCTTCTTGGCAAGCCATACAAACAGTACAATCATGTTCTCTGATAGGCATTGACTTGTCAGTATAGTCTAATCTCTCATCTTGTTCAGTCTTACCAGTACCCTCAAAGGTCTTTCCAACAACTTCGGCTGCTGGAATGTCTTGTTCGGTTCTGTACCACTGGAATGTCTGGACTGGACATACACTCATACAAGATCCTGCTGCAACACATGAATCCCAATCGACTGCAACTGTAGTACCATGAATTCCGAGAGGAACTTGTTCTTCTCCTCTTTCTTCATAGGCGGCTTTTACATTATCATCAGAAAATGCTGCACCGTCTTTTCCGGTATTTACAGGCCAAATCCAATGGAAATTTTCACCATCACCATGGCTCGTTTTTCCAACTGGTTTTTTGTCTTCGTTGAAGAAGTCTGTAGATATTACTAAATCTGCCATGTAATTTTTATCAATGAAATATTATTTAAATCTAGATAGAATTAATCTGACCTAATCCAACCATTGGAAATAAATGGTAAAAAATTAGAAAATAATTACAAAAATTTGTTTTGTTTAAGCGCCTTTATCGTGATGTTCTTGGTTTGACTGATCCACTTTGATTGCTTGTGGTGGACATACTGAAACACAGGCCATACACCAAATACAATCATGCTCTCTTATTGGATCGGCCTTATCAGAATAATCTTTTCTTTGGTCTTTTTCAGTACTTCCAGAACCATCAAATGACTTTCCAACGACTTCAGTGGCTGGAACATCTTTTTCGGTTCTATACCATTGAAAGACTTGGACAGGGCAGGCTTCTATACATGCACCATCGGCTACGCATGAATCCCAATCTACTGCAACCATTGTTCCACTAACACCTAATGGAACTAGTTTTTCACCTTTAGCTGCATATGCTGCCTTTACTTCATCATTGTTCGCTGCTTCTTGACCTTCTCTTCCTGGACCCCACATCAAGTGATAATGTTCACCATCGGAGTGTAATATTTTTCCAATTGGTTTTAGGCCTTCAGGGAAGTTCTCTGCTATTGGCATGAATCCTTTCTGATGAAGATATTATTTAAAGCTAGACCAGAGTTTTTACGAATGATTAGAAAGATCAGCTGAAGTTTTGAACTTACTAAAACATGATCCCTTACGTTCATATCTTTTGGCATTAGATCAGTAACGTTGGATATTTTCAAGTACGATGTTTATCGTGGACCGAACATTGGAGTGTATATTTCAGTTAATGATAGCTGTGTGTTAGTGCCAATGGGATTTGCAGAAACCAAAGCTGAAAAACTTGGAAATTATTTAGATGCCAAACCACTCTTTTGTTCCATCGCAAACACAAGATTACTTGGTTCTTTATTGGTAATGAATAATCATGGAATGCTTTTGCCAACCACAGCATATTTGGAGGAATACGACTATTTCAAAAAAGAAACAGGATTGGAAGTTGGAGTACTTGATTCAAAGTATACAGCGCTTGGAAATGTAATTTGTGCAAATGATAAAGGAGCCATAGTTTCTCCTTGGCTTTCTAGAGATGATGTAGATACGATAAAGCAAATACTTGATGTGGAAGTAGTACAGAAAAGAATCTCTGGAATGAATCAAGTAGGATCTGTTTTAGTTTCCAATAATTCTGGGGCAGTAATCCATCCGGAAGCAGATGAAGAGGATATGAAGATGTTTGCAAATGTATTAGGTGTAAAAATAGAGCATGCCACAATAAACAATGGCATACCCTATGTAAAATCGGGAGTCTTGGCAAATAATAATGCAGTAGTGGTGGGTACGCTTACTACTGGACCTGAAATTATGATGTTAACTAGAGCTTTTCTAAATTAAAAATAGATCCCGGATCATCAGTTAAGGTTTCAATTTCTATTTGTGACTCTGTTCCATTTATCATATCTCGTAAAACAACTTTTCCTTCATCAAGCTCCTTAGGTCCTACAATAATACAAAAGTTAGATTCTGTAGCTTGGTCCATTTGTTTTTTAAACTGTTTTCCTGAAATGTCAATGTTAGTTGGTATGTTTGCAAGCCTAAGAAGAGATGCAATACTCATTGCCACTTTTTGCATTTGATCATCTACATACAAAACAGAAACTCTATCTTGTTTTGCATCAGATATTATTTTTTGTTCCTGCATTGTTAAAATTATTCTTTCTACTCCCCCAGCAACTCCTGTAGCTCCGATATCTTCCCTTCCGAAAGCCTTTGTCAATGAGTCATATCGTCCACCACCAGCTAAAGCACCAAGGGTTGAATTTTTGTCAAATACTTCAAAGACAATTCCAGAGTAGTAATCAAGACCTCGAACTATGCTAAAGTTTATTCGGATATTTGAAACTCCCCTATTTTCTAGGGAGTCAAATAGTTGTTTTAGATAATCCCAAGAGGTCAATTTTGAAGTATCAATTTTTTCTTCTATTTCTTTGATGGAACCCTTGATTTGAGAAAAGTCTAGAATTTCTTCTAATTTTCTAGAATCGTATCTGTCTTTAAATTCTTCAATTATTTCTTTTCTTGATTTTTTTTGAATTTTATCAATTGCACGTAAAATGTCAGATACTAATTGCGGGTTATCAGAATCAAAAGTAGTGTTAATAAAATTTTCAACTAAATTTCTGTGGTTGATATCAATTGTTATATCTTTGAGCAACAGGGAATCAAAAAGCCTAGATGTAAATTCAATAATTTCAGCTTCTGATTCTATTCCAGGTTTTCCATAGACTTCTATGTCCCATTGATGAAAATATCGATATCTTCCTTTTTGTGGCTCATCATATCTAAAGACACCTCCAAAACTTGAAAGTTTTGCGGGAAGTCTCATTGATTTTTGCGAGGTTGCATAACGAGTCATTCCAACTGTAAAGTCAAAACGTAATGCTACCTCTCTGTCTCCTTTATCTTTGAAATAATAAATTTCATCTCTAATTGCTGGGCCAGATTTTGTTTCTAAGACTGATAAAAGCTCAATTGGGGATGGATCCATAAAAGAAAATCCATACAAGTTTGATAATTGTTTAAAATGAGACCTAATATGCTCTATATTGGCATGTTCTGGGGCCTCAAAATCTTTCATTCCACGTGGTAATTCCAAGATATTTTTGATCCTAGTCATTGTGATTTAGATATTTCTGTGAATGAAAAAATCAACATCCATATTTTTGTGCCCAAGATTCCTCTGCAAATTCACTTACATCACAGAATTTAGTTAGAATTTCTGCGTGGCCAGCCTCCAAAATTTCCTCGTTGAGATTAAGTTTGTTACAATAAATTTTTCCTATAATTCTCCCAAAACTTCCTTGAGTCTGCCCATCATCCTCATCAATCAGAACTTTTGATCCAACGGGGCAAATGGTTTCAATATAATTTCCTGCTTGGGCATAGTCATATTCACCCCATTCTGGGGTATTGACAAGAGCAAATCTAATAGATTTGTCTCCTACTACTATAGTATCACCGTCAATTACTCTTGTTACAAATCCAGAGATACATCTGGCATTCCCTCCACATTGAATTTCATTTGTAGGGTAAGTTGAAAGAAAATTTGTGTCTTTACCATTTTCTCGAGATTTATCTAAGATTGTTTTAGTTTCTGAATTATTTTCTAGATTGTTTCGTGTTTCTTGAGGTATTGGAATCTCTGCTTCTGATGTTGTTGTAAATATTACAATTCCTACTATAGCAATTATAATCAAGATTGTAATTAGAAACATTTTCAGACCCATGTTCGTATTAAAAGGAATTCTGACTTAAAATTATCGAATAAGTTTACTTTTTGTTAATCAAAAATTTCGTTAGTTACAAAATATTTTACATTTGTAAAGATAATAATCAGTAATCTAAAAAATTTCATGAAAATTGAAATTAATGATTCAGATTTTGAGCAATTATCTATTGAGTTTAAAACAACTCCTGAAAATTTGATCTACAGCCTTGTACACCACGTAAAGTTCATGTCCCAACATGTCAAAAATAACATAATCAACGGGCAAGATTTGGACGAGGCCTTTATGGGGGTTTTTGAAGATGCTCTTCCAGGTGTTTTATTCAATGATATGATAAGGAATATTGTTGGAGATCATGATTTTATTATAGATGACGGAGATTATGATTCTGAATCAGGGATTATTTGGGTGGATATTTCATTCCTTGAAGGAACTATCCTAAATATGGCAACAGCCAAATTACAATTTGGAAACGATTCTGGAATTGTAGTATCAGAATATTTGGACAAATATCCTAAAGATTTGAATTTGAAGGAGATTACAAATTTTTTAGAGCGCAAACTTGATGAAAATGATCCCGTATTCGACCTCGAAAGCGGGGATTCAATCGAGATGACTGAGTACGAGGATTCATTGGGGATTTTTTTGCAAATTAATTGGGATGAGCCTTTGAATCTACCAAGCATTGAAGAAATCGATAAAATCATGAAAAAAATCAAAGATTTGATTTTAGATTCAACAATTTGAAAGTAGTTCAGAAAAATTTGGTAGGTAAAAAATTCCAATTTCCAGTAGATAGGCAAGAAATACAGATGTATCACAAGGAAGTAAGAACAAAGTTAGAACTTAAGACCAATACCTATTCTAGGTATTTGGTGACAGTTCTAATCATGTTTAGTAGAGCAAATTAGTATTTAGGAAATACTGATAATTTGAATGGATGATTTCTACTATCTCCTTTTATGCATAATCTTAACATGTAAATTAAAATAGATAGGTCGGAGGCTCTTCCCATACTTACCTCACGCCATCTATTTACAAAAACTTGTGAAGCGTCACAATACAATTACTAAAAATAAATTTGAAATAATGGTGAATTGTTTTATTCTAAATTTCTTTTTAAAAAGGATTTAAAATTCAAACAATAGAAGTCATAGTGTTTTTGTAAATACTTGAAGCCTCATCTACTGTATCTTGAATATTAACAAGAGTTCTAGATTTTTTGGTTGATGAAACAGTTATGGTTAACTCATTCATAAGATCTTTAATTGAAAGAAACATTTCTCTTGTTGCTGTGCTCATGTTTTTAAGATCTTGGCCAGTAATGCTGTCATCACTTCCAAATGAATTAATTCTAGATTTTGCAGAGCTTATCAATTCTGAAGTTTCTTCAATCACTCCCGATTCTCTTAACTGATGCATCGTATTTTGGATTTTTGTAGATGCAGCATTCATATTTTCTGATATAAGTAGAAAATTTTCTATATTCTTTACCATTTCTGGAGATTGAAGACCTTGGATTATTTCACTTACTTTTGCTGTTGTCTCTTTAACATTTTTCAATGATTCTAATACTCCAGGCGTTCCTATTTGTCGCATTATTTCTGCCGCATTTGAGGCAGTTTCCTTGATATCTTGAAGTTTATTGGTTTTTCTTTCCATGAACTTTCACCTCTTTATGCCTAATGAAGGCCTCCCGATTGTATTGTAGGAGAGTGTCCTTTTAGACGCATTTGTGCCAAGAATAAGACATCTCCCAATCCAAATACGGAGTTGAGTATTGCACTGCCCATGCTGTTTGCAAGAAAGTCGTTGGCTGCCAAGAAAATATTCAGACTTGCAAGCGACAGAAATATGACTGGAAATAGCTTGCCCACCTTGATAATTACATCCAATACATGAACCGCAACTCCAATCTTTGTAGAATCAGAAATAGGAGAAAGCCAGTTACTGGATTTCTGGCCTTGTTTCTCATTTTCAGTGATGCTTTTCATTATGCAACCACTTTGTGTTTAATTCCTTTCATGACGATTCCAGTAACTAGATTGCTTTCTTTTTTTACCACATCAAAGCCGTCATGTAATGCCTTTGACGCATGAGGAGATGCTATTCCTGAATCAATGGTAATTTCCTTTACCGTTTCTATTGATTCCTCGGCAGATTTGTAAGTGCTTTCTATAGCATTTGCAGTGTCAACAAAGATACCTTTTCTTTTTAGTTCCTTTGTTGTTTCATTTATGTCGTTTACAGTATCTCGAACAGCAAACGAACCTTCTCTAATAGCTTCTGCAAATTCTGGAATTGCACCACTATCACGAAGGGCTTTCATGGTTTCTTTCATTTTCAGTGAATACCCTCTAATGTTTTTAGAAATATTTTGGAGGGCTTCAACTGTCTGTTTTGGATTCCATTCCGGTTTTGCATCTTCATATGAAAATGCATTTGTGTTGTTGTAATTTTTCATGTTCTATATTATATGAGATTTTGTTAATATGGCTCACCAAAGAATTATTCATGTTAATGATTCATGTAATTGATTCATGTAATTGATTCATGTAATTGATTCATGTAATTGATTCATGTAATTGATTCATGTATAAGAAAATCTCATCTAAGAATAATTTTTGATATAAATTAATTTGAGACCATAATTTATTTTTCAGAGCCGCGCATTGTAACTTGGTTTCCTGCGGAGTGATGAATGCCAATTACTGGGCCTGGATTTGGCGTGATTACCATCAATGTTTCACATGAAAGGCAAAGGATGGAAGGCACATAGTCAGCAGTTTTTTCAGAAATGCCTGTTGTAGCCAGTACTGCATCAAATTTTAAATTAGAATTGCCACATTCAGGACATATTGAAGGCTTGATTCTTATGTTTTTTATTTTATCTACAAAATAATGAACCAAGACATTGGAACTACATACCATTAGTTCTTAAGTTAATTGTTTTAGGATATTAGAGGGATAAAAAACAAAGAAATGATTTAAAAAAGTTTCAAATTTTAAGTTGTTACAAACCTCCACCGGAAATTTGAGATAATTCTAATTCATATCCGCTAGGATCTTTGATGTATATGGATTTTGATTTTTCCCAATCAACTGCACCTCCATAAAGAACCTGAATTCCTAGCAGCTTGCATTTATCCAAGACTTCATTAAAATTGGAAACATAAAATCCAAAGTGTGCAATCCCTCCTTCTGGTGACATGTCAGGTACCTCATAAAGACATAGTTTGATGGAATTATTTCCAATGATCATAGAAGGGACATCTGACTTGTTTGGATTGTCTTCTTTTTTTACCTCGAAACCAAAAAGATCATTATAGAATTTCAAAGAATCTTTCAAATTTTTTACCTTCATGTTTACATGGTCAATTGAGACTGCATCAAATTTATCCATGATCTTCTTAAATTATAATCTCATTTAGTTTTTGAGGTTTCCATCCAAGCCAGATTTTATCCCTAATTCAGTTAATTCGTAATATTTTTGATCATTTTTAATATATTCTGAGACAAATCCCATTCTTTTTAGATCTTCAAGATACATAGTAAGATCTTCAATTGACATTGATTTTTTTTTCATTTAATGGATTTCAACTTCCTTGAAATAAAGGACTTGGTTATTTGACAATCAAGTTTTTTAGATGCTTAGTCCTCAAGAATAAAAATTCCATGAATAGCTGCCATCCAAGCTAGAACATTTCCATCTAAGCTTCTCATGTGTATTGCCTTATCTCCTTCACCAAGATTGTCAATTTGGTTTTCCAAATCACTGTACTCTGAGGAGAAAACAACATCAGAAATCTTTCTTTTGTATGCTAGTTTACGTGCTAATGTCATAAGATCAGGATTTTCCCTGTAATTAGACTGATCTGGGATTGGGGAGAAATCTATTGCAAGAAAGGGTCTTTTCTTTTCACGCCTCAAATAGTTAATTATTGGTTTAGATTCGTCATTTTGGACAATCACACATAGATCTAGATTTTCAAGGGATTTTAGATAATTGATGAATTTAAAATGCCTTAAACGACCTTGATGTTGTTCAACCTTTTTTGTTTCTATTTTTTCGTCTGAATGCAATAAAACTGAATAGATCATCTTATCACAATAGATCCCAACTATACTCTTGTAATTCATTATTTTTTCAGTGTCGTACATGTTTATGTGTGAATCTTCAAAACTTCCTTTCTGTACAAAATAGTTTGTAAGGTAATAATTTTGTAAACTTTACTTTGAATTTTGTCAATAACAATTAGGAATTATGAATAAATTGATAGAGTTTTGAAAGGCCCACATGCTTGGACCAATAGGATTTGCCCTTGCGGCAATTGCAAGTTTAGTTTCTCTATGGGCATACTTTGAGAAAGTTGTAATGCCATAATAGACCTAAAAATCATAATTCCTCAAAAATCAAAAGTCTACAGATGAATCATTCATCTATCTTAAATACAAATTCTTGTAATACTTACTATGGAAAACATAACAATGTGGAGATGTTTTAGATGTGATCTTACCTTCAAGGAAGAACAGCATGCAAAGTTCCACAAAACACTGTCAAACCACAATTCCCAAAAAGTGATGTTTTCACTAGCTTCATGATTTGATCTTTTTAGCACAATCATCACACAACATGATTTCTATTCCAATAACATCTACTGGTTTTTTGCCTTCATGATTGCAAGAAATGGTCAATTTATCTATCTAGGGTAAGATTGAAAATTATTTTAGCTTATGGGATACTAAAAGAGGGAATATTTGTAGGATCCAAACTTCTTTTAGGGGGTTTTTTGGAATTTTCCATGTAATCCTCAAAAAGTTCCTGTTGATACATCCCACCGATGATAAAAACTGTGCCTATTATTCCAAAGAAGCAAAGTATGGCAATCATGACAATTAACACAGTTCTCATTCCATTTTTATTTAAATTTGGAAAAATAAAGATGTGCTCTAATAAAGGGACGATTTAGGCATAAATTCCAAAATCAACCAATATTCCAATTCAAAAAAGTTCAGACTCAATCCCAAAAGTCAGGATTTGAAAGAAAAGATGTAGAAAAATTATAGGAGTAAAATTGGTCAAATTTTGACTTCATACATACTTTATACTAAAAGAAGAATTCAATCAATAGCAAATTTTTGCCAAGACTTTATTTTATGCAGAACTCATAAAGTGTATTGTGGAAAAGGAACTTGATGAGAAAATTCAATCCATAGTTTTGGAAACTTTTCAAGATGCGGAACAGGAATGGATCAGTTACTTTCAGCACAAAGCCAAACAAATGAGTTTGGATCAGAAATCATTCTTTATTGGTATGATGTATCCAAAAGTGGTAAAGAATCTAGAGAATAATAACATCCACATTAGAATAAAATCGGATTCATGGGGAGATCACGAAAATGAAAAAATCAACATAATCCTTAATGCATTATATGAAAAATATTTTTAGAGAATTACTAAAGTTCAAAGAACAGACTAGTTTCCATCTATTTGGCAATTAGAGGTTCCTGGTAGGCAATATACTTGAAATTTAAAGAGATTGGTTTGAGATAAGCCATTGCCAGATACACTAATGTATGCAAGAAGTGTTTCATAATCGTCATAGCTTTTAGGAATTTCCCACGAATAGATAAAAAATCCATTTTGATCAGTGAAACCATCAAATTCCCGTATTATGTTCTCGCCATAATCTTCAATTGTTAAGGTTACTTTTGCGCCAGGAATTGGTTGGAAACCATCCGTTACGTGGATATTGATAGTGTGTGTTGTCCCTCTCCGAACCAACTTATCACCACTTATTTCAACAGAAAGTGATGGAGGTTTTTCTGAAATCACAATCAAACCCAAATCTACTAAATATTGTACTGAGTTTATCAACTCCAGATCAGAAATTTTGTCTTCAGACCACCACGAAAAGGTAGTTTGTATCCAGTAGGGAAAATTAGGTTTTGTCATCTTGTTGTGAGTAAGATGAAAGTATGAGACAGATTTTATTTCTCCTGAAAAAAAGACTTGGACTTTGTAGGTTCCTATTTGGGATTTGGAATTAATTGGATATATTGTAGAATAAGAACCTGTTTCAAGAAGAGGAGATGTGATCTTTTCTAATTTTCCATCAGGTGTTGTGATTTCCAAGTTGACTTGTGATGTTCTTCCAAATTCATCAATTCTGCCTGATAATTTGATAAATTCAGTATTTCCTCCTTCAGGGAGAAGATAAATGGATTGAGAAATTTGGACATTTTTAATTATTTTTTGATTTATCAAACTTTTGATAATTGACATTACATTTTTTTCATCTAGATTATTTTTCAAATTCAGCTGTTTTGCATTATCCTTAATTGAATCAGAGATTTGGAATTCGGCAAAACAAAAGGAAAACGTAAACGATATCAAAAGAATGATTGGAATAATCTTCATTTTTCAATCATGAAGGCTCAGATTCAACCCTAATTTTTTCTTCTAATTCATCTATCTCAAGGTCCTCATCAAGTGAATACCTTGGTTTTTTTTCCAGCCCGTATTGAGAAGTTTTTATTTTTTTGTGTTCAGGATGATCACGTACAAGTTTGAGGAGGTACTTTCTGTCTGCAACACATAGCATTTGATTTTTTTCTAATATTTTCTTGATTTCCTCCAGTTTACTATGATCACCGTATCCTTCTTTGAGCATTCTAATTGCATCATCAAGAAGCGAAGTCATAAATTGTAATGAATGGAAGAAGATTAAATCAATTTCTATTTAAAAATAGTTTGGAAATAACTATAGATCCAAGCCAAAAGCACCTGCAACGTTTGAAAATTTCATGTAATCTTCCAGATATTGCCTTCCTTTGGAAGTTATTACAAAGGTATTTTTTCCGTCATATTCTATTTTGTTTATCAATCCAGAGCCCGTAAGATTCTCAAGGAATTTTGAAAGCCTGGTGTGAGAAAGGTTTGCTTGTGCCAACAATCTAGTGGTCTTTATTCCCTCTTCTCCAGAATCTTTTGTAACTGTAAGCAAATCTCCAATTATTTGCATGCTGGTTCTGTAGTTAGTCATATCTAATTTTACACGAATTTTAGATAAAAGGAACATGAACGATTTCTATGTGTGAATTTTTCAAAGTTTATTTTTGAATTGAATTTTAAATTTTTAAGATATCAAAAAAGTGTGTAACATGTAATCATTACACAGCAGTCCTTGAACAGGAATTTTTTAGGTATGATTCGCCACGATTTGTCTTCCAACTTCCAGCAGATTGACTTGATTCAAAGATTCTAAGATGTGCCGGATCTATACCTGTTTGACCCTGATCAAGGTCTTTTTTGGCCTTTCTGTTACTAAAAACAAACATTGCCGCACCCCCAATTGCAGCAATACTTGCCATTCCATACATTACAGTAGCTGGAAATTCATCTGTGGCAGGCTTCTCACTTACGGGAGAGGAAAGACTTGTTTCAAAGGTTTCAATTGAACCTAATGATGAATTTTCAGCATATCCTTCAACCGCAATAGATGCATCATCCCTAGATTCTATCATTACAAGTCGATACTTTTTATCCAGATTTAGTTCTTGAATCCATTTTCTGTCCTGACAAAACCCAGAATCTAAACTACATTCACCCATAGAAAAATGAGTGACTACACTTTTTCCAGTGAAATTGAATATTTCAGCAGATGCAAGAATAGCAGTATTATCAAATAGCGAATGCCATCTATGTAAAGGCAGTTTTAAAATTTCTTCCGAGTTAATTAAAGGAATTTCCAAAATTTTAACATCAGAATTTTCTAGTTTTTTCATGACTTCTGGAATCATTATATCAAGTGCGTTTTTAGGGGCATTAATGTTAAATTTCCCATAGTCGGTTTCAAAAATTATTGGAGAGTCCAAAGATATTCCTCTCCAGTTTGCATCTATAATTATTGAATCTCCGTTTTCTGTCATTACAGGGTTTGTAATAGTGGGAGTTAAATCTAGACTGAATTCTATTACTGCGGAATTTTGATTTCCGGTCAAATTAGCATGATATTCTACTTCAGCACTAGTTGCATAAACCGTACTAGGGAGAGATTCCAAATTCTCATTTATCATGTTTACCAGATTTTTCATATCACTAGAATTAGAATCTAAAACAAGTGAAATGTTTTGATTTTTATTTCTGAGTAGATCAGCAATTTCCCCGCCTTCTGGATATTCAATGTAAATAATTCGCAAAAAAGAAAATTTCGGGGAGATTGTTTTATCCTCAACCAATATCTTTGCATCAAGCTGTGCTCCCCAAACTTGTGGAATGAATCCAGATACAATCAAAATAGCGATTAGCAGATATTTCATAATTATATATCCACAGAAATAGATATATCCATTATTTCCAAATACATAAGGTATGATGGATATGTCCACTTCTCAAAGGGTATCTATGGATATATTCATGAAAATAATGGATTTGGGGCCTCAAACACTCTATTCAATCAATGCAAAGACTGGAATATCTATTGCCACTATTCATAGACACATAAAACAACTTGAAGAATCAGGAAAAATTAGAATCTATCATTCTGTGCTCAAAGGACGCAAAAAAATTGAATATGGACCTACTCTTTATGGAATGATAAGTTTTTACCGCCAAAACAAAAATTTTTCCGCTGCGATTCAAAATTATTTTCTATTATGGATAGAGGATAAAGAATTTCTAAAGGAATTAGAAAATGAGGGTTTTGATATTTCAGGAAATTTGAAAGGGCTAAAACAAGTTTTTCAAGAATATATGGAATATTTTAGTGCAGTAGAAGATCAAATAGAAAAAATAAGAACTGGAGATAGTGCAATTTCTCGAGACATTTTAATTTTAATTTCATCAGGTTTATTATCTTCAGATCCATTTTATCAAAAATTGTGGGAAAACCTCTATCAAAATTTACCTGGAATGAGAAAAACATTAGATGAATACATGGAAAACATGATCAAGAATTATAATGATTTTCAAAATAAATTTAATTCAAATTTTTAATTTCTTCTGCAACTAAAAACATTAATCCGGTTAATAGAATTCCAACTGGAAGAAGATAAAGAAATCTGTTAAAATGGTATTTCTTTTTATTATTAACATAGGCAAAATATACAATCATTATTGATGCAGATCCCATTAGAAGATTAATTATATCAAAATTTTCATTTACAATATTGCATTGACGTAATCCAATACTACAATAAAAAATTAAAAATAAAAGATTCCATCCTGAATGAAATAAAATTGCAAACCAACCTTTTCCGCTTATCCATGTTCTCAGACTAAAAAAAATATGTGGGATTGAAAATAAAAATCCAGCATATGCTAAATTTTGGATAGAGATGATTCCGGTGTTAAATAAATGAGCGATGGACCAGATTATTCCTGTTCCCAAAATTATCAGGGGGTTTCCTGAGAGATAAAAAGGAATTCCAAAAAATATGGTTTCTTCAAAAAAACCTGCACTAATTGCAAGCAAAATTGAGACAGGGATTTGCGGAGATTCATATTCGGTAAAAATTTCTTCGATTAAATTTGATCCTAAAAACATCAATCCTAAGCCTAAAAAATGATAAAATAAGCCCATTTTGAGCAAATAAAAGAAATTTTTTCTCTGAAACGGTTTAAGCCAATTTCGTGGATTGATATCAAATAAAGTTGTAATTTTATCCGCCAAAGCTCTTCTCTCTTTGTTGGGAATATCGTCCCCTATCATTTTTTCCAAAGAGAATTATCTCAATAATATTTGCTTTATCTTCGGCTGTGAGATTAAACCC
>Ga0210081_1000122_pt1 | contig 14129 bp, 17 predicted proteins | sample White_ThreeSqA_D_FD_185589 | JGI IMG/M metagenome (GOLD analysis project Ga0210081, IMG submission 185589) | Wetland microbial communities from the San Francisco Bay, California, USA, that impact long-term carbon sequestration -... | ecosystem: Environmental > Aquatic > Marine > Wetlands ...
ACATTTCCAAGAAAAGTGAATCCTAGTTTCCAGGCAGTTTGTGGACCTGTTTGGCCTGTCTCTCCATCAGAGGCCCTATGACCTGAAAATACAATATCCATCTTACCTTGCATTTTTTCAATTCCCGCTCTTAGAACTTCTGCTGTTCCAAGTGTATCTGCACCTGCAAAAATTTTATCACTATACAAGTGAAGCTCCTCGGCATCTGAAATTTCTTGAGCTTGTTTTAGAGCAAGATCAGCAATTGGCGGACCCATTGTGCCAATTGAAATTTTTGCATCATACATGACCTTAGCGTAGAATGCAGCCTGTGCAGCGATAGCACTATGAGGTCCCAATGTGTTCTTTGTCTCTGCCCTGTTGAGAGTCCCATCGGGATTATAACTTACATTTCCTTCAGAAAAATCTGGTTCAAGTTTGATGATAACACCTATGTTCAGAGGCACATCATTGTTACAAAATTCTATTTATAAATCAGTTTCCTCGTTTCTCATATTTTAAACTTGTATTAATTTAACAAACTATTTCAAACTTAAAAATCCCGATAAAAAGTATCTTTTACGCATCCTTGAAATTACCAGCCATCTCAAAATTCAAATTAATGTTAAGATTAGATTTGAGATCATTTTTTGAAAATAGGCCTATGAATTTTTGATTTAAATTATTCAGACCCATTCCAAAATTTATCTGCCCAAGAACGTTTGGTATTATACTCTGCGCAATTACATTTTTTGCAGTTAAGTCGAATTTCCACAGATTCTAATGTGAACCTTGACGTGTACATCATTTCTTTAATAGGACCTCTAACATGATCATCGAAATCGTGTTGACATAAACACTTCTTATTCATTTTATCAAGTTGAAAAAAAAGAAAGTAATAACTTTATCACAAAATTCTACAGTAATGTCAAACAATCTTTTTGTGAGAAGAAAATTATATCTTAACTTGTCTTCTACAGTGTACTATTCAATAGAGAACCTTATAGTCTATAAAATCAGAAATAAATTTCCATGACTGATTACGTACAAACTTGGAGGCGGAAGTTACGCCTAAAAGAGCTCATAGATTTTGCTCAAAAAGAAATAAAGTCCGGAACAGGCAAAGAAGACATCTACAAAATCCTTGATGCAGAAATGAAAGTCAGATGGAATCTAGTATTAACCACCAGAAGACAATATCTAGCAGACATAAACAAAATATTAACAGGACAATATGCGTTAGGTGCGTAAAATTACTAGATTTGAATATGAATAAAAACAACACAGAATTTATTTTTTTAGAGAATCTAATTTTCAAAATTGAAAATTGTCGTCATTATTTATTTGGAAACTTCATTGAATAGAATATGATAAAATTGAATCAATTGTATATTTTTCTAGTTTCTTTTTTGGCAATTACAATACCTGTATCTTATTCTTTAGAAGATTTAGAGGACGATGAGAGAGAAGGATTTGGTGTAATGGAAAGGGAGAGGGAGCGCGAACATGATGATGAAGGATTATCTATTGGTTCGGATGCTGGAAATCTAATATTGCTTGTAACCATAGGTGCAATCATAGCATCTGTAGGATTTACTGGATTTAAAATTCTAAGAACAAAAAGGCCAGCTGTTTCAAAAAAATAAAAAATGAACAAAATACTTTTGATTGCATTATTTCTATCAGCAGTATTAATTCCGTTTCCAGCATTTGCAGATGATGATTCAGAAGACATTACAAAGAATTTAGGTTGGATTGCAATTGGATGCGGGGTTGTCGCAAATTTGCCATTTGTTTTGTTAAACAAATATCGACGCTATGCAGTTTCTGCAGGAGGACAATCATTACAAACGGCACGAAAGATTGGAATTGTTTTCAAACCAATTTTGAATTTTCACATCATGATGAATTCCATAGGATATTTTGCAGGAATTACTCATGGCATGTTACTTTCAAGACACTTGGATTCAATTTCATTGTCCCTAGTAATCACAATGACTCTATTGATGGGTAGTGGACTGATGTTAAAGTATTCATCTTCAAGGCATGTCAAATTATTCCAAAGATTGCTCCATGGACAGTTTGGTTTAGTGATTTTGCTCATTACACTGGTAATATTACATGTTTTAACTGCAGACGATTAGGGTAATTTTAAAAATTCAACCAAAATCAATTTTTGTGTATTCATTTATCATTTTGGGAGTTAGAGAGGCAAATATCTGGCTGAATTTCATGATTCATCTTTTCAAATAAATCTGCAACGTGGTTGACAATATCTTGAGCTCGTGAACTTCTTTCTGCAGATATCAAAATATGAAATTGTTGAGTATCAGATGGGATGTTAATTATTATTACATTATCTCTATATGTCACAATATAATTAACATGCCCAAGATTATCATTAAACTCCGATTTCATAGATAGTTCTAGTTTTGATTGCATATACAACATTTGTCTTTGTTGGTCATTATCAAGAGGTAATATGTTGTCTTTAAAACTTCCTGCAACAATACGACCCATAGAATTTATGATGCCACAAAATCTAATTTTTGGTTTTTTGCAAACCACCTTACAAAAATCATCTAACAAACTAGTTTGTTCAAAGCTCAAAGTCATTTTTTATCAATTATAATTAGTGTATTTCGTTATAATGAATTGCTTAACATAGTTAATTCAAGATTATTAAGGATTGAAAAGGTGATCGTGTGTTGGCAAAATCGAAAGCAAAGTTCCTCTCATGCAACAAATTCCAATAAAAATAAGATACACATAAAGATGAAAACAATGCAGAATTACTTGTGAAAACAATTTCGTTTATTGTATTTTTATTATTTTTAGTTTCAATTCAATCAATTTTTGCAGATGAAACAAAAACATTTTTTGTGGATTCAAATCTTGTAGATTGTGTTGGAGTAGGCCCTCAAAAATGCATGCTGTTCCGGGAAGATTCCAATTCCCAATGGCGTAATTTCTATGATAAAGTCGAGGGATTTGATTTTGTAGAGGGATACAACTACAAAATAATAGTAAACGTATCTAAGGTAGAAAATCCTCCTGCAGATTCATCCAATTTAAAATACAAACTAATTGAAATTGTTGAAAAATCTCCTAGTCACCGTATCCCATATCAAAATATGTGTGCCCCAGGATTTGTGCCTCTTGGAAAAATTTGCGTCTTAAATGACAGGTGTGGTCCAGGTGCATATCCAGGTAAAATTTGCGTCATGGATGGTAAGGTTCAGCCATACCTCAGACCATTACAACAAGAAAAGGCAGGGATTATGCCAGATGAAGTAATTTGCGCAGAAAATCTTTCACTCATCTTCAAACATGATTCATCACCAGTATGTGTGAGAAAATCATCCATAGAGAAATTAGAGAGTAGAGGGTGGCTTTCAGAAAATCCTCAAACAACATGTACTCAAAATTTAGAACTTGTTTGTGGAATGGATGAAAAAACATATGGAAATGTATGTTTGTTGAACAAATCTGGAATTGAATTAAAACACATAGGAGAATGTAAAACACTTACAGAGTTTGAATTAAACGAACAGTACCAATCAGTTCAAGATAAAATTTCAGTAATTTCTAATGACATATACAATGGAAAATACAATGGAGAACTATCACTAGATCAGGTACTAAAACAACTTGAAGAGTCTAAAATCAATTTGAACATAATAAAAAAACAATATGATTCTCTTAATGATGAATCAAAAAACGACAAACAAATAGCAATGAAATTCCTGACTCTTGGAAAAATGGGTTTTGCAAGTCTTGAATCTCAAATCAACATTGTAAAAAATCAGATTCAGAATGTAGTCCCTTAGACAAAAATTTTAAACTGCTGTAGTATCGAGTAATTTGTAATCCAGATCAATCAAAATGCATTGCATATGTATTTGTTCATTGGTTTCATTATGACAAGTTTTACAGATGAATTTTATTGGTTGATTACAAACTAAACAATTCTGTTTTGGTTTTAATTCATCTCCACATTTTCTGCAAGAATCATTTCTCATGAATGTATTGGTAATTTATCACCTATTAACATCGGTCAACAAAGTAGCTGACTTGTATTTTCATAAATTTACCAGTATCTATGAATGAGTTTAACCTACAATAGCCATGAAAGTGCAAACAATTCAAAAAAACCAAGTAACTACTTGGGACAAAATGGTTCACGCCCCCTTCAAAAAAGTCATCAAATTTGACTTAATTTGTATGGGACTTGGCATAATGATGGGCATGGGGATAGGTGCCTTTTTAGTTACAGGAGCCTAAAACTCCTTTAACTTATTTTTATTATAAATAATTAGTATTAGCTCATTTTCATCTGATTTTTAAGTACTAGTTTGGATAGAAACTATTTGTGAGCGACATCATTGATGAAACAGCTAATTACGTTTTAGATTTAGCCAGCCCTCAAAGGTTAAACATTCTATTTAATTTACTTGGTAAAAGCTCCACACCTACCGAAATGGCAAAAAAACTAGATGCTACCAAACAAGAAGTTCATAGAAATTTTACAAGATTAGTAGAAAGCGGACTTATTGACAAGAATACGGATGGAAAATATTCTCTAACTACATTTGGAGAGGTGGTCTGCACACAAGTTCCAACTATTGTATTCTTATCACAAAATAAAAAATATTTTGAAGAACATAATCTAGGAGACATACCTCACAAATTCAAAATGCGGTGTGGTCAGCTTGCAAGTGGGAAACACATCAAAGGGTTCTCCAAAGTTATGGAGCAATGGAAATTAATTTATAAAAATTCTGAAGATTATGTCTATGAAATTCTATCAGAAGTTCCATTGGATCTCATTGAACCACTCATAAAAAGAATAGAGAAAGGAGTAAAATTTCGATATATTTTTTCAAAATCTGCAATTATTCCCAAAGGACGCAAGTCACTTTTAAAAAAATTAGGGTTTGATATACTAATGGAGAAAGGATTGGTAGAGAGAAAAATGAAAAACAATGTACAAACAATGTTAATCCTAAGCGAAAAAGAAGCTTGTGTTTTATTTCCAAATACCAATGGAGAGTCTGATCTTAGTGAGATGTTTTACAGTGATGATCCAATGTTCCATGAATGGTGCCTTGATTACTTCAGATATTGCTGGTATGGCTCAGATCTATTTGAAGAAAGCAAGTTAATAGAATAAACAAATTAGATTAAATTTTCAAAAAAAAATTATTTTCTAACATGGACCTTATCATCGTCATTTAAACACAAAAAAATATGGCAGGAATTTTACCAAGTAAAGATGCATATTTTATACAAATCGTGGTTAACGACAAAATGTTTTTTACAAAAAAATAATTTCAAGACAGACTAGAAAATCATTCTTGTTCTTGAATAATGTTCAAGGTCATACTAGTTCTAATGTGTGGAATAGATCTTATGGATTTGGTAATTATAGTTTCTAGTTTTTTATTATCAGGTGCCTCTATTTTGCATAGTACATCATAATATCCGAAAACCACGTCAGCCTCCTTGACTTCTGGGATATGGCTAATATTTTTCAAAATTCCATATTCCTCTCCACGGTCGCTATGAATTACAATATATGCTTGTGCTGTATTTTGGCCAAGCATTGATCCAATTAGTTTTTCAGATGATTGGAATAGCTCACCGGATTCTGATCTGGTCAAAGTCATTGTAGAATGAATTCTAGGCATTTTTCGAATTTTCCCTGTCACAATTTCTTGTATTTTTTCTTCAGAATGAGATTCGATTTGTACAATAATGTCATACAATCCAAGTGTCCCATGGGCTTCTTTTACACCTTCTATTGTTTTCAATGAGGCAATAGTTTTTTCCTCAGACCCAAGATCACAATTCATCAAGACATAAGCTCGTGACATTTTATGTTTCACTTTCTGATTTTTTTGATAATAATTTTAAAGTCATAGATTTCATTTTCTTATTGTTTGATCTCATAGAAAAAGTTTAGAGGTCATAATAATAAGAGATTGCTTAACATTGTTAGCTTTGTTCAAATTCTCAAAATCAAAGTAAGCATATCAGATGGGTTAGGATTAAAATTACTCCTGAAAATTGAAAAAAAATTAATGAGTGTGGCTATTTGTTGATGTAATATTAACATATACAAAATATGGTTTTAGTTTTTTTAATTCATGGTATTTCCATGATTTTGAATCTGTTTTTGCTTGTTGAAATGATGTTTTATTTTTAGAAATTAATTTTGTATAGACGTATTCTCCGATAGATGTGTGTCCAGGTTTAGTGATCTGCTGCATTTTTGCTGCTAAATTTAATGTTAAACCAATGAGGTCAATGTGAGCCTGATTTTTATTAGAACCATATCTCACAATACTACAATTCCCAAAATCAATAGAGATTTTTACATTCAATTTTGGAAATGATTTTTGTTCCAAAATAGGGTTTATTGCATGATCAATAACTTTATGCATGGTTTTAGCACAATCAACTACTCTATTTGCCATTTTGTTTTGAGTAGTAGAAAAAAAATAACCTAGAACTGCATCACCCACAAATTTTAGAACATATCCATCATATTGTTCTATTACATAGGCCATTTCTTGTGAAAATATTCTTATCAGAGTATTGAAAATTTCTGGATCTAGTTCTGAACTCATCTGAGTAGAACCAACCAAATCAACATAAAGAACAAACATTGGCAGTCGTTCTGAATCATGTTTTCTTAAGAATTTCTCTGATCTCTTAAGTGCTAAATGATGATAGAGAAATCCCTTTTCAAGAGAATTTTTTATTCGTGTTTTTGATTTTTTTATTATTTGATTCACTTATTATTGATTTCAAAAGAAATGGATTTAAAGATAAATGATATTTTTTCTTTGTATCTTTTGAATAAGCAAAATGATTGTTATTTAATTAGTTGGAATTTTATTTGGTTTTCTGTATAAGAAAAAGAAAATCCCTAATCCTATTGCGGCATAGGCAATAGATACTATTTTTGCAGAGTCACTAAGAAAATACATTAATCCTATACAACTTGCAGCTCCTATTATTGGCACTATAGGATACAAAGGAACTTTGAAAAGTCTTTCAACATTAGGTTGAGATCTTCGTAATTTGATTAAAGATAAATTTACAAAAAGATATGTAAAAAGACTTCCAAAATTTACAATAGATGCAATAGTATCTATACTATTGTAAAAAACACCTGCAAAGATTACTATGATTGCACCACCAACAATTATTGAAAAATAAGGAGTTCCAAATCTTTTACTTATTTTATCAAATTGATGTGGGAGTAAATTATCTCGACCCATAGCAAAGCTTGCTCTTGTACCACCAAGAATGCTGCTGAGAACAACAGAACCAGACGCAATCAAGGCTGAGAATGAAATAAAATCAAAAAACATACGATTTTCTGATACTACAGCTGCAATACTACCTAAGGGATGAGCATCTTTGGATTCATTTTGCCAATCAAGAATACCAATCAAAAGAAATGCTATGCACATGTACAAAACAAAGGTCACCACAAAGGCAAGAATTAATGCCCTGGGAATTGTTTTTTGAGGGTTTTTTGTTTCTTCAGACATCATAGTTACAGTATTGAATCCAATAAATACAAAAAATATCACTGCGGCTCCATTTAGCATACCTCCAAAGCCTGTTGCAAAAAATGGCGTATAATGCCCAACATCAAAATGTTGTGACAGATAGAAGCCCCCAACCATCAGCAACAACACAATTGCAAAAATTTTAATCAAAACCATTATTGAGGTTGTTCTTGTTGCCTCTTTGACACCAAAGATGTTAAGAAAACAAAGAACAATTGGTAATCCAATTGCCGCAATTAACATAGGCAAGGCACCTTCTAATCCAAATAAAGAAGTAAGATATGCCGCAAATCCAACTGACACAGCAGCACCTCCAACCATATAATCAAAATATTTGAACCAGCCAACTAAGAAACTCCAAAATCTACCAAATGCTTTTTTTGTGTATGCATAACTTGCTCCGGTTTCAGTTATGAATGAAGATAATTCTGCCGCAGATAATGCAGTTAACATTGCAATCACCCCTGCAATTAAAAATGAAAGTATAACGGCAGGGCCAGCTATTCCTGCAGCAAGTCCGCTTAATACAAAAATTCCGGCGCCAATAATATTGGCAATACCCACAGAAGCTGCGCCAAATGTGCCTATATTTCGTCGAAGTTCAGTCATCTGATAGTCTTTTTGTAATTTTTTTTATAAGGATTAAACTTTGATAAAAAATATGCAATATGAAAGCTGACAAAAATCAAAATTTAGTAGAAAAATTTTGCTAATTGATACCGTCAATTCGCTGTTCTTTTAGCACATAATTAGATCACTCAGTTTTGAATAATAAAATTTCTTTAACTGGATTAAACAACATCATATTACAAGACTCAAAAATAGTAATTTATCTATTTTACAATAATTACTGGAATTTTTGAATGATGTATTACATAATGAGATACACTTCCAAGAAATATTTCAGAGACAGAGCTTTTTCCTCTTTTTCCAACAACTATTACATCACATTTTTCTTTTTTTGAAACATCTATAATTCCAGGTTCGACCTTTCCATGTACCATTATGGATTTAAATGGAATGTTTTGTTCCTCGCATCGAAGTTTTGCAGTTTTCATTGCTCCTAAGATTTTTTTCTTGAGTCTTTCTCCTACTGGATCTATTACTCCAAATTCAAGAGAGATGGGAAGATCAAAAACATAGACTGCTATTATAGATGAAGAATAATGCGAGGACAAAGAAATCGCCACATCAAGTGCATGAAAAGAATATTTTGAACCATCCAACGGGACAAGAATTTTTTTAATAGTTATGGTTTTTTTGATTTTACGAGTGCCTCCGGTTTTCTTTAATTTTGGTTTAACTTGGGTTTTAAGATGATTTTTTGTTTTTACCACAGAATTCTTGTTTCAAAATAGATATTAAAGATAATTGTAAGATTTTCGAATTTAAAACCAGAATTTACAAAGTTTCATGCACTCTAATTTTATTTTCAATGCTGAAAACTTGGATGTTTAAAATCATCTTAACCTAGTAGAAAATCAAGAATATTGTTTGTGATCAAAATCAAAATTTAACTGATTAATCTTCAAAAAACAGATTTAAGGATGAACAAAATTATCAATAATGATATTTGTATAATCATCTATTAACTAAAAAATTGGAGTACACATGATGGCAAAATCATTTAACAATATTTTAGTCCCATATGATGATTCTCCAAATTCAAAACGAGCTTTAGCCAAAGCCTTTGAATTATCAGAATTGACTAATGGTAAAATTACTGTAATCAATGTAATTTCATATCATAAGGCAATGGGAAAAATAATTGAGCCATATAAGGAATCAATATATGATCATGTAAAGAAATTTTTCAATCAGATAGAGCGTGATGCATCAAGGCGAGATGTTACTCTCAAAGAAGAGATTACTTATGGTAACCCAGCAGAGGAGATAATAAATTTCATGAAAAATAAAAAATTTGACCTGGTAATCATGGGCAGGAGAGGAACTTCAAAAATCACTGGTTCCTCTTTAGGTAGTGTGTCCAATGCATTAGTACAAAATTCAAAAATTCCTGTTCTAATCGTAATCTAAGTTGTCAAAATTCAAAAAAATTTTAGTTGCGCTAGATGGTTCCAAAAATTCGTTTAGAGCATTGACAAAGGCAATTGAAATTGCAAAAGAGACAAAAGCTTCAATCACATCCATCTCGGTAATACAGACTTACAGAACAGAGATGGGAGTTGTAAAAACATTTGCTGGAAATGCAATCAGTAAGAATTACAAAAGTTTTGTCAACAAAGCAAAAACAAGGTGTAAGAAAAATAATATTTCATTTCTTGACATCATTCAATATGGGCAAGAAGGAAAAGCAATAGTATCTTTTGCTGAAAAAAATAAATTTGATATGATTGTTATCGGCTCAAGAGGAAGAGGAATTCTTAAGGAATCTTTTTTCGGAAGTACATCAAATTACATAGTTCATTCTACTAAAATCCCTGTTCTAATAGTAAAGTGATGTTATTGACAAGGGATGAAAAATTAAATTTTAACAGAAAAATATTTTTGGATTTTTTGTAAATCATGCAATTCCCGGGCCAGACATAGAAGCTGGTTTTTCAGATAGCTGTTCAAAATGTTTTTTTGTTTGATCAATCAATTTTTGATTTTGTTCACTCATTTTTTCCAATCTTTCTTCAAATTTCTCTACATTCACCTTAACATCAATGATTCCAGAAATTGTTTCTACAGCCTTTATGATGGCATCTACATCAGGAAACATTGGTCTACAAGAAGTATAGACCATCAAAGATTGAGTCTCAACTTTTTTCAACGCAGAGATCACTCCTGCATCAGTTCCCAAAATTGTTGCCTGTGGAATTAATGGAAGTTTATATTCTTTAAGAAGGGATCGTGATTTCTCATCAACTATCAAACCGTAGGACACAGGTTCAGAATTTGGATTTCCTGCTACTTCCAATCCTCGAGGAATAATTATTTTCTTGATTCCATTTTTTACCGCAAATTCTTCGGATTTTTTTACCAAATCATATGCAAATACAGAATTCAAAGGAATACCTGCTAAGATGGCATAAACGTTGTCATTATTGTAAATTTGGCACAGACCGTGAACTTCACCATCTTTTATTAAATAAGATGGGGAAATTTCAAAGAATTCTAATTCTCCAATATTCTTCATCTTCATTTGGTTTACAATATAGGAGGTAGCAAAAGCCCCTACTAGTCCTGCGCTTGGAAAGGCAATAATCAAAATTTTTTCCTTAAAAATTTTTTCAACCATTTCTTATTTTGATATTTTTTGATTAAATAAAATATACTCTAGTGATTTCCAATGTTGATATTGATAGAAGTTAATTGAACAGACCTTAAGAAGTAACCCATTAATTTTAATCAAGCAATGTTAAGAATTATTTTTTATATCGATATGAAAATGTGTCTGAGATATTATTTTCAATGTCTTGTAAAAATTGATTTCGAATCAGTTTGCCATACACACTCAAATCACGAGAGAGCATTGTCAATCTTGCTTGAATTTGTGCATTTTTAACCATGCCATTTTCAAAATCATTTTCGCCATTAATGGAAACCCCATAAGGCATACTCCAACCATAACACTGCCTTACAGCTGTCCTCATTTGATCCATTACAGTAAGACCTTTTTCATGAGATGCACAGATGTAACCAAACAATTTTCCTGCAAAATCAGACCAAAAATAATCTAGGAAATTTTTCATGGAGCCAGACATGGATCCATGATAATCAGGAGTTGCCAGAATAAATGAATCTGCCCATTTTACCTGCTCTTTTACAAGATTAATTTCCTTTGTATCATTTTCTTCAGAGTAAAACATAGGGAGTGGGGTTTTTTGCAAGTCCAAAAGTTGCGTTTCTATCCCATCTTTTTTTGCAAAGTCTAAGGCAATTTTTAGAGCCAGGGTACTAAATGATCCTTGTCGCATGCTAGAACCAACGCCTAAAATTTTAAAAGACAGATCTCATTTTCCCCCTAAAATCAAAAATTTCTATCATTAGTTCCTTCTATGATACCCTTTCAATACTAGAAAAATCCTTCTGATTCAATTATGAATTACACTATAAGGAATAATATTTAATCTGTAAAAATAACAAATTTTTTGACATTTGAGATGGATTTGAAGATCATTCATTGAAAGATAGACACTTTACTTTCAGAATACTAACTCAAATGAATAATTGAAATCTAGAGTGAATTTAGACACTAACAATGTTAATCTACACTTATTAGATAAAAATTGTGACTGTAAAGATGCAAGAAATCATATTAATGGAAAGGAGAATTGCCAAAAATTTAGTTTTATTAATTCCTTTTACACTTTGCACAGCATTATTTACCTTAATTTTTGTTCCTAACACTGTTTATGCTACGAATGACAGTGAAAATGCAGGAGATATTTTTTATGTTGCAAAATTTGTTTGCGGTTCTATTGAAGAAGGTGATGATGTATTACGTCCGGGTCATTATGATACTAGCATAAGCATCATCAATAAACAAATTAACAGCACATCGTTTTACTGGAATGTATCAGTAAATGATGGGCCAGTATCTCACTCTACTTTAATTTCTCTAAATAGTTTTTACTCAACTGGACTCAATTGTGGTGACATTAAAAAAGTTTCAGGAACAGAGGAAAAGAACCTAGTAGAAGGATTTGTTTTGATCACAATACCACAAAATTACAACCCTGCAAAACCATATGCCTTGACAACAAGTATGAACAGTTCTAGTAATTTGGAGGTACAGGTGTTTTATACGGCTAATGCTCTAGATACACTTCCACACGAAGTAATCTATGAAAAAATTTCCTTTTACATTTTGGATGATACAACAGAAAAAATTCCAGATGAAATGATACGAACTGTTCTAGATATTACACTAAAATCAGATATTAATCAAATATCCAATACAGAAGTCAAAATTAAAAAAATCCTATCAGAAACCTATGACATCAATGATGATGAATTATCTCAGATAAAAATCAGGGTAAAGGACATATCGATAGGAGTAGGAAGTATGATTGATGATCATGCCATTTCACTGAGTATTTTAAAGCCACAAACACATCCAGGAGGAGCGGAATGAACAAGCCAAATTTCACAGTCAAAATTAGAGGGATTAAAAAAAATTTTTATTTTATTGCCTTTGCGCTAATCTTACTTGTACCATCACAGGCTTTCGGAGATGGCCTTACACAAGAAAATCTCCCCCCTGCAAGTGTAGGTGACAGGGAAGCAAGCTTATTCATAAAGATAAGCCCTCCAATTCTCACAAAAGATACGATTGAAGATACATATTTGGAATTACGACTTTTTGATGCCAATACAGGAAAGACAATTCAACACACCTCGTTTTTTGTTACTGTTGATAAAGAAGGGGAATTATTAATGAGAAATTTGTTTCATACCCATTCAGGAGATCTAACAATAAAGATTCAGCCCACAGATTTGAAATTAAATGATGTTGTGGTATATGGAGATCATGAACCATTCCAGGGAGGTTGGACCTCAACTAATGATCAGATATCTGTAAAGGCACCGATTTTGTTAGATTCGGGTTTGTATCATTTTGCAATAGAAATTTTTGGTATTGATAATGATCGAAATATTTTCATTCCATCGGAAGCTCCAAAATTCGACTCTTGGCTTAGTGTGGGAGACATTTTTAATACTCAAATAACATCTGGAGGAAAAAATCATGACATTTCAATCACATCTTATTATGACACAATTAGCGATTTCCATTACGATGAATCAACAAAAACAATTTCATTTGAAATGCCTTTTAATTGGGATGTATCCAGACTAGAAAAACAAAATGTCTTTGTTCATCAGGAGGTACATTTTCCTAATGCATTTAAAGAATTTTCTGAGGCCACTACTTATCAAGCCTCCGTAAACGGCTTTCCAGTTACTGGGAGAATGATCATTGCAGATCCTTATTCTATAGAAAATACTCTAATCCTTCATTATTTAATAAACAAAGGAAATATTTTGGATATTGCAAAAACAATTTCTCCTCAAACGAAAACTATGGATTTTAAATTATCTCCAAATTCAAAACAAGTTGACGAAGGTGATTCCTTTGAAATATCTTTTGAAAACGGAGCAAGGGCTAAAATTCATTATGATTCAAACCTAAATCCTGACAAGCCAAGTCCTTTTGACATTACTTTCTTTGACAATAACGGAAAGCTTCTAAAATTTACTAGGTATGGTTACAGAATAGAAGATTCAAATTCCAATATTGTTTTTGAATCCAAAAACACGGATCCAAATGTACCAGGAATATTAATCACAGAAGGGATAGACAAGCCTGAGTTTGATTTTAAATCACCAGGAAAATACAAGCTTACCCTAGCAATATTTTCCCATGGGATAGATGAATCTCGAACTTTATCAGGAATAGCAAATGGTTTCTTTGACTTGGTAGAATCAAAGGAAACACAATCACCAACCATTCCAAGTTGGATCAAAAACAATGCAGGTTGGTGGGCAGATGGTCAAATAGACGATAACTCATTTGTGCAAGGAATCCAGTGGTTAATCAAAGAAGGAATAATGAAA
>Ga0210081_1000123_pt1 | contig 14120 bp, 13 predicted proteins | sample White_ThreeSqA_D_FD_185589 | JGI IMG/M metagenome (GOLD analysis project Ga0210081, IMG submission 185589) | Wetland microbial communities from the San Francisco Bay, California, USA, that impact long-term carbon sequestration -... | ecosystem: Environmental > Aquatic > Marine > Wetlands ...
CAGGCGGCGAAAGAGTCAGTTGAAGGTCTTAAAAGCTACCGCGTAGCGGTTGAGTTCAACATAAGGTTATAGTGTCCCCGGATTTCCCATGATCGACGTCATCCCCGCGCGAGCGGGGATCTTTCAGGAGCTTGCAGCCAATGGCTACGGGATTCCGCTCCGCCAGAACGCCGCTTTCACGGGAAGGACTCGGTAGTCAGTCTTTCAGCCTTGAGTACTGCCATGGCCAACAGTCGCTTTTACTCCGCGGGCAAACAGTCTTAGCGTTTGAATTCACCCGGGCGATATGGCAGTATCGCCGTCCTGATTTCAGCCTGAAAGAAGCTGGAAGAGACAATAACGCAAATATAAAACGAGAGGATTCACGATGAAAAGCCATTTCGCAGCTGCGGCTGCAGCCCTGCTTATTTCGGTTTCATCCGCCGCTTCACTGGCAGCCGATACTACCTTGAGAATCTCCCTTCAGCTGCCGCTGAAGAGCCACCTGGGGCAGAATCTGCTGTTGTTCAAGAACGAGGTCGAGAAGAATTCCGGCGGCAAGGTGGAAGTACAGATCTACGATTCGGCGCAACTCTACAAGGACAAGGAAGTGCCGCAGGCCGTCGGTTCCGGCTCCATCGAGATGGGTGTCGCCTCGTTGACCCGCTTCGTCGGTGACGTGCCGGCCGTGGACATTTTCTACGTGCCGTTCATGTTCAATACCGAAGAACTGGTGCGCCAGGCTGTCGCGCCCGGCAGCACGGTGCGCACGCACTCGAGCAGCTGCCGCTTGCCCTTCAGCTCGAGCTCGGTCTCGAGTTCGTAGGCCTTGTCGAAATGGTCCTCGATCGCGCGCTTGTTGCGGCCCGTGATGAAGATCATCTCGGTGATGCCGGCCGCGGCCGCCTCCTCCACCGCGTACTGGATAAGCGGCTTATCGACGATCGGCAGCATCTCCTTCGGGCTGGCTTTGGTAGCGGGAAGAAATCGGGTTCCGCGCCCGGCGACCGGGAACACCGCGGCTTTGACTGGTTGTGACAACTCGCTGCTCCTGAATGCAATGCAGGATGCATGATAGCCAAAAGCGACACGTCGCGTCAGGCACAAGGTCACGCACCAGGCCGGAACAGGCCGGCATCGACTGCCGGCCTTTCCAAACTGCAGCCCGGATCGATCTATTTCTTGTTCGGCGTCGACACCTGGATATCAGCCCGGTTTTTCTCGACGGTCCGCACCCCGATCCCCTTGACCAGCGACAGATCTTCCGGGCTCTTGAAAGGGCCGTGCTTCTCCCGATACTCGACGATGGCCTTGGCCTTGGAGAGGCCGACGCCGTTCAATTCGGCCGCAATGGTTTCGGCGTCAGCCGTGTTGACATTGACCGGTCCGGCCAGCGCAAAAAGGGGTACCAGCAGCATGGCCAGCACAGGTGCAATCCTGGAAAAATTCATTATTGGCTCCTCGTTTTTCTGTGTCCGCCGCGAGATTGCGGCAAACAGGAGCTTAGTCAGGCGTGCGTTGTATCGCCGCTGTCGAAAGCAGGCAATTTGTCAGGAAATGCGGGCCTCAGCGGTTGGTGATGCTGTGCTGTAGCACCGTATCGAATTGCACCCGGGATGCCGGGCGCTGGGTTTCCCACTCACGGCAACTCGGGCACTGCCACAGCAGTCGCTGGCTCGAAAAGCCGCACTCCTGGCACTGGTAGCGTGGTGTCGATCCCGCAAGCTTCGATAATGCGTGACGGACCTTCGCGAGCGCCGAATCGTGTGAACTGCGGTCCCCTTCCGACAGTTTCTGCAGGTCAACGAATTCTGCCAGCGTCGGCTCGTTCAGCATGTAGCGCTCGACGCAGTCGTCGATGACCGAAATGCCGCCAAGATCATTGACAATCGCCGTGTAGGCAACCAGTGAGCTCATTTCCGGGTACTTGTCCAGCAAGGCTTTCAATGCCCGCTCCAGCTCGCCAATCTGGTTTTCTCGCGTGTAGATCGCGACGATTTCCGGCAACGTTTCGGCAATCAGGTAGGTGTTTTCGTCAATGATCCGGTGATACAACTTGAGGGCCGTCTTGTTGTCGTCCGTGTCGCGTGCGATGTGCGCCCTGGTCAGCGCGCCGCGTAACGTCCGCGGCCTGCCTGCCTGCGCTTTCTTGACATGCTGGCGCGCCATGTTGAAATCACCTTTGCCGACTGCCGCTTCGGCCAGTTCGCAATAATAGTTGGCGATCTGCAAGGCCAGGGAACGGCCGCCGAGAATTTCGAGCTTCTGCCCGGCGTCGATCGCTTTCTGCCACTCGCGCTCCTGCTCGTAAATACCCAGCAGGTTCTCCAGCGCCTGCACCTGGTAGCGCGAGCCCTCGGCAAGCTGCGCGAACAGGTTTTCCGCCCGGTCCAGGAGGCCGGCGGCAAGGTAGTCCTTGCCCAGCGAAAAAAGTGCCTGGTCGCGCTGCTCAGGCGCCAGGTCGGGTCGGGCAATGATGTTCTGGTGGATGCGAATCGCTCGGTCGACTTCACCGCGTCGGCGAAACAGGCTACCGAGCGCGAAGTGGGTTTCGATGGTCTTGTCATCGACACGAACCATCGCCAGGAAATGCTCGAGTGCCTGGTCTGTCTGCTCATTAAGCAGAAAATTGAGGCCCTTCAGGTAATCGATATTGAGCGGCGGCGGCGCATCTTCGCCGTCACGTTCTTCGAAGCGGCCCATGGCCCAGCCTGCAGCGGCAAGCAGCAGGAACAGCCCTGCCAGCAAGAACGCGGATTCAGTCGGCATCGCTTAGCGGCAGGTTGCGGAGGCTGCTGACCTCGGTTTCAGTCAGCCGCAAAGCACGCCGCAACACGCGACGCTCATTCAGGAGTTTCAGGGCGTAGAACCCCATGCTGAGGACGCCAAACAACCACCCCAGGGCAAAAGTCACCGTGAAGGCCAACGGTATCGATGTCGTGACGCTGGTAAACGCCAGGTCGACAGTCAGCTCCCCACGATTCATTGCCGTAAAAGTTGCCATGACGACGACGATGATCACGATCAGAACAGCCAGGCCGATACGTTTCAGCATCTGTTCACTCCAGGAATACGAACAAGCGACAGGGCCACAAGTTTATTGCAGTTACCGTGGAATTGGTAACCGGGAGAAGCACGCAAAGCGGCGGGTAAGCGCGGTCGCTTAATTCTTGATCGGGAAGTGGCGACTCTCGTTGACGCGTTCGCGCAAGTCTTTGCCCGGTTTGAAATGCGGCACGTACTTGCCAGACAACGCCACGGCCTCACCGGTCTTCGGATTGCGGCCAATTCGTGGTGGGCGGTAATGCAGGGAAAAACTGCCAAAGCCGCGAATCTCGATGCGCTCTCCCTTCGCCAAAGAGTCACTCATCAAATCGAGGAGATGCTTGACGGCCAGTTCGACATCTTTCGCCGGCAGGTGCTTTTGCTTGCGAGAAATGGCTTCTATCAGTTCAGATTTTGTCATTTGTTTTTCGCCGTACCGCCCCGTTAGCGTAACCCACGGATAGTAAAGGCAATAATAGCCCGGACCGACCGGTCCGGGCTACCTTTTTTACTTATTACTTGCTTCCGCCGGACATCTTCTCCTTGAGAAGCTCGCCCAGCGTGGTGCCCACAGGTGCCGCGGCAGAATCAGACTTGTAGCTGCTGACTGCTTCCTGCTCCTCGTGGACCTCCTTGGCCTTGATTGACAGCGCAATCGTACGGCTCTTTCGATCGACATTGGTGAACTTGGCCTCGATCTCCTCACCGACCTTGATCATCGTGCGCGCATCCTCAACCCGGCCACGTGCCAGCTCGGAGGCCCGCAAAGACCCGAAGATGCCGTCACCCAGGTCGACAGTCGCGCCACGCGCGTCGACTTCGGTGACCGTGCCTTTGACAATCGAGTTCTTGGGATGGGCCGCCAGCCAGTTCGAGAACGGGTCTTTCTCCAGCTGCTTGATACCGAGAGAGATACGCTCGCGTTCCGCATCGATAGCCAGCACTGCCGCTTCAATTTCCTGACCCTTCTTGTAGTTGCGCACGGCCTCTTCGCCAGTGTCATCCCAGGAAATGTCAGAAAGGTGCACGAGACCGTCGATGCCACCATCAAGACCGATGAAGATACCGAAATCGGTGATCGACTTGATCTGTCCGGATACCTTGTCGTTGCGATTGTAGGTAGCCGCGAACTCTGCCCACGGATTGGACTTGCACTGCTTGATACCAAGCGAAATGCGGCGACGCTCCTCGTCGATTTCGAGAACCATGACTTCGACTTCCTCACCCACGGTAACGACGCGGGCAGGATTGACGTTCTTGTTGGTCCAGTCCATCTCGGAGACGTGTACCAGGCCTTCGACGCCGTCTTCGATCTCAACAAAGCAACCGTAGTCTGCAATATTGGTGACCTTGCCGAACATCCGCGTCTGCGGCGGATAGCGCCGCGCAAGATCCTGCCATGGATCGTCACCCAGCTGCTTCATGCCCAGTGACACACGTTGCCGGTCGCGGTCGAACTTCAGGATCTTGACTTCGATTTCCTGGCCAACGTCGACAACTTCGGACGGGTGCTTGACGCGCTTCCAGGCCATATCGGTGATATGCAGCAAGCCGTCTATGCCACCCAAATCGACGAAAGCACCGTAATCCGTCAGGTTCTTGACGATTCCCTTGACAGAGTTGCCTTCCTGCAATTCCTCCAGCAGCGCTTCGCGCTCGGCGGAGTATTCCTTTTCAACCACGGCGCGACGCGAGACAACGACGTTGTTACGGCGCTGGTCGAGTTTGATCACCTTGAATTCGAGGCTCTTGCCCTCGAGATAGGCCGGGTCCCTGACCGGACGGACGTCGACGAGCGAGCCCGGCAGGAATGCCCGGACGTTGTCGATTTCCACGGTGAAACCACCCTTGACGCGACCATTGATGATGCCTTCGACAACAGCACCTTCCTCGAACGCCTTCTCCAGATCGATCCAGGTACGCGCGCGAATCGCCTTCTCTCGCGACAGTTTTGTCTCGCCGAAACCGTCTTCGACGGCGTCGAGCGCTACTTCGATCTTGTCGCCGACAGCCACGATGCCTTCGTCACCGTCGGTCTTGAACTGTTCGAGAGGGATGACGGCCTCTGACTTGAGGCCTGCGCTGACGATTACGACATCGTCGTTTACCGCGACAACGGTACCGGTAATGATGGATCCGGGCTTTATCTGTTGACTGGCAAAACTTTCTTCAAATAATTCAGCAAAACTTTCAGACATGTTAGTTAACCAAGGGAGCTCGTGCCCCCACCCAAACGCCTTGTTGCGTCCTGCAACCAGCGGTCATTACAAAAAAGAACCGAACTCCCTGTTCGATCCATCCAATAAAACGTCCTTGAGCTTCCTTAAAGATCGGCGACCCAATCGAGCACGGTCTGAGTCACCGCCTCGATTGACTGACCGGAGGAATCCAGAATCCTGGCATCCGCTGCCGGCCTCAATGGCGCGACCGATCGTTCCGAATCGCGCCGGTCGCGGTCCTCAATGTCCCGCGAAAGGGCGGCAAGGCTAACATCCAAGCCTTTGTCTTTCAACTGCTTATGACGCCTTCTGGCGCGTTCCTCGGGGCTTGCCGTCAGGAAAATTTTTACCGCTGCGGAAGGAAAGACGTGGGTGCCCATATCGCGCCCGTCGGCGACCAGCCCCGGCGGTTGCCGGAACGCTCTCTGGCGTTGCAACAGGGCCTCCCGGACCGCTGGAATCGCGGCGACAGCCGAAGCCCCGGCGCCGGCCTCCTCGGTACGGATTTCCGCGGTAACGTCCCTGCCTCCGAGGTAGATCGACTCCTCTCCGGCGGGACCACTCTCGAACCGGGCATCGAGCCGACGCGCAATTTCCGCGACTTCGGCCGTGCTGGACAGCGCGACACCTTTGTTTCTGGCATCCAGCGCGACCAGTCGGTACAGGGCGCCGCTGTCGAGAAGGTGCCAGCCCAGGGCCTCGGCCACACGTCGCGCAATCGTGCCTTTGCCCGAGCCACTGGGCCCGTCGATCGCGATAACCGGCACCGTGTCAGGCATCGACACTGCCCTCCACCGCCGCAATCTCTGCGCCAAGCGACGCCATGCAAGCGCCGAAACCAGGAAATGACGTCACCACCGAGTCCACTTGCCGCACCAGCACCTCGCCATCCGCGACGGTTCCCGCGACCGCCAGCGACATCGCGACGCGGTGATCGTCGAAACTGTCGACGGTGCCACCGGTAAAACGCCCGCCGTGAACGACGGCGCCATCCGGCGATTCGTCCACCCGTATACCGAGTGCGCGCATGCCGGCAGCCATCGCAGCGATGCGGTCACTTTCTTTAACCCGCAGCTCGCCGATGCCCGAAAACACCGTGGTTCCTGTAGCGGCCGCCGCCGCGACGAACAGGACCGGGAACTCGTCGATCGCCAGGGATACCAGCGCAGGGTCGACTTCACTGCCCCGTAGTTTCGATGATCGCACGCGTATGTCTGCGACCGGCTCTGCACCTAGCATCGCCTGGTTCTCGAGGCTGATCTGGCCGCCCATCGACTTGAGCACGTCGATGACACCGGTGCGCGTGGGATTGATACCGACATTGGTAATGACGACATCGGCATTTTCGGCAAGCAGGGCCGCCAACATGACGAAAGCGGCCGATGACAGGTCAGCCGGCACGCGAACCGGGCAGCCGCGCAATACCTGGCCGCCGCGCAGCGAAATGCGCGCTCCTTCGGTCAGGACGTCAGCGCCCATCGAGCGCAACATGCGCTCGGTGTGATCGCGCGTGACCGCCGGCTCGGTGACACTGGTCGTACCTTCTGCATACAGGCCGGCCAACAAGATTGCCGACTTGACCTGGGCACTTGCCACCGGCATCACGTAGTCGATCCCATGCAAACGCATTCCACCCGAAATTTGCAGCGGCGGCGTACCATCACAATCGCTCTCGATCGCGGCCCCCATCATGGTCAGCGGTTTGACGATACGACCCATCGGCCGGCGAGTCAGGGACGCGTCGCCAGTCAGCGTGCTGGCGAAAGGCTGGCCACAAAGCAGGCCCGCCATCAGGCGCATGGCGGTGCCCGAATTCCCAAGGTCCAGCGGTTCTGCCGCAGCTTGCAGGCCTTCTGGCCCATTGCCTGCGATCGATATCTCGTCGGCGCCAGTCTGCTCGATGGCTACTCCGAGCGCGCGCATGGCGGCCAGCGTCGCGAGGCAGTCCTCGCCCGCCAGGAAGCCCGTGATTTCGGTCCGGCCCAGAGCGATACCGCCAAGCAGGAGCGCGCGATGGGAAATGGATTTGTCGCCGGGCACCGTGACCCGGGCGTCCTCGATACGCGCTGGTGTTACCTTGAAGTCCATGTTGCCGGCGTCTCAGCCAATCGCCTTCGGATAGGCCCCGAGGACCTTGAACAACGAGCTGCTCTGCTCCAGCTTTTTCAGAGCGTCGCTGACCGGTGCCTCCTCGGCGTGTCCTTCAACGTCGATGAAGAACACATAGTCCCAGTTGCGCCGTCGCGACGGTCGCGATTCGATGCGCGTCATACTGACACCATATTCTGCCAACGGCTGCAGCAAGTGATGCAATACCCCGGCGCCGCCTGCTGTGTCGTCGGTCGATACAAGTATCGTCGTCTTGTCGTCGCCGCTGGCGGCGAGCAGGTTGCGGCCGACCACTAGAAAGCGCGTGGCGTTGTCCGGACGATCCTCGACGTTGTTGACCATGATTTCCAGCTCGTAGACATCCGCGGCGACCCTCGGGCCAATTGCCGCTGTTCCCTCTTCATCGCGTGCCCGCCGGGCACCGGCCGCGTTGCTGGACATGCCGATCAACTCGACATCCGGCAGATTCTCGCGAATCCAGCCACGACACTGCGCAAGCGACTGTTCGTGCGCGCAAATGCGACGGATATTTTCCAGCCCCTTGAACGAGCTCATCAGGTGCTGCTCGATCCGGAGTTCGATTTCGCCGGCGATTTTCAGCGGCGAGGTCAGGAACATGTCGAGCGTGTTGTTGACCGAGCCTTCAGTCGAATTCTCGATCGGCACGACGCCGAAGTCGGCGGCCCCGCATTCGACTTCCTGGAAAACCTCATCGATCGTGTGAAACGGCAAAGCGCGAACGGAGTGTCCGAAATGCTTGTAAACAGCTGTCTGCGTAAACGTGCCTTCGGGCCCGAGAAACCCGACCTTCAGCGGCTCCTGCTGCGCCAGGCAGGCCGACATGATCTCGCGGAAAAGCCGCAGCATCTCATCGTCCCGCATCGGGCCGGTGTTGCGGGCCAGCACATCCCGCAGCACTTCCGCCTCGCGCTCTGGCCGGTAGTACTCGACGGCTGACGCCAGGTCGCCTTTTGCCACGCCGACCTGTTGCGCGATTTCCGCGCGTTCGTTGATCAGTCGCTGCAGGCGCTCATCGATATCATTGATGCGTTTGCGAATCTCAGCCAGGTCAGCATCGGTATTTTTCCTGTCCATTCCGGCCATGCACGGTCGCTCAAAAAACCCAGGGGATTCCTCAGGTTACAGCCTTACCAAGATTTCGCAAAGTCAGCACACCTTCGATCGCACGAATCTTGTCCAGCAATTCCGTCGCCGGCTCGGCATTTACATCGACGATCGTGTAGGCGAGCTCGCCTATCGATTTGTTCAGGAGGTCTTCGATATTGAGTTCGGCTGCAGCAATGCAGGTGGATATCTGGCCGACCATGTTGGGGACGTTGGCATTGGCTACGGTGATGCGCCATGCGTCCAGGCGAGGCAACCGCGCCTCGGGGAAATTCACCGAGTGGCGGACGTTGCCGTTTTCAAGGTAGTCGCGCACATTGTCGGCGACCATGATCGCGCAATTCGACTCAGCCTCACCGGTGGACGCTCCCAGGTGCGGCAATGCCACCACCTTTGGGTGATCCAGCAATTCCCGGGTCGGGAAATCGGTGACGTACGCATGCAGTTTGCCGCTGTCGAGAGCGGCAAGTGCCGCACCGTCATCAACGATGCCGCCGCGTGCAAAGTTGATAAGCACTGCGCCGTTGTTCATCAACGCGAGCCGGCTGGCATTGACTATGCCTTTGGTGGCGTCAAGCAAGGGCACATGACAGGTGACGAAATCGGCGTGCTGGAACAGCTGGTCCAGCGTATCGGCCTGCTCGACACCTGACGACAATTGCCAGGCATTGCGCACGGTAATTTTCGGATCGAATCCGACCACCTTCATGCCGAGACCGAGCGCCGCATTAGCCACCTCGACGCCAATTGCGCCGAGTCCGATCACGCCGATGGTCTTGCCGGGCAATTCGAAACCCACATACTGTTTCTTGCCCGCCTCGACTGCCTTGCTCAGCGCAGCGCCCGATTCGGTCAGTTCAGAAACGTAACGATTCGCCGCGCACAGGTTGCGGGCCCCGAGCAGCAATCCGGCGATGACCAGTTCCTTGACCGCATTGGCGTTCGCACCAGGCGCGTTGAATACCGGCACTCCGCGAGCGCTCATCTTTTCGACCGGAATATTGTTGGTGCCTGCCCCCGCCCGGCCAATGGCCGCCACAGTCCCCGGAATTTCCATGTCGTGCATGTTGTGAGAACGCAGCAGGATGGCATCCGGATGCGCGATTTCGGATGCGACTTCATATTTGTCGCGCGGTAACCGGCGCAGGCCCTCGACCGCGATGTTGTTGAGCGTCAGTATCTTGAACATGATTACCCGTTGATCCTTTCGAATTCCGCCATGAACCCGATCAAAGCCTCGACAGCCGCTTCGCTGACCGCGTTGTAGATTGACGCACGCATTCCGCCTACCGAGCGGTGTCCTTTAAGGTTCACCAGGCCCACCGCTTTCGCCTCTTCGAGAAATTTTCCATCCAGCGAAGCATCGGCAAGGATGAATGGCACATTCATGACCGAGCGGCAGACCGGATCGACTGGATTGCTGAAGAATTCAGAAGCATCAATCGCCGCGTAAAGCTTTTCCGCCTTGCGCCGATTCACTTCGGCCACGGATTCCACGCCGCCATTCGCCTTGAGGTGCTGAAACACCAGGTCGGCGACGTACCAGGCAAAGGTCGGCGGCGTATTCGTCATGGAGCCCGACTCCGCGTAAGACTTCCATGTCATCAGGTGCGCGTTGTCCGGCCGCGCGCGATCCAGGAGGTCGTTGCGCACGATGACGAGCGTAATGCCGGCCGGGCCGATGTTCTTCTGCGCGCCGGCATAAATCGCACCGAAGCGCGTGACATCGATCGGTCTGGACAGGATGTCGCTGGACATATCGACGACCAGCGGCACATCGCCGGCGGGCACATAGTGAAACTGGACCCCGGCAATCGTCTCGTTGGAGGTGTAATGCAGGTAACTCGCGTTCTCACTCCGAGCCCAGCCCGATTCTTCCGGAATGTAGGTGAAATTCCGGTCCGACGCGTCAGCCGCGACATTCACGGCGCAGAATTTCCGTGCCTCGCCGGCCGCCTTCTTGCCCCAGCTGCCGGTAACGACATAGTCGACCGCATCGCCGGGACGCGTGAGATTCAGCGGCGCCATCGCCATCTGCATCGTCGCGCCGCCTTGCGGGAACAGGACACTGTAGTCATCCGGCACGTTGAGCAGGCTGCGCAAATTTGCCTCGGAACGCTCCGCCAGTTCGACGAACTCCTTGCTCCGGTGACTGACTTCCATCACCGACATGCCGGTCCCCTGCCAGTCGGGGATATCGTTACGAATGGTTTCGAGCACTTCTAGCGGCAGTGCGGCAGGACCGGCACTGAAATTGAAAACGCGTGACATGACGCAGGGATTCCTGGTTGCTGGGGGATCTGGATTGGTCGATTCTAAGGCGGCTATTGTTACGTTTTACAGTCGTAATTGCACTAATGTGCTAAATCGCCGTTACTCCTCGTCCTCGTCCTCGATCGATTCGATGCGTGCCAGCCCGACGAGCCGCTGACCCTCTTCGACGCGGATCAGTCGTACACCCTGTGTGTTGCGACCCATGACCGAGATGTCCTCGACCCCGGTACGCACAAGCGTGCCGTTCGAGCTGATCAACATGATTTCGTCTTCGTCGGCAACCTGAAGCGCGCCGACGGTCTTGCCATTGCGCTCCGTCGTCTGGATAGCGATGACACCCTGCCCGCCACGGCCCTGCACCGGAAACTCGTCCACCGGCGTGCGCTTGCCGAAACCGTTCTCGGTCGCGGTCAGCACCAGGCCCTCCTGGATGATGGTCAGCCCAATCACCTCGTCGCCGGCCGGCAGCTTGATACCGCGAACCCCCGCAGCGCCACGGCCCATCGGTCGAACATCCGTTTCATTAAAGCGAATGGCCTTGCCGTGGCTGGCCACGAGCAGAATTTCGGCGTCGCCGCTGGTAATGGCGACGTCTACCAGGCGGTCATCACCACGCAGGTCGATCGCGATAATGCCACTGGCCCGCGGCCTCGAGAATTGTACGAGCGGCGTCTTCTTGACCGTCCCGGCGGAGGTCGCCATGAACACGAAGTGGCCTTCCTCGTACTCGCGGATCGGCAGTACCGCATTGATACGTTCGTCCGGTTCGAGCGGCAGCAGGTTGACGATCGGCTTGCCGCGGGAGCCACGGCTGGCCTGTGGCACCTGGTATACCTTGAGCCAGTACATCTTGCCGCGACTCGAGAAGCACAGAATCGTGTCATGGGTATTGGCCACGAACAGGTTGTCGATGAAATCCTCATCCTTGACCTTCGTAGCCGAACGCCCCCGGCCGCCCCGCTTTTGCGCCTGGTAGACATCAATCGGCTGAGCCTTGGCGTAACCGCCATGCGACAGCGTCACAACGACCTCCTCCTCGGGAATGAGGTCCTCGACGCTGAGGTCGGAGTGGTCCTGCACGATCTCGGTACGCCGCTCGTCGCCAAACTCGTCGCGCACGGCAACCAGTTCGGCACGGATGACGTCAAGCAACAGATCCGGATCTGCCAAAACATCAGAATATTCTTTAATTTTTTCTAATATGTCTTTGTATTCATTAACAATTTTATCTTGTTCCAGCCCGGTTAGTCGATGCAGGCGGAGATCAAGGATCGCCTGTGCCTGGACCGCCGACAGGCGGTACTCGCCGTCGATCAGGCCACAGTCTTCCTCCAGCGCGTCGGGCCGAGTGTCAGTGTCTCCGGCTCGCTCGAGCATGCCCGTAACCTCGCCTGGCGCCCAGCGCCGACCCATCAGGCCGGTCTTGGCCTCGGCCGGTGACGGCGATGCCTTGATCAGGGCGATGACTTCATCGATGTTCGCCAGCGCAACCGTTTGCCCTTCGAGAACGTGGGCCCGGTCCCGCGCCTTGCGCAGATCGAAGATCGTCCGTCGCGTGACCACCTCGCGGCGGTGCGAAACGAAAGCCTCGAGAATCTGCTTGAGATTGAGCAACTTCGGCTGGCCGTTGCGTAGCGCCACCATGTTGATGCCGAAGACGCTCTGCATCGGCGTGTGCTTGTACAGGTTATTCAGCACGACGTCGCTGACTTCGCCCTGCTTGAGCTCGATGACGATGCGCATGCCGTCCTTGTCGGACTCGTCACGCAGCTCACTGATGCCATCGAGGCGCTTCTCACGCACCAGGTCTGCAATCTTCTCAATCAGGCGCGCCTTGTTCACCTGGTACGGCAATTCGGTAACGATGATGGCTTCCTTGCCACGCGCGTTGATCGTTTCGACCGAGGTCCGGGCACGGATATGCACGCGACCACGGCCAGTGCGGTACGCCGAGTAGATGCCGGCCGCACCGTTAATGATGCCCGCGGTCGGGAAATCCGGTCCCGGCACGTGCTCCATCAGTCCCGGGACGTCGATGGCGGGATTCTCGATGAGTGCCAGGCACGCATTGATCACTTCGGTAAGGTTATGCGGCGCAATATTGGTCGCCATGCCGACGGCGATGCCTGACGAGCCATTGATCAGCAGGTTCGGCAGCCGGGTCGGCATGACCGACGGCTCGCTCTCCGAGCCATCGTAATTCTCGACGAAATTGACCGTCTCTTTCTCGATGTCGGCCAGTAGCTCGTGCGCAATCTTCGCCATGCGCACCTCGGTGTAACGCATGGCCGCCGGAGAGTCGCCGTCGACCGAGCCGAAGTTACCCTGCCCGTCCACCAGCATGTAGCGCATCGAAAACGGCTGCGCCATGCGGACGATAGTGTCATAGACCGCCGAATCGCCATGGGGGTGGTACTTACCGATCACGTCACCGACCACGCGGGCGGATTTCTTGTAAGCCTTGTTGTAGTCGTTGCCGAGCTCACGCATGGCGTGCAGGACCCGTCGGTGCACCGGCTTCAGCCCATCCCGGACGTCCGGCAAGGCACGACCGACAATCACGCTCATCGCGTAATCAAGATAGGACTGCCGCATCTCCTCTTCGAGGCTTACCGATAGTAGTTCCTGGGCAACTTCTGACATAAATTCTCGTTTTCCTGGCTCACAATCTCAGCGCAACTCCGCCCCCAAAGGGACGAAATCCGACTATCAATCCGGTCTGGAATTCAGGCGCGCTGGACGTTCGATTCAATGGACAAAAAATGGCCTTTTCTGAAGGCCGTCTGTGGCTGTGAATGATACCACAGGAATGGCCGAAACAGCAGTATTTCCGGGGCTTCCGGCGTGCTGGAATGCAGTGCTGGCGCTGCCCCGCACGATGCGTATACTGCCCCGACTATGCAGCACTGTGACACCTTGATTGCACCGCGCTGGTGCGTCCCGGTAGAACCTTCCGGACTGGTTCTCGTGGATCACGCCGTGGTCATTACGGACGGTCGTATCCGCGACATCCTGCCCCTCGAGACAGCCTTGAGGGAGTATCAGCCCAGCGCACTGGTCGAGCGCCCCGACCACGCCCTGATACCGGGCTTCGTCAACACCCACACGCATGCCGCAATGACGTTGCTTCGCGGCCTGGCCGACGACCTGCCCCTCGAATCCTGGCTGCGCGACGAAATCTGGCCGACCGAGCGGCGCTGGGTAAGCGCGGAATTCGTCCGCGACGGTACCGAGCTGGCCATCGCAGAGATGATCGCCGGCGGCACGACCTGCTTCAGCGACCAGTATTTCTATCCCGAAATCGTCGCAGAGGCAGCCGTCGATCTCCACATAAGGGCCGTCGTCGGTACGCCGATCATCGAGTTTCCG
>Ga0210081_1000124_pt1 | contig 14003 bp, 16 predicted proteins | sample White_ThreeSqA_D_FD_185589 | JGI IMG/M metagenome (GOLD analysis project Ga0210081, IMG submission 185589) | Wetland microbial communities from the San Francisco Bay, California, USA, that impact long-term carbon sequestration -... | ecosystem: Environmental > Aquatic > Marine > Wetlands ...
CCAGGAAGGCCAGCCGGCGTTCGCGGTCGAGTACGACCTGACGGGTCGCGGGATCGACGACGACTACGCCGACGGCGACAACGTTATCTACGACGTTTTCCCGCAGGGCGCGATGGTCTACGCGGCACTCGCTGCGAGTCAGACGATCAGCGAGGGCGACAAGCTGACCAGCGACGGCGCGGGTCGGTTGAAAGCGGCCAGCGACACCAGCTTTGTCTACGCGGAAGCCCGCGAGGACGTAACCACGACCGGCAGTCCCGGGCGGGTCAAGTGTGAAATCATGACCGGCCGGGGCATCGCGTAACCGATCCCGCTCACCAGGAGGAGCAACAGCCATGCGGACACAAATTGCGGCGGCAATCGCTCGAACGCTGAACAGCCCGGTCGACGGGAACCCCATCGTGATGAGCGAGCGGAAGGTCCTCGAGCGGCGGCCGTACCTCAACGAGCGGGGCCAGAACGTCATCACGGTGAACACGGGCCAGCTTGACGCGCAGGGCTTCCCGATCTACCGGGAGCAGGTCATCCACGCGAACGCCACGCTCCGCAAGGACGAGTGGGTTCGCGTTGACGAAGCCGTGCTGACAGCAGCGCGCGAGCGCCTCGTCATCGTCGAAGATTTGCGCGCGGCGGGCCTGACGTTCAACGTCGGCGGCCTCGGCGTGCTTATCAGCGAGTGGGAGAAGTCGAGCGAAATCACCGACGCCGAAATCACGATGGACGGCGAAACTCAGGCCGACCAGGATCGGCAGGAGTTCGACATTGACGGGGTCCCGATCCCGGTCATCCAGAAGCCGTTCCGCATCGGCGAGCGCGTGCTGTTGGCATCGCGCACCCGCGGCTCGGCTCTGGACGTGACGACCGGCGTCGAGGCAGCTCGAGCGGTCGCACGCACGGCCGAGAGCATGGTGTTTTACGGGACGAACCTCGGCGCGGTGCCGAGTGCCGCGAACCGCTACACCATCTACGGCTTGACCAACTTCCCGGGCCGCGCGACGGCGTCGATCGGCGACTGGAGCGACGCCGCCTACACGCCCGAGGACATCCTCGACGACATCCTGAACATGGTCAGGATTCTCGAGACGCAGCAGCGGCACTACGGGCCGTTCACGCTGTACATTCCGGGCGCCTATGCGTGGCGGTTCCGTCAGGACTTCAAGTCCTTCGGCGATCGCACACTCATGGAACGGGTCATGGCCGAGGATTCGATCAAGGCCCTCCGGGTATCCGACACGCTGCAAACCGGCGAAGTCGTCATGGTGCAACTGACAAGCGACGTCCTCGACCTCGCGATGGCGGCCGACCTGACGACGATCCAGTGGGCGAGCCCGTCGGGCTGGACGAACTACTTCCAGACGTTCATGGCAATGGCGCCGCGTCTGAAGAACGACTTCGACAGCCGGACCGGTATCCTCCACGCATCGGTCGGCACCTAAGCCGCGATTCAGAGAAGCGCCGCCGACTAAGGCGGCAACGGGGCCGGCGTGGTATGTTCACCGCCGGCCCTTTTTTGTTTTGGAGGATCAGCAACGATGCAAGTCAACGTGAAAGTAGTCCGCGGGACGTTCAACCGGAAAGAACGCGGGCAGCTCGTGACGTACGAGGTCGGCGCGACGCTGACTGTGAGCCAGCACGTCTGGGAGAAGTTCGCCGACAAGTTCGAGGTCATCGGCAAGCCGCCGGAAAGCCGAAAGCACATCCGGCGCCCGCCAGTGCCAGGCACCGACGACGCGCCCGAACCGACACCGCCCGGGGCCGAGGAGCCGCGCATCATCGTGACCGGACGCCAGCGCGTCGAGCCTGACAAGTCCGACGAGCAACCGCTCAAGACTGGGATCGATGTCGCCGAGGGCGAGGAGGCCGAAATATCCGGCGACGGATCAGGCACCGCCGCGCAAGAAATCGAGAAGCCGGATCCGGCAACGCCGGAATCGACGGGGGCGGCCGCCACCGATAGCGCCGGCGATGCGCAGCAGGCCTCGAGCGCCGCCAGCTCCGGCGGTAAGCGATCGCAATCCTCGACGCCGGCGCGCGTCTCGAAGAAAAAGAGCGCGGCCAAGTCGGGCAGCGCGAAGTAACCGCCCGTGGCCTGTTACGACGGCCTGCCGGAGGTCGAGGACGTTCGGGAAATCATCACGACCGAACTCACCGACGCGCAAATCGAAGCGCTGATTCTCGACGCTTCGCTCATGGTCGAGAATTGCGTGGCCGCCCTCGACGACGAGCGCGCGTGCACCATCGTGAAGTACGTCACGGCCGACCTGATCGCTTCGGCGGTCGAGAACGCCGGATCCGGAGCCGTCACGAGCTCGAGGCTCGGGGACGCGGCCGACACGTTCGCCGCCTCGACTGAATTCCCCGGCCGGTCCGCCTACTGGGACAAGGCCGTGATGTTCGACCCGTACGGCTGCCTCCGAAAGCTCGGGAGAAAGTCGGCCGTTTTTGAAAAGGTCTAGGCCGTGGCGGTTGCCTACACTCGGCACATGCGGCAGACGGCGACCTACTGGCCGCCAGGCGTGAACGACGGGTACGGCGGCCTGACCTATGGCGCACCGGAGGCCCGGGCGTGCCGCTGGCAGAACAAGGCGGTCCTGTTCCGTGATGCTCAGGGCCGCGAGGTCATGAGCGAGTCGATCGTCTACGTCGCCGAAGCGGTCGAAATGGCCGGGAAGCTCCTCCTCGGTGTATCGACCGCGGACGAGCCGCCCGAGGCGGCGAAGGAAATCCGGCAGCTCGACCGCTCGCCGGACTTGCGCAACGCGCGCGAACTGCACAAGGTGTACCTATGATTGCGACCGTTTTCAGCATCGCGTGGGCGGTGCTCCAGCTCTGGTTTGTGCTCGTCGTCGGGTTCGTCAGTGTGATGCACGCGAAGGCGGTCCTCGCGCGCGGCGAGCGCATTCACTTGGCGTTCCTGATCCCGCTCGCCATCATGGGCGTGATCGGGTGGGTCGCCGACGTCATGTTCAACGCAATACCGGCGTGGATACTGTTCGGCGATCCGCCGCGCGAGCTCACGTTCACGAGTAGGCTAAAGCGCTACAAGCGCGAGGAGCACCCCGAGTCGCGGAAATACCGGTGGGCCGTCTGGTTCTGCGAGCAGGCCAACAAGTACGACAAGGGGCACTGCTGATGCCGGCAGCCGGTCACGTGAACGGCCTCGACACGATCCTGCGCAACCTCAACGGCGCGATCGATGACATAGAGGGCGGCACAATCGAAGGCCTCCTCGCCGGCGGCCTGATTATCGAGCGCACGGCGAAACGCTACGTGCCGGTCCTGACGGGCAACCTCAAGAACTCCGGATACACCCGCAAGGTCGGGCCCCGGACGGTCGAGGTCGGCTTCTCGGCGGCTTACGCCGTGTTCGTGCACGAGAACCTGGAGGCCAGGCATCGGAACGGCCAGTCGAAATACCTCCAGCGCGCGGTGGTCGAGAAGCGGACCGACGTCCTCGAGCAAGTTCAGCGGCGGGCGAAAGTCTGATGAGCTCGCCGGCGGTGGAGCTCGCGCAGTACGTCGCCGACGAGCTCGGCTACGTGTTCGGCGGGAATTCGGACTGGAGCTTTCACGCCACCCGGGAGCCAGCCGAGCCGGCGAACGTGGTCACGTTCTACGATACCGACGGGCGCGACCCGCTCGTGATCGACGGCGCGGAAATCCTGCAGCCGGCGATTCAGGTCCGGGCCCGCTCGTTCGACTACCTCGAGGCGTACGAGGTGCAAAAAGCCGTGTACGATGTCCTGCAGCAGCCCGGGCTGGCTGAGCTCGACACCGATCTGGCGCGCGAAATAGGGACCGGGCGGTATATCGGGATCAACCTCGCCGGGGATATCATCGCTATTGGCCGCGACGACAACGATCGGCAACTCGTCGTGGCAAACTACACGCTGATCCGTCAACCTTTGGAGGGCTCCTGAAATGAGCGAACTCGGTTACAACGGCCGCGCTTTGAAAATCCGGAAGGACGGGCAAGTGATTGCCGCAGTCCGGACCAAGACGGCTACCCACGCCCGCGAGCCCGTAGACGTGACGAACGACGACAGCGACTCGAACCGCGTCGTTCTTCCCGATCCGGCGATGCGGTCCCTCGATGCCAGTGTTCAGGGCGTCGCAACCTCGAACAACTACCAAGAGTTCCTCGAGGATTGGAACGGCGAAACCCTGCTGGACATCACGATCGAGAACCCGGACGGGTCGATCGAGGAGGCCGAGCACGGCTTTTTCCTCGGCAATCTCGAGTTCACCGGCGAGTACAACGGCGCCGTCACTTTCACGGCGCAACTAATGAGCTCTGGAGCTCTGACCGTCACCGCCAGCTAATCACCAGCAACTACAGGAGGGCCACCCGGAATGGCCAAGCCGCTGCGCAAAACTCTGGAGCTCGACCTGTTCGGCGAGCCTGTTCCCGTCGACGTGGACTTCCGCGTTGTCGAAATCGTCGAGCGGGCGTTCAATGCCTCGGCCGATGACCTGATCCGCCCGCTCGCGTCACTGGCAGGAGTGCAGCGCCGACACGTCGCCGACGTGATCTGCGACTGGGTCACGCGCGTGCCGAACTTGGGGTACAGGCGCCAGGAAATACGCGAGCACGTGATGACGGCGCCGGCGTCGCAGTACTACCTTTGGGTCGCGCAAATCTCGAACGCGCTGCTGTACACGCTCAAGCACATGACCGACGAGGAGTTCGACCGCATTCGGGAGGAGCTCGCCGAGAAGCGAGCCGGCGGCGCGCCCGGATCTGACACCGCCGAAAGCGGCGAGGACCCGGAAAAAAAAGACTGACCGACCGGTGCTATGAGGTAGCGGTCGGCGTCCTCGGCATCCCGCCGTCCGAATTTTGGGCGATGTCTCCGCAGGAATTTTGGGCTATCGTGGAGGCCCGCAAGCCCGCCGAGCGTGTCGGTCATATGCCACGGTCGGAATTTGACGAACTCCGGGGGATGCTCGACGCATGAATCTAGGCGAACTCTCGGTCACTCTCGGCGCGGTCATGAACCGCTTCAACGCCGATATGGACGCGGCGAAAGCGAAGCTGATCGGCGTTTCCAAGAAAATGACCCAACTCGTGCTCGACGCCGGCAAGCTGGCGGCGGGTGCCGTTGCCGCGGGCGCAGCGATCGCGCTTCACATCACGAAAACCTCGGCCGATGCCGCGCGCGAGCTGCAAATCCTGAGCGACTTGTCGGGGACGACGTTCGTCGAATTCCAGCGCCAGGCCGAGGCCGCCCGGCGCGTCGGTATCGAGCAGGAGAAGCTCGCCGACATTTTCAAGGATGCCCAGGATCGGGTCGGCGATTTTCTGACCACCGGCGGCGGTCCGATGCTCGACTTTTTCGAGCAAATCGCGCCGCGGATCGGCGTCACGGCGAACGAGTTCCGCAACCTGAGCGGCCCCGAGGTCCTCCAAAAGTACGTCGACAGCCTCCAGCGCGCGAACGTGTCGCAGGACCAGTTCGTGTTTTTCATGGAAGCGATGGCGTCGGACTCGTCGCAACTGATCCCGTTGCTACGCGACCAGGGCGCCGAGCTCGCGGTGATTGCCGACGAGGCCGAGAAGGCCGGGCGCATCCTGAGCGATATCGAAGTCGAGCAGCTCCTGGCCGCCGAGGACGCGTTCTTCAAGATCGGCCAGCAAATCGAGGCGGTGAAGAATCAGCTGGCCGTGGTGCTCGCGCCGTTCATCGTCGAGATTAGCAACCGGTTGCAGGACTTGACCGCGGACTCCGAAGGCTTCCGCGACGCGATGTCCGAGGCATCCGAGCGCGGCATACGTGGAATGTCGAAAGTTGCCGACGTTATTCACGGCCTGCAGGTCGTGCTCAAGGGCGCCCAACTGATCGGCTACGCATTCGGCGCGGCAATGGTATCCGTCGGCGAAATCGCTCTGACCGCGGTCGCGAAAGTCACCGACACGGTGACGGACCTCGTCAACGACACGATCGACAGCCTGAACAAGCTCCCGGGCGTTGATATCGCCAGGCTGGACCCGTTCTCGGGCTCGCCGTTCTACGACGGCTTCAAGGGCATGGCCAACGATATGCGGAACCGCGTCGGCGAGCTGCGCGGCGAGCTGCACGAAATGGCAATGCAGCCGATGCCGAGCACGCAAGTCGAGGGGTTCCTGCAGGCCGTCCGCGAGAACGCGGCGAAGGCTGCCGATGAAACGAACCGCGCACGGCGCGAGCTCCGCGAAATGCCCGGCGTCGTGGGCGGTGGCGTAGACCGGGTCGATCCGGCCGACGAAGAAAAAGCCAGGCGCGAGCGCGAACGCATGGCCGCCAGGCTCGACGCGCTGCGCGAGTTCACAATGAGCGAGGTCGAGCTCGAGGCCGCCGCTCATGCCGACCGCCTCGAGGAGCTCGAAAAGTTCCACGAGGACGGGTTGGTGCTCGACGAGGAGTACATGGCGCTGCGGGAAGCGCTCGAGCAGGAGCACGCCGATCGGCTGGCCGCGATCCGCGAAGCGAGCGCGACGGACCTCGAGCGGTTTCAGGCTGCGAGCTGGCAGGCTCAGGTCGGAATTGTGTCGGGCGCGCTGGCGCAAATGACTGCCGGCGTCGCGCAGCACTCGCGGAAAATGTTCGAGCTGAACAAGGCGGCCGGCATCGCGAACGCCATAATCGCGACGTACGAGGGCGTGACGAAAGCGCTCGCCGCGTACCCGCCGCCCATCTCGTTTGCGATGGCTGCCGCTCAGGCCGCGGCCGGCTTCGCGCAAGTGAACGCGATCAAGTCGGCGCAGTTCGGCGGCGGCGGTGGCGCTGCGCCGTCACTGGCCGGCGGCACGGCCGGCACACCCGTGAGCAACGTCGGCGGCGCCGGTGGCGCCGGCGGCGGTGGCCAGGTCATCACGCTGAACGGCCTCGACCCGGCGTCGCTGTATACCGGCAAAGCGGTGCGCGGCCTGATCGAGTCGATTCAGGACGCACTCGACGACGGCGCCAAGCTCGTGATCACATAGGGGCCGCCATGATCGTTTTACCGACCGACCCCGTCGATCCGAACAACCCGCGCATCGGCTACCACAACGTCGTCGAATCGGCGAGCGCGGCCGCCTCGAGCGCGGCGACCGGCTTCCCGGTCACGAACCTGCAGAACGACCTCACGTTCCTGTACTGGGTCGCCGCTGACACGTCCGCGCAAACCCTGACGTTCACGCTCTCGGCCGCTGCCGAACTTTCGTACGTGGGCATCGCACGGCATAACCTCGGGACGGTGGGCGCGACCTACGAGCTCGAGGGCAGCGCGAACGGCGTCGACTGGACCTCAGTCGCCGGACCCCAGGCGCCGACCGACGACGGCATCATCGTGCACGAGTTCGACCCCGTGTCGTATCAGTACTGGCGGCTCTCGCTTGGCGCTGCATCCGAGGCAATCGAAATCGCCGTCGTTTACCTCGGGCAAATCCTGACGCTCGAGCGCCGGATCTACGTCGGCCACACGCCGTTGCCCTTCGGCCTGAAATCGGTCGTCTCGACGAACCGCAGCGAGTCGGGTCAATACCTCGGCCGCGTGATCCGCCGGCAGTTCTACGAGACGTCGATCGACCTCGAGAACATGGAACCGGACACCATGCGGACCGAGATCCAGCCGTTTATCGACTCAATAGCCGACCGCGCATTCTTTTGGGCATGGCGCCCCGCCGCATACCCGGCCGAGGTCGGGTTCGTTTGGGCGATGGGTGACGTGAATCCCGCAAACCAGCGCGCCAACGGAATGATGCAGTGGAACGCCGCGATTCAGGGAATCGTCGAATGACTCGCGGCGCACCGACACGCGCGACGGTGGTCGACCACCGCCGGCGCCAGCGGTAGGAGCTCGAGGGCGTGGACGTCGTCACGATCGTCGAGCTCGACGTGCCCTTCTGCGATCTGACGTATGGCAGCGCGCCGTGCGAGGCGGCGATCGACGTCACGGGCACCCGCAAGTGTTACAACAGCCGGCGCACGTGCCAGGACCCGGCGAACTTCACGCCGTCGCCGCTGACGGTGCGATTCATGCGCCCGAGCGCCGCCGTCGATGCGTTCTTCGGGATCCCGGCCTTGTCGTCGATCGACTTCACGCCGCAACAGCTCAACCCGGGCGTGGACCTCGGCAAGCGTGAGTCGGTGCGGATCACGTTCACGGATTGCCTGCACACCGACGCCGGTTTCGACAAGTATCTGGCCGACCGCAACTTCAACCCTATGCAGCAGGGGACGTTCTTCGGCCGCTTCCGCGCTCGGTATCCGGTACTCGTCGGCGCGGCGCTGCGCATCCGGCGCGGCGTTGTCGGGCAGGACCCGTCCACGATGGAAACCCGGCACTACGTCGTCGAATCGACGGCGGGCCCGGCGGGTGGCGTGTACACGATCGTGGCGAAAGACGCGCTGAAGTTCCTCGACGGCGATCGAGCTCAGGCCCCGGCCGCCTCGGGCGGCATCCTCGAGGACGCGATCGGCACCGGTACAGGCCCCGTGACCTTGCTCCCGAGCGGGATCGGCGACATCGACTACCCGGCCTCGGGCAAGGTCGCGATCGGTGGCAGCGAGGTTTGCAGCTTCACGCGAATTGGCGACGTGATGACCCTTACCGTCCGCGGCGAGAGCAATACCGACGCGGTGGAGCACTCGGCCGAGGAGCGCGTGCAGCTCGTGCTCGAGTACGACGGCGAGAGCGTGGCCGACATCATCTACGACCTGCTGACCGGCTACACCGATATCGACTCGAGCTGGCTCCCGCTCAGCGATTGGCAACTGGAGGTCGACAACAATCTCGGCCGACTGTACTCGGCGCAAATCGCCGAGCCCACGAGCGTGCGGAAACTGATCGACGAGATTATCGAGCAGGCCGCTCTCGTGATCTGGACCGACACAATCGACCAGCTCGTGCGGCTGCGCGTGCTGCGCCCGATCGTTGCGAGCAACTTCTACGACACTGACCGCATGTTGTCCCGCTCGTTTCGATCGAAGGAACAGCTGAAAAAGCGCGTCTCCCAGGCTTGGACGTTCTACGGGCTGCGCAACCCGCTGCTGCCGCTCGACGAGCGCACGAGCTACGGCGGCCTCGCGATCGACGTCGATTTTGAGGCCGAGGACGAGTACAGCCAGGCCGCAATCCACCAGGTCTACAGCCGGTGGATTTTGCAGACGAACCGCACGGCAGCGGAGCGGGTGAACGAAATCCTGCTGGCGCGTTATCGGGACCCGCCCCGTCTGCTGAGCTTCGACCTCGCGCGGATCGACACGGCGCCCGAGTACGGCGCCGGCGTGACGGTTCAGCACTACGAGCTCCAAGACGACGAGGGCGCTCTCGAGGACGTCGAGGTCATGGTCGTGGAGGTCGAGCCGCAGGACGACAAGACGGCGATCGTTGCCGAGGAAATCACGTTCGGCGAGCTCGCCGGCGACAAGATCGTGTTTATTAGCGAGAGCACGATCAACGTCAACCTGCGCGACCTGTACGACCAGATTTACACCGCGCCGACCGAGTACGACAAGGTCACGTTTGTGATTGAGTCGGGCGTGTACATCGGCACGCCGTGGCGCGACTTCAACGCGGCCGAGCCGCCGTCGGAAGCGGCCGACCTCGAGAATCCGGACTTCGAGGAGGGCGACACCGGGTGGACGTTCTCGGGCTCAGGCTCGCACCAAGTCGGCGTGGAATACGAGAACGCATACACCGGGACGCGCGTCGGCACTCTCGGCTTCACGTCAAACCCGAACGGCACGTCGGGCAGCCTGACGAACGACGCACGGACCCCGATCACCGAGGGCGAGGGCGCAGGCTTCCGGGCGTTCGCTCGAGCGCCGGGCGGGTGGGGCGCCACCGAGGACGCTCCGCACATTCGCTTGGCGATCAAGTGGTACGACGGCGCGCTGAGCCAAATCGGCACGACGTACGGCAGCCTGCTCTACGGCTATTCGTGCTTCGGCGTCTGGACTGAGTTCGTAGTCGTCGGCACCGCGCCGGCTGGCGCCGAGTACTACACGGCGGCCGTGATCGCGAGCTATGGCGACGGCGGCTTTTACTTCGACGCGGTGCAGAACTTCGTCGACGAGCAGTTCGCCGTGAACGTCGGCGACTGGCCCGAGACGCCGGAGCTCTGCCTGATCAATAACGGGCAAATCAGGGCCGGCGGTGGCCGCGGCGGCAACTGGCCGGACCTCGGCGAGGGCGACGGCATCAACGGCGGCACGGGCATCTACACGCGCGCCGTTATCACGATCGAGAACAACGGCACCATCGCGGGCGGCGGTGGCGGTGGCGGTGGCTTCGAGAACGGCCTCGAGACTGCCGGCGGCGGTGGCGGTGCCGGTTACTCCGAGGACGAGTTCGGCAATCAGACGTTCGCGCCAGGCGGCCGCGCTCTGATCCCGGCGGCATACGGCGACGACGGCACGGTGACCGCTGGCGGCGACGGCGGCTCGAACTCGTTCACTTGCGACGGCGGCGATCCAGGTCAGGACGGTGAAACGCCGTCGGGTGCCGCCACGGCAGGCGCGGGCGGCGACGCGGGCCCCGCGGTCAACGGCGATTCGTACGTGATCTTCTCGGTCGAGGGGACAATCCTCGGGCCGCGGATAAACTGACACCATGAGCGAAATCGGATACCCGGGGCGGCTTCTCAAGGTGTACCTCCGCGGCGCGCTGATCGCGGCCGTTCGGACGAAATCAGTCTCGCGCACCGCGAACCCGATCGACGAAACCGACGGCGAGGACAACGGCTTCCGGTTTATTCGCGGCGCTGATCTTCTCGCGCAGCAAGTTTCCGTGGCTGGCGTTGCGACGTCTGAAAACTACGGCGTGCTGCTCGAGGAGTTCGAGGGGAACACGCTCGCCGAATTCGTGATCGAGCACGCAATCACGGGATACACCGAGGCACCGACCGACGGCGCGTTCCTGACATCGCTCGAGTATCACGGCGAGCACAACGGCCACGTCGCGTTCTCTGCCACGTTCGTTTGGAGCGGCTCGGTCACGGTCACATACACGCCACCACCGGAGCCTCCTCCGGTCGATCCGGCGGTGTTTCTTACGAAAAACGCGAACGACTCGAACACCGAAATCGTTGACCTGTACGAGGCGGACTTCGCGGGCATTTCCAATATGGGCGCCTACGTCGATCCGACGCAGGACCCCGCCGCTTTTTTCAATACGTGGGACGCGCTGACAGGCAAGTACTACCAGGAGTGGGAAATTCTCGAATTTCCCGAGGAGGCCGACCTCGACCGGTATTTTGCGATTGGAACGTCGGAGGCGTTTTTCAACCTCGGCGCGTACTCGATGAGTTACTCGCACACGTCGGGCGCGTCGATTCAGTGGTATACGTTCTCGACCATCACGCGCTGGCGGTTCACGCGAAACATTTCCGGCAACGTGACCAACTACACCGACAGCCAAGACCCGCCAGTAGCGGGCGACCGGATTGGCTTCGCGGCTGATTACGACACGGGCTTTTTTTGGGCACACCGGAACGGCGTCTGGTTTGACGTGCTCTCGCCGATCGCCGGCGTTGCCGAGGGCGGCGACCCGAACGCCGGCGGCGTCGGCTGCGCGATCTATCCGTCAGGTTTGACCAACAATATGATTCCGATCGGGTGCTGGACCGACTCGAACGGCCCGATTCGTGTAAAGCTCGTCATCCCGCAATATCTGCCGGATGGGTTCACCAGTTACGCTTAGCGCGGGCAAAAAAAGGCCCGGACACCCGCCCGGGCCAGTCACCCTCGTGCGGCTCTCTGGCCGCTCTCTCTCGGTTAGTCGGTGACGTCGGCTTCGCGCTCGAGCTCCTCGACCCTGAGCTTGGCCGTCACGCGATCGGGTGGCACGTAGGTGCCCTCGAGGATCGCGCCCACGTCGCGGGCTGTACGGTTCGCGAGGTCGGCAAGGTGCCCGCGCTGTTCGCTTGTGAGCTTGCCGAGGCGCCGCGCGCCGACGTACTCACCGACGGCGGCGAGCAGGATCGGCGGCAGCTCGAACTCCGGCACGAGTTTGCGCCGGCTCGTTTTTTTGGCGGGTGCTTTGCTCATTTCGTGCTGAGCTCCTCGACGGCGCGATCGAACTCCTCGCGCGTCACGTACGACGGTGCAGGATCCGGAGCGGCAGACACGACAACAACCGGCGGCAGGTCGGCACCAAGCGGCAGCCCGCCGCAGTCAGGGTGCGCGAGCTGCGCCACGGCGTACTCGACGAGGCCGAGGGCCCGATACGTTTCGACCCGCTCCATGCACTGTTCAAACTTTAGGCACGGCTCGTTGATTACGTTCCGGCCGCCCGTCTTGACCAGCGTCCCGTCCTTGCCGCCCCACGACTCGTGGCAACCGTCCGAGTCGGCAGCGCGTGCGGCCGGCGAGAATCCGAACGAGTACACCCGCGAGTTGCTCTCGACGCTCGGGGACATCGTCGGCGATACGGTCGGGGACATCGTCGGCGACACAATCGGCGATGCGGTACCGCCGGCTCCTCCCTGACCACCATCGCCGCCCACGCCGATGCCCGCGGCATTAGCAGCGGACGCAGCTCGCGCTGCAGCCTCGGCTTGTGCGGCGGCAGCCGCAGCAGCAGCCGCCGCGGCATCGGCCGCGCTTGTCGTTTCCGTCGGTGCTGGATCTGGCGGGTCGTACTCGAAACCGGCGAGCGCCGGCAAACTCACGAACACGGCGAGGAGAAGCGCGCCGCGCGCTTTTTGCGTTGTCATGCTAAGTGGTTCTCCGTATGCTGATTACCGGGCCGAACTTCCGGGCGGCCCCTCATCGTTGCTGATGATGTGTCGGGGCCCGCAAGGGCCCCGGCTTTTACCGGCCGAAAATCGGACGCAATCCGCGAACGATCGCAACAGCCAGGACGGCACAGCCGACCAAAATCACGAGCTCACCCATTGCATTCTCCGAGTAACTTCCGGGCTTCAATCATGCGATACGCGCACGGATAACGCAAACCATCGCTGGAGCTGGCGAGACTTGTCGCGCGTTCTCGGGTTCTGTAAAACGGAAGGCCGGCGCGGGGGAATTGCGCCGGCCTTCTCGGTGGCCCTTGCACGGCCGTGGGGCGGGCTCTGTTTGAACACTCAGCAACGAGGAGAACCCGTGGCGCAAGTCTACCACGCCCGGCGGGCCGTCTATGGTGCGGCGAAACCTGCAAAACCCCGGGCGGTGCCCGAGCTTCGCGACCGGTGGGCCCGGGCGGTGCTCGCGGATCCCGAACTCGGCGACCACGTAACGAGGACAGCCTGGGCGCTGCGCGAATATCTGAACCGCGCCGGCGAGTGCTCGGTCAGTCTCGGCCGGCTGGAGTCGGACACGGGCAAGGATCGGCGCACGGTATGCCGTCACGTCGCTGAGCTCGTCGACCGTGGCTACCTCGAGCGGCTACCAGGTCAGGGCGTGCAGGGCCGAGGCGGCCGGACCACCCTCACCCGCGTACGCATCCCTGTGGATAACTCGGTGGATAAAAGCCCGAGTTGTCCACAACTGGATGGGCAACTAGTGACACGGGCGCCCCGAAGTAGTGACACGTGTTGTCACCCAAACCCATCTTTAAACCCTAAGAGCGCGACCGACCCCGCCCCGCATGGCGGGGCCGTCGCTCAGGACGGGGGGACACCACCCCGCCAGCGCGAGCTGCCGATCCTCGGCGACGTGCAGGCCGCCACCCCGGAGCACGTCGCCGCGCACCTGAAACGCATCCGGGCGAACCTCCGAAAATCACGCCACGCGAAACGAGGGCCGGAGGAGACATAAGAACGCCGTCGAGGCAATGCCACGGGAAGGCCCGACCCGCGATCGTGGCACACAGAGCTTCTCAGGCGGTCGAATTTTCCGGATTCGGCCGAATTCGGCCACGAGTCGATCGACTACCGCTGCCGGCGGTGGTAATCGATCGAGTCGATCAGCAGCGCCGGGCGAGTACCCGCGCGAGTTTGCTCGGGCGTTTGCTGGCGCGGTAGCCGTGCGACTTCGGCCGGAAACCTGGCGCGGCCCTTTCCGGTTTCAGCTCTGGCGGCGCGAGCTCGGCGCGGC
>Ga0210081_1000125_pt1 | contig 13954 bp, 17 predicted proteins | sample White_ThreeSqA_D_FD_185589 | JGI IMG/M metagenome (GOLD analysis project Ga0210081, IMG submission 185589) | Wetland microbial communities from the San Francisco Bay, California, USA, that impact long-term carbon sequestration -... | ecosystem: Environmental > Aquatic > Marine > Wetlands ...
ATGAATGTGCGGCGCCAGCCAAGACGCGGGTTAGGCTTGCGAGACTTAATCGATAACCAGAAGTCGTCCAGATATCCCGCCAACGTTTGCTTTGGGTCAGCAGCCGTCATCATACCGCAGAAAACTTGACCAGCTGGAGTCCGAGGTAAAGCAGCCGCACAGTTAGCTTCCTGACGACCGTCTCAGAACGGCCAAAACCAGTCGTTCATTTCGTGTGGCTATGGCCATTTTTTCCGCCAATCACCAATCCACTGAGCGGTATTGATGATTTCGTCAATTCTTCGGGAAAGTGCAGGAGCAGGATCAGGGGGTCGCTTCTTACATCCAAGATACCGCTCTACACGTCGTTCTTTGCCCTGCCACTTGATCCATAACATCACTGACGATGCGTCCGTCCAAAGTTCCTCACACTCGTCGATTCCTACAACATCAAAGAAGCGCGACCGATCAAGTTCAAAAGCAATCTGAAAGAGCTGTTCATCCGTTAACGTATCGTCAACGCTACCAATAACGTCCGTGTAGTCCTGTCCAACGAAACTGACGCTGCCATCACCTCGGACATAGACTGTGTAGATTGGGCAGGGTCCGAAACATGCCGTGCGCTGGATCATGATTTCCAGATCATCTGTGGATAGATCGACTCTGCGGACTTCGGCTGGGGGCGTTTCATAGGAATTGATAGCAATAAAGACGCCAGCGGCTAGCGCCGCAAGAAAGATCGCTGCAACAGTATTTAGGGGCGACATTGGGAATATCCAAATTTCATGAGGTCGTGCCTCTGTTATTCCCGCCAAAATCTGAGTGACCGCAAAGGGTCACAGGCCGACATTTTACCTCAGTTTCGTCGGGCGGCCGCTATGCGTCGCGAAGCAGCCCCGCAGCTAGCTTCCTGGCGACCGGCTCAGAGCGGCCAAAATCCGCCATCTGCAGGTCGCTGGCTCTATGACAGAGAGACTGCAATGGTGGCTGCTTTCCTTTAGGAAGGGTCCTGCTGCTGCAAGATCGCCTCCAGCAGCGATTCAATATCAACTTGCCCAGGCCTGAGTAGCACCCGCCCAGCGTTCGGACGATACCGGCTTGGATAGCTCAGCGCCCCACTGCCGATGTACTCTTTGTTCAACCAGTTCAGAACATTGCGCTCGTTATCAGACAGATTTAGGTCCGGGCACATTCCGCATAGAAACTCGAGATTATGACCTTGTCGGCCCCGTGGAACCTCACCGCTACGCTTTTCGATACAGACCTTAAGGGCAATCTCAATTGCTTGTCCCTGGCAATGACTGAGAGGGCCGACGGCGTTGTGCTCGGAAAGATGGTCGTTTAGCGTTCGGGCAGCCCGAATGTAGTCCCGAGCACCCTTTTCATTGATTTGGCTGTCAGTCACTTCAACGCCTTCTCAAGCTCGTCCAGCTCGACTGAATCGGTCAGGATGTTTGCGGAACAGTCATAACTTGTCATCTGACGAGATTGTAACGAGTTTCTGGTGACCGGCAGGTGTGCAAACCAATGCCGACATCGTGCGCGTTGCTATGGAAATCTCAGCACGCGGCCAGAACCGGACGGTCATGACTGGGCAAAAGGATCGCAAAGTAGCGGGATGAAATAGGTGTAGTCCGTAGGCGCATCTTTGTCCCACGGCCACACGCCTTTGGTGCTTGGCCAAATCAACTGCAAGACCCGGAAATCATCTCCTTCATACAACCATCGCCCCCAACCGAAGTATTCTTCATAGTGTTCCTTCAGCACCGGTCGGAACATCACATCGAAATTGCCGATAAATCCTGAGTACGGTGTATCCGCCTCAAACACTTCTCCAGCGCGGACTCTGTCGTTGTATTCATTGATGATGGAGTGTGCGAGTTCCCGCTTTAGGCCGGTGACAATTAACTCTGGTTGCCCGGATGATTGCTCAATTCCTATCGAGTATGAGAATCGTGGCCCCGACCCGTCCTCCATGACGTGCAGTATATGGCAGCCGTATTTCTGAATGTCGGCCAGCGCCTTTTCTTCGCCTGCTTCTTTTGTCATCAGTGAGCTTTTCTTAGAACTTCAGGGAGGATTCGCGACCGGCTGGATTGGGTCAACAGCCGAAATTATAGCGCGGATATAGTGGCCGGCGGCTTCCGGCCGCATACCGGCCCTTCATTACTCTGCCGGGCTAACTTCGCCAATCGGCCACAACCGGACGGTCGAACCGAGCCTATTTCTCTAACGCCGTGGTCACGAGTGCGTCCAACCGCGCTTCATCAATCGGGAAGCTCTCTGTGGTCAGCCTATTCCACTCGTTGCTTGCCAGATACGGGAACAACGGAATGGCATCGTGCGCCCAACGCAGAAACTTTGGCAGAAGTCGAAACTGATCTTTGTTGAGAGTAACAGCAACTTGTGTAGCTTCGAGAGGCTGAAAGTCCAACCTGTGCAGCACTTTTCCACGCCACCACGAAAGCTCCCAATTTCTGGCGTCGTAGTGGGTATCGAAAGCCAGCCGCACACCAGGTGATCCAGCCTTCGACTTCAGGAACGATCCAAGCTGCTTTGAATTTTCAATCATCGGAGGCAAATTGTGAACGTCGCATCTGGGTCACAAGCCGTCATCTTACCTAAATTTTTTCGAGCGGCTGCTATACACAGTGAAGGAGCCGCACGTTTGAAAACCTGGTCGCTGGCGGCAGTCGGCCAGGAGCAGTCGTATCCGAAAACTACAAATGATGGCCGTAATCAGCACCAAAACTCAGTCACGCACCACGCTATTTATCCAATCCAAGTGGCGCGAGACGCGTTCATAATTTTCAATAACACCATAGAGCTCAGAGGATACCTCGTCCTGTTGGAACGAACTTACTCCAGCAAGGTAACTAATTCCTTGAACGTCAATGAATGCCGGTCCACCGCTGTCGCCGGGCCCACTTACTGCCTCATACTCCGTCGCATCGGGTGATGTTGGCTCATCGAAGTCAAATCGTATACGAGGTGTCACCTCGTCTATCATGTTTTCACCGCGCCGAAAAAGACGATCTTTCACCAACTCCGTACTGGTGCCGTCGCCTGTTCGCCCCCAACCGAATATCGTAATCACCATCCCTTTTTCTGCACTTCCGCAATACAAAGGTGCCACTTGGGCATCGTCGACCGGCCGGTCCAGTCTGAGCAAGGCTAAGTCAATCACATCGTGCTCACCAAGCTGTTCTTCATTCCAACTAGGATGAAAAAAGACTTGATCGACCTTTCGCACTAGTCCGTTGATCGTCAAGTCTCTATCACTGCTGCTGGAAGTGGCGACTATTTGACCCACGTGTGCCGCGGTCAGGATCCACTTGTCATCAATAAGAGTACCTACGGCGCGGCCGCCAAGTATCGGCACAACTTCTGGGTAGTCTTTCTCATCGACCACGGACGCAAGTAATTGAATATCACCGCGTACAACAATCGCTTCTGAAGTGGTACTTACTACGATGACCAACAGGAAAAGTAGTATTGCGCGTCGCATCATATCCTCCGGATTATTGGTGATCGCCGCTACAGTCATCGACTGGACCACCGTCAGTGTTGAAAATTACACAGCCAACTTTGCTCTCACTTCATTGGTTTTACGATTGGGCGCCCCGCATACAGTCGATATCGCCACAGCGGAATGTAAAAAATCAGCAGGAACGACACGTTAAAGGCAGCGTTCAGCGGTGCGCCGGCTGCTATCGACCCCACACCGTCGATGACAAACCACATGCCGATACTAGAAATAATCAGTTTGGTGGCGAGCGCATCATCGCTCGGAAAAAGATGCGTCGAAACCATCCACAGAAGCACTCCCCAGCCGGCCATAACGCCACCACCTATCGCGCTAATCAACCGCGTTTCGGACGCAGCCAGGTGCTGGGCGCCGTCAATCGGAAAGAATATCAGATCGGCCAAAAACTGTGCTGGTTCTGCTCCAAGTGGTGTCGCCGCCGCAGCTATCAATATGCCAAAAAGAACTGTGAGTGCGGAGCCAAACTTCAACCACCGCAGCGTAGTATTCTGATCCATGTCAATCTCCGGTTCAAAATCCAGTGTTCGTCGGTAGGCGAACTTCTTAAGCGTTGCCTAAATCTCAACCGTTGTCGCGATTCTCTCCAGATGGCCTTCAGAGAGAATCGCATGAACGGAATCTTTCTCGTAGAACGGCATGTGCCTAGAAACCGTATGTCAGTCCCAATGCAATTACATTCGATTCAGTGTCGTCCAAATGAAACCGCGTCCAGTCGACGATCAGCTTCAGTCGACCGACCAACGCGAACGACACTCCCGCACCCAGGTACAGGTTTTTGTCCTCCGGTCTTGCCTGCGAAACATTGTTAATCTCCGCGTCTCCGTCCCAGAAAAAGGCCCCAACACGTCCATAGATGGCGAAACGATCCGATAAAGGAAGGCTGCCGGTTCCTCCGAGCGTAAAGCCATCCGCGTCCAGACTTACATCGACCGTCTGCCCATTGACGGTAAATCTCTGGTCGAACGCACCGAAATTTTGGTACCCACCCTCCACCGACAGGTAATCGTTGAACTGCCAGCCCGCGACCAGCCTGAACGCCGTGCTGTCCGAGTCAACGTTGAAACCGTCGAAGTCGTCGCTGAGCGATGCGGAGCCAACGCTGCCTCCAACGTAAAATCCATCGTCCGCGAGCGCTGCAAGCGGTGTCATGGCCCGTAGTACGGCGAAAGCCGCAGCTATGATTAGTGCTTTCTTCATTTTTAAATCCTCTTTGTTAGTTTGCGATTGCCAAGCAGCCTAACGGCTGGCTAGTTACAATCACTGAAGATTGGCTAAAGAAGCCTGAAGCTTGTCTGAATGCCTATTTCTTCAACACAAACAGACAGTTACAGGCCGACTAAATGACTCAGGGTAAGAAACATCTTCCTAATCCACCTGTCGGTGGCTCGCGCCTGCGGGTAGCCGACCTGGTAGTCGACCTGGACCGATCCAGCGTTGTTCGTGACGGGAGGGTAATCGACCTGCCCGATTTGTCCTTTCGGCTCCTTGCAGCACTCATCCGGCATGCGCCCGAACGTGTCGACAAGGACCAGCTAATTGCCGAAGTCTGGGATGGCGTCGTTGTGAGCGATGAAACACTCGCGCAGCGGGTCAGTTTGTTGCGACAAGTCCTTGGCGAGACCAGCCAGCAACCTCGCTACATACAGGCCATTCGGGGCCGTGGTTATCGGCTGATTCCGCACGTCAGTTCCGTTGCCAATCGGCCTACTATGCCTGTCGCAAAACTGGCCCTTGGCGCCGCGCTCGTTCTGATCGCTTTTGTCCTAGCCATACGCTGGTTAGCTGATACCGAATCCAAATCCGGCGACTCGCCGGCCATTGCGAACGCGCTCGCCGTGCTTCCGTTCCGGGACATGAGTGAAGGGCAGGACCATCAGTTTTTTGCGGACGGCATGCACGAGGAACTATTACGACAGCTCTCTGCCATCGACAATCTGGCATTGATTTCCAGAACCTCGGTTGAGCCGTATCGTCAGACTGATCTCGACCTTCCGGAAATTGCACTGCGCCTCGACGCGGGCGCCGTACTTGAGGGCAGTGTCCGCGTCGATGGCGACCACTTACGCATTACTGTTCAACTGATCGACGCCGCAAGCGATGAACATGTGTGGTCCGAGAGCTATGACAGCGTGTTGTCCGTTCAAAGCATACTTGAGATCCAGGGGAATCTTGCTAGTCGCATTGCGAATACACTGAAGCTACAGTATGTCGAACAGCGCTTCGCCAATGTTGCATTGCCGACGAACAACATGGACGCGTACAACCTATACCTACTCGGGCGGTACCACGCGTTCAAGCAAACTCCTGCCGATCTCGCTAGTGCCGTCGAATTTCTGGAGCGCGCCATAGTGCTTGACAGTCAATTTGCGGAAGCGTGGGCAACCTTAGGTTGGGCGTATAGCTTCCAGGGAACTGCCTATGGCGGGCAGCGGCCACACGATGTTTACCCGAAATCAAAGGAAGCGGCATTGCGGGCGATCGCGCTTGATACGCGACTGGCAGACGCCCGCACCCTTTATGCCGACATCCTGACCTGGTATGACTGGAACTTCGCGGCGGCGGAGCAAGAGTACCTACGGACAATCGACCTCGACCCCCTCAACGTACTCGGCTATGCACTTTTTTTATCAACGCAGCAACGGCATGATAAGGCGATTGAGCGCATCGAGCAACGACTCGCGGCTAGTCCCGAGGACACATATGTGCGCATGAATGCGGGTTGGCGCTACTTTCACGCCGGCCAATTTGACAAGGCGATCGCCGCCGCCGAAGCAAGTACACAACATGCCGACGCCGGCACTCTCCTCGGCTGGAGCTTGCTAGGTAGCGGGAACATCGAGCGGGCAATCCAGGTTCTCGAATCGGACATCGAATCGGGCGGCCGGGATACGCAACGCATAGCCAATCTTGCAGCTGCCAATTTCTATGCCAAACGGCGCGACGAAGCCCGTGGACTGCTGGCCGAATTGGAAGCCAAGGCGAAAGTAGAATACGTTTCACCAGCTGTCTTTGCGACACTTCATTTCTCGGCCGGCGAACCCGATGAGGTGTTCGAAAAACTTAATGAGTCGTTAGCACAGCGCGATCGAGAATTGATTTTCTTGCCCGTGTCCCTATCGACTGCCGGTTATCGCGACGACTCGCGCTACGGGGAACTCATTCGGAAGATCGGCTTCGACGAGTAGCACTTTGATCGCTTGCTATATTTCATCCCGCAATGTAATGACTGCTTTCGTCAACAGCGGAAATTATCGCCCAGATCGATTTAAGCGCCGCAGTCGGTCAGAAGCAGCCGTTGAACAAGTCGGAATAATCGCTAGAAAGAGGAAATGATCGGGTTTACGAGCCACGTATCCAAGAGTACGAGCGCCAATACTAAAGGTGCAACAAACGCATGTAATTTTCGATTCTTCGACACGGCAAGAGCCACGCACAATGCTACCATCGGGAGCCCGGAAATATTAGAGGCATGAAATACGGGCTCTTGTTCGACGAGAGGCATGATAAACGTCCCCTCGACAGTGCCTAGTACAACAAGCCCCCAAATGACCGGCGACTGCTTGTAGTAATAGTCTTCAAGATTGGCGTCTTTCGCCGGGCGAGGAAAGAGCATGTGCGCAATCAGAAAAAGAACCAAGGATGGAACGATTAGTAATAGAACTGCTCCGAAACTGATTACCTCAATCCTGGCCAAGCCCCAGCTCTCCCACCACTGTTGCAAGAGAGCGACGAAAATGCCGAATTGAACCCCGATGTGCACCCAGTAAAAATGTACGGTTTCGCGGACGCGCAGGAGGCTGGCGACGCCCGTCAATAGCTCAGTCAGCGCGAGGCCGATGATCACAGAAAGCAGGATCATCAAGAACTCGAACAATCCCATCTTTGAGTCCTCCTGAGGGGGCCGACTTCAATCGGACAAACATTCTATCCCGCGATAGTGCATCGCCACTAGTGGTTGAGCCAGTATTGCCGCGCTATATTCTAGCGATGAACCGGACTACTCCCGCTTTAATTTCTGCCACTGGAATCGGCGTGATTCTCATGGCCATTCTTGTTGGTCCGCTATTCTCCCCACTTGAGTTTTCATGGATACACCACACCACCTCAGAACAGGCAAGTCAGCAACTTCCAGGAGCCTGGATCATGCGAGTAGGCTTTGTCGCGTACGGGCTGAGCACACTACTAGCCGCAATGGTTGTCTCGCGAACGCTGCCTTTCGTGCGAGGTGCGTTAATTGTGTTCGGAATCGGTCTTGTTGGAACCGCGATCTGGTCAAATGCCTCAATCCTGCCCGGTGTACCGTCCGACATGCATGAGGACTGGTTGCATTCAGTTGCCTCGGGAATAGTCGGCACCGCTTTCGCAGTCGCGTGCGCTGCTCGAATATTTTCGCCGGCCGGATCCAAACGTGACGTTTTAGCCTGGGTTGGGTTAGTAATTTCAGTCGCCGTTCCGCTGGCAATGGGTGCCTTGCCAGAGGGCAGAGGCCTGTTGCAGCGCGCAATGTTCGGATTCAGTTTTGTTTTTGTCGCTCGAGAGTTCAAGGCTCTGGGTCGATTGCTTGATTAAAATCGAACGGCTGCAACGGGTCACAGGCGGAAAGTATAGCGTGAAAAGCCTGGCCGGCTGCTTTCAGGGGCAAAGCGGAAATTGCTACGAAGCCAGGGCAACAGGCTCAGAGCAGCCAACAGCGGTCGTTCAAATCAACTACTTACTTGGGTTCGATTCAATCCGACTGCGGGCGAAAAATCGCAAGAAAATCCACATACACATCGCGCTTATCGATGCGACTAGTGCCATTGCGATCACACCGCCTATTGCGAAGTCGAAGGTCTGCACGCTGTTGCCATTCAATTGGTAGGAAAAGCTGGTGTCGGGCTCTAGTTTGACGTCGTTCCACAAAAGCAATGGAATCATTGTGACGAGAAAAATGACCGTCAAGTGAGCACGGAGGCCTCGCCAAGGAGCAAAGTGGAGAATGCCTTTGCTGATCAATATCAGCCCCCACATGACTACGGATACGACCACAGTTGAGAACAGAATAAGAGATATATCCATTTGCCCACCAAAAACTGCCATCACCACAAGAACACCAAGCACCATCGGCAAAGGAGTCGCGATAATTCCAAGTAAGATAGTTCCGTACTTCATCTAATCTGACTACGCACCTGCGAGGCGAAGAGCAACGTGGGTGGACGTTTACTGTCTCCATTTTGAACGACCGCATTGGGTCACGGGCCGACATTTTACCTCAGTTTAGTCGGGCGGCCGCTATGCGTCGCGAAGCAGCCCCACAGCTAGCTTCCTGGCGACAGTCGCAGTACGGCCAATAGCGGAAGTTGACCGAACTGCATAATTCGGATTTTAGCGGTATTTCCGAATGTCGGGGGTCGCCTAGAAGCGGTCGGTCAACCAAGGCAGTCGATGGACGCTACAACAGATCCGGTGCGCACACTTGCCTCAGACTAATTTTGCGTCGGGCGCCAGGACTGGGAATCGTTCGACGCAAAAATCTCTGAACAATCGAACGACGCGGGAGAGGTTTCTATTGCTCGGGTATATGGCGGCGATTGTTGTCGGTGCGAACCACCAATCCGACATGACCTCTACGAGTCGACCATCGTTTAGCGCTGGCCCACAAACAATAGACGGAATTTCAGAGATCCCCATCCCGTCAATCACCGCCCGCTGGACGCCCGCATAGTCATTAATGGCGATGTGAGGCTCCAGATCAATGCGTTCGGAGTCGGTCCCTTTCTCCATTTCCCAACGCACCGTTGTGTCCCAAGGGGAAAACGCCACCAAGCCGTGTAACGGCAGCTCACTCGGGTGTTTCGGCGTTCCGGCCTTTTCAAGGTAGCCCGGAGAGGCGACCAGCACCGAGCGATATCGCAACAATCGTCGTGCGACCAGACTGCTGTCACGTAACTCGCCGACTCGGAGTGATAAATCGATGCCGTCAGAAATATGGTCGATGTGGCGGTCGGTCACCAGGCATTGCACGACGACTTTTGGATGGGCCACCTGAAACATCTCGATCAGCGGCACGATAATGATGTCCGACAGGCTCGGCGGTACTGAAATTCGTAGCCGACCGGAAACCTCCGCTCGTTGATCGGTAATCAGCAGGTTGGCGGCCTCAAATTCCTCAAGGCCGCGGCGACACCGCTCGTAGTACTCCTGGCCGATCTCGGTCAGGCGGAGCTTCCGTGTCGAGCGCTCCAGGAGCCGCACCTCAAGCTCTTTCTCGAGATCCATGATCTTTCGACTGACCGTCGATACTGGCACACCCTCGCGCTGCGCTGCCTTCGTAAAGCTTTTGTTTTCAACGACTTTGACGAACAGCGCCATTGCGTTTTTGTCCGTTGCCACGGTTCTATTATCCCACCTGTTAGAAAGTCATTTGCAAATTATGCCACTAATACAACAGGTGGAATAGCGATAAGGTACTTCTCACGTTGAAACACCCCGTCCATTCAAGGAGACAGAATCATGAAAACGAGACTTTTGACCACCCTGATCGTAGCTTTCGCACTGCTCTTGTCCGTCACCGGCGCTCAGGCTGCCGATTCGGACGCCGATCAGGTGCGGGCCCTTTTGAAGAATTACGAACGCGTCCTGAACGCCAGTGATGTCCCCGGCGTTCTTGAGCTCTACACCGAAGACGGCGTTTTTATGGCGCAGCACAACCCTTCAGCGGTTGGCATCGACCAGGTTGAAGCGGCCTACACCGCCGTGTTCGGAGCGATCAACCTCAACGTCGAATTCGACATCGTTGAAGTGGAGGTCATTGCACCGACTTGGGCCTTTGCACGCACCAACTCATCAGGCACCACGACGATCAATGCCACCGGCGATGAAGTGTCGGAGGGCAATCAGGAGCTTTTCGTCCTGCAGAAGGTCGACGGCGACTGGAAGATCGCACGCTACGGCTTCTCGACCACCAACCCACCGCGCTAGTCGAATCGCGACAACCATACTCACATAAGGAGAACACCAATGAACAAGCTCAACCCAATCTACGGCCTCGGCGGCCGTATTCTGATGGCACTGATTTTTGTCCTCGCCGGACTCAACAAGATCGGCGCCATTGAAGGCACGCAAGGTTACATGGAGGCCATGGGCGTTCCCGGCATCCTCATCTACCCGACGATTCTTTTCGAAGTTGGCGCAGGTTTGGCGATCATCATCGGATACCAAACAAAGTTGGTGGCCTTGGCACTGGCCGGCTTTTGTATCGTCACCGCGGTCCTCTTTCACAACAACCTCGGCGACCAAACACAGTTCATTTTATTCATGAAGAACTTTGCCATGGCCGGTGGCTTTTTGTTCCTCGCACGTGACGGTGCCGGGGAATTCAGTCTTGACAACCGGCGTGCATCTGGCGCGGCTGTCACAGGCTAGGGAGAACACCATGGGCGAGCAGACCATGAAAGCGGTAGTCATTCACAAAGCCGGTGGCCCCGAAGTACTGGCCGTCGAAGAACGGCCGGTACCTCAAGCCAAACCAGGCTGGGTGCTGATCCAGGTGAAAGCATTTGGACTCAATCGATCCGAGTTGTTCACGCGGCAAGGCCACTCACCGAACGTTCCGTTCCCACGCATCCTAGGTATCGAGGCGGTTGGCGTAGTGATCGACGCGCCCGGCAGCGAATTCGAAGCAGGCCAAACCGTTGCGACCGCCATGGGCGGCATGGGCCGTGATTTCGATGGTGGCTATGCCGAGTACACCTTGGTCCCGGCAAATCAGGTGCAAGCGATCAACACCTCATTGGACTGGTCAACATTCGGTGCATTACCCGAGATGATCCAAACGGCCTGGGGTTCCCTCAACAGCTCCCTGCACCTCACCAGCGGTCAAACGCTGCTTATACGCGGCGGCACGACCTCAGTGGGACTCGCCGCCGCGGTGCTCGCCAAGAAGCAAGGCGCTATGGTTATTGCAACGACACGCAATCCGAACAGCGAAGCCCTGCTGCTCGATAACGGCGCCGATCATGTGATTGTTGACTCCGGTGCCATTGCCGACGACGTTCGTCATGCATTTCCGGGTGGTGTGGACAAAGTGCTCGAGCTGGTCGGCACCACTACGTTGCGCGATTCACTACTGTGCGCGGCGCGTTTCGGTTCGGTGTGCATGACCGGCATGGTGGGCAACGAGTGGGAGTTCGATCGCTTCAGTCCGATGGGCGCGATTCCGCCCACCGTCAACCTGACTACCTACTCCGGTGGCTCACAAGATTTTATCGATACGCCATTGCAGACCGTCGTTCACGAGGTCGAAGCCGGTCGCATGAGCGTCAAGATCGGACGCGTGTTCGACATCGACGAGATTGTCGAAGCGCATCGCGTCATGGAACAAAACCAGGCCGGCGGCAAGATCGTCGTGCTCACCTAAGGAGTAGGTCGCCATGTCTGGGCCACGAAAGAAACCACAACACGCCATTTGCCGCGCGGTGAAATGGTTGTCCAAAGCCCAACCCACGCAAGACGGTGCCGGTGTGTCGTTGTTTCGCGCGATCGGTCAACCGGCGTTACGCGAACTCGATCCGTTTCTACTGCTCGATGAGATGCATTCGGATCGGCCGGACGACTACATCGCCGGCTTCCCGTCACACCCGCATCGCGGTTTCGAAACTTTGAGCTACATGGTCAGTGGAGAGATGCACCACCGTGACAGTCAGGGTAACGAAGGGGTGGTCGAATCCGGTGGCGTGCAGTGGATGCGTGCGGCGCGCGGCATCGTGCACTCGGAAACACCGGCGCAAGCCGATGGCCTGCTCTGGGGCTATCAACTGTGGGTCAACTTGCCGGCGGCTCATAAGATGGACGATCCCGACTACCGCGATATCGCGGCCGACTTATTGCCCACCGTTGCCCTAAACGACGATGGCTTTATAAAGGTGATCGCCGGTCGCGGTATCGCCGAAACCCCGGGCCCCGTGGTTCGCGATGACATCGATCTGGTATTCCTCGACATCTCGCTCGCCCCGCACTCTCGTTTGAAACAGTCCCTCCCGGCCGGGCACACCGCGTTGGCTTACGTTGCTGACGGCCAAGTGGAATTTGGCTGTGGCAGTTTTAACTCGCCGGCAACACTCGGTGAGCGAGAGATCGCTGTTTTTGACGATGGCAATCTCGTAACCGCAATTACTGACGATTCGCCCGCACGATTTTTACTCATTGCCGGCAAGCCAATTGGCGAACCCATTGTGCGTGAAGGTCCGTTCGTGATGAACACCAAAGCTGAAATTGCCACGGCAATCCGTGACTACCAACGAGGTGCTTTGGCGTAGTCGTCAACATGATAGTGACGACTATTTCGGAAGGGCAGCTTCTAGGCGATACCGGACATGTAATCTGCTCGAATAAATGTTGTGAAGCAATTTCGGCGACTGTCGCCTTTGGGTCAGTGGCGGAAATTATAACGCAAGATCATCGACCGACTGCTTTCGTGTGTTAAGCGGAAGTCACGCTGAAACCAGGGCGACCGTCGCGGTACGGCCATAAGGAGACATTGAAAATGAATGTGCACAACCCATTTCGCAATTACTGCTCGAGCTCTGTCGCAATTAGAGTGATGATCAAATCTATTTCTCTCCCGATGTCAGATGCCTCGATAATATTACTTTCGAGGATATAGGATAATTGGCCGAGATGATTCAAGAATTCAACATCATTGATCGCCCCTTGCCATTGGCTTTGAAATAACCCTGGTGATATTTCATCGACATTCCGTAGTGGCGCAATCTTTTTATAATATGGGCCAAATTCCCGAAATGCGACATAGTCGAGTTCTCGCTCCTCCTCCTTGTAATCGCTAACCAGGCCCGACCAGCCTGCGAGCCGAGTACGCAACTCCAAGTTCTGTATGAGGTTGAGCTGCCCTGCGTTAAGAAGCGAATCTATGGCACCCGTAGAAGGGTCGAAGGTCCAGTAATCAAACAGCGTAAAAACGTTCTGTCCGATGACATCCTTGTCATCATCGCTGAGATTTTGCCCGGCAAACATTAATACCCGTGTAACCGATTTTCTAGATACGGTAAATGAATTCAGCGCACGGTCGAGTTCGACCCTATTCTGATTGAACTCGGCTAACAGGCTCCCCAATAACTGCCTTTCATGTTCGCGTTCCTGATGTTCCCCCCACCACGCATCTATCGAAAAAGCCAATAGAATACTCGCCACAATCGCGGTTGCCTCTACTGCGATGCGTGTCCACGGAATTTCCTGACGCCGAGTCACTATGAGATCATCCTCTTTACCTACGTCCGCTGTGGGTCATTAGCAGAACTCCATGATACCCCGAAAGCAGCCGTTTGAGCGGCCGGTATTGAGGGTATTGGTTTTGCCCCGCTTTAATGGACGGGTTGTGATTGGCCGATGGCCAGTTTTTCAAACGCTGCCGGACTTATATTACCAAGATGG
>Ga0210081_1000127_pt1 | contig 13897 bp, 11 predicted proteins | sample White_ThreeSqA_D_FD_185589 | JGI IMG/M metagenome (GOLD analysis project Ga0210081, IMG submission 185589) | Wetland microbial communities from the San Francisco Bay, California, USA, that impact long-term carbon sequestration -... | ecosystem: Environmental > Aquatic > Marine > Wetlands ...
AACCAAGTGCGTTTTCCATGTATGGAATAGATTGCAATTTTTTGTTTGATGGATCCAAGATTCCAAGATTTACCATGCGGTCCTGTAATTCGGCCCAAATTTGATAGTTTTGGTTTTCAGGAAGTTGAGGTAATTCTACAATATCAATCATGGATGTTTTATCAACAGCATTAATATAGGCAACTGTTTTTAAATCTTTGGCCCGTTCATTACCGCGTAACACATATTTCTCCGTTTCAGGATTGTTCAGCTTCATAAACTGCCTCATCACTTCATCAAGGCGATCGTTATTCTTTTTTATATCATTTCTTAAATCAAATATTTCATCAACCACAACTTGATTCTCTCTTACCAAGGCTTTGTTGTGAACAAATAATAAAAGCGCGCTTCCGGCAAAAACAAGAGCAGCAATGCTCGCAGCTATGCTATACCAAGGAGTTTTATGTTTAGTATTTAGCATAGTAATTACAGGCACTTCTTTGATGTCTTCAAAAACGGCATCCAAAATAAACTTTGGAGCTTCTACTGCATTGGCCTTGGCCATGATTTCTAAATTATCTTGCAGTTTCATATACTCTGCTTCAACTTCTGGATAAGTTGAAATATAATGTTCAACCTCCAAACTTTCTTTAGCAGTAGTAGAGCCCAGAACGTATTTTTCAATAAGTCCTGAATGTAAAAAAGTATGTAATTTTTTTTCCATTGTCGTAATTTTTAAAGGTCATAAACTTTTTTAAGTTCTCTTAATCCTATTTTTAATCTGGACTTTATAGTACCTAATGGAATATCTAATTCTTCACTTGCTTCTTGTTGTGTCATCCCTTCAAAAAACAAGGCTTTAAGCACAATTTGATACTTATCATCCAGCCTCGCAACATGTTCTCTTAAATCCATTACATCCTGATTTAAGTTTGATGTTGGTAAAATATATACGTTGGATTTATCAATTTGGACTTCTTTTTCAAATCGGTTGTTAAAGCTTCTCACTTTATCAATCGCTGTATTTTTGGCAATTCTATATAACCAGGTAAATAGTTTTGCTTTTTTTGAATCGTATTTTTTCGAATTTTTCCAGACCTTCACAAAGGTTTCCTGTAAGGCATCTTGTGCCAATTCTTCATTGTTTGTTACTTTTAAAATAACACCGTATAGGGAATCGGCATAATTCTCATAAAGTAAATTAAGGGCTGCTTTATCTCCTTTTTCAAGGAGTTGAACAATATTTTGCTCTAATGTTATACTCAAAAGTTTTAAAATTTAGTTTTAAAAAAATTCTCCGTCTGGGTTTGCTAAGGTCGCTAATGGCAATTTTTATTTGTTAGGGCGTTAAAAATAACAATATTTTATGAAATTTATATTTGTATTAAACTAATTTATAGTTTGTTAAGTTCAAAATTTAATGTTTAAACCTAATAACCTATTCTGCTTCAAATAATATTTACTTCGGTTTCAATTTCAATATCAAAAATACGTTTCACCGTTTTTTGTATTAGTCTTGCTAATTTTAAGATATCTTCACCTTTAGCACCACCATAATTTACAAGCACAAGGGCCTGTTTTTTATGAACACCATAATTGCCGAAGGTTTTTCCTTTAAAACCAGCTTTTTCAATCAACCAACCCGCCGGAACTTTAACTTCGGATTCTGACACCACATAACTTGGAATATCCGGAAATATTGTTTTTAATCTATGAAGTTGTGTTGCCGAAATCACTGGGTTTTTAAAGAAACTTCCACTATTGCCTATTTCTTTTGGATCTGGAAGTTTGCTTTGACGAATTGCAATTACCGCATTGGAAATATCTTGAATGGTTGGGTTTTCAACACCCATGTCCTTCAATTGACTTGATATAGCGCCATAATCTGTATGAAGTTTATGGTTATCAGCTGAAAGTTGAAAAGTGACACTTGTAATTATATATTTCCCTTTAACATCATGTTTGAAAATGGATTCTCTATAACCAAACATGCAATTCTGTTTAGTGAATGTTTTTATTACTTGATTATTAACATCCATAGCTTCGCAGGACACAAAAATATCTTTAAGTTCCACACCATAAGCACCAATATTTTGAATGGGTGCACTACCTACATTACCCGGAATAAGGGATAAGTTTTCAACACCTCCAAAATTGTGTTCTAAACACCAAATCACAAATTGGTGCCAGTTTTCTCCTGCACTTGCTTTAACAATCACACTATCCTTGGATTCCGAAATAATTTCAATGCCCTTTAGGTCAACATGAATTACCAAAGCATCAATATCTTGGGTTAATAGCATGTTACTGCCTCCACCCAGAATAAATTTATTTGGATAATTCGTTATTTGTAAAATTTCACGTAATTCATTAACCGATTTAACAGAGACAAAATATTTTGCAACGGCGTCAATGGCAAATGTGTTGTAAGGTTTTAATGATATGTTTGATTGGATATGCATTAATCCTTATAGACTTTTAATGCGGCTTTTAAAATGGCAACTGCTTTTATAAGACTTTCTTTTTTGAGTACATAGGCTATTCTAACCTGGTTTAAACCTACACCCGGAGAGGAATAAAATCCTCCTGCCGGAGCCACCATGACCGTTTCTCCATTTACATCAAACTTTTCCAGTAGCCATTGCGCAAAATCATCAGAATTTTTTACAGGTAATTCTGCAATACAGTAAAAGGCTCCATTAGGCTTGGCAACTTTAACTCCTTCTATTTTGCTCAATTCAGAAATAAGAGTATTTCTTCGGTCCACATACTCTTCAATAACTTCGTCAAAATAGCTTTGTGGTGTATCTAATGCAGCTTCACTTGCTATTTGGGCAAAGGTTGGCGGGGATAATCGTGCTTGGGCAAACTTTAGTGCGGTATGAATAACGGCTTTATTTCTCGAAACCAAATACCCAATTCTTGCGCCACACATGCTGTAACGTTTGGAAACAGAATCAATCATTATGGCGTGTTCCTTGAGGCTTTCTTCCTGCATAATGGAGTAAAATTCCTTGTCATCATAAACAAACTCCCTATAAACTTCATCAGCAATCAAAAACAAATCATGTTTTTTTACAATGTCTGCCAATTTACGTATTTCCGCTTTGGAATATAAATAACCGGTCGGATTTCCAGGGTTGCAAATTAAAATGGCCTTGGTTCTTGGGGTAATTAATTTTTCGAATTCTTCAATTGGAGGCAAGGCAAAATTATTTTCAATTTTAGATATTACGGGTACAATTTTAACTCCCGAAGCCGTTGAAAATCCATTATAATTGGCATAAAAAGGTTCCGGTATAATAATTTCGTCATCCGCATCCATTATACTTCCAAAAGCAAATAATAGGGCTTCACTTCCGCCTGTAGTAACGATAATTTCATTATGCGACACCTTAATATTGTTTTTGAGATAATAGGCAGCAATTTTTTTTCTATAATCTTCAGCACCTTCTGATCTTGAGTAAGCCAAAATATCCAAAGAATGCATTTTTACCGCTTCTAGGGCAATATCAGGTGTTTTAATATCTGGCTGTCCAATATTTAGGTGATAAACCGTTTTTCCTTGTTTGTAGGCAACTTCGGCATAGGGTACTAATTTTCGTATGGGAGATTCAGGCATTAACTGCCCTTTTTTGGAAATATTTGGCATCTTATTGTATTTAGCAGGCAAAGTTCTGAAAATATTCTTAAAGTTTATTTAAAAATGATACCTAAAAAAATAAGTTAGCTTAAAGAATCGTAAATTGTTATTATAGTCATTTTTTATGTTTAAAAAGTACATACTTATTTTCTGTGGAGTTGCAATTTGTACGAATATTTTTGCGCAAAGCAAATTTAATTTATCCGAAGCAAGAAGCGAAAAAATTAAGTTTGAACTTATTAATAATTTAATCATTTTACCTGTTGAGGTTAATGGTGTTGAACTGTCCTTTCTCCTGGATACTGGCGTAAGCAAACCTATTTTATTTAATATTGCCAACATTGATACGTTGCAAATCAATAATGTGGAAACTATTTATTTAAGAGGGCTTGGAGGAGGCGAACCTGTTGAGGCACTTAAATCTCAAAAGAATCTTTTTAAAGTTGGAAGCGCCCTGAACATTAACCAAGATATTTTTGTGGTTTTTGATAGTTCTATAAATTTTACACCTAGATTAGGTGTTGCAGTACATGGTATCATCGGTTTTGATTTGTTTAAAGATTTTATAGTTGAAATAAATTACAGCAAAAAATATTTAAAACTTTACAGACCTGACACTTATGTTAACAAAAAATGCAAAAAGTGCGAAATTTTTAACCTATCATTTTATAACAATAAGCCTTATATCAATGGAATTGTTAAGATTGATGAAGAAAAATTGCCAGTAAAATTACTGATTGATACTGGTGGTAGTGATGCTCTTTGGTTGTTTGAAGAAGATTCGTTAGGAATGAAGCCATTGAATAATAAATACTTTGATGATTTTTTGGGTAAAGGTTTGAGTGGAAGTGTCTATGGTAAACGGTCAAAAGTGAAAATGTTTAGTTTGAAAAGTTTTAGTTTAAAGAATGTCAATGTTGCTTTTCCAGATTCAACTTCCATAAGCTACGCAAGGAAACATGAAGAGCGCAACGGAAGTATTTCAGGAGAATTGTTAAAACGATTCAATATAATAATGGATTATAGAAATGCTAGAGTCACTTTAAAAAAGAATAAAAACTTTAAATCTCCATTTCATTATAATAAAAGTGGGATTACAGTAGAACAACATGGTATAAGAGTAGTTAAAGAGAAGTTTTTGGAGAAATCATATGATCCTTTCGGAAGATCAAATGAAGATAATACCGTTATTAATTTTTTGGAATCGTTCCGTTTAAATTTAAAACCGGCATTTTCAGTAGTAGAATTACGTGAAAATTCACCAGCTAAAAGAGCTGGCCTAATGATAGGTGATGTTATTTTGTCTGTAAACGGTAAGGCTACATATACAATGAAGTTACAAGAATTAATTGAAATATTTTGTGATCATGACGATAAGTTAATTAGACTTGTTGTTGAACGGAATTCAAACCAAATGAGAATTAATTTCAGATTGGAAGATCCCTTAAAATAAAAGACTTCCCAGTTTGAGAAGCCTTGTAATAATTTATTAGTAGTATCTTCTATTGTTCAATAACACTTTTGTTTTTTTTCTGTAAAACGCTAGTTTTGGTTGAATCTACTACTTCGCCTTTTATTTTTAAGGCCACTGTGGGGGTATCAGCATTTGAAGTTACAGTAATTGTTTTTCTGATAGGGTTTACCCTATTAGTATCATATTTAACTTCAATTTGTCCAGTTTCACCTGGCATTATAGGACCTTCCGGTTTTTTAGGTACGGTACAACCACAAGTCGATTTCACATCTGATATAATCAATGGGGCATTTCCAGTATTAGTAAATTCGAAAACTCGTACACCATTGGATCCTTTTTCAATCGTTCCGTAGTCAATGGTGTCAGTCTTAAATACAATTTTGGCAACTTTCTCCTGGGCAAAAGTTCCAAGGCTCATTAGCCCTACAAATAAAATTAGCATTACATTTTTCATCACTTTAATTTTAAATTGATTCAATCAAAGCTACTTACTTTTTGCTGTTTCGCAAAATATATTAGATGAATGACCACTCTAATTACAAAATAAAAGGGCTTCTTTAGCATTATTTCTTCCAATAATTTCGCAAAAAAAGAAATATAAGTACTTTTGTCAGTTATTACTCAAAAATAATACCAAAGCATGCAAATTCCGACAAAATATTCAGCATCAGCAGTAGAAGGCAAATGGTATGACTATTGGATGAAACACAACTATTTTCATTCCAAACCTGATCACAGAGAACCTTATACCATCGTGATTCCACCTCCCAATGTAACTGGAATTTTGCATATGGGGCACATGCTTAACAATACTATTCAGGATGTATTGATACGTCGGGCTCGTTTACAAGGCAAAAACGCATGTTGGGTTCCTGGAACTGATCACGCATCCATTGCCACCGAAGCCAAAGTAGTAGCAAAACTTAAAGAGCAAGGCATAGATAAAAACGATTTGTCTCGTGATGAATTTTTGAAACATGCTTGGGACTGGACTCATGAATATGGGGGTGTTATTCTTGAACAATTAAAAAAATTGGGATGCTCTTGTGATTGGGAGCGTACCAAGTTTACTATGGATGATAGCATGAGCGAGGCGGTCATTAAGGTTTTTGTTGAATTGTATAACAAAGGTCTTATATACCGAGGATATCGCATGGTTAATTGGGATCCTGAAGCCAAAACCACTTTATCTGATGAGGAAGTCATTCATGTTGAACGCACCGATAAGCTGTACTATGTCAACTATAAAATTGAAGGTGAGGAAGGCTTTGTGACCATTGCCACAACCCGACCAGAAACCATTTTGGGTGATACAGCAGTTTGTGTAAACCCAAATGATGAGCGGTTTTTAAAGTTAATTGGAAAAAAAGTGGTCGTACCCATTTGCAATAGAGTTGTACCAATTATAGCGGATGATTATGTAGATATGGAATTTGGAACGGGTTGCTTAAAAATCACACCTGCCCATGATGTTAATGATAAAGAAATAGGAGATAGGCATAATCTTGAGGTGGTGGACATCCTTAATGATGATGCTACCTTGAATAGTTTTGGATTGCATCATCAAGGCAAATCAAGGGAAGTAGCAAGAAAAGATGTTGCCAAAGAACTGGAGGGCTTGGGAATTTTAGTCAAAATTGAAGACCTTTTCCATAAAGTTGGAACCAGCGAACGAACTCATGTTGTGATTGAACCTAGATTATCTGACCAGTGGTTTCTTAAAATGGAAGATTTGGTAAAACCTGCCATTAAAGCCGTATTGGAAGACGACGAAATAAAATTATTTCCGAAGCGATTCAATAATACCTATCGTCATTGGATGGAGAATATTAGAGATTGGAATATTTCACGTCAGTTGCTTTGGGGACAGCAGATTCCAGCTTATTATTATGGAGATGGTAAAGATGATTTTGTAGTTGCGGAAAATATCCTTGAGGCTTTAAGTTTAGCCAAAATTAAAAGTCGCAACACGCAGCTCACTGCAAATGATTTGACCCAAGATAAAGATGCTTTGGACACTTGGTTCTCTTCATGGTTATGGCCTATAAGCGTGTTTGATGGGATTCTTGATCCTGATAATGAAGACATCAACTATTATTATCCAACTAATGATTTGGTTACCGGTCCTGACATCCTGTTTTTTTGGGTAGCTAGAATGATTATAGCTGGCTATGAATTTAAAGGCCAAAAGCCATTCAACAATGTTTATTTAACAGGTTTGGTTCGCGACAAGCAGCGTCGAAAAATGAGTAAATCATTAGGGAATTCTCCAGATGCCTTAAAACTTATTGAAGATTATGGAGCTGATGGCGTACGGGTTGGCTTGTTATTAAGTTCTGCTGCTGGCAATGACCTCTTGTTTGATGAAGATTTATGCCAACAGGGCAAAGGGTTTGCCAACAAAATTTGGAATGCTTTTAGATTAGTTGAAGGATGGGAAATAGCTGATATCGAACAACCCGAGGCTTCCAAAATTGCTTTGGATTGGTATCAGTCCAAATTCCAAAGCACTTTAGCAGAAATAGAAGACCACTACAGTAAATTCAGGTTATCTGATGCCTTAATGGCCATGTATAAATTGGTTTGGGATGATTTCTGCTCTTGGTTATTGGAGATGATCAAACCCGCTTTTCAGCAGCCAATTGATTCTAAAACATTTAAATCGGTCATTGCAATATTTGAAAACAATTTAAAGATTCTTCATCCTTTTATGCCTTTCTTGACAGAAGAAATTTGGCAATATATTGCAGAGCGCAGCCCGGAGGAGGCATTAATTATTGCATCCTATCCTAAAGTGGAATCGTTTAATTCACAATTGATTTCAGATTTTGAAATGGTTAAAGAAGTTGTATCTGGCATTAGAAACATTAGAAAGGATAAGAACATTTCATTTAAAGATTCGATTGAACTTTCAGTGTTAAATAATGAGAATCTGTCGTCAGTCTATGATTCAGTGATTATGAAACTTGGTAATGTTTCAAAAATGGAAGCTGTTACAGAGTCTGTTGAAGGAGCAATGACATTTAGGGTACAATCCAATGAATACTTTATACCAATTTCTGGCGCCCTCAATATTGAAGAAGAAGTAAGAAAACTTACTGAAGAACTGAATTATACACAAGGGTTTTTAAAATCGGTGCAAAGCAAACTTTCCAATGAACGATTTGTGAACAATGCGCCGGCTCAAGTAATTGAAAATGAACGCAACAAAGAAGCGGATGCATTGGCTAAAATTGAAACCATAAAAGCAAGTTTGGCAAACTTAAGGTAAAATGTCTCGGTATGGAAAATCACAACGACCTATCTGACTTTGAATTTGAGAAGCAATTTGAAAACTGCGAATTGAACCCATCAATGTTTAGCCATGAAGCTCACTTACGATTGGTTTGGATTCATATTCGTAATTATGGAGTGGAAAAAGCTCTTCAAAATGTGCCATTACAACTTCAGAATTTTGTGTAACATCGCGGTGCAAAGGATAAGTACAATGTTAAATTAACCATTGCCGCAATTAAAGCCATTTATCATTTCATGCTAAAATCGGAATCTGATAATTTTAAAGATTTTATTAAAGAATTTCCAAGGCTGAAATATAATTTCAAAGAAATCATTGGCTTTCATTATGGGACTGATATTTTTAATTCCAAAATGGCAAAAACAACATATTTAGAACCCGATTTATTGCCTTTTGATTAGATTGTTGGCTATAGTTTAGTAAATATTCCCTTTTTACCATTCATTAATTTTATTGGAATCGAGCTTTACAAAGATAAAAAGGAGTATAGTAAAGCCCCAAAGCCCAGAACCTCCATAGCTAAAAAAAGGAAGCGGAATGCCCACCGTGGGGATTAACCCCATAACCATACCCGTATTGATCAAAAAATGGATAAATAAAATGGAAGCCACACAATAGCCATAAACCCTACTAAATTGATTTTTTTGGGCTTCGGCCAAATAAATAATACGAACCAATAATCCAACAAATAATATAATCACCAATGCGCTTCCTACAAAGCCCCATTCTTCACCCACGGTACTAAAAATGTAATCGGTATGCTGTTCAGGTACAAATTTACCTGTAGTCCGAGTGCCTTCCAAAAAACCTTTGCCTGTCAATCCGCCAGAGCTAATTGCCTTTTCAGATTCGTTGAGGTTATAAAGAATGGTTTTTTTCATTTGGGCCAATTTTTCAGGGTCCTTTTCCAATCGTAGCCATAAACTAATTCTATCTTTTTGATGAGGTTTTAACATGTTGTCGTAAAACATCTTAACCCCAAAAGAAAAACCGGCACAAATCACCAAAATAATTATGGATTGGAGGAGTGAACGTCGTTTTTTCCTTCTAAAAAAATAAAATCCGAAAATAAAAGTGGCTGCCAAAACTGTGGCCACAAGAACACCAAATTTTAAGGAAACAATAGCAAGAACTATGGCTATACCCGCAAGAATTAAATACACTTGCTGCAAACCTTCCCTATAAAAGACAAAGAAGAATGAGGCATAAACAATGGTACTTCCCGCATCGTTTTGAAGCAGGATCAAGATGGCAGGAATTGTAATTATAATTACAGTCTTTATTTGATCTTTAATCGATTTCATATTGGTCTGGATGTCACTAATATGCTTTGCAACTGCCAGTGAAGTTGCAAATTTGGCAAATTCACTGGGTTGAAGCGTCATTCCTCCAATGCCATACCAGGAAGTCGCGCCATTTACATTTTTTCCAAAAATGAAAAGTCCTACTAATGATAAAATGGAAATCAAATAAATAACACTGGAAAAGCGCTCATAAAATTTGGCTTCAATGGATAAAATAATCACGACAAGAACCAAAGTAAGCAGGATAAACATAAATTGTTTGCCATAAGGTTGGTCCATATCAAAATAGCTGAAGTTTTCACCAACGTGGGAAGCCGACATAATATTGACCCAACCAAAGCCAACTAGCAATAAAAATAATGTAATCATTATCCAGTCCAATTTAAAGCCTCTTCGGTTTTCTCTCGGCATATTTATTGTTTTAATATTGATTGATCTGGATTGGTAGGTAGGTCATGGACAGGTTTTTCATAATCAATAACTTGCAATGCCGATTCTTTATTAATACCAAAAGGCTGCCCTGAATAAGGTTTTGCGTACTCATCTTCCAAACTATGTGATAATATCCAGTTTTCCATGTCAGTTCGGGTGATATATCCCTTAAGGTATTTTTCAATCATTAAACTCGCCATTCTACCCGCAAATCTGCTTCCCCAATAACCGTTTTCTACAAATATGGCAATCGCAATTTTAGGGTCATCTTTTGGAGCAAAAGCCACAAAAATGGAATGATCGGTTAGTTGGGTTTTTACACCATCGATTTTTACAAAATTTTCAGCTGTTCCTGTTTTTCCACAAATTTCTATACCAGGAACCTGCAAGGAAGCCGCTGTTCCCTTGTTATAAACATCAAACATACCATGTACTACAGGCTCAAAATTTTCCTTGTCGATAGTTGTATAGTTACGTGTTGTATATTTTTCATCAATAGGTTGGTCTTCAATATTTTTTATAATATGTGGTGTGTAATAATAACCTCGGTTACCTATGGCCGCCGCCATGTTGGCTAACTGTATTGGTGTTGCTTCAACTTCACCTTGACCAATAGCATTTGAGATATTGTACGTTGAAGACCACCTGTTTTTCCCGTACCATTTATCATAAAATTCTCCGTCTGGAATGCGACCTTTGTTTCCAATTTTTAAATCATATCCAAGAAAATTTCCCAAACCAAAACTTTTGACATGATTACTCCAAACATCCATTCCCTCATCTGGTTGGTCATATTTATCAATAATACGTCTGTAAACATTGGCGAAATAAGAATTGCAGGATTGTGCAATACCGTCATTCAAACTCAATGGCCCGGAGTGACTATGGCAACCTAATAGTCTTCGGCTTCCAAGATAGTATCCCATCCTACATGAAAACTTATCTTCAGTTGTGATTACATGCTCCTGCAAACCAATTAAGGCATTCAATACTTTAAACGGTGAACCAGGAGGATATTGTGCTTTCAAACTCCTGTCAAAAAGTGGTTTAGCTATAGTGTCATTATATAATTTTGTGAAATTGGCAGAACGTTGTCTGCCAACAAGTAGGCTCGGGTTGTAACTTGGACTTGAAACCATAACCAAAATTTCGCCGGAACTCGGCTCAATGGCGATAATTCCACCGCGCTTATGCTTCATTAATAACTCGCCATATTCTTGTAGTTTGGCATCTATGGTTATGGTAATGTCTTTTCCAGGTTGAGGGAGCGTGTCATAAATTCCACCTTTATACGGACCAATATCTCTATTAAATCTATCTTTTTGAATAAACTTAATTCCTTTAACCCCTCTCAAAATATCTTCATAAGACGCTTCAACCCCTTGTTTCCCTATTAAATCTCCCATTTTATAGTAGGGTTGTTGTTCAATAGTGGATGTGTTAACTTCACCAATATCACCCAAAACATTAGCGCCAATAGTTGTTTGATAATCCCTCAACGTACGCTTTTGAATATAAAATCCTTGAAATTTTCTTAATTTCTCTTGTAACGCCGCATAATCTTCTTTTGAAAGTTGTGGAACAAAAACGGAAGGAAGCCTAGGTGAATAATGATACGCTTTGTTGTAAATCTCTTTAAATGCATCTTTGGAGATTTTCAATAATGAACAAAATTCAAGAGTATCAAGAGGCTTAACCTCTCTTGGAATGACCATTACGTCATATGACGTTTGATTAGCTACTAAAAGTTTACCATTCCTATCATAAATGTAGCCACGCTTCGGGTAATCATATACCTTTCGGATGGCATTATCTTCATATAGGTCGTAGGCATTTTGATTATAGACTTGTAGATAAAATAAACGCGCAATAAATACAATTCCTACAATAACTATCGTTAAAAATAAGAGTAGTTTTCTCATCGAGGCTTTTTGCTAAATAAAACTGTTATCAGTAAACACAACAGTATAGTAAAAATACTTGAAAATAACGTTTTTTGAAGGATTAAAATTATATCGGACATGTTAAAAATCTCCAATGAGAACATCACAAAATGATGAATCACAATGAGAATTGCAAAATAAATTAGCCTATTGCCTAACTCTGTTTGGGCAAATTTTACGGTTTGGTGTTCATAGATCATCCCAAACGAAAACTTTAAAACAGGAGGTCTAATAAAGGCAATGAACACACAGGCCCCGGCGTTAACTCCACCTGAATCGGAAAACAAATCCACGCACAGGCCTAAAAGAAAACTTAAGAAAATAAATAAAGTCCTATTATTTTTTACGGGAAAAAGAATTATGAAAATTATATACGCGTACGGATTAATGTAACCTAAAAAGTTGATATTGTTAAATACCAGAACTTGAACCAATACTAGCATCATAAATTGTATGGCCATTTTAAGTGCTACACTATTCATCTGTAGGGTTTTCTAGTAATTTGATTTCTTCCATGTCTGTATTGGTAATGACATAAACAAAGCCAATATTGGTCATATCATTAAAAAGCTTAACGTTGATGGTATAGGTATCGCCACTTATATCCAACCCAAAAGTGTCAATAGTTCCTATTGGAATGCCTTTTGGAAAAATTGAAGATTGACCACCCGTTATTATGGTATCTCCAATCTTTACAGGGGCAAATTTGGAAATGTCGATTAACTGAACAAATTCAGGTGACTTTGTATTCCAAGTTAAAGAGCCAATATGATTAGAGGCTTTAAGCTGTGCATTAATTCTAATTTTTGTATTCAAAATTGAAATTACACGTGAATAATTTTGAGAGCTATTATCAATAATCCCCACAATACCTTTAGAGGTGATAACCCCCAAGTCTTGTTTCATGTCATCACTGGTGCCTTTGTCTAATGTCAAATAATTTTTGGTACTAGAGTAACTGTTTTTAATAACCGTGGCTGTTGTGAATTCAAAATTTTTATGTATAGTACTGTCCAATTGTGGAATGCTCTCATTAGGAATATTAGTATTGTACAGGATCGATTTTAACTGTTTATTCTCTTCGATTAAAACTTTATTTTGCTCTTTTAAATTGAAATATTGCTTGATATTATTTGTAGCGTCGTAAATGCCGCCAGTCAAAAAATTTGTGGAACTAATAAACTTACTTTTATGGTAAGAGTGAGTTTGTATAGTGAAGGCCAAAGACAAACTAAAAAGCAACAAAAACAGGAGAAACGTTTTGTTTCGTATAACAAAGTTTATGATTTGTTGCATTTAGGCTAATTATTTTATCAATACACTTTTAAATCTAGCAAGATTTTTTAGTACAATTCCCGTACCTCTTACAACAGCTCTTAAAGGGTCTTCTGCAATATAAACTGGCAAATCTGTTTTTTGGGACAGGCGTTTGTCCAATCCTCTTAACATTGAACCGCCACCAGCAAGGTATATGCCTGTATTATAAATGTCGGCAGCCAGTTCAGGAGGTGTTTGAGATAATGTTTCCATAACCGAATCTTCAACCCTAACTATGGATTTATCCAATGCTTTTGCAATTTCCCTAAAGCCAATTTGAACTTGTTTTGGTTTTCCAGTGAGTAAATCTCGGCCTTGAACACTCATCTCTTCTGTATTGATCGCCGGGATTCTACTCATAAGTTGATTAAAACTCTTTGCATATGGATGATCTTTTGACCAGGGAATATTCAAATAAATATTGATTGAGTCAGGAATTTGTTGCATGCCCATAACAATCTGATTCTTATCGGAAAGAACAACGATTAGTTGCACTGTTTGATTTGATAC
>Ga0210081_1000128_pt1 | contig 13774 bp, 10 predicted proteins | sample White_ThreeSqA_D_FD_185589 | JGI IMG/M metagenome (GOLD analysis project Ga0210081, IMG submission 185589) | Wetland microbial communities from the San Francisco Bay, California, USA, that impact long-term carbon sequestration -... | ecosystem: Environmental > Aquatic > Marine > Wetlands ...
AGCCCGGTGCCGCCGGAGCGGGCCGTGAAAAACGGTTCAAAAATCTTGTCCGCCGTGGCCGCGTCTACGCCGAGCCCGCAATCCAGCACTTCGAGAAAAGGTCGCCCGTGGTTCAGCAGTCGCCCGCCATTGACCTCCACCATGATACCGCCCGTCTCGCTGGCGTACTTGACGGCATTGTCACAAAGGTTCCAAAGCACCTGGCGCAGGTGACTGCGATCCATGCGCACTTCGAGGTCCGCCGGAACGTCGCCGATCGTAAACTCACCTTCCTGCAATTCGAGCGTACGCACGAATTCGTCGGCAAATTCGTCGAGCCACGCCTTTAGCAACAGGCGCTCCGGCTGGCTCGACTCGCGCCGCGACAATTGCAGCACGTTGTCGATGATATGGCTGACCCGGCCGGAATGCGTCTGGATGATCTCGGTCAGGCGCTTGTCGTCCTCTGCCAGTGCCGGTGACTCGCCAAGCAGCTGTGCCGCATGGCTCATTGCGCCTACCGGGTTGCGAATTTCGTGCGCGATGCTCGCGCTGAGGCGCCCCAAAGAGGCGAGTTTTGATTGCTGAACCCGGGCATTCATGTCGCTGATATCTTCAAGGAATATCAGGATCGGGCCCTCGCGCTGCCCGTCCTTGCCCAGCGGAGCCAGGTGCGCGTTGATACGCACGCTGTTGCCTTCGCTGACCAGCGTGAGTTCAGGGTGCGACGAGCAGGACAGGTCCCGTCGCCAACGCTTGATGTAGGTGGCGAGAGGCTCCGAAGTCGCATCGAGGGGTGTACCGGGCGGCGGACTGTCGGCCCCGAGCAACTGCGCCGCCGAGCTGTTGATCAGCCGAATCGCGTCCTGCGAGTCGGCGACGACGATGCTTTCGCGCAAGTGCTGCACGATATATTCATTGAGCTCCGACAGGTTCTTGAGATCGACGCCGAACTGCCGCGCCAGTGCTTCGCTGGCCTGGATACGACGCGCAAGCGGCTGTGCCGCCAGCGCCATCGCGAAGATGATCGCGCTGAGGATGCCCGCGGCCGGGTAGTTGACGCCCTCGGTAATGCCGCTCAACTGGCTGAAGAGCTGTTGGCCCAGGATGCCGAAGGTCGCCGCCGCGGCAAGGATCGCCGGGTACTGCAGCGGCAATACCAGGCTCCCCGCGCCCACAAAGACGACCAGCAGGCCTCCGAGACCGCTGGACATGCCGCTGCTCGCGTGCATCAGCGTGACGACGGCAACGATATCAACGACGAGTTGCGTCGTCGCCAGCGCCCCGATCGTTGCCCAGCGTTGCCTGAGTGACACCGCCGACAGCGCCGCAAACACCAGGTAGCCTGCGGCCGTCGCGGCGAACAGCGTCGGGTAGCGATCGCCGAAAAATCGCGGGTCTTTGCTGGCAAAGAACAGGCCGAGCAGCATCACGGCAATCAACAGGCGGAACATGTTGAGGGTGACGAGCACCCGCCAGGTCAGGTCGGGTTCGTCCACCGCCCGCTGCAAAAGTGCTTCACGACTGCCGCGAAAAGTCCGTTTCAGGAAGTTGTCGGTCTGTGCTTCTTGCATGGGTGGAAGGTCGTCGCGAGCGGATACCCGGTGATTCACTGTGCGCCGATTGTAGACTGAATATGGACATGGGTGGCGCAAACCTACAAAATACGGCCTCTTTTTCGCGCCCGGCGCGATGCCTTCTCCCTCGCCAGCAAAAAGACTGACAAAACTAATGAATCTGCACGAATACCAATCGAAACGATTGTTCGCTGACTACGGCATACCGGTGCCGCGCGGCATCCCGGCGGATTCCGCCGATGCTGCCGTGAAAGCGGCAAAAGAACTGGGCGGCGATCTCTGGGTCGTCAAGGCACAGGTCCACGCGGGTGGCCGCGGCAAGGCCGGCGGCGTCAAGCTGGCCCGCACGCTGGATGAGGTCCGCGAGTTCGCAGACGGCATGCTGGGGACACGGCTCGTGACACACCAGTCCGGCCCGGAAGGACTGCCTGTAAACGTCGTCTATGTCGAAGAAGGCTCCGCTATCGACCGTGAGCTTTATCTCAGCATGCTGGTAGACCGTGAGGTCAGCCGTATTTCTTTCATAGCCTCGGCTGCCGGCGGCATGGACATCGAAAAAGTTGCCGAAGAGACGCCCGAGAAGATCTTCTCGGTGGCGATCGCACCTGATGCGGGGCTGCAGGATTACCAGGCAAGGCAGCTGGCGTTCGGTCTCGAACTCGACAAGAAGCAAATGCGGCAGTTCGGCGACCTGATCAAGAAGCTGTACCAGTTATACCTCGATTCAGACGCGAGCCTGGTCGAGATCAACCCGCTGATCACGACCAAGGCGGGTGACGTGATGGCGCTGGACGGCAAGATCAATATCGACGGCAGCGCACTCTTCAGGCAGCCCCGCCTGCTAGAGATGCGCGATCCGTCGCAGGAAGACGAAGCGGAACGCGATGCGGCCGAGCACGATCTCAACTACGTTTCTCTCGATGGCAACATCGCGTGCATGGTCAACGGCGCCGGACTGGCAATGGCGACGATGGACCTGATCAAGCTGCATGGCGGCGACCCGGCCAACTTTCTCGATGTGGGCGGTGGGGCCACCGCGGAACGCGTTTCGGCCGCATTCAAACTGATCCTTTCGAACGACAGTGTCGCGGCCATCCTGGTCAATATCTTCGGCGGTATCGTGCGCTGCGACCTGATCGCCGAAGGCATCATCAGTGCCGTCAAGGAAGTCGGCGTCAGCGTACCGGTTGTCGTGCGGCTGGAAGGCACCAACGTCGACAAGGGACGCGAACTGCTCGCCAACAGCGGGCTCGATATCATCGCGGCCGAAGATCTTACCGATGCGGCCAGGAAAGTGGTTGCCGCGGCAGCCTGACGAGTAGATTCAATGAGCATTCTGGTCAACAAAGACAGCAAGATTATTTGCCAGGGCATTACCGGCAATCAGGGTTCGTTCCACACCGAGCAATGTATCGAGTATGGCAGCCAGGTCGTCGCCGGAGTGACGCCGGGCCGCGGCGGACAGGATCACCTGGGCGTGCCGGTCTATAACACGATGCGTGATGCAGTAGCCGCGACCGGCGCGGATGTGAGCATGATCTACGTGCCGCCGCCGTTTGCCGCGGACGCGATACTCGAAGCGGCCGACTCCGGTGTCGCGCTGATCGTGTGCATCACGGAAGGCATCCCGGTAAACGACATGATCAAGGTGAAGTCGGCGCTGCGCGACCACGACTGCCGGCTGATCGGGCCGAACTGCCCGGGCATCATTACGCCGGACGAGTGCAAGATCGGTATCATGCCGGGCTTCATCCACAAGAAGGGCCGCATCGGCGTCGTGTCGCGCTCGGGCACGCTCACCTACGAAGCTGTATACCAGACGACGACCAATGGCCTCGGCCAGAGTACCTGTATCGGCATCGGTGGCGATCCGGTAAGGGGCATGAACTTCATCGACTGCCTCGAGTTGTTCGAGGCGGATCCCGAGACCGACGGCATGATCATGGTTGGCGAGATCGGCGGAACTGACGAAGAAGCGGCAGCCGAGTTCATACAGAGCAACGTCACGAAGCCAGTGGTTGCCTATATCGCCGGTGTCACGGCGCCGCCGGGCAAACGCATGGGTCATGCCGGTGCGATCATTGCCGGAGGCAAGGGCACCGCCGAGGACAAGTTCAAGGCGCTCGATGCGGCCGGCGTCGCGACCGTCCGCTCGCCGGCAGAACTCGGGTCGAAGATGCAGGAGATCATTTCCGCGTAGATGGAAACCAAGGTCAAAGTGGCGCTGGCCCAGGTTGATCTTGCGGTCGGCGACGTAGCCGGTAACACGGCGAAGATCATCAAGCATGCCACTGCCGCCCGTGACCGCGAGGGCGCCGACCTGGTTGTTTTCCCGGAGCTGAGCGTTTGCGGCTATCCGCCGGAAGACCTGTTGTTCCACGCCGGCCTGCGCCAGGGTGTGGAGAGCGCGGTCGACGAGATTCGAACACGCGTGTCCGGCATCGCCATTTTGATCGGTTTCCCGGAATATGAGGACGGCCGCATCTACAATAGCTGCGCGGTATTCCAGGACGGCAGGAAAATCTGCCATTACCGCAAGCAGTTGCTGCCGAATTACTCGGTGTTCGACGAGGAACGCTACTTCACGGCGGGCAAATCGGCAGCCGTGTTCAAGCTCAACGGCATTCGGTTCGGACTGGCCATTTGTGAGGATGTCTGGCGACCGGGCCCGCTCGCCGCAAGCCGCAGCGCGGGCGCCGAATGCATCATTGCCATCAACGGGTCACCCTACGAACACACGAATCAGACGAACCGCGAACAGGTCATCGCCAAACGTGTCAACGAAATAGGTTTGCCAATCGTCTACCTGAATATGGTCGGCGGTCAGGACGAACTGGTGTTCGACGGCAATTCGTTTGTCATGGATGCCGATTGCCGGTTTCGCTTCCGGGCGCCGGCGTTCGAGGAAGGCCTGCACACGGTGACTTTGCACGGCACTGCGCGCGGCGTGATTCCTGATGACGGTCCCTGCGCAGAACCGCTTTCGACCGAGGCAAGCGTCTACCAGGCGCTGGTCACCGGCACGCGCGACTACATCACCAAGCACGGCTTTCCCGGCGTCGTCATCGGGCTTTCCGGTGGCATCGATTCGGCTCTCGTGCTGGCAATCGCCTGTGATGCGATCGGCGCAGAACGCGTACGGGCCGTGATGATGCCGTTTCGCTACACGTCGACGATGAGCCAGGAAGATGCCGCCAGGCAATCGAGCCTGCTCGGCGTGCGCTACGACGTGATCCCGATTGCGCCTATCTACGACGCGGTGATAAAGCAATTGTTGCCGGTACTCGGTGAGCGCGAACCCGACGCCACCGAGGAAAATATCCAGGCGCGCAGCAGGGGACTTCTGCTGATGGCCATTTCGAACAAGACAGGGCGCATGTTGCTCACGACCGGCAACAAGAGCGAAATGGCGGTTGGTTACGCAACGCTCTACGGGGATATGGCCGGTGGTTTCGCGCCGATCAAGGACTGCAGCAAAACACTCGTATACCGGCTGGCGCGCTATCGCAACACGCTGGGTGAAGCGATTCCCGAGCGGGTCATTACCCGACCGCCGTCAGCCGAGCTGCGGCCGAACCAGAAGGACAGCGACTCGTTGCCCGATTACGCCGTGCTGGACCCGATTCTCGAGGCCTTCATCGAGGAAGACCTGTCAGTCGCACAGATTACCGAGCGCGGCTTCGACATGGCCGTCGTGGTTCGCGTTCTCGAGATGGTCAAGCGCAACGAGTACAAACGGCGCCAGGCCCCGCCGGGGGTGCGGATCAGCCGCCGGGCCTTCGGCCGCGATTGGCGTTACCCGATTACCTCCGGGTACCGGTTTCCACAGTAATCAGCTTTCGCTGGGGTAATTGGCCGCGATCACCCGCCGCGTATCGGCCGCCAGGTCGTCGAGGCCCAGCTTTTCGTAGGCCTCGGCCATGATCTGCAAAGACTGCTGGTTGCCGGCAGCACCGTTGTACTTCTCGATGGCGTCCTTGCAGCGCGCGACCGCCGCGACATAGGCGCCGCGTCGCAGGTAGTAGTCGGCGACATGGTTTTCGTAGTCGGCCAGCCGGTTCTTTATATAGATCATGCGCTGTTCGGCATCCGGCGCGTACTGGCTCGCCGGGAATCGCTCGACGAGGCGGCGCAGGCTCGAGTAGGCAAGCTCGACGCCCTTCGGCGGCCGCTTGGTGATGTCCTTGCGGAACCACCTCTCCATGAAGCCGGGATCGCTCTCGTAATATGCCAACCCCTTGATATATAAGGCATAATCGACTCGAGGATGGATCGGGTTCTCGCGCATGAAGGTATCGGCAGTCTCGATGGCCTGTTCCTCGGCGCCGCTCCGGTAGTATGCGTACATCAGCTCCAGCTGGATCTGGCGCGACAGGTCACTGAACGGGTAGCGGGACTGGATGGCTTCGAAAATCTGGATGCCCTTGCGGTAATTCTTGCTCGCCACTGCCCGCTGCGCGGTCTGGTATGCCTCGGTGATGTTCTGGATCTCGGTCTGCTCCTCGTTGCTGGCGCAGCCGGAGAGCCAGGCTGCGAGCAATATGAGCAGCAGCATGCGAACCGGGTTCCGATTGATAAGCTTGCGTTGCATAGTTTGCGTATTCCAGTACCGTGAGAGGGGCTTTGGCCGCGGTTGTCGGCGCAGGCATCCAGGCGGCCCTATCACAAGAAAATTGCCGTTTTGGGAACGATCGGGTCGGCGAGTATACCGTAAACTGCGGCAAATCCATGACAGAAGAAGCAAAGACAAGTGTCATCCCTGACGAACTCGCCGGTCTGCGTTTGGACCAGGCGCTGGCACAGATGTTTCCGGAGTTTTCGCGCAGCCGCCTGAAGGACTGGCTGCTGGCCGGCGACATTACCGTCGACGATGCCGCGAGACGCCCGCGGGATGCGGTTGCGGGGGGCGAGGTCGTCGTCATGCGGGGGCAGGCGGAGCCGGAAGTGCGTGCCGAGCCCGAGCCCATTGCGCTCGACATCGTGTTCGAGGACGAGGCGCTCCTGGTAATCAACAAGCCTGCGGGCCTGGTCGTGCACCCGGGTGCAGGTAACCCGGCCGGCACGCTGATGAACGGCTTGCTGCATTGCGCGCCGGAACTCGTCGAAGTGCCGCGCGCCGGCATCATTCACCGCATCGACAAGGATACGAGCGGACTGCTGCTCGTTGCCCGGACGCTGCAGTCGCATACGGCGTTGGTCAGGCTGCTGGCGGAACGAGAGATCAGCCGCAACTACCTGGCCGTGTGCAATGGCGTGCTGACGGGCGGCGGCAAGATCGACGAGCCCATCGGGCGCCACCCGGTCGACCGCAAGCGCATGAGCGTCCAGCAGAATGGCAAGCCCGCAGTGACGTATTACAAGGTCCTGGAGCGCTTCCGGGCCCACACGTACGTGGATGTGAAGCTGGATACCGGGCGCACTCACCAGATTCGCGTGCACTTTGCGCACCGGCGGCATGCGCTGGTCGGCGACCCGGTGTACGGCGGAAGGCTGGCGCTGCCCGCCGGCGCCACAGAGCCGCTTATCCAGGCGTTACGGCGTTTCAAGCGGCAGGCGCTGCACGCCACGCGCCTCGAGTTTGCTCATCCTGTGTCCGGTGAGCCGATGCGCTTTGAAGTGCCGCCACCGCAGGACTTTCTCGAATTGCTCGCCGTCCTGAGGGCCGACGCGAATGAGCGGTAACGTATGACAGGCGACTGGATTCGCGCCGACTGGCCGGCGCCGGCCGGGGTTCTTGCGGGCACCACGACCCGCGACACCGATTTCGACGCCATCGATCTTCCCGGTACACCCTGCTGGCTGGCACAGGTACATGGTGCTGACGCGGTCATTGCCCGGGACTACGCGGCGCCCCCGGACGCCGACGCGTCGATCAGTCGCGATCCTGCTTTTGTCGCTGTCGTGCGGACGGCGGATTGCCTGCCGCTGCTGTTGTGCTCCACCGATGGCACCGAGGTCGCTGCCGTGCATGCCGGCTGGCGGGGCCTGGCGGCCGGTGTCATAGAAGCTGCGGTGCGCGGCCTGCAGCACGGCCCGGACGAAATGCTGGTCTGGCTGGGCCCGGCAATCTCGCAATCGGCATTTGAGGTCGGTCCGGAGGTCCGCGCGGCTTTCATATCGGTGGACGCTGCGGCGGCTGACTGTTTCCGGCCCAATCGTCGCGGCCGCTGGCAGGCGGATCTCTATGGCCTCGCGCGCCAGCGTCTCGCTTCGCTCGGCATCCGCTCGGTCACTGGCGGCGACTTCTGTACGTTTGCCGACGCCGGTCGCTTTTTCTCCTATCGCCGTGACGGTTCTACCGGCCGAATGTTGTCCTTTGTCGCCCGAATCCCTTGAAAACCGGCCCCCAGGCGCAATTTAAGGGGCAGTTTCCAATGATGCCGGTGCGCCGGAGAAGAGGTTTGCAATGCGTCTGGACAAGCTGACAAGTAAATTTCAACTGGCGTTGGCCGACGCCCAGTCGCTCGCCGTTGGCCAGGATCACCAGTTCATCGAACCCGCCCATGTCATGGTCGCCCTGCTGGACCAGCAAGGTGGCAGCGTGCGCGGCCTGCTGACCAAGGCAGGGGCGAACGTCAACCTGCTGCGCTCGCAACTCGGGGATGCCATTGATCGCCTGCCGCGGGTCGAAGGCGCCGGCGGTGAGGTACACATGGGTACCGAGCTGTCGAAGCTTTTCAACCTGACGGACAAGCTGGCCCAGAAGCGCAACGACCAGTACATCTCCAGCGAGCTGTTCGTGCTCGCGGCGCTCGACGACAAGTCGCCGCTGAGGAACGTCATGGAGCAGGCGGGGGCCGTGCGTGGCGCCGTTGAAAAGGCCATCGACGAGTTGCGTGGTGGCCAGCAGGTCGATGACCCCAATGCCGAGGATGCGCGACAGGCGCTGGAGCGATTCACGATCGACCTTACCGAACAGGCCGAGCAGGGCAAGCTCGACCCGATCATCGGCCGCGACGACGAGATCCGTCGGACGATCCAGATCCTGCAGCGTCGCACCAAGAACAACCCGGTCCTGATCGGCGAACCGGGTGTCGGCAAGACCGCGATCCTCGAGGGACTTGCACAGCGCATCGTCAACAATGAAGTGCCGGAAGGCCTGCGCGGCAAGCGCATCCTGGCGCTCGATATGGGCGCATTGATTGCCGGGGCCAAGTTCCGCGGCGAATTCGAGGAGCGCCTGAAAGGCGTGCTCAATGACCTCGCGAAGCAAGAAGGACAGATCATCCTGTTCATCGACGAATTGCACACGATGGTTGGCGCGGGCAAGGCCGAGGGGTCGATGGACGCCGGCAACATGTTGAAGCCGGCACTGGCGCGCGGCGAGTTGCATTGCGTGGGTGCGACGACGCTGGATGAGTACCGCAAGTACGTCGAGAAAGATGCGGCGCTCGAACGGCGCTTCCAGAAAGTACTCATCGAGGAACCGACGGTCGAAGACACGATCGCGATCCTGCGTGGCCTGAAGGAGCGTTACGAGGTCCATCACGGCGTCGAGATAACCGACCCGGCAATCGTCGCGGCGGCGACCCTGTCGCATCGCTATATCAGTGACCGGCAGCTGCCTGACAAGGCGATTGACCTGATCGACGAGGCGGCATCGAGGATCCGTATCGAGATCGACTCGAAACCGGAAGAAATGGACAAGCTCGATCGTCGCATCATCCAGCTGAAGATCGAGCGAGAAGCATTGAAGAAAGAATCTGACGAAGCCTCGGTCAGGCGGCTGGGTGATATCGAGGAGCAACTGGCTGACCTCGAGAAGGATTACTCCGACCTGGACGAAGTCTGGAAAGCGGAGAAGGCCGCGATGCAGGGCACGACGCATATCAAGGAAGAAATCGAGCGTGCTCGACTCGAACTTGAAACCGCGCATCGCGCCAACGATCTCGCACGCATGTCGGAATTGCAGTACGGGCGTATCCCGGAACTGGAAAAGCAGCTCGCACAGGCGGTGCACGCCGACACGACGGAGAAGACCCTGCTACGGAACAAGGTGACCGAGGAAGAGGTTGCCGAGATCGTGTCCAAGTGGACCGGCATCCCGGTCAGCAAGATGCTCGAGGGCGAGAAGGAAAAGCTCTTGAAGATGGAAGAGGTCGTGCGCGAGCGCGTCGTCGGCCAGGAAGAGGCGGTGACGGTCGTCGCGAACGCGATTCGCCGTTCGCGTGCCGGTCTCTCGGATCCGCGTCGGCCGATCGGTTCGTTCCTGTTCCTCGGTCCGACAGGTGTCGGCAAGACCGAACTGACCAAGGCGCTGGCGAACTTCCTGTTCGACACGGACGATGCGATGGTGCGCATCGACATGTCCGAGTTCATGGAGAAGCACTCCGTCGCTCGCCTGATCGGCGCGCCCCCGGGTTACGTCGGCTTCGAAGAGGGCGGCTACCTGACGGAGGCGGTGCGCCGTCGGCCGTATTCGGTGATTCTGCTCGACGAGGTCGAAAAAGCGCATCCAGACGTTTTCAACGTGCTGCTGCAGGTGCTCGACGATGGCCGTCTCACCGACGGGCACGGCCGCACGGTCGACTTCCGCAATACGGTCATCGTTATGACGTCGAATCTCGGCTCCAACCTGATCCAGGAAATGGCCGGTGAGGAAAACTACGAGTCGATGAAAAACGCGGTCATGGAAGTCGTTGGCACACACTTCCGGCCGGAGTTCATCAATCGCATCGACGATCTCGTCGTATTCCATCCGCTGAGTCGCGAACATATTCGCAAGATCGTCGATATCCAGCTCGGCTACCTGCACGAGCGACTGGCCGAGCGCGATATCCAGATTCACCTGTCCGACGCTGCACGCGACAAGCTCGCAGCGGCCGGCTTCGACCCGGTGTATGGCGCGCGGCCGCTGAAGCGGGCAATCCAGCAACAGGTCGAAAACCCGCTGGCGCAGGAAATTCTGAGCGGCAAGTTCAGCCCCGGCGACGTTATCGAGGTTGGTGTCGATCATGACCGGCTCGATTTCCGGAATGCCGCGTAATCGTTAACGATCGGGCGTATGCTGACACATACGCCCGTTGTCGCCCGCCCGGCGGGCTCCTACAATAGAAAAAACCTGAAGAGATTCACATGCCGATCTACGGATACGTTTGCAAGAATTGCTCGCATCGTTTCGACGTGCTGCAAAAAATGAGTGACGACCCGCTGGTCCACTGTCCGGACTGCGGCGAGCCAACCCTGCAAAAGGAACTGTCCGCGCCGAAATTCCGGCTGAAGGGGCAAGGCTGGTACGAGACCGATTTCAAGAAAGGCAACCAGCGCAATCTGCACGGGGATGCTGCGAAAACGGACGCGTCGAGCGACACGCCAAAGACCGAGACGAGCAAGGCGGACACCAAGGCGCCTGCGAAGAAAGCTGACGACAAGGCCAGCCCCGCTTGAAGAGCCCGTTCATGATCCGGCTGCGCCGCTACCTGGTGGCCGGCCTGCTCGTCTGGGTGCCACTGGGCGTCACGATACTGCTGATCGGTTTCGCCGTCCGGCAGATGGACAAAATTCTCGCGATCGTGCCGGAACCCTACCAGCCGAGAAACCTGCTGCAGGCATTGTTCGGTACCCAGAACCCGGTGGAGATCCCTGGTTTCGGTGTGATCCTTATTCTTGTCCTGGTGCTGCTGACCGGCGTCTTCGTTGCGAACTTCGTTGGCCGGTTCTTTGTCGGCGGCTGGGAGTCACTGCTGGATCGTATCCCGATCGTGAGAGCGATCTATGGCGGTGCCAAGAATTTCGCCGAGATCATCTTTTCGGACACGAATGACTCGTTCAAGAATGTCCTCCTGATCGAGTATCCGCGCAAGGGTATCTACAGCCTTGCATTCCAGACCGCGACCCGCCTCGGCGAGGTACAGGGACGCACAGGCGAGGACGTCATCTGCTGCTTCGTGCCGACGACACCGAATCCGACGTCCGGGTTTATCATCATTGTGCCGCGCAAGGATGTCACGGTGCTGGATATGGATGTTGACGAGGCCCTGAAGATGATTATTTCGCTGGGCGTCGTGGTGCCGAACTGGCGCAACGACAAGACCGGCGAGCTGCCGTTCAGGACCCCCGACGACACGATGTAGGACATGGTCCCTGACCGGGGTGCCGCTCCTGCAAGTGTTGAACGGTCGCGGCCAGGCGTTATCCCCGAATGGGGAGGCCGCGCCTGCGTCTTCCGCGCCTTGCTTACGAGGCCCTCAAGCCGTACCATTCCGCCTCCTTTTTTCTAGGGTTTTCCCGGAATTTACGATGCGTACTCATTATTGCGGAGAGATCAACGAAGCTCTCGTCGGCCAGGAAATCGAAGTCTGCGGCTGGGTTCACCGGCGCCGCGACCATGGCGGCGTCATATTCATTGATCTGCGTGACCGCGAGGGCCTGCTCCAGGTCGTATTCGACCCCGATCGCCCCGAGATTTTCGCCGAGGCCGAGCGCATCCGGTCCGAGTATGTGCTCAAGGTAAAAGGCCTGGTCCGGCTGCGCCCGGAGGGCACGATCAATCCCAACATGCGTACCGGGCAGATTGAAGTCCTGGCACATGAACTCGAGACGCTTAACAAGTCCGAAACGCCGCCGTTCCATCACGACGAGCAGGCGAACGAGGATATTCGCCTCAAGTATCGGTATCTCGACCTGCGACGTGAAGAAATGCTCGGCAACCTCCGGTTGCGGCACAAGGTCACGTCTGCGATGCGGCACTTCCTCGATGAGCACGGGTTCGTCGATGTCGAGACGCCGATGCTGACACGGGCGACGCCGGAGGGTGCGCGTGACTATATCGTCCCGAGCCGCACGAACCCCGGCAAGTTTTTTGCGCTGCCGCAGTCGCCGCAGATCTTCAAGCAGCTGCTGATGATGTCCGGCCTCGATCGCTACTACCAGATCGTGCGTTGCTTCCGCGACGAGGACCTGCGCGCTGACCGCCAGCCTGAATTCACGCAGCTCGATATCGAGATGAGTTTCGTCGATGAGGCCGCAGTGACCGGCACGATGGAAGAGCTGGTGCGCTACGTTTTCAAGGAGGCGCTGGACATCGAGCTGGCGAACCCGTTCCCGCGCATCACTTATGCCGATGCGATGTTGCGTTACGGTTCGGACAAACCCGACCTGCGTATCGACCTCGAACTCGTCGAGGTCGGTGACCTGATGGCGAAAGTTGACTTCAAGGTGTTTGCCGGGCCTGCCGCGGATCCGGAAGGGCGCGTTGCGGCTTTGTGCGTACCGGGCGGCAGCGACATCAGCCGCAAGGTCATCGACGACTACACCAGCTACGTGTCGCGTTACGGCGCACGCGGCCTGGCCTACATCAAGGTCAACGACATCGATGCCGGTGCGGAAGGGCTGCAGTCCCCGATCCTTAAATTCCTGCCGGACGACGTCGTCGCATCGATACTGGAACGCACCGGCGCGAAGTCCGGCGACCTGATTTTCTTTGGTGCCGACAAGTCGCACGTCGTCAACGACGCACTGGGCGCGCTCCGTATCAAGGTGGGCGAAGATCGCGGACTCGTGGCGGACGGCTGGGCGCCGCTCTGGGTCGTCGATTTCCCGATGTTCGAAAAAGACGCGACCGGCAAGCAATGGACGCCGTTGCACCACCCGTTCACGGCACCGTCAGTCAACGACGCCGAAGCGTTGAAGGCTGACCCGGGTAAGGCACTGTCCCGTGCCTACGACATGGTACTGAACGGCTCCGAAATCGGCGGTGGCTCGATACGTATTCACAACCAGGAGATGCAGGCCGCCGTGTTCGAACTGCTGAACATCAGCGACGAGGAAGCAGAGGAGAAATTCGGCTTCCTGCTGCGGGCACTGCAATTCGGATGTCCGCCGCACGGTGGCATCGCTTTCGGCCTGGATCGCATCGTCATGCTGATGGCCGGTGCAGACAGTATTCGCGACGTGATCGCATTCCCGAAAACGCAAACCGCGAGTTGCCCGCTTACCAATGCGCCCGGCGAAGTATCCGCCGAGCAGCTCAAGGAGACCGGGATTCGCCTGCGGGTGCCCCGCACTGAGTAAGCCCGCCGAACTGGCGGTCTGTGTCCACGGGTACCTGGCGCGTGGCGTCGGCATGTATCTCGTCAAGCGACGCTTCGAGCGCGAGCATGGTTTCCGCGCCGCGTTGTTCGATTACCCTTCCGTTCGCGGTGCGCTGGACGATAACGCGGCTGCGCTGGCGGACTTCGTCAGGGCACAGGACGCTCCGCGGATTCACATAGTTGGCC
>Ga0210081_1000129_pt1 | contig 13444 bp, 13 predicted proteins | sample White_ThreeSqA_D_FD_185589 | JGI IMG/M metagenome (GOLD analysis project Ga0210081, IMG submission 185589) | Wetland microbial communities from the San Francisco Bay, California, USA, that impact long-term carbon sequestration -... | ecosystem: Environmental > Aquatic > Marine > Wetlands ...
CGGAGCCGCTCGGGATCTGCACTTGCCGAACGTAAGCGCCCGGTATCTCGGCGACACGTTCGTGCAGCTCGTCCGGCTGATGCGGTCGTGCCGGTTCTACTGCGGACCGGAGAACGGCCTCACGGTGCTGGCGGGATACCTCGGCGTGCCGCAGGTCACGATGTACGACGGGCACCAGGTCGACCCGCCGTTCAACCGCGCGGAGCGCTTAGACTTCGCCGACCATCTGAAAATCGAGCGGCCCGTCGAGCCGCCGGAAGCGTACGAGGAGGTAATGACGTGGCTCGAGTCTCGAGGGTGAACCGCCGGCCGGCGGCCGGGTTCCGACGCAGTCGGGGGATGCCCGTCGGCGGCGTGCTCAAAATCGCGGTACCGCCCGGGGTCGGCGACGTCTACTGGGCGTTGACCAAGCTCCGCGCATTTCGCGACAAGTACCGGGCGCGCCAGGTCGTGCTGCACGTGCAGCGCACAAGCCTGACCCGCGCGCTCGACTGGGCGACGATGGTCGATTTTGTGGACGCCACCGCCGAGTTCAGCTTTCGACCCGACCGGGACTGCCTCGACTCCGGCTTCTCGACAGCGTTCCGCGGCGTCGATTGCGTGATGTGGCCGAACGGCCCGATCGACCGCGGGCTCCCGCTCGTTGACTGGCTGCCGGCATTAGGTCAGCCCGACCTCGACTTCACGATCAGGACCGAGGCGCCGACGATCGAGGTCGGCCCGGTGGTCTACGTGTCGAGCGAAGGCGTCAACGCGGCGTGGTGCCCGAACCTCGGGCCGGATTACTGGCGCCGGCTGATCGACGAGCTCGGCGACGCATCCGGCCAGAAGCCCGTCCTGATCGGCAAGCACTGGGATAGGACGTTCGCGGACTCGGTCAAGGGGAGCGTGGTCGATCTGATCGGGCAGACGACGCTGCCGCAGGTCGCCGGCATTCTCGACCGGGCCCGGGTCGTCGTCGGCGTAATTTCCGGCATGACCATTCTCGGGAACCATTTCCGGACGCCGACCGTCGCGATTCATCCGATCGTGCCAATGAACCCGCGCGCGTGGGTGCACCATGAGGCGCCGTACGCTACGGTGCCGGCGCCGATGGCCCCGGAGCCCGGAGCGCTGGCAAAGATCGCGATGTCGATCGCTCGCGACACCATCACAAACGCCGAGGAGGTACCCGCGTGAATTGGAACCAAGCGAAACTGGACAAGGTCGCCGCGCTGCACGACCTCGCGCACGCCAGCGGCTACGCCCGCTACGATTCCCTGTACGCGCTGGCAGAGTTCTGCCGGCACGCACCGGCGACCCGAATCCTCGAGCTCGGCGTCTATCGCGGGTGCTCGGCGGTATTCATGGCGCGCGCGTGCGGCGCGTCAATCGTGGGGATCGACGACTTCACGCAAGCGCCGATGACCGTCGCGCAGAAAAACCTCGAGGCGTTCGGGCTCGCCGACCGGGTTCAGCTCATAAAGGGCGACACGCGGGTGGCAAACCAGCTTACGGCGGGCCCGTTCGACCTCGTTTTCTTCGACGCTTGTCACACCAACGAGGGCGTGCTGGCCGAGTTCAAAGCGGTGCGCCCGCTCCTCGCGCCCCGGGCGTTGCTCGTCGTCGACGACTCGCTTCACGTGCACGGCGCGATCGGCGCAATGGCCACGCCGAACGGCGGCCTGCGTAACTACTCGGTGCACTTCGGGCTCTGCGCGATCGTGTACGACCGGGCCCTTTCGTGATCGTCGTCGTCGCCGGCGGGTACGGGTGCGGGACCACGCACGTCTACCGGATCGCGATCGCCGTGTTGGATGCCGCCGGCCGGGCGCCCGAGTTCCGCGGCGTGAGCGCAGCGGATTGGCACACTGTCACCGACGGGCGCCGGCCGCTCGTCGTCAAGACTCACAACGCGGTGGCGCCGCCAGGTCCGACGACTCGGGTCATTCTCTGCGAGCGTGACGTGCTCGACGCCGCGGCGAGCATACTCAGGCGGCGCCCGGAGTCCGAAATGCTCAAGGGACTGGGCCAGCGCGTCGAGCTCGAGCGCGGGTACGCCGGGCGCGACGACGTCCTGCGGATCGATTACGAGCTCGACTACGGTTTCCCGCGGCGCAAAATCCAGCGGATTGCGCAGCACGTCGGCGTCGAGCTCTCGCCGATGCAGCTCGAGCGCGTTCACAACGCGACCTCAATCGCGACGACGCTCGCGGAGCAAGCAACCCTGACCGGCGCGAGCCCGACCGAACTCCGGCCGGATCACATCGGACCCGCCGGCGGCGCGCCAGGCGCGGGCGTGAAATTGCCGCCCGACGTTCGAGCCCGGATCCGGGCCACGTACGAGGACCCGTCGACCAACGTCACATAGGGCGAGTAGACTCGGGCGCCATGCGCACGTTTCTGACCGCCGTCCTTTGTCTAGCATCGTTAGACGTTCACGCCCGCTTCGCCGTCCTGCAATGGCAACCGCCGACCGAGAACACGGACGGCACTCCGCTGACCGACCTCGCCGGCTACCGCATCGCGTGGAGCTGCGCGAGCTCGAACCCGGACAACTTCGAGAACGAAATCGTCCTGCTCTGGCCGAACCTGACGCAGCACGTCGTGCGCGGGCTCCCGGCAACGGGCACCTGTTGGTTCGCGGTGCGCGCGCTGAACGCAGGCCGGAGCGAAGTCGCGAACGTCCCGAGCCGAACGTCGATCGAGTCGGCGCCGTCAAACGTGGCGGCAAAGGCCATGACGGGCGCCACCGAGCCCGCCGCACCCTATACGCGCGAAGTCGCCGTGGCCGAGGGCGCAGAGCCGCTCGAGGTACTCCCGCCGGCGCGCTATGTCATCGGCTACACCGGCGAGCCGATCGCGTTCCCGATCGACTCAGTCGGCGACCCGGCCCCGACTCTCGTCGAGTTCGAGTTCGAGGACGTGCAAAGCGGCGCGGTCACGCCGGCGACGATGCTCCTCGACGACGCGGCCGACGTGTACCAGTGGACGCCGCCGCGCGCCGGCCTATGGGTCGTGCGCCAGCGCTCGTGCAATATCACCGACTGCGGCGCGTGGCGGTCCTCGCTCGAGGACGGCTTCGCGTTCTGGATCCAGCTCTCAGCACCTACCGACGGAGGTTTCGACTAATGCCACAACTGCAACCGATGATTCTCAGGTTCCGCCAGGCGCAAGCCGCGGACGTACAGGGCAACCGCATCTACCTGCTGCCGGACGGGACCCCGTTCGACTATGACCAGCCGCACGAGGACATCGCACCGCCGACGCCAAGCGCGGACGGCTACAGCCGGGTGGACCTCGCGGCGCTGCCCTCAGCGGCGAGCCTCGACGGCGTGTACGACGTGTTCGTGACCGCAATCGACGAACGCGGAAACGAGTCCGACCCGCTGGAAATCCCCGACGCGAATTTCGACTTCAGCGCCCCGGACGCCCCGACCGACGGCGCAATCGAAGACGCCTAGCTCTCGCGGCGGTCATCCTCGGGGCCACGGTCGCGGCGGTTCACTTCTGCCGCGACCGTGCTCCCGTGGAATCAGGCCCGCTTGTCGTCGAGCAGCTTCAGCCGCCGCTCGCGCAATAGCGCGCGATTCTCGAGGAGGTAATCCCGGTCGGCGACCTCGTCGGCCGTGAGCTCGCGAGTTTCCTCAATCGTGCGGTACAGCTTCAGCTTCGCTTCGATCTGATCGAGCTGGAGCGCGATCCGTTCGAGTTCGGCGTCGACGGCGTTCTGCACGTCGGCCGCGGCGAATTCCATCCGAAGCTCGTCCCGCTGCGCGGTGGCATCGGCACGCGAGAACCCGACGCCGGCCGCACCACCGCCGAGAGCACCGGTGACCGCGGCAACGACGGGCGGGATCAATTTCGACCATTCCATGACGAAAAGCCTCCGAATCGGCGCGAAAAGGGAACCAAACGGTATCACTTTGCACCCGAATTGAAACGGTTCGTGCGCTTTCCGCCCGGTTTTCGTATGCTCAACCCGACAAGCCGACAAAATCAGCAGCACACCCGGGAGACAAGGATGGCCACAAAAAAGACGGTAGGAGCACGCGAGCCCAAGAAAAGCGCCGCCGCAACAAAAGCGGACGGACCGCAAATTGAAATGCGCCCGATTGATTCGCTCGTCCCGTATGCGCGCAACTCGCGCACGCATACCGACGAACAGGTCGCCGAGATTGCCGGCAGCATTCGCGAATTCGGGTGGACGAACCCGGTCCTGATCCGAACCGACGCCGACGGCAAAGCGGCCGGAATCATCGCCGGGCACGCTCGAGTGATGGCAGCGCGCAAGCTCGGGCTGAAACAGGCGCCGTGCATTCGGCTGGATCATCTGACCGAGACGCAGGCCCGCGCGTACGTGATCGCCGACAACCGGCTGGCCGAGAAGGCCGGGTGGGACTTCCCGACGCTCGTCGCTGAATTCGACGACCTCGCGTCCGAAGGCTTCGAGCTCACGACGACAGGCTTCACGCTCGACGACCAGCGGCAGGTCCGCCGCCAGGCATCCAAGCAACAGGCCGGCGCCGGTGGCCAGCAGGGCGAGGACGATCCGCCGACAATCCCGGTCGATCCCGTCACGCGCAAGGGTGACGTCTGGTACATCGGACGCCACCGGCTCGCGTGCCTCGACTCGCTCGCGGGGAAAGGCCTCAAGGAACTGATCGGCAAGGATCAGATTCACCTGATCGCCACCGATCCGCCCTACGCCATCTACGGCAGCTCAACCGGGATGGCGTCGGACATTTCCGACGACAAGATGGTGCGCCCGTTCTTCGAGGCCGTGGCCAAGCTCGCACGCGACTGGCTGCCGTGGTTCGGGCATGCCTACGTGTTCTGCGACTGGCGCAGCTACCCGGCGCTGTCGTACGCCGCCGCCGAGGTCGAAACCGTCGAGCGGAAGAACCTCCTCGTGTGGGATAAGGGCGGGAGCGGGCTCGGCTCAAACTACGCGATGTCGCACGAGCTGATCGCGTTCTTCCACAAGCTACCGCCGCAAACGGCGATGGGTCACCGGGATGCCGGCGTGCGATCGGTGAACAAGCCGAACGTCCTCCGGTACAACCGACCCGTCGGCGAGGATCGCGAGCACAACGCGGCGAAGCCCGTCGGCCTAATGCGCGAGCTGATCGAGAACAGCACCGGCCCGGGCGACTTCGTGCTCGAGCCGTTCTGCGGATCGGGCTCGACGATGGTCGCGGCCGACCAGCTCGAGCGGACCTGCATCGCCGTGGATGACAAGCCGAAGTGGTGCGACGTCACGATCGGCCGCATGGCCAGGCTGCGCGAAATCGAAGCCCGACTCGGCAGCCCGACCGGCCCGACGTTTAAGGAAATCGTCCAGCAGCGCGCCGGCGACACCGACGGGAACAGCGGGGCGCGATCGCGTAAACACTGATGGCCAGGCGGAAGGCGTTCACGAAACGGCGGCGCGCGACGTTCCTCGAGAACCTCGAAAAGTCCGGAAACGTGTCGGCCGCTGCCCGCAAGGCTGACGTCTCGCGGCAGTACATGTACGAGCGGCGCGCCGAGGATCCGGAGTTCGCGGCAGACTGGGATGCCGCCGAAATGGTTTTCCTTGACGCGGCGGCCAGCGAGGAGGCCCGGCGCGCGCTGATCGGCGACACGCGCACGCGCACGCGCTCGGCGACGGTCAGGCTCAAGGACGGAACCGTGCGCAGCGAGCAAATAACCGAGGAGGTCGTGGTCAAGTCCGACCGGCTACTCGCTCACATGCTCGACCGTCGGCACCCCGAGTACCGCGCAGCAGCGGCCCGGCGTGAGCTGAGCGGGCCAGGCGGGAGGGCAATCCCGATCCGCCAGATAGCGGAGGATGCCAGCGAGCACGAGGCGGCGACGGCCTACCTCGAGCTCGTGAACGGGTCGCGGTAGTGGACCCGCTCGAGGCGGCATACAACTGGAAAGCGCCCGACACGGCGTCAGTTTTCCGCGAGCGAGCCAGGCGGCTGAACGAGCTCCGGCAGAACCCGGAGAAAATTCCGCTGCTGGCGGCCTACTACCGCGACCACCCGGCGGATTTTATCAGCGGGTGGGGCGTCACGATCGACCCGCGCGTGGCAGCGTCCGGCCGCTCGCCGATCATGCCGTTTATGCTGTTCCCGAAACAGCGCGAGTCTATCGACTGGATTCTCGAGCGGTGGCGTTCTGGCAAGCCCGGACTGATCGAGAAGTCGCGCGACGTCGGCGCGTCGTGGGTCGTCATGGCGCTGGCCGTCACGATGTGCCTGTTCAATCCCGACATGCTGATCGGCGTCGGCAGCTCGAAAGAGGACAAGATCGACCGCAGCGGCGACCCCGACTGCCTGTTCTTCAAGGCCCGAATGTTTCTGGCGTACTTGCCGCCAGAGTTCCTCGGCGGGTGGGAGCTGCGAAACCATTCCGCGCACATGCGGCTAATTTTCCCGGGGTCCGGGTCGAGTATCACCGGCGAGGCCGGCGACAATATCGGCCGCGGCGGCCGCAAGGCGATCTTTTTCCTCGACGAGTCCGCGCACATCGAGCGCCCGAAACTGATCGACGCCAGCTTGGCCGCAACGACCGACTGCCGCATGGACCTGAGCTCGGTCAACGGCATGGCGAACAGCTTCGCCGAGCGCCGTCACTCGGGAAAAGTGGACGTGTTCACGTTTCACTGGCGCGACGATCCGCGCAAGGACGACGACTGGTATCAGAAAAAAACCGAGGAGCTCGACCCGGTCACGCTCGCGCAGGAAATCGACATCAACTACACGGCCAGCGTGGAGGGCGTGATCATTCCGGCCGCGTGGGTGCAGGCCGCGATCGACGCGCACGAAAAGCTCGGGCTCGAGCCGACGGGCGTCAGGCGCGCAGCCCTCGACGTCGCGGACAGTGGCATCGACCGGAACGCGCTCGCAGCCAGGCACGGGATATTGCTCGAGCACGTCGAGTCGTGGAGCGGGAGCACCGACACGGAGGACATTTACGCGACCACCGAGCGGGCGTTTGCAATCTGCGACCTGAACGGCATCAAGGAACTGGACTATGACGGCGACGGCCTCGGCGCCGGCGTTCGCGGCGACGCGAGGAAAATCAACGAGGACCGGGTACGCAACAAGGTGCCGCCGATCGAGGTCCGGATGTTTCGCGGCTCAGCGCGCGGCGACGCCATGAGCGACGCCGAGAAGTACGTGCGGGGCCCGGACGGGAAGCCGCTCGACCGCAAAAACAAGGATATGTTCGCGAACGCGAAGGCGCAGGGATGGTGGGGGCTCCGGTTCCGCTTCCAGCAGACGGTCCGCGCCCTCGAGGGCAAGCCGTACGACCCCGACGACATTATCAGCATAAGCGGCACCATCAACGAGAAGGCCCGGCTGATCGTCGAGCTCTCGCAGCCGGTCTACAGCATCAACACCGCGGGCAAGATCGAAGTCGACAAAGCGCCCGACGGCGTTCCGTCCCCGAACCTGGGCGACGGCGTAATGATGGCGTACGCGCCACCGCAAAAGCTCAAACGCAAGCGCGCGGGCACGTGGTAGGCTCGCGCAAACCGGGAGGAGTGCGAAACAATGGCCGAATCAGTCTGGAAGCGAACGTTCCGGTGGGCAATCTCGCAGCTCGCCGGCCAACACTTCGGCGGCTTGCGCGACCTGTACGAAATCTTCGGCTGGCGTCGCGTGCTCAACGTCGAGGACTTTTACGAGGCCTACCAGCGGCAGGACATCGCCGGCCGCATCGTCGATTCGTTCCCCGACGCCACGTGGCGCGAGTCTCCCGTCGTACGCAAGCGCGACGACGAGGAGGGCGGCGACTTCGAGAAGTCCGTCGAGGAGCTCGCCGAGAAAGTCGAGCTGTGGTCAACGCTCGCCAGGCTCGACCGGCTGACGGGCCTCGGGCACTACGGTGCGCTGATGCTCGGCCTCGACGGCGCCGAGGACCTCGCCAGCCCGGCCCGCGGGAAAAGGTACCGGCTTTTGTACCTGACACCGCACGGGGAAATGTCGTCGCAAATCACGAACTGGGAAAGCAATCCCCGGGATCCGCGCTACGGTCAGCCGCTACTCTACCGACTGCAAACGGGCGTCGGGTGGACCGGCTTCGGTGCAGGCCAGCGCGCGCTCTCGGTTCACTACTCGCGCGTGATCCACGTCGCCGAGCGACCCCTGTCCGACAAGTCCGTCGGGATGCCGCGCCTCGAGCGCATCTTCAACCGGCTGAACGACCTCGAGAAGCTCCTCGGCGGATCGGCTGAGGTTTGGTGGCAGAACGCGGCGGCGCTGCGCGCGTGGATCGCCGACGCCGAAACCGAGTGGACCGAGCCCGAGAAGGCCGAAATGGAAGCGCAGCTCGAGGAGCTCCAGCACGGATTGCGCCGAGACGTTCGGCTGCGTGGCGTGAAGCCTGAAACGCTGGCCGCCGCCGCGCAATCGCTCGACGCTGCGACCGACATCGACAAGCAACTCGACATGATCGCGGGCGCGACCGGCATCCCGAAGCGAATCCTGATCGGCTCCGAGCGCGGCGAGCTCTCGAGCGAGCAGGACGAGAACAACTGGGCCGCCCGGATCATGGAACGCCGCGAGCAATTCGCGTCGCCGCAAATCATCCGGCCCGTGATCGATCGGTTCATCGCACTGGGCATCCTCGAGAACCCGGGCAAGTACGACGTCGTGTGGCCCGAGTCGGACACGCTCGGCGAGAGCGCGCGCGCCGACATCGCGCTGAAGAAATCGCAGGCGGTTGCGACGTTCGCGGCTTCCCCAGGCGCGGACGGAATCGTGGCGCGTCAGGAGGTCCGGCGCTGGCTCGGCGAGGACGAGGAAAGCGAGTTCGATCTGGCCGACGACATAGACGGCGAGGAGGACCTGACGAATCCGCTCGACGAGGGCGACCCCGAGGCGCAGGCCGCGTTCATGCTGAACCGCAAGCTCGCAGCGAATGCGGAAGCGCGGACGCTCTACGTCCGGCGCGACGTCGTCAACTGGAAGGACATCGCCGCGTGGGCGAAGGGCCAGGGCATCACGACGACCATCGGCGAGGCCATGCACGTGACCGTGGCATACAGTCGGCAGCCCGTTGACTGGATGAAAGTCCGCGAACAGTGGGCAATGCCGGAGGATCGCGCGAGCGGCGAGCTCAAGATCGGCCCGGGCGGTCCTCGCGTCGTCGAGCCGCTCGGCCCGAAGGGTGCCGTCGTTCTGTTCTTCGCGTCGTCCGAATTGTCGTGGCGGCACCACGAGATTGTCGAAGCCGGCGCGTCGTGGGATTACGAGAGCTACCAGCCGCACATCACGCTAACGTACAACCCGCCCGAAGGGCTCGAGCTCGACGACGTCGAGCCGTATCGCGGACCGATCACGCTCGGCCCGGAAATCTTCGAGGAGGTCAACGACGAGGACAGCTTTTCGGACTTGGTGAACGAGTCGTAGCGTGCTGCGCTTTCTGACGTGGTTCTGGCGCCAGGAGCCGGACCGGCAAGGGTACGACGCCGACAAGGTAAACCGCTGCCTCCTCGGGCTGAGCGCCCGCCTCACGATTCCGCACGAGCTCGCCGTCGTCACTGACCACCCGAGCGGCATCGACTCGTCGATCCAGGTCATACCGCTGCCGAAAAAGTTCGAGGGTTTGCGGGTTCGCCGATGGTCCGAGCGCTCAGGGATGCCGCAATGCTACCGCCGGCTCGAGCTGTACCGTCCCGACGCGGCCGAGATATTCGGCGCCGACGACCTCGTTTCGCTCGACATGGACGTGTTGTTCTTCGGCGAGCGCGGCAACCTCGACCCGCTGTTTGCCGAGCCGTGCGACTTTCGCATCTTCGCCGGCACTCAGCGGCAGAACCCGTACAACGGCAGCCTCACGCGCATACGCGCAGGCGCGCGCGCGCGCGTGTACGAGCAGTTCGCCGCCGATCCGCAGGGCATCGCCGAGCGTGCTCGAGCGAATCACATCGGCAGCGATCAGGCCGTGATCGCGGAGCTCCTCGGGCCAGGCGAGCGGACGTGGGACGAGAGCGACGGCGTCTACTTCTACAGCTCCAAGCTACTGCGCCGGGCGCGCGCACTTCACCGGGACTGCAAGCCCGACGGGATCCGCATGTTGTTCTTCCCGGGCAACTGCAAGCCGTGGTCGGAGAATATCGGCGCCGATTGGATTCGTGGCGCGTGGAGCGGCCGCCGCTCGACCCGGTTCCTCCGGTTGCGCGCCTACCGTGACCCGAAAGGGTGGGGCCAGAAGTTCGCCGCCGCGGCGAAGGCTCAGGGCCTTTTCTGTTCGCTGTTCACGAAAGCGCGCATGGTGCCGACCGGGATCGCGTTCGTTCGTCTGGACCAGGCCGGACGCGAGCGCGAAATCTCGAAGCGGGTCGTCGCCGACCTGAACCGGATCGGCGTCCGCACGCTACCGACGGCCCGGGAGGCCATCTGGTACGACGACAAGGGCGCGCAGCTCGCGCCGCTCGGTAAGTGGATGCCGCACACCGCGATGATTCGCGACCGCCAGGCCGCGGAGGCATACGCCACCGAGCAGGCCGTGTTCCCGCTTGTATCGAAAGCGATCGACGGCTCAGCGTCGAAAACCGTCCGGGTGCTGCATACCGTCGAGCAAGCGCTCGAGGAGGTTCGGCGCGCGTGGTCGCCGGGCGGGATTCCGAGCGTGTACCAGCGGCGGCAGGCCGGGTACGTCTACTGGCAGGAGCTCGTTCCCGGCAACGCTCGCGACTACCGCGTGTGCGTCGTCGGCGCGTACGTCTACGGGCTCGTCCGCGAGAACAAGCCCGGCACCATCACGGCGAGCGGGTCGGGCATCTTCCGGCCGCTCGAGCTCGGCGATCCGCTCGAGCTCGCCGCCGCGCAACTGGCCGTCGAAATCGCCGATGAGCTGAACACGCAGTGGATGGCGTTCGACGTGATCTTCGACCCGACCACCGGCCGCCCGCTCGTGCTCGAAATGTCGAGCGCTTGGACGATGGATGCGTACGCGGCCGCGCCATGCTTTACTCGGGACGGACTCGAGCGGACCGCACTCACCGGAGCGAACTCGTTCGAGATTGCCGTCGGCATTTTGGAGGCCATGTGGAACCAGTAAGCGACGCCGGATCCGGGCCCGTCAGAATCGACGAGGCTGCAGCAGCGCTATCCGTGGCGATGGCTGCCGGCATCACGGCGACACCGATCGGGCGGCAGTCCGGAGCCACGCCGTTCTTCACGCATCGCGCGCGCCAGGTCGTGACGATCAACGTCGCGCGTCGCCGCGATCCCAGTCGGACGGCAACACTCCGCCGCCGCTTCGAAGCGGACTTGCGGCAGCGGTTTGCCAGGCTGATGAAACGAATCCGGCGCGAGGTCGCCGAGCTCGACGGCTTCGGCCTCGAGCCAGCCGGGCTCAAAGCGAACCGCGGCCAGTTCGACTTCCCGCGCAGCGCGGAGAAGGTCGCCGCGTTTATGGCGTGGCTACGTGCTGCCGCGCGTCAGGAAATTCTCAGCATCGGCGAGGGCGTGCCGATCGAGTCCGCAGCGCAAAGCGCGTGGACCCGGACGTACATCGAAACCGCCTACCAGCGCGGGATCGCAAACGCGGGCGCGAATCTTCGCGCAGCCGGCGCGCAGGTCGAGCAAACGTGGGTGCTCGGCGCGTTCAACCGCCCGATACATGCCGACCGCGTCGGCCTAATCTTCACGCGCGTGTTTCGCGAGCTCGACGGCGTAACCGAGGCGATGGACAAGGCTATTTCGAAAGTTCTCGCGCAGGGCATCGCCGAAGGTCAGAGCCCGCTCGCGATTGCCCGCGTCCTGAACGATCGCGTTCGAGCGATCGGACTCACTCGAGCTCGCACCATCGCGCGCACCGAGGTTATCGCGGCGCACGCCGACGCCACGCTCAACGCTTACACCGAAGCCGGGATCGAAGGCGTCGAGGTCGAGGCCGAGTGGAGCACGACCGGCGACGCGAAAGTGTGCCCGCTTTGCCGACCGCTCGAGGGTCGCGTGTTTTCGATCGAAAAGGCGCGTAACATGCTGCCTCGTCACCCGAACTGCCGCTGCGCATGGCGGCCGAAATTGGTCGGTGGCTCTGGCATCGTGTTGAACTGGAGGACAGTCGATGTTCGACGCCCGCTTCACACTCACCACAAACGCCGACGGAATCCGTCGCGAGCTATGGAAAGGGCACATGCACACGGTCGTGCCGGCGGTTCTGGCGGTTGCGGGTGTACTTAACGGCGCGCTTGTAACTGCCGAGGAGCTCGGCAAATTTCCCGACTCGTGGAACGGGCGCCCGATCCCGATTCTGCACCCGGAGCAAAACGGCGAAGCGATCAGCGCGAACTATCCGGACGTGCTCGAGCGTGTAGTCGGCACGGTGCTGAACGCACGAATGGACGGCGACCGGCTTCGGGCTGAGCTCTGGCTCGACGAAACACAATTCGACGCGCTCGGCGAAACTGCGCTACTCTCGGCAATGAGCGAAGGCCAAATGCTCGAAGTGTCGACCGGTTATTACGCCGACACGCTCGTGCAGTCGGGGACGTTCAACGGCAAACCGTACCGGGTAAAGCATGAAAATATCCGTCCTGATCATCTCGCGCTATTGCCAGGTCAGACCGGTGCGTGCAGTATTGCGGACGGTTGCGGAGCTCCCCGAGTGAATGCGGAAAACGTCGAGAAGGGCAAAATCGCCACGGCTGTTTCGGCTTTCCTTGTGACGCTCGGCCTTAAACCCAACGACTGCAACTGCGAGGTGCAAACCATGAAAGCCGCTGAACTCGCCGCCCTTGCGAAGAAACTCGTCGCGAATGGTGCGGACCTCGGGGAAATCACGACCAACTTCGACCTCGGCGAGCTCGAGAAAATGTCCGATGTGACGCGGGCGGCTCTCGGCGCTGCGCTGAAACAGCTCGAAAAGACTCAGGCCGCCGCGGCTGCCGCGGAGGATGAGGCCAAGCAGGCAAAAGCCGCAAAGGCCGCAGCAGACGGGACCGACGACAAGGAGGCAGAGGCTATGAAAAAGAACGCGGCCAACGGCGGAACCGGTGACGACGCTCCCGTGACAGTCGGCGTCCTCAAGGCCATGCTCGGCCAGGCAGTCGCGGACGCGATGAAGCCTGAAACCATCAACGCGATGGTCGAGCGGCAGGCCACCATTTCGCGGCTTGTGGCCAACGAGGCGTGCGCGTTCACCGCGGACGAACTCACGACCATGAGCGACGATGCTCTCGCCAAGTACGAGAAGTCGATCCGCCCGGTCGATTACAGCGGCGCGGCTCCGGGTTCGTTCGTGCAGAACAACGAGGCCGGCGGCTCCCCGCTGATGGTGCATTCGGGCTTGATGTCGGAGCAAAAGACCGACACCAAGACGCAGTAACGGCGACGACAACCACGAGGTAACAGCCAATGACCAGCGCAACGACTCCGAAAACGATCCGTCTCGGCGGTTGCGGCATACAGCGCGAAGGCGTCGCCGCCGATCCCGTTCATCGTCGGCTCGACCACGG
>Ga0210081_1000131_pt1 | contig 13402 bp, 19 predicted proteins | sample White_ThreeSqA_D_FD_185589 | JGI IMG/M metagenome (GOLD analysis project Ga0210081, IMG submission 185589) | Wetland microbial communities from the San Francisco Bay, California, USA, that impact long-term carbon sequestration -... | ecosystem: Environmental > Aquatic > Marine > Wetlands ...
AAAAAGAGCTATTTTCATTTGATGGAACTTGAAACAATGTTGATTTAGTTTTTTGCATTCTTTTTTTCAGAACAGGTTTTGCAGATAATCTCACCTTTCGTTATAACCAATTCAAGATTGGAACCAAAGCAGATATGACACAATCCTCTCATATGTCTACGATTTGTAAAAAACGATCACAAATTAAAAGATGCTGAAAAATTGCTAAATAAATTGGGCGTGGGGCAAAACCAAGCGGCAAAACATACGCAAGAATATAAAGAGGCATGAGAGATTATTGATATGCCACTTAAACGTGCAAGTAGAGGACGTACAAAAGGAGGAAAAGGCTCAACTGGAGTAGTCCAATGCACAAATTGTGGACAAACAGTTCCAAAAGACAAAGCAAAAAAGGTCACCTCAAGACTAAATTTAGTAGAGCACACACTAGCAAAAGAACTCCGTGCTCAAGGAGCTTACATTGCATCCCCAACTGTCCTAAAGCATTATTGCATATCTTGTGCAATTCACTTCAAGATTCTAAAAATTCGTTCTGCAGATAGTAGAAGAAAAAGAGGAAAACTCCGATAGAATTATTCTCGGATATTTTTAGCAGTAAATATCATTCTTTGAATAAGTGTTATTGCAGCAATAATGACTACGATAATTACTGCAATTTCCATAAGCCCAATCATTCCCATAATGGCAATAACTAAAAGACGTTCGGCCCTTTCCCCAATACCAACTCCTTGTAGGGTTATGTTCAATGAATCGGATTTTGCTCTTGCATAGCTAACAAGTAGTGACAAAGTTATTGCAAGTAAAACAAGATATGGTTCTGCATATCCTCCAATTAAAATACCAAGAAATATTGCAGTTTCTGCAATTTTATCAAACATCGAATCAAGATAACCTCCTTTTTTCGATGTTTTTCCAGTGACTCTTGCAACTTGACCATCAACCATATCAAAAAATCCAGAAACAAGTAACAACACACCTCCAATGATTAAGCCAAATTCAATTCCCAATCCATAGACAAATGCAGAACCTAATGCAATTACTAGCCCTACCACAGTCCAGAAGTTTGGAGATAGACCAGTGGATGCAAATCTTTTTCCCATTTTTTCTAATGCGGGTTTTAGTGCACCTCGTAGATTATTTAGCACGTGATTCTCCCAAAACCCGAATATATAAAAAATTACAAGTGGTCTGGTTTTACAGATTAAAAAAATATGCCTATTTTTAGGCTCAAACTAGAAACTATCATCAATTATCACACATTGTGTGTGAATTGGGTCATCTACAAAATGACAACAATTTGAGCATTGAAATTGTGCAGGCTTGTCACAAACCATACATGTAGATAGAATGTTTAATGATTCTCCACAATGCCCACAGGAATCCATTTGATTAAATTCTGACATAATATATCTTAAAAAAAACAGATAAAACTCAACTAAGGTAAATTCAGCTAGACATTTGTCAATCTACTTTAAGCTAATTTGAACTAATGTTCAAAGCAATTAACGTAGAGATTATTTTTGCAGCCAAAGAAGCAGTGGAGCCATTATCATAGTTTGGATTCAACTCCACAATATCTACACCTGCTACCTTTTTGTTTTCAAAGCAGTAAATTAAATCAAATAATTCTCTTGAGGTAATTCCTGCAGCTTCAGGATTGCCAACCCCAGGGGCAAAGGCAGGATCCAAAACATCAAGATCAAAACTAGTGTAAAGAGAATCAAAAGTAGAGACATGGTCTTTTAGTAATTGTGGGCCCTTTCCCAATCTAATTTCCTTGTCTGTAATTGTTTTTATTTTATTTTCTTTTAAAAATGCAAGTTCTTCTTTTACAAAAGCACGTGCACCTACATGTAAGATATTATCTGCACCTCTCTCCTCGACAACTCTTCTGAGATACGCCGCATGACTTAGCTTGGTATCAGCATATTCATCCCTAAGATCATAATGGGCATCAAAGACAACATATCCTGTTTCTTTTGGAAAACTCATGTAAGTTCCATAAGTTATCAGATGTTCTCCTCCGAGAATAAACAACTGTTTGTTTTTTTCTACCAGTTCTTTAGTTACTTTTCTTACCATGTCAAGCATTTCAGTTGCAACTACTGTATGTCGTGTGTTTCCAAGGTCTTCGATGTTTGCTGTCTCTAAATCTACCTGCAATTCAGGATGAAAGATCTCAATATTGTTAAAAGCATCACGGATTACATCAGGACCAAACCTACATCCTGGTTTGTAGGAATGAGTAGAATCAAAAGGAATACCAAAAACGGTAGCAATGGGATCGCCTTCTCCTGAAGCAGTAATCAAAGGATTTCTATTCATGTATAGGTCTAGAAAACTCATCATCTACACCATAAGTTGAGGTCTTTTTGAAAGATTTCTTGGCTGGTTCAGACCACTAAATGGTTTTCCAGCTGTTTGTTCTTTAAATTCTGAAATAAAATCATCAAAAGGTATTTCACGCACGTCACCTGTTTGCCTGTCTCTAATACTAAGTTTTTCAGAGTTGGCCTCTTTTTCTCCGATAACAAGAATATAGCGTATCCATTCTTTTTCTGCTTCACGAATTCTTTTTCCAATGCTGTCATTTCTATCATCAATATCTGCGCGAATATTATATGATGAGATCCTATCTGCTAGAGAATTACAAACATTTTCAAATTCTTCCTTAAGAGGAATAATCCTTACTTGAGTAGGGGACAGCCATAATGGGAGTTGGGGTTTTCTTCCCTGTTGAGAATCAAATGCAGCTTTTTCTAGTAATGCGTAGATGATTCGTTCAATTGCGCCGCTTGGGGAATTGTGTAAGATGATGGGATTCTTTTTTACATTATTATCATCTACAAATTCAATTCCATATCTATTTCCATTTTCTACATCTATTTGGTCAGTAGATAATGCGGATGCTTTTCCAAGATTATCTATAAAGTTAAACTCCCATTTTAGAACGAAATAGAAAAACTTCTCTTTCCACATTTCAACTAGAACTGGCTTACCATGTTTTTTTACCAATTCCTGAATGGTAGTTTTGTTTTCATTGTAAAAATCTTCTGTGAATCTGATTGCCATTTCATAATCAGATTCCAAAATCCCTAACTCCTTTAGAACACTTTGAGATAAATCAAATCGTGTTTTTATTTCATCAACTGCTTGAGGAAGATCTTTGCAAAAGGCATGGCAATCAGGCATGGTAAATGCTCTAAGGCGTCTTAAACCAACTAGTTCTCCTGATTGCTCTCGTCTAAAGCTGTATCTTGTGAGTTCGTATAGTCTGTATGGCAAATTTTTGTACGATAGTTGAAATTCGTTTGCCATAAGAAATTGCCCAAAACAAGCCGCAAACCTCAAGAAAAGATGTTTCCCTTCTGAATCAATGTTGTATTGTCTTGCAGGGAATCGATTAAAGTAGCTCACCATACTTGGATGGTGAGAATCATACATGATTGGTGTTTCTACTTCATATCCACCATATTCTTTTACTCTAGATGTCACATATTGTTCAATTAGGGATTTTATGAGACGGCCGTTTGGAAAAAATCTCATGTTTCCAGAATCAGAAGCAGGTTCATAATCAGCAATAGCAAGTTTTTTCATTAATGCTACATGAGGAGGAGGTTCGTCAACACTTCTTTTTTTAGCAGATTCATATTTTGATAGCACCTCAAGTTTAGGATGATTTGAGAAATCAAATTCTGAAAGAGGCGTCATTGTTCCATCAGTTGTCATAATATTCCAATATGATTTAATTTTAGATTCTGATTTTAGAGCCTCAGAAGTAATTTCACCTTTTGATTCTGTCGATGATGTGCTTTCTTTTTTTGTTATAATTTTTGAGCTTTCCGCAAGCGGATGACCCTTTACTTTTAGATTGTATGATTTTGTCCAACCAAAAGGAGAGTGAGAGACATCTAGTTCGTTTGCAGAAGATTCCATTTCCTGGAGCAAGGAAATGGCAGTAGAAGGAGATGCCAGATTAGAGCTGAGATGAGCATATGGATATAACAATAGTTTTTTGCAACCAATTTTTTCCATAGAATTTTTGATTTGCTGTATTGCATCTTGTGCTACCGAGGAATCATCTTCTTTTTCAATTGCCACAAATGCAACAACTAGTTCTTCAAGGCGCGTGGTATCAGTAGAAACATTCTCCTCGGCAGTTTTAATCTCCTTTTTAGTAGGAGTATATTCAATACTATCACAATGAAGTTGTAAAATACGCACGTTAGATTATTCAAATTCTGGCATAAATATACGATTCTTTCCAAAGTAACAAAATCCCTTAAAGTGATTTTTGTTATTGAATGGATTTTGTAATTTGATCTCTTAATTCCTGGCTATGAGATTCAATAACACCTCGAATTTCAAAACTATCTACATACCCACCTACTGAGGCTCTGGTTGCCTTTAGAAGAAAGTGAAGTGAACCTTCTTCAATCTTTCCTACAAAATACCCATACAAAAAGTCAGTCTCATCCCCACATTTCCAGATCTGTTTAGTCTTTGGAAACGTTTGTTGGATTTCCATTGGGATTTCCTTCAATCTCCTTTTTACATAATTATCAAGGGATCTTCTAATTGATGAGTCGTTTAACATATTGATTCATTTGTAATATAATGAATAAACATTTTATCATTAAAAGTAAAGGTCGTCAAAGGTTTAATCAGAGATTTTGCTTTGAAGTGAAATAATAGAGCGCAGAATCAATCCAGACAATCCTAGATTTGAAACCAAGAAGGCAATTGTACGATTAAGAAAATCTTGCCCACGATACCCTTCATCATAAATCATCTCCACAGAACCCTTGTTTGTTTGAACAAAAGAGGTAATCAACGAATAAGGACCGAGATTATCATCAACATGTTCCAAGTACAGACGTAATTCTACGCGATTTATCAAAAATCCCTGTTCTTCATAATCGTCAGAGCTAAAAAGCACCTCAAAATTATCGGGTTTTTTATTTACTCTTTCAGGGTTAGCAAGATCGATTATTTTCATCATAGTTTAGTTAAATCATCCTATTAAGAAATCTTGTTAATTTCAAAAACAGAACTTCTAAACTTTGATGGAGGGGATTTTAAAAAGAATAAACATCAAATAACAAGTATTAATTTACAGGTAAATTTTATTTTAAAAAAGTGGACCATCATAAATTTCATGGAAAAGACATACCTCACATCAAATTAGATCCCAAAATGAAGATAGAAGATCTTGTGGAAGTTTTTGCCAGATCTGGATTTAATGGTAGAAAATTGGGAGAAGCTGCAAAACTTTATGCCCAAATGATAGAGGAAGATGCAACCATTTGCCTGACAATTTCTGGAGCAATGACACCAGTAGGTTTTGGAGGAATTGTCAAAACTTTGATTGAGCGAGGGTTTGTAGACTGGATAATTACAACAGGTGCAAACGTATACCACGAAGACCATTTTGCATGGGGACTTCCAGTCAAACAGGGGCATTATGATGTAGATGATATGAAATTGTATGAAAATGAAATAGTTAGAATTAGAGATGTATACATAAAATTTTATGAAACGTTAGAGGCAGAAGATCTAATTATTCAAAAAATCTTTGGAAAAGACTTTCCAGACAAGCCTTTCACTACAGCAGAATTTTGCAACTTTATGGGAAAAGTAAGTAAAGAAAAATCAAAACATCCAGAAAAGAGTTTCATTACAACTGCATATGATTTTGATGTTCCAGTGTACATCTCAACAATGAAGGATTCTTCTCTTGCCTTAAACTTGGCAGTGCAAAGATTACAAGGAAGGGTGTTTAACATTGATTTTGTAAGAGAGATTTTAGAGCAAGCAGCAATTTTGTTTAATTCCAAAAAATCAGGAATTTTAGAGCTTGGTGGAGGAGTTCCAAAAAATACTGCGCAGCAAACAGGCCCATTGCTTGATCAGATTTTGCGTAGAAATGATGGAGGTCAAGACTATATTATTCAGATTACAGATGCAAGACCAGATACTGGAGGACTTTCTGGGGCAACTCTTGCAGAAGGAAAGAGTTGGGGAAAAGTCCAAGACGCACATGAGGGAACAGTTACAGTTTATGCAGATGCAACAATTGCATTTCCAATTCTTGCCCTGTATGTCCTTAGCAATCAAAAATCAAGAAAACCAAAAAGACTCTATAAAAAACTTGGAGAGTTTTACGAGAGTCTCAGCAAAGATTATTTTGACAAACCTGAGAAATCAAAAAAACGAAAAAATACAAAAAAATAAACTAAAATTTGTCAAAACGAGCACGTTCCAAGTCTCGGTCGTCTTTTGATTCTTTTTTGTATTCTTTATAGTGCTCTTTGCATAATACGCTTTTTTTGCCAGTTGAATTTACTCGGAGATTTGCATTTTCAACTTTAGTGGTGTTCAATGAACGAGCACCCTCGTTGTCACATCCTTCAACATTACACTTGGCACCTTTTGAAACAATTCCCATAAGATTAGTGGTATTGGATGTTATTTATATTTGAAAAAATGAGAAGCGAAACCTTGGATCAGATTATCAAGTTTTTATTTTGTAATGTATATACATCGTTTATAAGAGGAACATTTTTTTATCAAAAAATATGGCTGGAACAAAAAAAGTATCTGCTCCTAAAGAATCCAAGAAAGGAAAGAAAGACAAAGGAGAAAGCGGACCAAAAAAGGCAGAGATTACAGTTGTTCTAAATGATAAAGAAGCCTCAAAAATTATCCAAAATTCAAAAGTGATAACAGTGCATGACTTGGCCAGACAAACAGGAGTAAAAATTTCAGCAGCAAATGTCTATCTAAAGGAAGCCCTAAAGAAAGGAACTATAAAGAAAGTTGGCGGTTTTAGCGGACACTATATCTATCAGCCAGTTTCCTCATAAAGAGAAAAAACATCTCCAGGTTTAAGATTTTTCAAATCATCTACACCTTCAAGTTTACCTATTGGAGTCATTGTTTTTCCAGGTTCAGAATCTTCAATAAAAAAGCAAATGCTGCCAGTTGATGATAAAAAAGCCACATCACCCTTTTTGAATTCTGTTCTAGATCTTTCAATTCCAGAATCTATTGTAGTTTCAAAGTATGCAATGCTCTTTCCAAGCATATGTGCATGACCTTCAAGTGGTAAGGATCTCATTATTGTTCCAACTGTCTTTGGAGATAAATGTCGTTTAAGATCACAGTGAATTTTGGCTTTGCCTCTAATTTCTAAAATTAGTGGTTTTTTGGAAACAGAATCTGCACTCAATTCGTTGATTAGTTTTATTGGAATATATAACGCTTTGAGGAAATTTCGGTACTTGTCTAGTATTGAGGATCCTGATATTATTGAACCCTCCGAACCCGAACCTGTAGAGATGGAGGAGTTAGAAGAAGAATCGGATTTAGAAGTCAACGTTGGATTAGACAAAGCCTTAGCGACATACAGAAAATTAACAGAGGGTGGAAAAGATGCTGAACCTTTAACTGAGGAAGAACAAGCTGACCTTGAAAAAAGATTAGCAGAGATTCAAAGTAGAGAAGTTATTGAAACAGTTGAAGAACATGAACCAGTCGAAATTCCTTGTGAAAAAGGAAAAATTACAATAGGCCCACCTACCTTAACAAGATTTGAGAAAGCAAGAATAATGGGTGCAAGAGCTTTACAGTTATCACTTGGGGCACCACCATTCATACCGATTCCAAAAACTGCAAGAATATCACTAGACATTTCCATGGAAGAGTTAGAACAAAGAGTAATTCCAATTACAATTAGAAGAGTTCTTCCAAATGGCGACTACCAAAACATTCCAATTGACTATTTTGATTAAGTGGACCAATCGTCGATAAAACTTAATAGAACTCGCAATTTCTGAAAGGATGAACAATGCTCATGGAGGAGACAATGGAAGCAAAAGGTCAAGAGCAGACCAAAAAAACAGATGCAATAATAGAAATTCATAACGATCCAGTTATGCAATTGGCTTTAGATGCATTAGCTATTTTTGGGAAGCATAAAGAGATCATTATTCGAGCTAGAGGCAACTCTATTCCAAATGCAGTAGCAGTAGCCAATATTTTAACTGAAAATATGTTAAAAGGGAATGCAAAAATTGAGAAAATTACAGTAGATAGCGAACCCATTCATGAAATGGGCAGAACTCAATCAAACATTGAAATTATTTTAAAGAAAATCTAGTAAATGCTACCTGGACCTTTAAGAAGCATGTTTTCACATTCTTTACAAATTTTTTCATCAATGTTAGATTCCAAGTTATGATGGATTTCACAAATTAGTAGGCTGGATTTGATGTAATTGCATAGACCGATGAATTTTGAAAGACTTGATGGAGTATAGGCCATATCGGAGGAAAGATTTTCAGTTAACTCTTCAATAAGAGTTGCAACTTGTTTATCTGATAACAATTTAGCAATAAGAGCAGGATCCCCTCTAGTGCCACGAATATAATTGCTAATTGCTGCTTGAGTAACCCCCAACATTTTTGAAATCTCCTCCTCTCTAACATTATGATCTTCGGCTAATTTCTTTGCCAGAATTGCTCTTAAAGCAGGAATCAATGTTTTTGATTCAATTTCTGCTGGAAGTAACATAAAGGCAAATGTACTCTTTCTTGATTTAAAGTTTCCAATACTGGTTTTGAATTTTAAATATTTTAAAAAATTTTGGCTAGGCTCTTATACCTTCAAAAAATAATTCAGCCATTGGAAGAAATCCATTTACAATTAGAAGAAAGATTAAGGCAGTCATGTGAGAGATGTCAATCAAACATAATTTCCTTGTCAGGTGGACTGGATAGCACCATACTTGCATATTGTCTTCGAGAAAGAAAACCAAAAACAATTGCAGTAGTAGCAAAAGATTTTGTTGGAAATGATCTTGTATTTTGCCAACTTGCTTCAAAGAAACTAAATCTGCCACTGACAATAATCAAAGCAGAAACTTCTGAGATACTGGATGCTATAGAAAACACAATATCTATTTTAGGAAATTTTAACGATATTGAAATTCGAAACAACATTGTAATGTATTTGGCCATAAAATGGGTAAAAGACAAAGGTTCAGATGGAATAATTACAGGGGATGGTGCAGATGAATTATTTGCAGGGTATAATTTTTTACTAGGTAAAACAGAAGAAGATCTGCAAGCAGAATTACAAAGAATTTCTTCTATTATGCATTTTCCTACTCAAAAAATTGGAAATGCATTGGGAATAACAGTAGAGACGCCATACTTGGATGAAAGCATTAAGGAAATTGCAAAAAAAATACCGCCAAATTTGTTGATCAGAGAAGAAAAAGGTGAAAGATACGGAAAGTGGATACTGCGAAAAACCTATGAAAAAAAAATTCCTGACGAAATAGCATGGAGGCAAAAATCTCCTATGCAAGACGGATCTGGAACCAACCACTTGACAAATTTTTTCAACAGTATGATTAGCGACCAAGAATATGAAAAAAAACAAGAAACAATAAAAAATAATTTCAATGTCAATATACGTTCAAAGGAATCAATGTTTTATTTTGAAATTTTCAAAACGTTTCACAAGATAGAACAAAATAGGAATAGTTCAGAATCTTGTCCATATTGCAATTTTAAAACAAAAGGCTCAAAATTTTGTAGAATGTGCGGAGCTTTTCCAATCTAAATATTTTTTTTCCATTTTCTGGGTTTTCTTAAAAATATTCGTCTACATCCATTGCAGCAGAAAAATATTTTTTTACCCTCATATTCATGGGCTACAGCTAAACTCTCATCAAGCTCAATACCACAAACAGGATCAATTGGCACAAATTTTTCACCGATTGTTTCTATTTATAGTTAGTTTAGAGTAGAGTTTAATCAAATTTAGAAAAAAAATAAATTTTTAATCTAAATTTCGGCGTATTTTTCACGACGTCTTGCTTTTTTGGTCTCTTTGATTTTGAAATAACGATACATAGCTAATGGAATTCCAATAGACATCATAGCAGTTAGCCACATCACATCTTGCCACATACCATCCTGAAAAATCATTACATGCGCAGCTGCACTCAACAGAACTACAAAAGCCATGATGTTTGATGGTTTAAAGTCCATTCTAAATAGTAATACAATCAAAAGTAGATAAAGACATGTTGTCACATGTCAGAACAACAAAGTTTCTGTAAAACTTGTTTTAGTTTGAATTTATTTGAAAACTTTCAACAGGTATTTTTGCCTTAGGTAGATCAAAGAAGAAAACAGTTCCTTCATTTAGGGTACTTTTTACCCAAATTTTTCCACCCAGAGTTTTGATTATTCCTTCACAAATGGATAATCCCAGTCCACTTCCCTCTTTTTTTCTAGTAGAAGAAGTATCAACTTGGTAAAACTTTTTAAAAATATTTTTTTGTTGATCTTCTGAAATTCCTATTCCGTTATCCTTGACAAAAAATGTGACAAAATCAGCATTATCAAGTGCACCAATTTCAATTTTTCCTGTTCCGGGCGATACAAAGGACATTGCATTAGTAATCAAATTTGAAAAAACCTGCGCAATTCTGTCTGAATCAGTATACACATTATCTGAAACAGCAGAAGACATTTTAAAATCGATTCCACTAGATTGACAAATTGGGGAAAAAGCTTTGAAAGCATTTTCCACAATATAACCACTCTCAAAGATATTTTGCTCTACAGATAGTTTTCCCAGTTCAATTTTTTGAGCTATTAGAATATCCTGAATTAGTTTTTCAAGTTTTGAGGCAGAAATTTGAATCTCATTTAATGCATCCAACTGTTTTTCATTCAAAGAACCCATCAACTCCTGTTTTTTTAACAATTGAACATATCCCTTAATTGGCATAATGGGTGTTTTGAGCTCATGAGAAATCATTGACATAAACTCTGATTTTCTGGTATCAATTTCTTGAAGTTCTAGGTTTAGTTGTTTTTCTTTTTCAAGAGAATGTCCTACTTTTCCAGCCATATCTTCAAAATCTTTGTGAAGGGAGTATAGCTCTTGGAATTCTTTGTCCGTTATGGAGGCTTTTTGGATTGTATTTGTCTTTGAAAACTCATTCATTCTTCTTGCAAGGGACTCAACAGGTTTGGTGATATTGTTTGATATGTAAAATGTGGCAACTATTGTTCCCAATGAGGCAATTATCGAAAACGCCAAAATTCCGATACCAATAATTTTATCCTCAGTTGTAATGTAATTTAAGAACCCAATGTAAAATATTATGAAACTAGTAATTCCAAATATTAGAAATAAAGCCTGTTTGATTTTTAACATTGGTAATCAATTGATTATCCTGCAACTGCTTTTATTTTTGTAAGGAGTTGATCAATATCAACTGGTTTTTGAAGACAAGAAGCAATTCCAAGTTCTTTAAATCGTCTTACAGTGTCAAGTGGAATGTTTGAGGCGGTAAGAATAATTATTTTTGGCAATTGTGTAGGATCTTCTGTTTTCAGTGTTTCCAATATTTTATATCCATCGTATTCAGGCATTGCAAGGTCAAGAATTATTGAATCATATTGTTTTGTTTTAATTGATTCTAGTCCTTCTTTTCCTTCGTTTACAACAGTACATTCATGATTACTCATATCAAGGAATGAGGAAATCATTTTTGTGATTTGTTCGTTATCATCAATAATCAAGATATTGAGCCTCTTTTCAGAAACACCATTTGATCTTGAAAACAGTCTACTCATTTTTTGCCTCCTTTTTTACAAGGTTTTGTGAAAGGTAGTCTAGGATTACTTTTTCTTGTTCTATTTCACGTAGTCTATGTTCATAATCTTCACTCATGTTTTGTGTGAATTTATTTTCTTTTTCAAGCACATAAGGAGATTTTCTCCATATTAATTTGAATAGAGATTTCAAGGTGGTTACGAAAGATTTAGAGTCGGTCCAAATTGCCATCAATTCAGGACTTCCACTGTTTATGAAAAATACAACTTCCTGATTATCCTTTATAATAAATGAAAAATTATGTCTGTTGGATTCATCAAGTTTTTTTATGTTATTTAGAGGTAAACCATCAAGTGCAAACTGACCTTTTTTTGAGTAGGTGGTAAGAACCTGCAATTCTGCTTTAGTTTTCTTTAGTAAATTAACAAATTCCGTATGATAAAATTTGATGAAATTACTATCCGAACCCAGAACCAAAACTTCTTCCTTTGCGGTTTTTGCCATTCGTTCAATCTTTACAAGAATTGAATTTTTACCCTGTAAAATTTGGAATTTGTTTCCATCTACGTTTTCTGATTCGCCCACATATTTTGGCACCGTCTCCCATAGAGTCATGATTTTTTCTTTTTTTAGTTCCAAATCTAGGACTCTTTTTTTCTCATTATCAATTATTATTGTTAAAGCATCCTCTATTGGTACAGCATTGAACTTTGTAGGTTTTCCAAAAATTGAAAATATTATTCCCTTTTGTTCAAGTGAGTTTAGTAAATGGTAAGATTCAGTTCTTGGTATGTTAAGATTTTTTGAAATTCCTGAAGCGGTTTTCTCGCCAGTTTTTGTAAGATACAAGTAGACTTTGGATTGATTGGGTGTAAGTCCGTATTCGATTAAATTTTCATTAATCTTTTTCATTGATTCTTTATGGTCGTTTCCTAAGACCAAGTTCTCTATCAATGCTTCTTCCATTGTCATGTTTTTTTAATACAAGGAGTGGGTCTTAAGATCGTGTCTGTCATACGATATTACACATATTTTTAGAATCTTGAAGGTTTTAGTGTGTATCTTGAAACATCTAATTGTCAAGTACTTGTAAGATAAAATTTAATCAAGATTGAATTACTTTCATGATTTTTTTTGGAAGTATTCCATAATCTGCATCAGGCTCCGATACCACATACAAAATATCTTCACCCACTAGGAAACTTATTGCAAGTGCCCTCTCCCTTGAAGCCATTGCAAAATTCACACGGCCTAACTGCTTGTCAAATTCTTTTCTCATTTTTACTCTTAAAGCCAGTTCCATGAAGATCATTTCATCGTCTTTTTCACTTTCAAGCGGCTCTACATTTTCTTTCATTCCACCTGCCACCAATCTTCCTCTTTCATTAATCACACCGGCAAATCTAATTTTTGGATCAATTTCCAAAATATTTTTACAAATTTTTGTGTAATCAAATATTTTACTAGACATTTTTACGTCCTTCTTTTTTGGCTCCCTCTTATTAGGTTTTTAAAATTATTTCTAGATTAAGATATGAGTGTTTTGAGTATTGCAATAAATTCATCTTCTGTTAGAGGTGGGATATTCATAATTTCCAGATTTTCTGAGACATGTTCGGCAGATTTTTGTCCTGCAAGCGGAGCCATTACTCCAGGTGTTGAACGAATAAACTGTAAAGCCCTTAAAGATGGTTTAAGGTCACCAAACTCTGCCATGACTCCTGGAGCTAAGAGTCGGCCTTGCATAAACGGCACACTT
>Ga0210081_1000132_pt1 | contig 13067 bp, 12 predicted proteins | sample White_ThreeSqA_D_FD_185589 | JGI IMG/M metagenome (GOLD analysis project Ga0210081, IMG submission 185589) | Wetland microbial communities from the San Francisco Bay, California, USA, that impact long-term carbon sequestration -... | ecosystem: Environmental > Aquatic > Marine > Wetlands ...
GTATTAAACTCATGATGGCTGATGGGAAAGTATTTAAAACTGGGTTGATAGATGAATGGATGGATTGCGGTAATAAGGATATAACCTTGGAAACCAACTCAAAAATGCTAGGATTTTTGCATCGAGATGGCCTGGAGCAACTAATATCATCTTCGGTAACACTTGACGAATCAAAAATTATTGAACCTTGTTATATTGGGGAAGATGTGGTGTTGAAAAACGCAACCATTGGTCCCAACGTTTCGATTGGAAATCATTGTATAATTGAAAATTCAACCGTTAAAAATAGCTTAATTCAAAGTTATACAAATATTAAAAATGCTAATTTGGACCAAGCTATGATCGGTAATCATGTTGAGTTTAATGGAAATTTTACTAAAATCAGTATTGGGGATTATTCAGTATTGGAATAAAAATTGAAGAAGATTCCAAGCAAAGCTAAAATCTTATAATGAAACAAAAAATCTACATACTTATCCTGTTTCTGGGAATTGGTTTATTCCCGCAGGCAAGCTATGCCCAAGTAGATTTCAATAAACGTCCGGATGATGATCTTGGCAATGTAGAAGATGAATATCAAGAATTGTTTTTCGAGGCCCTAAAGCAATCGGGAATCGATAACTATCAGCGCGCGGTTGATGCGCTTTTAAAGTGTATTAATTTAAAAAGCACTGACGCTGTAGTGTATTATGAATTGGGTAAAAATTATAATAAGCTCAAAAATTTTGGAGCTGCTGAAGACGCCTTAAGAAAAGCCGTTTCTAAAGAACCTGACAACGAATGGTATTTGGACGAACTTTATGAGGTTTATATTCAGCAAAATGACCTCAATAAGGCAATTAAAACGATTAAGCAATTGGTTAAATATCATGCCGACTATAAGCAGGATTTGGCATCATTATATATAAAAGCAAAAGAATATAAAGATGCTTTAGAATTGTTGGATGAGTTGGACCAAGAATTTGGCTATAATGCAGATAGAGATTATTTGCGCAATCAAATCTATGATATTACAGGCAAGGACAAAGACAGGATAGAAAATCTTGAGGAACGTTTAGAAAAAGAACCAAATAACGAAATCAATTATCTTAATTTAATTTATAGGTATAGTGAAACTGGGAAAAAAGATAAGGCTTTTGAAACCGCCAAAAAACTTCTTGAATTTAATCCCAATTCTCAACTTGTGCATTTGGCTTTGTACAAATTTTATTTGGATGATAACGACACCCAAAACGCCATTAAATCCATGAAAATTGTTTTGACAAGTTCAGAAATTAAACCAGATGCCAAAGCCAAGGTCCTTAATGATTTTGTAAACTTTGTATCCACGCATCCCGAATTTGAACCCGATTTGTTGGAGGTCACGGCCTTGGTAAGTAACGATAAAAGTCCTCAAACGCAATTGGATTTGGCACAGTATTATCTAAAAACCGGAGATAAAAATAAGGCCTTATCCTATTTTGAAGAAGTGTTAAAGGATGATCCTAATAATTATTCGGTTTTAAAGGACGTTTTATTGCTTCAATTGGATTTGGATTATTACGAAGAGGCTGCCCAAAGAAGTAAAAAAACCATAGAACTGTTTCCAGCCCAACCCGTTTTCTATCTAATTAATGGTGTAGCAAACAATAAATTAAAATACCCAAAAGAAGCTATTGAAAGTTTAGAAACTGGATTGGACTATGTTGTGGACGACGTTAAAATGGAAATCGATTTTTATAAGCAGTTAAGTTTGGCTTACCAACTTGACAATAATATTACCAAGTCACAAATGTTTGCTAAAAAGGCAGAGGAACTAACCAAAGGACAACGACCATAATGAAATCAATTAAAATATTAGTTTTAGTACTTTTAGCTGCCTTTATATTTGGTTGTAGATCTTCAAAAACCTTAACCTTAAAAGGTGAAGTCAATTCTAAAATGACTTCAAAAGAATTGATTAGGCAAAACCAAAGTCAAAATGCAAGATTTAAAACATTACAGGCCAAGGTAAAAATAGAATACACCCAAGATCAAAAAACTCAAGGGTACACTGTAAATTTAAGGATAGAAAAGGACAAGATCATCTGGATAAATGCAACATTGGGATTGGCGAGAGTTATGATAACTCCTGATAAAGTAAGATTTTATGATAAGATCAATAACCAATATTTTGATGGGGATTATGCCTTATTAAGTGATTTGCTGGGGATAGAACTGGATTACAAAAAAGTAGAGCGATTGTTACTTGGGGAATCAATTTTCAATTTAAAGGAGGACAAATATTCAATATCAACTCAAGAAAACTCATATGTTTTGCAGCCCATCGAGCAAAAAGCTATGTTAGAGCTTTTCTTTTTGATCAATCCGGCGCATTTTAAAATGGATTCGCAGCAATTGTACCAACCTTCAAAACGAAGAATACTTGAAGTCGATTATAAAACGTATCAAAAAGTAAGCAAACAGATACTTCCAGAGAACCTAAAAATCATTGCTGTTGAAGACACAGAAGAAGTCTCCATTGAAATGGAATATAGGTCGGTTACCTTAAATGAAGATCTTCGTTTTCCATTCAGTATTCCTGCCGGCTTTAAAGAAATCAATATTGCAAATGCAGAATAGACTCCTTAAAATAGCAGTATTATTATCCCTGTTTCTATGCAGTCTTTCTGTAAACTCTCAAAGCCAAAAACAGAAAGAGCTTGAAGCAAAAAGGCAACAATTGCAAGATGAAATCGAACAAATCAACACCTTGCTGTTTGCCAATAAGAAAAAGGAAAAGTCTATTGTCTCGCAAGTAGAAGACCTGAATTATAAAGTGAGTGTTCGAAAAAATTTGATTAAGGTAACCAATGATCAAGCCAATCTTTTAACTCGGGAAATCAATAACAACCAAAAGGAAATTTCCAATTTAAGAGAACAGCTTAAAGTGCTAAAGGCCGATTATGGCGAAATGATTGTTAAGTCTTACAAAAGCAGATCCGATCAAAGTAAAGTGATGTTTTTATTGTCATCTGATAATTTTAAACAGGCCTATAAACGCTTGCAATACATTAAACAGTATGCCAATTATCAGAAGGAACAAGGTGAAAAAATCAAGGATAAAACCCAAAAATTGCAAGAACTAAATGCCTCATTGTTAAAACAGAAAGCAGAAAAGGATAAACTTGTTGAAGAAAACCGAATAGCTAAAAACCGATTGGAAGAAGAACTCGAGGAACATAAGGCTTTGGTAGCATCCATACGTAAAAACTTAAGCGCCTATTCGTCTCAAATAAAGAAAAAACAACAGGAAGCTGATAGGATTGATAAAGAAATAGATCGCTTAATTAGAGAAGCAATTGCCGAGTCCAACAAGAAGGCGGGTAATTCTAATTCAACATCGTCAGGTTATGTGCTAACGGCTGAAGCCAAAGCATTGGCCGCAAACTTTGAGGCAAACAAAGGGAAATTACCTTGGCCCGTTGAAAGAGGCCTTGTCAAAGTACGATATGGCAAACAACCATCGCCAATTGATAACACGGTAACCATTAACAGTAACGGTGTACGAATTGCCACTGAAGAAGGCGCAAAAGTAAGAGCCGTTTTTGATGGAGAAGTTACTAGAATAGTTGTTCTAAAAAATGCGAACCCTGCTATTATAATAAGACACGGTAATTATTTTACCATCTATAAAAACCTGTCCAAAATATTTGTAAAACAAGGAGACAAAGTAAGTACCAAACAAATTATTGGTAAAGTTTTTACCAATAAAACCAATGGTGAAACCATTTTAGGGTTTGGCGTAAATAAAAATTCCAATACCGAAAATCCAGCCAATTGGATTTACAAAATGTGATTACTGAAATAAAGCCTTTAATTCGGTTGCTTCATTGGGCTTCATTTTTCCTGCCAATACTAAACTTAATTGTTTCCGCCTTAAGGCCGCATCAAAGCGTTCAATTTCCAATTGTGATTCTGGTTTAAGTTCAGGAACCTGAACAGGACGACCGTCATCGTCAACAGCTACAAAGGTGTAGATTGCTTCATTGGCTTTTTCCCTTTCACCAGATACCCGGTCTTCAATCCACACATCAATATAGACTTCCATAGAAGTTTTAAAGGCACGGGAAACTTTAGCTTCAACGGTAACTACACTTCCCAAAGGCACCGAACGATTAAATGCCACATGATTTACCGAAGCCGTAACGGTAATTCGGCGCGAATGACGTCTGGCCGCAATACTGGCCGCTCTGTCCATTCGGGCCAAAAGTTCACCTCCAAATAAGTTGTTCAACGGATTGGTTTCACTTGGCAAAACCATATCGGTCATAATTGTTTTTGATTGAGAAGGGGTTTTCGTTTGCATTGCCATAAATTTAATGATGGCGCAAAGGTAGGAAGCTTTTAAATATTAGGTAAGAAAAATAAGGGTGAAATGTAAGAAGCCCATTTAATTTTCAACTTTAACAATGGCCATTTTCCCTTTATATGGCATATTCGCTTTCAACTGTAAGCCTTTTAAAGCAGTCTCCAAATCATTAAATCTTTTATTATAAATATAATAAGTGTCGTTATCGGCATCAAAGAACAAACCAATGTTTGTTACACGATCAGATTTTAGCTCTCTTATAAATTCTTCACTTTTCGAAATATCAGAAAATGCCCCAAGAATTAAGTAATAACCACTTTCTACGGTTTTGACATTGTGTAATATCTTGATGAGATTTGGGCTATCCTCCAACTCAAAATTTTGATTTGATTCTGAAATACTATTGGTTGAATTCTTGCTTGTCGCATCAACAATTACTTTAGGCTGAATGGTTTTCTGCGCGTTCTGTAGCACTTTTGGGCGACTACTTATAATTGAAGCTTCTTTTGACTTTGAATCAGAATCTACTTTTAACCAAGCATCTTTATTGTTTTCCTTTTTAATTACTCTTAATGCTTTCAAGGCTTCAAGCCTATCTGAATAACTTGCATATACAACCTCATGAAGGCCATATTTGTTGACTCCAATTTTACGGGCTTTATATCCAAGCGCTTGAAGTTGCTTCACCTTTTTATCAGAATTGGCTTCAACTCTAAATGCTCCGGCAACAATATGATAATTGCCGCTCTGTTTTTCAATGTTTAAAGTTGCGGCAGGCAAAGGATTACTTATTACAAAAGTTGCTTCTTGCACTTTAGCATCCAGTTGTTCGTTAGCTTCATCTTGCGCAATCTGATTTTGTGCTTCAATTTGATTGATATAATAGTTTGAAGCTATAAAACCTCCCGAAGTCAAAGCAATTAGAGCAATGGCAGCATATCTTAAATAAGGTCTAGCTTTACGTTTTTCAGGAGTTATGGTAATAGGAACAACCTTTTCAATGGTTTCGACCTCTTCTTTATAAAGCTCCCTTGTAATTTTTGAAGCTTCAAACTGCGACAAACCAAAGGCATCTGTTAAATAATTGATATGGTAAGAAGGTTCAAAATTAATCTTGCCTTCATTGTTCAAAACGAGTTCGCCAATATTGTTGAAAGTGATGGTTTCACCCTGAATCAAATAAGACTTAATGGTTTTTACGTATTTGGCAATTTTTTGAACTGCAACTTCATAAGGGATTTTTTCAACGTCGGCAATATAATTTGGCAACAAGCCATCATTGTGCTGTAATTGTTCATTAAAAGACAGTACTTTTTTTGGTGGATAAAACGAGTTTGACGATTCATCGAGTTTGGCAGATACTCGATGGGTCAAAAAGGCGCCAAATTCTGAAATGGTCACACAATCGTATCGGTAAAGTAAGTCGCTAATGTAGGTTTCCAGTTGCATAAAAACAAAGTTAAAAATTTTTGTATGCTAATAAAATTTCTGCCTAACTAGTTATTAACAGTATAAATATTCTTTATTTGCAATCATTAAAGTTGAATACCATAAAATGACAGATCAGGAATTCGTTTACGCTTTAGCGTTGCAACATGTCCCCAAAATTGGGGATGTAACAGCTAAAAAATTGATTGGTCATTGTGGTTCTGCTGAAGCAGTTTTTAAAGAAAAAAAACAAAATTTATTAAGGATAGATGGTGTAGGCACAACAATGTTGAGCGATTTGTTCAACACTTTACATTTGAAAGCAGCCGAACAGGAATTGCATTATATTAAAGCAAATGCAATTGAAATCTTATATTTTGCTGAAGCAAATTATCCTGAAAAATTGAAGCATTGTATTGACGGCCCAATATTGCTTTTTAAATCGGGAGCCATAAACCTTAAAAAACAACGGATTATTAGTATAGTTGGTACACGAAAGATTAGTGTCAACGGTATTGCTTTTTGTGAAAAATTAGTTGAACAATTAACCCCATTTAATCCTGTTATTGTTTCAGGGTTTGCCTATGGAACTGATATTACGGCTCAAAAGGCAGCGCTAAAACATAATTTGCAAACCATAGGCTGCTTGGCACATGGGTTTAATCAAATATATCCTCCTTCACATAAAAAATATGTTGCTGAAGTTGAAAAAAATGGAGGCTTTTTCACGGATTTTTGGAGTACGGACGTTTTTGATAGAAATAATTTTTTAAAACGAAACCGAATTATTGCAGGTTTAAGCGAATGCACAATTGTTATTGAATCTGCAGAAAAGGGAGGAAGTTTGGTTACTGCAGATATTGCGAACTCATATAATAGGGATGTGTTTGCCGTTCCAGGGCGGGTGACCGATGTACAAAGTGCGGGGTGCAACAACTTGATCAAATATCAAAAGGCTCATGTTTTGACCAACCCTATGGATGTGCCTTATATTTTGAATTGGAAGCTTGATGATAATAAAAAGGAAGTGGTTCAAAAGCAATTGTTTGTTGAGCTGGAAGAAGAAGAAAAAACAATTTACAATTATTTGAAATCTAAAGACAAGCAAATGCTTGACACTATTGCTTTGGAATGTGAAATGCCGATCTTTAAAGTCGCGAGCATTTTGCTAAATATGGAACTTAAAGGTGTTATTAGACCTTTACCCGGGAAGTTGTTTGAAGTAATTTAATATCCCAATTTAATTCGTACTCTTTTTAGAACTTTATTGGCAACAACTTTGGCTTTTTCAGCACCGACAGCTAAAGCATTTTCAATTTCATCAAGATGGTACATATAATAAGCATAGCGTGCTCTAGGTTCAGCAAATTTTTCAGTAATAAGTTCAAATAGCTCCTGTTTAGCCTGACCATATCCATAGCCTCCATTCTCGTAATTTGATTTCATGGTTTCAGTCTGACTTTTTGAAGCTAAAAGTTTATAAATGGCGAAACAATTGCAGGTTTTCCAATTTTTAGGTGCTTCCAATGGAGTGCTGTCCGTTTGAATAGACATGATTTGTTTCCGAAGTTTTTTATCATCCAAGAAAATATCAATGATGTTACCTTTACTCTTGCTCATTTTCTCACCATCAATTCCAGGGATTAACATGGTTTCTTCTTGTATATCTGCTTCAGGCACTATAAAAGTATCTCCTAATTTCGCATGAAATCGAGAAGCTACATCTCGGGTCATTTCAATATGCTGTAGTTGATCTTTCCCAACAGGAATAATATTGGCGTCATACAACAAAATGTCAGCTGCCATGAGCATGGGATACATAAATATTCCACCATTAACATCTTCCAGGCGGTCTGCTTTATCTTTAAAACTGTGTGCCAGTGTTAATCGTTGATATGGGAAAAAGCAACACAGATACCAAGCCAATTCGGTTACTTGGGGGATATCGCTTTGTCTGTAAAAAACGGTTTTTTCGATATCCAGCCCAAAAGCCAACCAAGTTGCCGCTGTGGAATAGGTATTGTTTCGCAATACCTCGGGGTCTTTAATTTGGGTCAAGGAATGCATGTCAGCAATAAACAAAAAAGAATCATTTTCTTTATGCTTAGACATTGCTATTGCTGGCAAAATAGCCCCTAATATATTTCCTAAATGTGGTGTGCCTGTACTTTGTATTCCTGTTAATATTCTTGCCATAATCATTTCCTACATTAGCAGGAATCAAATATTTGGTTAATCAAAAAAGCAAAGGTAATTTTTTTAGCATAATACCTCAATTTATTTGACTAGTTTTGAAATTGATGAAGCTTATAAAATATCCATTCTGGATTTTATATCGTATTTGGTTCTACATTCTTGTGGCTATACCTATAATTGGATTGTTCCCGTTACTTGTTGTTTCCATTTTAAGAGAGTCTTGGTATCCTTTCTTTTTTAAGTTGGCTCGTTTTTGGGCCAAATTCATATTAATAGGCATGGGGTTTAACTACAAAATTGAAAGCGAGCAAAAGCCAGAAAAGACCAAAAGCTATATGTTTATTGCCAATCACACTTCCATGGCAGACATCATGCTCATGTTAGTTAGCGTTAAAAATCCCTTTGTGTTTGTTGGAAAGAAGGAATTGGCTAAATTTCCATTGTTCGGATTTTTTTATAAACGCACTTGTATTTTGGTAGATCGAAGTTCGGAACGGAGTAGGAAGGCTGTTTTTTTAAGGGCTCAAAGAAGATTGCAATCGGGATTGAGCATTTGTATTTTTCCTGAAGGTGGGGTTCCCAATCACAACATAGTTTTAGACGAATTCAAAGACGGCGCATTTCGGCTGGCCATTAATCATCAAATTCCTATTGTTCCCATTACGTTTGCAGATAACAAAAAACGATTTTCCTATATCTTTTTCAGTGGTGGTCCAGGCAAAATGCGCGTTAAAATTCACAAATTTTTATCTACTAAAGGATTGACAGTTAATGACACCAAGACGCTTAATTTAAAAGCAAGAGAGATTATTTTAAAACAGTTGGAAGCGTTCCATAAAAACTAAGAAGCCGCTCTTGGCACAGAGCGGCTTCAAGGCATCATTGCGAAGTATGCAACAACTAATCTAACCAACTAAAACTTATAACTTAATCCCGTATAAACACCTATAAGGTAAGGTTGAAAATTACCAGAAGTATCACGGAATGTATTGATTTGATATTTAAATGTAGGCTCAAGATTAAATCTAATTTTGTCTGAAACATCATAGTTTAAACCTAAACCAAAATTGGCACTATAACTAGTATTATTAATATTATTGGCTTCACCCAAAAGCGATTTATCTCTGTTAAGTGTGGTGTAAATTTTGTTGTTATCCAGAAAAAATGCACTGAATCCTCCAATTACATTTACTCCAAATTTTTTGCTAATAACTGAATATTCAATCTCTACTGGCAACTCTATAAAACCAAGCTCTTGATTTATAGATGACTTAAAATCAGAAGTTATAACTTCTGGGACGGCCGCAAAACCTAAATTTTGGGAACTTAAAATAGAAGTGTTTGAAGCGCTTTTATCCAAATTGATGTTGCTGCTAGTTCTGTTAACAGCACTACTTATTGCAACTGGAACACCTTTATAAACAATAACGTCATTTGTATTATAGCCCAGGTCAACTTTATTGACACCAGCTCTAATTTTCAGTTTCTTGTTTATGGCATAACTTCCATTAATCCCATAACTTAAATTAACTTGACCACTTTTTGAATTCCCAACAAACTGATTGTCAAGAGAGGATCCATTTCCGATGGCATTAAAATAAACAGGTGCTACATTTGTTGAAATGTTCCACCTGTTTAGTTTTTCTTCTTCTTCATTTATATTTTCTAGTTCAGCAATAGCCTCTTCAATTGATTTCGGTTCTTCCTCTGAAATTTTTTCATTAATCTCTGAAACTTCCGTTGATTTAGTTTGTACATCGGCAACTATGGTGTTAGCATCATTTTTTTGAGTATCGACTAATGCGCCATTTGCTATCTTGTCTTGACCATTTTCAATTGCAATAGGGTTAAGTTCAGGCAGATTTGAAGAATTTATGGCATCTTGGCTTTTAGCGTTTGATGCAATAGAAGCCGTATTATTCGGGCCACTTGTAGAGTTATTAATTAAAGCATTTGTGTTGGTACCATTTTTTTCAATTTCAGAGTTGACTTTATTGTTGGTGTTAGCCGAGGCCGTGTTAATCTTTTGATTTGAAGTCTTGTCCGATTTGTTAAGCGAATTTAAGTCTTCAGCAGGTTTATTCACTTCGTCACTTTGAGAATCCTCATTATTTACAACGGTATTGGTTTCGGAACTCGTACCTGAAGCATTGGTGCTATCCTTTGAGTTTACTATTGGTATTGTTGAATCTATTTTTGAGGAATCATTGAACACAAAATTCCCTGCAACAAATAATAAGGCAAGGACCGCAGCAACGCCAGCCATTTGCCACCATAAAGGTAATATACGGCGTTTGCGTTTTTCTCCATGAAGTTCTTTTTCAATAGATTCCCAAACTTTGTCGCTAGGTGTAGCTTCAAAGTCTTTAAGCTTCTCTTGAAAAAGTCGGTCTATATGTTTTTTGTCGCTCATTATAAGGTCTGCGAATTTAAGCCCACTTTATAATTATCTATTTTTTCTTTTAAAATCATTCGTGCTCGTGCAAGATTTGATTTGGAGGTCCCAGTTGAAATATTTAACATTTCTGCTATTTCTTTATGGGAATAATCATCCAACGCATAAAGGTTAAAAACCAATCGGTAACGGTTTGGAAGTTCTTGAATAATTCGTAATAAAAAATCCATACTTATGGTGTCTTCATCGATATCTATCGATTCGTCCATAATTTGATTTTCATTTACGATATCAAAAACCCCTACGCTCCTATAACGCTGCAAAGCAGTGTTAATGGCAATTCGTTTCATCCAGCCTTCAAAAGAACCTATATTTTTAAATTGTGATATTTTTTTAAAAATGGTCACAAAAGCGTCTTGAAGATTATCTTCTGCTTCAGCATAATTTCTCGAATACTTAAGGCAAATCGAAAACAATTTACTCGCGAAGAGTTTATATATTTGACTTTGAGCCTTAACATCGTTTTTTTTACATTCTTCTATGAGTTGCTCTAAACTCACACGACATAGGTGTTAATTAATCCAAAAATTTTATTCAACTACTGGTACTTCAACTATATAATATAAATCATTCCCATTATCGTCTTCTCCTTGCCAAAATTTAAAAATATAAGTTCCATTACTAGTTACAATAAAATTAAATGTGGCATCTACCAATTCCATAGCCTGTGTGCAAACTTGATCTTCGTAAACCGTATTAATGACCGCAACAGTTCTTTGATTAAGCTCTTTTGCATAATAAAAATCATTGAATACATAACAACTTGACGGTTTATAATAAGATACGGTGATTGGATAGGTTTCACCTAGGGTAAATTCATCAGGAATTTCTACACTTTCAATTGGAAGAATTTCGAAATGATAATTTGGAGCATCATCATCGCTTAAAGAACAGGACGCTAATGCAAACAACAAAACACAACATACTATCAATTTTTTCATATAATAAACGGTTTAATACAACACCTTTACAAGTTGTAGATGCATAATAGTTATAAAGGTTGCGTCAGGAAAAAAAATATCCCGAAAATAATCGGGACATTTTAATTGTTAATCACTTAAAGAACTGGCTTTAGCCACTTTTCTTACTTTTTCTTCGAGCTCATCCATGAGCTCTGGATTATCTTTTAATAGTGTCTTTACAGCATCTCTACCTTGACCTAGTTTAGTGTCTTCATAACTAAACCATGAGCCGCTTTTTTTAATGATTTCGTTTTCAACAGCTATATCTATAATTTCTCCAACTTTAGATATGCCTTCCCCATACATAATATCGAATTCAGCTGTTTTAAATGGCGGTGCCACTTTATTTTTAACGACCTTAACCCTAGTTTTGTTTCCGGCAACACTACCATCACTTTCTTTAATTTGGGTGGAACGTCTGATATCCAATCTTACCGAAGCATAAAATTTTAGGGCATTACCTCCTGTAGTCGTTTCTGGGTTTCCAAACATTACCCCAATTTTTTCGCGCAATTGATTAATAAAAATTACGGTACAATTGGTCTTGCTAATTGATCCCGTTAATTTTCTTAATGCTTGAGACATTAACCGCGCGTGCAGACCCATTTTTGAGTCTCCCATTTCTCCTTCAATTTCACTTTTAGGAGTTAATGCAGCAACTGAATCTATTACAACAATATCAATAGCACCTGAACGTATTAGGTTGTCGGCAATCTCTAAAGCCTGCTCTCCGTTGTCAGGTTGTGAAATAATAAGATTTTCTAAATCGACACCCAATTTTTCAGCATAATGTCTATCAAAAGCATGTTCCGCATCAATAAAGGCGGCAATTCCGCCAGCTTTTTGTGCTTCGGCAATTGCATGGAGCGTCAAGGTTGTTTTACCTGAAGATTCTGGCCCATAAATTTCTATCACTCTGCCTCTTGGATATCCCCCAACACCAAGCGCTATATCCAGGCCCAAAGAACCTGAAGAAATTGAATCTACATCTACCACGGCTTGGTCGCTCATTTTCATTACCGTTCCCTTGCCATATGCCTTATCCAATTTATCTAACGTAAGTTTTAACGCTTTTAATTTTGCTTCTTTTTCACTACTCATTTATATTTATTTTTCTTATTGATATGACAGCTAAAATACGACAACTTTTCATCTTTTCAATAGGTTCACGCAACCTTTTTATACTTTTTACATCTACTAATTGTTAGAGGAGAATCTTGCTATGAAATTCTTTAAAAGAACAATTTTTAGTACAGTATTAGGTGTTTCAGTTGTCGTAAATATAAATGGCAATTGTAAAGCCGATGGAGGTTAGCTCGTAAATAAATTTTTAAGAATTTAATTAAAAAATTAGTATTAACGAGTTAGTCTAAAAAAAGCACTTCAGAAAGCCTGTAGTGCTTTTTTATTTTTTCAATTACCAATAAATTTAAAACCTTACCTTTGCTGAAATTTATCTTTAACTCTTAAACATTAGTATAGCATGCAACTGTACAATAACTTAAGCGCTAAAGAAAGAGCAGAATTAATTGAACAGGCGGGAAAGGAACGCCTGACCATCTCTTTCTACGCATATGCCAAAATTGGCAACCCTGAAATTTTTAGAAACCATATATTTTTGGCTTGGAACGCATTAGATGTCCTTGGCAGAATTTACATTGCTCATGAAGGTATCAATGCTCAACTCTCGGTGCCG
>Ga0210081_1000133_pt1 | contig 13020 bp, 13 predicted proteins | sample White_ThreeSqA_D_FD_185589 | JGI IMG/M metagenome (GOLD analysis project Ga0210081, IMG submission 185589) | Wetland microbial communities from the San Francisco Bay, California, USA, that impact long-term carbon sequestration -... | ecosystem: Environmental > Aquatic > Marine > Wetlands ...
CCTCACCCGCGCGACCCGACGCCGCCTTCTCGCGAATTTCCTCCGCAATCGACGAAACACTGCGGGCATGAGCGTCGCGGATGATCGCCGCCGTAACCCCGGAGTCCCCACCGACCGAGACCGGGACCATAACGTCCAGGCGCTCGCGCCCGACGACTGCGCCGCGGCGAATAAAGCAGTTCATTTCCGGCACATCGAACGCGATGGCACGCGCCAGCACCGCGGTAGCCAGGTGCGTCATCGTCAGCTTCACGCCCTCGGCACGCTTCTTTTCGAGAAAGCGTTTCGCCTCGGTCACGTCGATGTCGAGAGTGCCGTAGACGCGCGAATCGGTTGGTGTCGTGTAGATGGCGGCAGACGTAACCCGCCACGGTGTATTGAACCTGTCCATCTCAGGTACGGCGCTGAACGGCAAATTCGGCCAGTGTCACCAGCGCCTGCTTGTAGTCCGACTCCGGCACATGCTCGAGGGAGGCTATCGCCAGGTCTGCCGCGGCGCGTGCCTTTTCCGCTGTGTAATCCAGTGCGCCGGTCGAGCGAATGATTGCCTGAATTTCGTCCATCTGTGACAGGCCACCGTCGAGGATGGCCTGGCGGATCAGTGCGCGTTCGCTGTCAGAGCCCTGCCGCATCGCGTAAATCAATGGCAATGTCGCCTTGCCCTCGGCCAGGTCGTCGCCCAGGTTCTTGCCGAGTTCCTCGGCCGACGCGTCGTAGTCCAGCGCGTCGTCGATTAGCTGGAACGCCGTGCCGAGTTCCTGCCCGTAGCGGACCATGGCTGCCTCGCCGGCGTCGTCGTACCCGGCCAGCACCGCTGCAATTTGCGCGCCCGCCTCGAACAGGCGCGCGGTCTTGCGGTAAATGACCTGGCGGTAGTTCTCTTCACTGGTATCGGGATCATGGACGTTCATCAGCTGCATGACTTCGCCGGCGGCAATGGTATTGGTCGCATCGGCCAGGATCTGCATGACGCGCATGTTGCCGATGTCGACCATCATCTGGAATGAGCGCGAATACAGGAAATCGCCGACCAGTACGCTCGCCTGGTTGCCGAATACGGTATTGGCCGAATCCTTGCCTCGTCGGCGTTCAGACGCATCGACGACGTCGTCGTGCAACAACGTCGCCGTATGAATGAATTCGATAATGGCCGCGGCGCGAATGTGCTGCTCTCCCTGGTAACCCAGGGCTCGCGCAGCCAGCAGTACGATCAGCGGGCGCAGGCGCTTGCCGCCGCTCATGACGATATACTCGGAGACCTGCGAGACGAGCTGCACGTCGCTTTCGAGGCTCGTCGAAATCAGCCGGTTGACGGCCTGCATGTCGGCTTCCGCCAGCGCGGCGGTGGCCTCGAAGCTCACGGCCTCATGGGTGTTTTTTGCCAGTTGCATAGGATCGTGATAATGCCTGAAAGCATTGGGCTTGGCGATATGCAGGGCCCGCTGGCTGCAAATGTCGCCATCGCGCAAGCTGTTGAATTCAGGAAAAATTCTACGTGGCCCTGACGTTGACCCGGGGCGACGGAATCTATAGAATTCCCGCTCTTTCGTGGCGCCAGCCAGACGTTCGCTTGCATGGCGAATTAGCAGCCCCACAAAAATGTCTTATTTCTCAGTAAGTTGCCATTTGTGCAATTTACGTAATGGAGCAAACAATAATGTATGCGGTATTTCGCACAGGCGGCAAACAGTACCGTGCGGCAAAAGGTGATGTCCTGCGTCTCGAGAAAATCGAGGCAGAAGAGGGTGCATCCGTGGAATTCGACGACGTTCTCCTTCTCGGTGACGGCGCCGATATCAAGGTTGGCAATCCAACTCTCTCGGGCAGTTCGGTCACCGGCAAGGTCCTGCGCCAGGGCAAGACCCGCAAGGTTTCTGTGGTCAAGTTCAAGCGCCGCCAGAATTACCTGCGCCAGGGCTCGCACCGGCAGTTCTTTACCGAGGTCGAGATCACCGGCATAACGGGCGGCACGGGCAAGAAGGCTGCGGCGAAGGAAGCGGCTGCACCGGAGCAGGACGAGGCGCCGACGAAGACGGCAGCCGCAAAGCCTGCTGCCAAGAAAAAGGCTGCAAAGAAACCGGCAGCCAAGAAAAAGGCAGCGAAGAAGCCGGCCGCAAAGAAAAAGGCTGCCAAGAAGGCAAGCGATTAATTCCAATTCACGAAGCTCGGGCATATGCCGGGCGATGTAACAGACAGGTAAAGTACAGTGGCACATAAGAAAGCAGGCGGTAGCAGTAAGAACGGTCGCGATTCCGAAAGTAAACGCCTCGGCGTGAAAATTTTCGGCGGTCAGGAAGTCGTTGCGGGCAACATCATCGTGCGGCAGCGCGGCACCCGCTTTCACCCGGGCGTCAACGTCGGCATCGGCCGCGACCACACGCTGTTCGCGAAGAAAGGCGGGCACGTGAAGTTCGAAAAGAAAGGCCCCAAGAACCGGCAGTTTGTCAGTATCGTCGACGCATCCTGACAGACCGCGGGATGGCGCTCCGGCGCCTTGCATTCCTGCGCCTGTAACACCTGAACAACCCCGCTTTCGCGGGGTTTTTCGTATCTCGATACAGCCCATTCGCTTACACTGGCACACCAATGAAATTCGTCGACGAAGCAACGATTCGCGTCCTCGCCGGTAACGGCGGTCACGGCTGCCTGAGTTTCAGGCGTGAGAAATACGTCGAGCGTGGCGGGCCCGACGGCGGGGATGGCGGGCACGGCGGCAGCGTGTTTCTCGTGGCCGATCCGTCGCTGAACACGCTGGCGGACTTCCGGGTGGCCCGGAAGTTCAAGGCCGAGGGTGGGCAGGGCGGTTCCGGCCGCAACAAGACCGGTCGCTCGGGCGAGGATCTCGACGTCATGGTGCCCTGTGGCACCACGGTCCACGACGTGGATACCGGCGAGTTGATCTGTGACCTGACAGAAGCCGGGCAACGGCAAAAAGTTGCCGAAGGCGGGCGCGGCGGTCTCGGCAACACGCGCTTCAAGAGCAGCATCAACCGTGCGCCACGCAAGATAACCAAAGGTACGCCGGGCGAGGCGCGGCACCTGCGGCTGGAGCTGAAGGTGCTGGCCGACGTCGGCCTTCTCGGCATGCCCAATGCCGGCAAGTCCACGCTGATTTCGGCCATGTCCGAGGCCAAGCCGCGTATCGCCGATTACCCGTTTACCACGCTGCACCCGAATCTCGGCGTTGTCCGGGTGGGCCGGTTGCAGAGTTTCGTGATGGCTGATGTCCCGGGTCTGATCGAGGGCGCGTCGGCGGGTGCGGGTCTGGGCATACAGTTTCTGAAGCACCTGCAACGCACGCGGCTGTTACTGCATGTCGTCGATATCGCGCCACTCGACCCGGCGGTCGAGCCTGCCGCCGAAGTGCGCGCCATCGCGAAAGAACTCGCCGGCTTCTCGCCGGAGCTGGCCGAGAAACCTCGCTGGCTGGTGATCAACAAGATTGACCTGCTGACGGCCGAAGACCTGGCGCAAGCGCGCGCACGCCTCCTGGATGAGTTGGACTGGGACGGCCCGGTGTTCGCGGTGAGTGCTGCGACCGGGGCCGGGACCGAAGCGCTCGGCCAGGCGATCATGCAGCACCTCGAACAGCTCGATGAAGAAGCCGCGGCCGGGGAAGCGTTTGATCCGGCTTCGGCCTAGGGAATAATGCGCAAAAAAAAGCCGGAGACGCGCTGGCGTATCCGGCTTTTCGTTGTCCTGGTTCGTCGCCTCAGGCGGACAGCGCCTTGACCCGCGCATTCAGGCGGCTCTTGTGACGTGCGGCCTTGTTCTTGCTGACAATGCCTTTGTTGATCATGCTGTCGATCATCGGCACGGCATCTTTATAGGCCGCGGCCGCCGCAGCACCGTCGCCGGCGTCGCATGCATTGACCACTTTCTTGATTTTCGTGCGCATCATCGAGCGCAGCGCCATGTTGTGCTTCCGGGTCTTCTCCGCCTGGCGGGCGCGTTTTCCGGCTGATTTGATGTTTGCCACTGGTTTTTACCGTGTCCTGCTCTCAAAGAGCCGCGTATTATTCGTGCCCGGAGGGGGATTGTCAATGACTTGCGGGAGGGCCCCGCGAATCTCTCCAGTATATAGTCTAAATGACTGATTATAAGACTTTTTTGGGCTAAACTCGGCGCCACATGACGACCAGAAAACGCACCTCCGGACGCAAGCTCGCGCAGAAGACCTCGGTTGTCAGCGGCATGACCCTGGTGTCCCGCATCCTGGGACTGGTTCGCGACGTCGTGTTTGCCCGCTATTTCGGCGCCTCGCTGGTAATGGACGCCTTCCTCGTCGCAAATCGCATTCCGAACATGCTGCGCCGCTTCTTTGCCGAAGGAGCATTTTCGGCCGGTTTCGTGCCGGTCATGGCGCGCTACCGTGAGCGGCACAATCATGAAGAAGCCCGCGAGTTCGTCGACGCGGCAGCCGGGACTTTCGGGATCATTCTCTTTCTCGTAACACTGGCGGGCGTGGTTGCTGCCCCTTTGCTCGTCGCCATCGTCGCGCCGGGCTTCATCGGCGAGGACGGCCGTTTCGAACTGTCCACGTTGATGCTGCGGTTTACGTTCCCGTACCTGTTCTTCGTCTCGCTGACGGCCTTCGCCGGCAGCGTCCTGAATACCTACGGGCGCTTCGGGGTACCGGCATTCACGCCCGTTATCCTCAACGTGGTCCTGATTGCGGCTGCAGTCGGGCTCGCGCCGTATCTCGAGGAGCCCGGCATGGCGCTCGCCTACGGCGTGTTCGTTGCCGGCTTGCTGCAATTGCTGTTTCAACTGCCGTTTCTCGCACGCATTCACGCGTTGCCACGCCCGAAGTGGGCGCTCAGGCACGATGGCGTGAAGCGGGCGATCAAGCTGATGTTGCCGGCTATATTCGGGTCGTCGGTCGCCCAGATCAACGTCCTGCTCGGCGGCATCATTGCCTCGATGCTCGGCGTCGGCAAGATCAGTCTGTTGTATTACTCGGACAGGCTGATGGAGTTTCCGCTGGGCCTGTTCAGCATTGCACTGGCGACCGTCACGCTGCCGTACCTGTCGCGGCAGTTTGCTAACGAATCGCACGCCGAATTCTCGGCGACGATCGACTGGTCGATGCGACTCGTCATGTTGATTGCAGTGCCGGCCGCGGTCGGCCTGATCGTGATGGCCGAGCCGCTGGTTGCGACGATTTTCTATGGCGGCGTGTTCACCGAGCAGGACGTGCAGTTGACGGCCCTGGCCTTGCAGGCATTTTCGCTAGGGCTGATCGGCTTCTCGTTCGTGAAGATCCTGGCGCCGGCGTTCTTCTCACGGGAGGACACGCGTACACCGGTCCGCATCGGCCTGATCGCGCTGGCGGTCAATTTCGGACTCAGCATCGTGCTGGCGTGGTACCTGACCTCGATCGGATTTGCGGGCAGCCACGCCGGTCTGGCGCTCGCCGTATCGGTCGCGGCGCTGCTGAATGCCTGGATGCTGTATCGCGACTTGCGCCGGAACAATGTCGTGCAGCATGCGCCGGGCTGGTTCGCGCTGCTGGCGAGAATAGCGTTGGCCAATGTGGCCATGACGCTCGTCCTTGTTCTCCTGTACCGGCCGCTGGACTGGTGGCTCGATGCATCAGTCATCGACCGGACCGCCTGGCTCGGTGTCAGCGTCCTCGCAGGGGCAGCTGCCTATTTTGTGAGCTTGCTGGCTGCTGGCATGCGGCTGTCGCAGTTTCGCATGAGTGCGTTCTGACATGCGCCTGGTGCGCCACCTCGTCGATATGCCCTACGATGATCTGGCTGAGGGCAGCGTCGTTACGATCGGTTCCTACGATGGTCTGCACCTGGGTCACCGCAAACTGCTTGACCGCGTCACAGCCGGGGCGAAGCGCCGTGGCGTTCCTGCCGTCGTCATGAGTTTTGAACCGACGCCGAAGGAATTCTTTCAGGCGGTGGCACCGCCGGCCCGGCTGATGCGTTTTCGGGAGAAATACGAAAGCCTCGCTGCATGCGGCATCGATATATTCTATTGCCCCCGATTCGACGAAGCCATGCGCAGCATCTCAGTTGACGCGTTCATTCGCCAGATACTGGTGCACGGATTGAACGCACGGCAGGTCGTTGTCGGCGACGATTTTCATTTTGCGCGCAAGCGCGAGGGCACGGTCGAGCACCTGCAGAGAGCGGGTAGGGTGCTGCAATACGAGACGGACCAGGTGCCCAGTATCATCGTCGATAATGTACGGGTTAGCAGCACGGCTATTCGTGACGCTCTCGCGACAGGCGATCTCGCCCGCGCTACGGTATTACTGGGTCGGCCTTATCGCATGTCGGGAAAAGTCGTCAAGGGACGCCGGGTCGGCCGTTCGCTGGGCTATGCGACGGCGAATGTCGATTTGCGCCGGCGGCAAAGCGCGGTGTCGGGTATCTTCGCCGTACGCGTGCACGGACTGGAGGAGGGCGTGGTCGATGGCGTGGCGAGCGTGGGGACGCGTCCGACGTTTGATCTGACCAAGCCTCTGCTTGAAGTGCACCTGTTCGACTTCGACCGTGACATTTATGGTAAGTATATTCACGTCGACTTCATCGAGCGCCTGCGTAGCGAAGAAAAGTTCGCATCAGTCGACGGACTGGTTGCGCAAATGGCGATAGATGCCGAAAATGCGCGTTCGATACTCTCAGCCAACAGGATTTGACGGACATTACATTGGATAGCACGCAGCAAAAAAGCAGCGAGAGTTCCCGCTTTGGCGCCTGGATGGGTCTGGCGCTCGTCATCGTTATCGCGGACCAGTTGACGAAGTGGGCTATCATCGAGTGGGTGCCGCTCTATGATCGAATTCCATTGAACTCGTTCATCAACCTGACGCACCAGAAGAACTCTGGTGCCGCTTTCAGCTTCCTGGCCGAAGCCGGCGGCTGGCAGCGCTGGTTCTTTGTCATTCTGGCTACCGTCGTCAGTGCCGTCATCGCTGCATGGTTATGGCGCATTCGCAGAGACGGGCAGGCTGTATTGTCCGCGGGGCTGGCGCTCGTCCTGGGTGGGGCTGTGGGCAACCTTATTGATCGAATCGTGCTGGGTCACGTTACCGACTTTATCCAGGTCTGGTTCGGTAGCTGGCCATTCCCGTCATTCAACGTCGCGGACGCCGGCATTTCTGTCGGTGCCGCGCTGTTGATTATTGACGCGTTGTTCTTTTCGGGACGCGACGAGGCGTCAAAGCAGGATTAGCGACTGCGTGTCCAGCAGTCGGTGTCCGGCGTCGAACTCTTCGCGCCACGACCATCGATCGTGAAGGTCCCGCATTTGCCGGCCTCAGCACCACCCAGCAGGAACGTCGCCGTGGCCGTGAAGTTGGTAGCGTCTGCGGCGCCGACACTCACGGTGTACGAACCCGAATCGGTCGTGAACGGATCGTTCGGAAAGCCGAGTGCGGTCATATCCGTCGTGAACGTATTGTTCTGCAAGTAAAAGCGTTCCTGGTTGGTAGCGATCTGCAGCAACGCCGCCCTTGCCTCGTTGCGCTTGGCACGCGCGGCAAACTCGCGGTAGTTCGGGTAAGCAACTGCCGCGAGAATGCCGACGATGACGACGACGATCATCAGCTCCATGAGCGTGATGCCGTGCATGTACTTGCGCATCTGCATGAATCTTTTCCCTGTCAATTGATTGGTATTCATGCGGACTACTCAATACCGTCCTGGGTCCACAACGTGCGTACCGGGTTGTTCGCAAATCCCGGGTCGAAACACTCGACGCCGATACAGCCCAACGGCGGTGGGTTACAGGCGGCGCCGGTGCAATTGGCCTCGGGGCTCGGGAACAGGAAGCGTGGCGACGGCGCGATGCCGCCCTGCGCCAGGTCCTGTACGCGCAGCTGGTCCTCGGTGCCGGCGACAACGGTGTCGATATTCGTGATCGGGTCGCCATTGGTTACGCTGACCCGGTACAGGAAGTTTCGACCACGTCCGGCGGCGCAACTGGCTGCTGCCGCAGCGTCCGGCGAAAACGCGACGAAGAAGACTTCATTGTCGAAGGTCGTCGAGTCCGCGAGTATCATCTGGTCACTCGGCAGCGTGAACTTCCAGCCGCGGTCGTTCGGACCAATGGTCGTGCCGACCGTACCGCTGACTTCAACCAGGTTCGCTTCCGTCACAATGCTGTAGCCGTTGTAATCCGCCTGGCTCAGCTTGTTGAAAATATCCTTGTCACGGATCGAGTAGAAGCGATCGGCATTGGTCGTATCCAGCGGGTGGGCCCGGTAACCGCTGCCGATATTGATTGCCATGAAGCGGCGATTCTGGATGTTGTCATTAAACAGCGAGATATCCGGCGAATTGTAGAAACGCCGCGTATCCACGTCTGTCGGGCTGGCCATGCCTTCCGCGCCGAGCTGCGCGATGACACCGCCGGTGACCAGTGCGTCGGCCCCGATCCCGTTCGGCGCCTTGCCGGGGAAAATGTCGAAGCGCCAGATCTGGCCGCCAAGGTCGGATGCATACATGCGATCCGCGAAACCGTCGCCGGTGAGATCGACTACCCGGATCTGGTTTGGTATCGCACGTACCATTTTGGACAACGTCAGGTCAGCGGCGCCGTCAGCGCCGGCACGCCACAGGATTTCCCCGGACTCGAGGTCCAGGAAGTAGATGCCGGTGCCCTCGCCATCGGGTGTCGACGTATACGCAATCGTGTCATGCGTCGTATCGTAGCCACCGCCAATGACGACGACGGCTTTGTCCGCGTTCAGGCGATTGTCGTTCATATCGACGCGCACCACGGTCGGCGCCGACCATGTCTGGCCGAACTCCGGCAAGCTGATACGCCACAGCAGCTTCGGGCTGTTCCTGTTCGTCACGTCCAGCGCGTAGTACGCGTCGCCGCCACGCCGCATGCCGAACATGATGTAGACGAAGTCGCCGTCGGCCGCTTCGATAATGCCGTTATTGTTACGATCGGCAACGACAGGAATGATGTCGCCATCGACACCGTAGTGCTTGTAGCTTGCCGACGGGTTGAAGAACAGCTTGGTCAGTTTCGACAGGTGCTCCTTTGGAATGAAGGACCACATCTCCTGGCCGGTATCCGCGTTGATCGCATGCACATACCCGTCGTTGGTCGCAGTGAACACGACAACTTCCGGATTGGCCTGGGTGCCACCGTAGACGACGGCGGCGGGCTGTGAATGCAGTGGATCGCCCATGGTCTTGCGAACCGATGTCGTGGGGTCATTGTCGGCGTCGGTGATGTCCTCACCCCGTGCCCAGCGAATGATCTCGTCTTTCGTCGGTTCGTCCGCAGAGCCCGTCAGGCCGAGATCGGCGAACGTGAAGTTGCTTTCGTTCGCCGACGACACATGGTTCGTCGCTGCGGTCAGGTCCGGATTGCTGGTCAGGTTGGTATACAGGTTTCGATTTGCCGGATCCGGCAGATTGCTCGCGGCGCCGCCCAGCGTGACGTCATTGCCATCGGCGCTGGCGGACCAGAAGCTCCGCGTGGAATTCCGGAAGAAACCGGTTGTCGGGTCAACTGCCGTCGCTCCGTTACTGTCGACGATCTGTCCACCCGAGATCCGGTACTTCTTGAGGTTGCCCGGCCAGTGAACGCTCTCCGCTGCCTGGAACGCCGTCAGGTACAGGTCGTTGAAGTTCTGCGTGCGATTGAACGAGTTGACCGCCACGGCTGGCGCCGCGAACGACAGCGACTCCTCGTTGATGTCGGTAACGATCTTCATCAATGCGAGCGTCAGGCTTTCGATGTCGTCCGCGAGGAAATACTCACCGCCGGAACTGGCGGCTGCCTGGGCGAGAATCGGCAGGTTGATCGAGAAACCGATCGTGTGCGTTGTCACGAGCTGCACGCCCGGTTCGGTCGGTGCGATGTCTTCCGTGTACAGGTACTCGGCGATGTCATCCAGACAGTCACCCTGGTTCGTACCGGTGCAACCGGTGCGACCGAGTGCGCCGAACCAGTTTGGCAGATTGTCGACGAGGTTAGGTGTGTCGAAGTCGTCGACTGGCGCGCCGTCGGTCAGCACCACGTTGTAGTTCTTGGCACAGGCATCGCTTGCCGGTTGCTGGTACACCTCGGGGTTGGTCGAGGCCAAAGCACCCGGTGCCGTATCATGCTCATTGATTCGTTCGCCGTACCAGGCCGGCATGCCGCGCCAGTACAGAGCGGCTTCATAAAGGGTTTCGGATACCGGTGTACGGCCGGCAGCGACGATGCTATCGATCGCAGCGAGGATGGATGCCCGGTTCGTGTCCAGGTCAGTCATCTCCTGGATGACCGGCCCACCGTCCCTGTCGTTAAAGCGCATGATGGCGACGTTGACGTTTTCGATCGAGTTCAGGATGACCTTGGCGGTCGTCTGCACGATGCCGATACGCGACTGCTGGATCGTTACCGGGTTGTTTCGGTAATTCAGGTAGTTGCCGTCATACACGGTGACGTCCTGGCTGGTTGGCCAGCTGCGCCAGCTGATCTCGTTTTTCGCATTGGTCGTATACAACTCGACGCCGCCGCCCGCCTGGGCAAACAGCTTGCTGCCATCGACGCCGTCGCCATGCTTGCCACGGTCCTTGCGGCATTCGACCAGCCCGGTCGAGTTGCCGGGACCGAGCATTTGCCAGCGCGGTACGTCGAGACCCAGGTAAATACTGAAAAAGCCTGAGCTACCGGTGCGGTACTGGACCATCTTGTTGGTATAGATACCGATACCGGCAAGCTGTTTCTCGGCTGCTTCGCACACGAAAGAGGATTTCGCAATCATCTGCGTGTTGCTCACATCGCAACTCGGTACGGCATCGACCTCGGTCCAGTACAACATGTCCGGGTCACACGTACCGACGTAAGGCGTATTCGTGTCGTACGGTTCCTTGGTCGTTTCTTCCGTCGTCATCGACCCCGAGGAGTCAATGATGAAAACAATGTTCGGCTTGGGCGTCTGGTTATTGGGGTCAACCAGCAACAACTCGGTATCGTCGGCAATTGCCGGCGCGCCACTCAGCAATGCCAGCAGCAGCCCGGTACCCGTCCATGTCGTTTTGCGAATTACCATATTCATCTTGCTACCCTCAAAATTCTTCGTGCCGCTCTACCGGAGATAAATCGAAACCTGGGTGACGACGTCATTCTCCAGGTGATGCAGTACCGTGACCGTTTCCATGTTGCGGTCGGTTACCCGCGCGACGGCCTCGCGAAACTTGTCCAGCGTTACGTCCTGTCCGTTGACGACATAGCGCGTCGACGGAGACACGCTCTCCGTCATATAGGTACACTTGTCGCATTCCTTGAATGAGATCGTGCCGGACTCGGATACCGGCAGGCGAAGTTCAGTCAGCGGGACTTCGTATGCCTGTTGTACGGTTACAAATTGTGCGCCAGCCGGCAGGGCCAGGCTGAGCAATGCGGCGGCAATAATCAGTTTGCATTTCATGGTTCTACTCCGTTCCATCTACCGCTTAGAGTGTCGACGACTCGGGGCCGACGACATAGAAAGCCTGTGTGTGAACCGCGGTTGAATCGCGGTCGGTGGTGCTGCCCGGCGCACGCTTCGATTCGGCCTGCGACGTGGCAAGGAAGTGATACGCAGAAATACCGCTGCCTACACCGAGACTGAACGCGCGGTCCGGCACCAGTGTCGAGTCTTCGTACTGGATCGTCGCCGTCACGGTCTCGTTCGACGTGATGTTCTGCGTTACCGTGGCGTTGGCCAGGGTGCTGAACTGGCCTTGTGCCAGGGCTTGCTCCAGCCCGGTCTCGGCCGCCTGGAAGGCGTTTTCGTAATTCTGGTCGTTGCGCGCCATGGCCAGCTCCGTCGTCGCTGTGTTCATGCCGGAGATGGCAAGAATCGTGATCACGACGAGCAGCATGAGTCCGACGACGAGCGCCGCACCACGCTGGCGGTTGGCAAGTAAGAGATTCTTCTGGTTCATAGCGGTTCTCTGCATCATGTTCTCGAGTTGCGCAGCAGGATCGTCTTCGAAAGTTGCATCCGGCGGCGGCTGTCATTGGGTGTACCGAGCGAAACGTCACCGGGGACGAATGCCCGCGTGTTCTGATGTCCGGGTTCGATGCCGACGCTGCGCACAACAATCCAGACACGGGCGGTCATGACACGTGCACCGGGCACGTAGTTGGCGGTACCGGGGATGTACACGTCATCGCCCGGATTCACGTATCGATCGACCGTGTTGTCGTCGTCGAGGTCGATGCCGAGCTGCAACTGCAGGTTCTCGACGCCGGGTGCGATCTCCTGGTCTTCAATGACGGGCGCACCGTTGCGTGTCGTCAGTACCTTGCGGCGCAGTGTGGGCACACCCGGGATCAGGTCGGAGGTCGGCGCGACGTAATAGCTGCTGACCATCAGGTTATGCGTTGCCGAATCGGCCGGGGAAAATGCGTTCGGTATCACGCCATCCTTGAACAGCTGTCCCTGGATTCGCGTCGTCTGGAGTTGCAGGCGCCCGGCTTGCGGTGCCACCGGCTGGACACCGGCACGGCGGATAGTGACGACGTCCGAACTGGCCTGCGCGCCACCGGTCGCGGCGCAGTCCAGTGTGTAATCGTTATTGATGCCGTCAATCGGCAACGCGAGATCGAGCGCCCAGGCATCGCCGCAGTCTGCCGGCGGCTGCAGGCCGGACGGGTCCGGATCGCCGACGATGGCCCGGCCCTCGACGGCCAGCGAGCGGCTGTTGCGGCCCCAGTTGCTGGCCATGCGCAAGTCCGACTCGATCGTATCCATCGCGAAGTGCGCCGTTTCCTGCACCCTGGCGACAGATTCGTTGACGACGAATGCCAGGCGGCTCTGGTTGTAAATCTGTACGGTGCCGATAATCAGGAACGAACCAATGGCCAGTGCGACCATCAGTTCGACCAGCGTCAGGCCGGCCTGGTTCTGGAGCAGCTTTGATGTCGTATGTCTCATCACAATAGAGCCCCTAGATGTCCAGCACCGGTATGGTGATCGTATAAGTCGGGATCGTGTTGCTCAGGTTCGGCTCGTCCCAGCGCACGGTAATCTGGTATGTCGGCGGCGTGACGGAGTTGTCG
>Ga0210081_1000135_pt1 | contig 12939 bp, 13 predicted proteins | sample White_ThreeSqA_D_FD_185589 | JGI IMG/M metagenome (GOLD analysis project Ga0210081, IMG submission 185589) | Wetland microbial communities from the San Francisco Bay, California, USA, that impact long-term carbon sequestration -... | ecosystem: Environmental > Aquatic > Marine > Wetlands ...
AGCTCCATCTGGAATTCCAAAAATACTAGCCGACATACTAGCCCGGGCTCCATCAGTATTCTTATTGATGAAATTTTGTATTTGATGAAAATTAACACTAAAATCAATTTGTGAATCTTTATCAGGTAAAAAGGAACTTGCTGTAATTATTAACTTTCTGGTTTGGTTTGTCGAATATGTGTAATTTCCACTAACTTTTACATCACCAGCAACATCCAATGTTGCGCCTTTCACTGATAGCACATCATCACCTTCCAAAATTATTCTACCATCAAAATCCGTTCCAGTAATATCATTCTGAAAATCAATATATGGTGGTTCACCGTCACCTGTAATTTCAATACCTGGACTCATAGATGAATCGGAACCTGTTAATTGAATTCCTTGCTGGTTTGGTGTAAAATCACTTCCACTTCCTTTGATATGAAGTGCCGAATCCGGAGAAGTAGTTCCAATACCAACCTTATTGCTTGAAGAATCAACAAAAAGGGTATCAATATCGACTGTCAAATCATCAGTAACTATCACGTTCCCTGCTAATGTAATCGTAATCAAAGCTGAAGCAGTTCCAACTCCAATTGAAATTAGAATAATGAATAGTACAAGATATGGTGTTTTAGTTAATTGATTTTTCCAGCCCATCGCCCAATTCTAAAATGATTATGAATTACTTAACTCTGATCAAACTCCAACAAACCAACTCTGCATTATAATCTGGATTAACATGACTTTCTAGGCACCAAACGGGGGGATTCTATTTTTACTGACTGTCGATAAACTCGTTTACATATTGAAAAAATTACCTGATTAAAAATTACCTTACAATGGTGTCTAAATCATAAATAATTGTAGTTCAAGGTTATTTTATGAATAATTTCAAGAAAATGCTCAAGGCAAACAAGCCAATAGTAATTCCAGGTGTTTATGATGCAATAGGTGCAAAAATTGCAGAAAAAGTTGGGTTTGAGGCAATGTTTCAAACAGGTTATGGAACTTCTGCTACCTTGTTTGGTATGCCAGACTATGGATTTATTGGTGCAACAGAAACTGTTGATAATGCAAGAAGAATTTGCAGGGCAGTGTCAGTACCAGTTATCGTTGATTCAGATACAGGATATGGAAACGCGTTAAGTGTTTGGAAGCTAGTGCAAGAATTAGAATCGGCAGGAGCTTCTGGGATTTTTCTAGAAGATCAAAGATGGCCAAAGAGATGCGGTCACATGCAAGGAAAAGAAGTTATCTCACAAGAAGAATATACTGAAAAGCTTGGAGCAGCAGTCGATGCAAGACAAAATAAGGATTTCATCATCGTTGCGCGAACAGATGCAAGAGCAACAGAAGGATTAGACAATGCAATTGAGAGAGGAATTCAAAATAAAAAGACAGGAGCAGATGCAGTATTCATTGAAGCTCCAAGATCAATTGAGGAGATGAAAAAAATTGGCAAGTCAATCAAAGCCCCACTTGTTGCAAACATGATTGAAGGTGGCGCAACACCACTAAGTTCAGCTGAGACACTTCACAAGATGGGATTTAACATTATTTTGTATCCATTGTCAGTATTATTTGCAAATACTTTTGCAACAATGAACATACTCAAAGAGATGAAAAAATCTGGAACAACAAGCAAATTTAAACAAAAAGTAGTAAATTTTGATCAATTCAATGATTTGGTAGAGTTGCCCAAATTCAGAAAGCTAGAGAAAAAGTATGGTTTTTCAAAGAGAGAATAAAAATAAAAATTTCAAGTAAAGAGTATCTAAGATTCTACTCTCTTTACTTCAATTTCAATTGTTGAAACATTTCTAGTTCTACCGTCTTGTGACTCTAATGATTCAGAGCCGATTTTAATATCGCCGATAGAATATCCTGCATTTTCTGTTTTGCGCGCAATGATTTGGGCAACGTCTACAGCACGTCCAATGCTGAGTCCTCTAGCTTTGATGTTGACGGCAGGTAAGTTTGCCAATTGAATTAGGGCAGATGTAACATATGCCATCAATGGTTTCTTACCAATGAATATTGTGTCTCTTGTTTCAGTCGACATGGGGACTTTGATATTTAGGGATAATTTAAATCTAGAAGCGGTTTTTTAGACTCCAAAAAAGTCAAAAAGATTTTCAACGAATATTAGTCTGATTTTGCTACCATACTAACGAAATGAAACCAGTTGCAGAGATTTTAGAATCAGGGGCAAGCAAAGAAAAAATCCAGGTTTTAGAGAAATTAGCTTTATCAGATGATTTTGAAATTATTAACAAAGTGATTAGTTGTCTTGATGACCCTGACATTGAAGTAAGAGGTGAAGCGTTTAGTTCTCTTATTTTAAACAATAATGACATTTCAGAGTTATTAATAGAAAGTCTAAAGGATTCAAGAAAAAATATCCGAGGTTTTGCCGCATTGGTTTTGGCAAACAGAAAAGATTTGAAATCTATTCCTAAAATTATTGAACTTGTAAAAGATGAAAGATCGATGGTCAGGTCTTGTGCTCTAGGAGCTTTGGGCCATCTAAAGGCAAAAGAAGCTAAAGATATCTTCCATGAATCTATTTTCGATTCTAATTTAGAGGTAAGAAAAAGCGCTATGCATGCATTGATCAATATTGAAGAAAAAATTTCTCAAAATGAACTCCTGGAAATTTCAAGAGAAAAAGATCATGAAATAGAAAACATGGTTATAAAATTGAAAAAAGGTGGACCGGAAGGGATTTGAACCCTCGATCCGATGCATGCCATGCACCTATCCTACCGGACTAGACGACCGGCCCATCTGTCAGTGTTCTGACCGAATTACGTTTTTCAAATTGGTTATTAACGTTTAGCTGTTCGCACAAATTTTTTAAGGAATCAACACAAGATATTTAACCACTCATTTCCTTGTTTGTTCCATATGGTAGTAGATAACGAGGCCACAATTACTTATATTCAATTATTAAAAGAAGATCTCCTAATACTTAGACTGGTTCCTGATGAAGGTCCAGTACCAGATTACAAGGCAGGTCAATTCATTACATTAGGATTGCCAAATCCTGCAGAGAATGGGAAAATTGTTAGAAGAGCATATTCTATTGCATCCCATCCAGAAAATAGAGATTTCATTGAACTTGTGATAAGATGGGTAAGAAAGCCACTTCCAGGAAGACTGACTACTCAACTTTTCAACGCAAAAGAAGGGGACAAGATAAAATGGCTAAAGCCCACAGGTCTTGCACTTTTAATTAATGAAACTCTTCCAAACGGAGAAAAAGATACGAGGAGAATTGTTTGTATTGGTGGAGGAACAGGAATTGCGCCATTTGTTAGTTATGCGCAACACCTACATGCAGTAAATGACAAAAGAGAGATTATAGTCTTACATGGTGCAAGTTATGTTGATGAGCTAAGTTACAAGGATTTGCTAACTGATTTAGAAAATGAGAGTATCAAGAGAGGAAAAGATGAATGGAATTTCAAATACAGAGCCGCAATAAGTAGACCTCAAGAATGGTTTAACAGATCTTGGTCTGGTCAAGTCGGTAGAGTTGAAACTTTTCTTAGACCAAGGGATAATGGCATGTCACCACTTGAGGAATTAGTGGGTGAAAAAATTACAAAAGAAAATACCATCTTTTATTGCTGTGGATGGCAAGGAACAATTGATGGTGTAATGGACTTTTTGACACCAAGAGGATTTGTAACATTCCACAACAAACGTGAGGATGGAAGTTTCGAAGTCAAAGACGAGTCATACGGATAGACCCTAAGAAATTCTTAATTTATCATTTTAACTTGATTTACATTTTGATGTTTTCAAAATCTTTTCCAGATTTGCTAAAAAGTAAATCATTGAAATATGACTCATTTTTAGCCATTGATGATTGACAACAATTCTTTATCTTGCTCATTTGAATCCCTTAACAAATGCCCATATCGAAATCATTAACCAATTAAAAAAAGAGGGGGATATCGTCAAGGTAATGCCAGTAATATTCAAGCTCGGAGAAAAGGAGGTCACCAGTAAAAGCTTCCCATTTAATTTTGAAGCCAGAAAAAAGATGATAAAATCAGTTTTTGGAGATTCTGTTCTGATAACTGATGATTACACATTTGATGCTCCATTCAAAAAATATCTTCCGCCTCTTCTTTCTTTAAAATCTTGGAAACTAAGAAGAAAAATTCTGACTGGAGTAAAAGGAGACTATTATTCCTATACAGGAGATAAGGCAGAAGGTTACATGTTGAAGCTTTACAGACTCAAACCAAAAGTAGGGGAAAGAAGGTCACTTTCTGCGGCCTCGGTAAAAGAGAAAATGTATGATCAAGTAAAAGGGGTTAAAACAGATTGGAAGAAAGATGTACCTGAAACGGTAGCAAAAATTATTGAAGAGAATTGGGATGTAATTGAAAAATACTCAAAGCTCGAAGATAAAACAAGACGTGTGCTTGGAATGAAATTTCCTATCGAGGGTTGGTCCGAATAGTTAAAGTATTGATGAATTAAAAAAAATTTGTGAAATTACCTCTTTCAAATTATGTTTGGTTTGATGGAAAGTTTGTAACTTTAGATAAAGCAAAAGTTCCCATTACAACTCACGCCATACATTATGGTACATCTGTATTTGAGGGGATAAGAGCATACTGGAATAACAAAAATCTTTTTGTTTTTAGATTAGAGGAGCATGTAAAGCGTTTTAGAAAGTCAGGTCAATTCTATAACATCTCATTGAACTTTACAGATAAAGAAATCACCGAAGCCATAACAGGGATCTGTAAGAAAAATAAAATAAAAAAATCATGTTATGTACGACCATTTTATTTTGTTGGAGATTACGGCATCAATCTTCATGTTACCGAAAAAGCCCCCACCAATGTTGCAATTTTTACATTTCCTTTTGGAGATTTGTTTAACAAAAATGGTATAACTGCAGGAGTTTCATCTTGGAGAAAATTTTCAGATTTGTCGACTCCTCCACAAGCAAAAATGGGTGGAAACTATCTAAATTCAATTATTGCCACCCAAGAGGCAAAACGAAATGGGTTTGATGAGGCAATTTTATTGGATCATGATGGAAATGTAAGCGAAGCACCTGGAGAAAATATTTTCATTGTAAGGGAGGGACACATAATCACGCCTCCATTATCCTCATCTGCTTTGGAAGGCATCACAAGAGATGCTGTAATTAAGATTGGAAAAGATTTGGACATACAAGTATCTGAGAACAATATAACCAGAAGTGAGTTATTAATGTCAGACGAGGTGTTTTTGACGGGTACAGCAGCAGAGATCACACCGATAATTGAGATAGATGGGAAAAAAATTGGAAATGGTAAGCCTGGAAGCGTTACCAAAAAGATGATGGATGAATACACAGACATTGTAATGAATAAAGATGAAAACTATTCTCATTGGTTAACTCCGGTGTATTAAATGAAAATAATCCAAATAGGGATTAAGGATTCAAAAATAACAGAGATTTTATCAAAATTTGGAATATCTAATATTTTTGAAATAGATTCAAAAAATAAAAATCTAAACGAAAAGTATCACCTAAAGTTTTATGATTCAATAGAGGATCTAATAGAATCTGAAGAGTTTCAAGCTGTGGTTGTAAATGTAAATGAATTCGATGCCATTCAAATAATTAAAAAATTACTTTACTCAAAAAAACATGTTTTTGTGAATAAACTTCCCATGAACTCATCTGAAATTTCTGAGCTTGAAGAAATATCTACAAAAAATAAAATCAAATTTGTTTTTGGTTTTGAACAAAGATTCAATCCTGTAATACAGAATCTAAAGGATATAACATCAGAAAACAAATATGGTGAACTCTTAATGCTAGAGTTTTATCGTGAAGGTATCGCATTAGAAGAAAATGGAATAGTCTTTGATCTGATAAAAAACGAGATCGATTTGGCAAACTTTATTTTTGGAGAATGGCCAATTGTTGTGTTTGCACGATTTGGGAATTTTAATAGTGAGAAAGAAAATTTTTCAAGTATTGTAATTGGCTACAAGAACAATAAAACAGCCTTGATTTTATCAAATGGCCTGTCATCAAAAAATGTGTCAACTCTTAGAGCGATTTATTCAGAAGATGTGGTTTATTCAGATTTATTTTCTTATGAAATGAAGTTAAAAGGTGATTCTATAAGCATGCCTAAAAAAAATTCACTTGAACAACAAATTCAATATTTTATTGAGGTCATCGGAGAAGATACTAAAAATCATGAATTGACCAATACAATTAAGATTGCTGAAGCAGCACTTTTATCTAGTAAACAGGGAGTCCCAATCTATCTGGATCTGAAATGAACAAAAAAATGATGGAAATTTTGGCTTGTCCAATTGACAAGTTCCACCCTTTGGAACTATATGAAATAAAAACAAAGGACGATGTGGTATCTGAGGGAATTTTATTATGCTCAAAGTGTTCGAGGTTTTATCCCATAATCGAAGAAATTCCAATAATGTTGCCTGACGAATTGCGGGATAAGAAAGTTGAAATGGATTTTCTCAAAAAATACAAAGAAAAGATACCAGACAAAATCTCCAAAAATGGTTTGCCATGGCATCTCTAAAATTTGAAATAAGCTAGAATCTAATAATTGAAAGTTTTTTTGAATATGAAATTTTTTAGCTTAGCTAAAATCAAAACCCATACTATTGACAGACCTATTGCAATAATTCCTTTAAGAATTGATCCCAATAACTCGTTGTATTCACCATATCCCGAGATCGAAATTGGTCCTAAAATAGAAACTGCAATTCCACCTCCAATCAGAATTAGAATCCACATTAAAAATAGGAATCCAAAGAGTTGTCCGTGAATCATAGTTTTATCCCCATCAAAAACGCTGTGATTATTGCAAGACCGCCAGAAAAGATTGCAAGTTTGAATATTACCATTCCAACTTCTTTTTCTGAAAGAGGAGTTTTAGCTACGATTAAGCGAACAAGAGAAATTCTAGCCCTCCGGTTGTTTGTGGCCTTTAGTTTGAAGTCTTCTGTAAGCTCAACAGGTTTTTCATTTAATTCTCGGTGATCTACAATTTTTTTTACACTAGCCAAAAACAAAAAAGAGTTCAAAACTGCAGGGAGTAAGGCTATTGCTGCGATTACCTCTACATGTCCTACAATCGCTATTGTACCATACATCGCACCTAAGGTTAATGCTCCAGAATCTCCTGGAAAAATCTTGCTAGGAATTTTATGATATTTGTAAAAAGATAATGCAATAAATCCCAGAGGGAGGCTGGCTATCGCCATTTCATAGTTTTGGATTATAAACAATGAAGCACTTAATGAGAAACCAGCAATTATCATAAATCCGCTAGCGATTCCATTTGCAACATCTATTGAATTTATAGTGTTTCCAGTTATTACAATCATAAAAATAATTATTGCAAAATAAAGAATTGGGATATGAACCGCCCCAAATAATGGAAATGCAAGATCCGAGTCATATGCGCCAAGAAAGATAATGGGTAATGCTGCAATTGCAAGTCCCACAGGTTTGAACCATCCTCCCATTACCTTTCTGTCATCAATATAGCCAACAAAGAATGCCAGAACACTAGTAATCACTATTGCAAGAATTTCATTAACTGGGATAAAGGAATAAAGAACAATTTCAGATGTTATCACTCCTGCAATTAGTGATGGGCCGCCCGGTCTTACAACCATAACAGTACCTTTTTTGTGAATATCTCTAACAGCCAAGTTTTTCTTTGAAAGGTATTTGATTAAAGGAGGTATTGTAAGATAGACAGTAAAAAAAGCCACAACACAGCATACAATTGCAGGAATAATTAATTCGGTCAATATCTTACCTTTTTCAATTCGGACTTGATGTTATTTGCAAGGGTTAAACCAATTTTATCAATTTCCGCTAATTTGTTAACTGAAATCTTTGAGAGATCATCTAGAGTTTTTATTTGGTGTTTGAACAGAATTCTAGCCCTGACTCGTCCTATTCCTTTAACCTTGACTAGATCAAGAAGCTCCTCTCTTATTCCATAAACAATTCGCCTTCGTAAATTTTCAAGCTCTTCTAACAAATCTGCTCTTTCAACATGTTTTGCAATCTCCCTTAAGCAATATGTAAGCCAATTAGCAGTCTCCACCATTCTGTGCATGTCTCCTGATTCTATTCCAAGAGTATCTGAAAGGGATGTCTCTGAAGATTCCGTAATCCAAGATTGTAATGCAATTAGACTCCGTGAACAATCATATTCAGAGATCGGTTCTAAAAGTTCCGATGTGTGGTTTTCTATCATAAGACTTGCAATTTCATAATCTTTGTTTCTCAATGAAAATTTTGGAAAAAATTCCTCGCAGTTTGTAATAACATGTAAAAATCCCAGAGTGTGTTTTCCTTTCTTTGATACATTTTCTATAGAATCTCTAAAATAAGTTGCAGTTAATGGATCAATGTAAAGCATGGAAGTCTTTTTTCCAAACTCTGTAGCAGCATATCTTCCATTTTTTTCAACAACTAAAAATTGACTAGAAAGAAAACGCAAAGCGATATCTATTGCAAATTTGAGGGTGGACTTTCTTGATTGGAGTCCCCCTAAAGTTTGAAGGAAAAAGTCAAGCAGTTCTTCCTTTTTGATTCCAGGGTTTGTTACAATTACACTAAGAATATGAGTTCTCAGAGACTTGTCATCGGCAATTTTTGATTCTATAGGTTCTGGCTCGCCTTTGATATAGAATTCAATGATTTCCTCTTTGTTTCCATTTCCAATAACTATTGACTCTCCATACTTGTCGTATTGTGGCCTTCCTGCCCTTCCGCAAAGTTGCTTATACTCCAAGACACTTATTGGCCTGTTTGCTCCAACCTTTGCGTTGTAACGACTGATGTTTGATATTACTACCCGCCTTGCAGGTAGATTTACACCAGCTGCTAGAGTTGGGGTAGAAGAAAGTAGTTTTATTGTTCCATTTCTAAATTCAGATTCAATAATTTGTCTACATGTTTGATTCAACCCAGCATGGTGAAAGGCGACTCCTTTCTTTACCAGAATTGCAAGTGTTTTAACAAGGTCAGTATGTTCATTTGTGGCAAGTATTTTCTTTGAAATTTTCTCCAATTCATCAAGGTCTTTTTTTTCTAATAATCTTTCAATTCCATCAATGGCTTTTGTTGCCAATGATTTTGAACGTGTTCTAGTTTCAGCAAAAATAAGTGATTGTCCTCCTTCCTTTACACATTGCACACCTAAATCAATAGGTGTTCCTCTAAGAGAACTGTCTACATCAAAAGTAGACCCGTCACTCATTGTAACAATACCATCATCATACACACCTTCCGATAAAGGAACTGGTCTCCATTCACTTTGAACAAGATTACAATCAAGCCAGTCGGCAAGTTCCTGAGAATTTGAAATGGTGGCACTTAGTCCTAATATCTGAGGTTTTTTATCCAGTCTCTTTAACTGCGTCAAAATCATTTCTAATGTAGGCCCACGAGATTCATCTCCTATCAAGTGAATTTCATCAGAAATTACAAGACCGATATCTTCAATCCATTCAACTCCATGTCGAATTATAGAGTCCATTTTTTCATTTGTTAAAACAAGAATGTTGTTATTTTCTAGTTTTTTTTCAATGTTTTCAAAATCACCAGTAGATATTCCAACTTTAATCTTATTTCCAATAGATAGTTTTTCTAATTTTTTAAATTCCAAAAATTTTTCAGATGCTAGTGCCCGAAGTGGGCTTAGGTAAATTACTTTGCCTTTGTTTTTGGAAAGATAACTCAGCATTGATAAAGTTGCAATCAATGTTTTTCCGCTTGCAGTGGGAGCTGAGACCAAAACACTTTTCCCCTTAAGTAGTCCTGCCTTTACTGCTTCGGCTTGTGGTGGGTATAGTTTTGTAAAACCCTCTGATTTTAAAAAATCAATTGCAGGTTTTGGAATATCTAGTTTTTCTATTTTCATACTCGGTTGTAATGACCGGGTTTTGATTCATAAATAGATGCTTCGCGGAGCATTCTTCTAATGTAATTTCTTGCTTCTTCTTCTGTGAATTTTTCAGTTTTCTCTAATTCCTTGACAAATGATTTTTCTTCCACTGGCATTTTATTATCACCTTCAAGTCCCTTCAGAACATCCATGAAGAGTTGCATCTTTGAAACTTCGCTTCTTGGTCTACCTTGAAGCACACCAAGATCTACCTTACCAGTGTTTACATCTACTCCTGCATCTTGAAGCATGGATTCAATTAGGTAAATTGCCCGTTCCGCATCCTCTTCTTCTACCTTATCCTTCATCAAAAGCCTGGCACGAGCAGTAGATAGTCTAATTATTCCTTCAAGTTGTCTTGGAGTTACAGTAATCATTTCTTCAGATTCTACATTTCTCATGTGAAGATAATATTCCAAAATTTTGTCTTCTGCTTCTTTTGTAAGGTCAGGTGAAGATTTTTTTGCATAGGCAAGGTATTTTGTTAACAAATCAACATCGATTACAGAACGTTTGTCTGTTCCCTGAGGCGTATGTAAATCAATAATATGTCGAGCTATCTTTTCGTCTCGTTCTCTTGTAGGGATGTCTCTTACTACAAATATCAAGTCAAACCTTGTAAGTAATGGAATTGGCAAGTTCACATTTTCTGTTATGTTTTTGAATGGATCATATTTTCCATACATGGGGTTTGCCGCAGCTAGAATAGAGGTCCTAGCATTTAGTGTTGCAACAATACCACCTTTTGCAATGCTTGCTGATTGTTGTTCCATAACTTCATGAAGTGCACTTCTATCCTCTGGTTTCATTTTATCAAACTCATCTATACATACGAGACCTTGATCCCCTAATACTACGGCACCTGCTTCAAGCATCATAATTCCTGTTTTGTCTTTTACCACAGCAGCAGTAAGACCTGCAGCAGTTGAACCTCTACCAGAAGTATAAAGTCCTCTTGGAGCAATTCTTGCGCAAAACTTTAGCATCTCACTTTTTGCCGTACCAGGATCACCAACAAGAAATACGTTAATGTCTCCTCTGATTTTACTGCCATCTCCAAGTGCACGTTGATTAGAACCTACAATTAGCAACAGAATTGCTTCCTTGATCAGTGTTTGTCCCTGAATATGAGGAGCAAAAGAGTCTATCAATCTTTGATAAACATCAGAGGTTTGTGACAATGCACGAATCAGTTTTTCATCCTCTGGAGAAATCTCTTCTCTTTCTATTTTTCTTGAGGTTTTATTGCCTCTCCCACCAAGAAATTCAATGTTATTACCTTCAATTCGAAGTCTGTACAATCCACTGTGCCCTCTCTGAACTCCCGCCACGGATTCCTGCTCAATTCTAACTATACCAGTAAGAATTATTCTATCACCAGGCCTTGCATTATCCACGAGGTCTTGTCTAATTGTAACATCAATGTAGTGAGGAAGCTGCCCTGGTGGAAGGTCTTCAGGAAGTTCTTGCAATCTCAAAATCTGAAAATCTATAAACTTGCTTGCCTCAGGTTTTAGCTCAAAATCCCGGTGTTTACAATTTGGATTATCACAAACAACAGGAATCTTTACATCCATTCCTTTTAGTTGAATTACTTTGGTTGGATGCTCATCAGGACAAACAAAAACAAGTTCTTTTGCAAGAGGTTTTACCTCAGATGCTCTTACTACCATTCCAGAAACAGATGTTATGTATCCAATTGTTTCAGAATTGATTTGCCTGAGACTTCTTTGAATTGGGTAATTGACTAATCTTACACGAACTTCATCTTTTATCTTCTCTGCATAATCAGGGAATCTAGTTTGAAGTGCCTCTTTAATTGCACGAGAAAATGCATTGAAAATTCTATCTGGATCTTCTGAGAAAATTCTCTCAAGCTCTGGTTCAACTACAAGATCATTGTAATCAACAAGAATGTATTTGGAGTTTTTTGGCATCATCTCGTCAATTTGCTCTACGTACTTGTAATTGCCAAATTTATCCTTGAATCTAACCAAGAATTCTTTAGCTTTATCGGATAATGCAGATTCTGTAAAGGTACTAGTTTGGACTTTGCTCATTTAGATTACTCCTTATTACTTTCTCGAAATTTTTACTGTTATCATAAATAGTCTTAAAGAACACACTTTCTTCAACAGTTATCTTGTTGTATAAATCAGAATTTAGTTTTGTAGAGTCTGCAAGTTTAACAAGTTTTCCCCTCCGCATTCGGAATAATTCAAGAAGCATGCTCTCAACATGATCAAAATCATTTTTTTGTAATCCGTTCATGTATTGTTTTAGTTTAATATAGAAATGAGGATCAAGAGTAGAAACCTGATATTCTCCAACCATTTTTTCTTTTGACAATGCCTGTTTTAATTCTGTTAACATATCAGGAGAATCTAAATCACCTAGTTTATTTTCAGCGAGAATTTTTCCTATCCATTGTGGCAGGTTCATGACCTCGCCAGAGCTTCCTTCTAGATCATAGCCGGCAACGTCATATTTTACATCTTGCCTAAGAGTAACTTTGGCATCTTTTAGCCCATGTCCTATAGTGTGTATCTTTTCTACTTCCTCTATCTTCATTGAGATCACTTTTTTGCCATAAGATCCTCATGTAATGGATCGATCAATTCTCTTCACTATTTAGTGAGATCAATTGATCCTATTAATTTCGATTTATTAGTGGGCCATAGACAAAGTAGAGACATGTCATCAACAGGCATGTGGGTTGAAAAGTACAGACCAAAAAAACTTTCAGATATTGTCAACCAAACTGAAATTATTGGATCACTTTCTGCCTTAATTTCCAATCCTGCAGATATGCCTCACCTATTATTTTCTGGATCTGCTGGAGTAGGCAAAACAACTGCAGCAATGTGCATAGCAAACCAGGTTCTAGGCGAATATGCCAAAGAATACACCTTGGAGCTTAACGCTTCTGATGAGAGAGGAATAGGAATGGTCAGAGAGAAGGTTAAAAAATTTTCAAGATTTG
>Ga0210081_1000138_pt1 | contig 12589 bp, 12 predicted proteins | sample White_ThreeSqA_D_FD_185589 | JGI IMG/M metagenome (GOLD analysis project Ga0210081, IMG submission 185589) | Wetland microbial communities from the San Francisco Bay, California, USA, that impact long-term carbon sequestration -... | ecosystem: Environmental > Aquatic > Marine > Wetlands ...
CCATGACCAGTGTATTCACGAGGCCGAACGACAGCGCCAGGAAGATTACGACGACCCACACCAGCACGAAACCGTCCATCACCTTGAGCATTGCACCGAGGTAGGTGTCGATCTCGTACCAGCGGCTGACGACGACACCGCCGTCGACCGCCGCCGAGACACGTTCCCAGGTCGGTTCGACGTTGCGGTAGTCGTCGCCGAGAAAGACCGCCTCGGTCGTCGTGTCACCCATGCGCAGCATCTTCTGCGCCGTCTGCTTGCCGATGAACACGTACGATTTCTCGAAATTCGGCATGTTCGCCGTGAACAGGCCGACAATGCGAAAGCCGCGGTCGGCGATTTCGTTGTCGGGATCCTGGCTCATCAGCACGATGCGCTTGCCGACACCGGTCTCCAGCGTATCCGCCAGTTCCTTGCCGATGACGATGCCGCTGTCGTCAGGGCCGTCGAGGAAACGACCTTCGACGGCATCGTAATCAACGAAGGAAAAGCCGCGCTCCGGTTCCGGGTCGATGCCGAGCAGGGTTACGCCGCGGGATTCGCGCTCGCTCGAGACTACTGCCGGCACGCGGACGCGACTGGCCCAGGCACGGAACTCGTCGTCCGTGAACATCTGCCTGAGTTCAGCGTCGGTGTAGGGCAGCCGGTTCGCGATACTCGGGTCGTCCAGGTACGCGGGGTTGTGCACCTGCACGTGGCCCGGCAATACACTGATGCCGTCCCTGACCATCTGGTCGACCATGCCGCGCGTCAACGACGTCATGAAGATCATTGCCCACGCGCCTACGGTAATCGCCCCGACCATGATCAGCGTGCGACGGTGATTGCGCCACAGGTAGCGCCACGCGAGGCGGAACAGGACCGGCAGCATGCGCATCAGTTCGCCCTCATCGCTTCGACCGGGTGCAGGCGGCGCAGCCGTATCGCCGGATACACGGCCGCGAACAGCGTAAACAGGAACACGACCGACGGTCCGAGTGACAACGACAGCAATGTGACGCGCGGGTACATCCTGCTCGGCAGGTTGAACATCGCCGACATCTCGGCCATGCCGGGATAGGCGAAACCATTGATCGAAACCCAGTAGGTCACGAGCGCACCGAAGAGCACGCCGAGCACCAGCCCGAGTAACCCCATCATAGTCGTCTCGAGCAACACGAGGCGGCCGAGGCGACTCGCACGCAGCCCGAGCGCCAGTACGACACCGAACTCATGAGTCCGCTCCAGCACCGACATCAACTGCGTATTCAGGACACTGAAGGCAACCAGGATGACGAGAATGAAGTACATGAAAAACGCGCTGCTCATGTCCGCCTGGATCATTTGCTTCAATCCCGGCTGCAGCGCATCCCAGTCGAGTATCACGAGATCCTCGTCCGCCGGCAGCAGCGCCTCGACCCTGGGCTCGAGCAGCTTCGCGTCGTCCAGGCTCGCGCCATTGACGACAATCTGGTGGCCGGCGCCGTCCATGTAGAACGTGCCCTGGAAAAACGCCAGCGGGATTTCGGCGAAATTGCGATCGATGTCGGTAATACCGCTTTCGAAGATACCGACGACCGTCAGCACGGCGGCGGCAAAGGAGCCATCACGACCGCTGCCGAGCAAGGTCAGCTCGTCGCCCACCTCTACGCGCAGGTTGCGGGCCAGTACCGCGCCGAGGACGACCTCACTCGCACCACTGTCCGAGAGGTAGCGGCCCGACTTGACGAGACCGGGTATCGTGGAGACTTCGGGCTCGAAATCCGGCTCGACGCCGAAGACGCCGACACCGTAAGTGCGCTCCTCGCTGGACACCAGGCCGAAAGCCCATGCCCTGGCCGCAACCGTGCTGATCTGCAGTTCGCGCCGCAGCTTGTCGGCGAGCGGCACGACGTCAGGCACTATTTGCCGCATTTTCTGCTCGTCGTTGTAGCCGGGCGCCTGGACCTGCATGTGCCCGCTCAGGACCTGCAGCGTGTTGTCGATCATCATCCCGTACATGCCTACCTGCAGCGAGATCATGAACACGAGCAACACATTGGAGAACACCATTGCTCCGGCCGTCAGCCAGGTGCGCCGCGGATGGCGCCAGATGTTACGCCAGGCCAGGCGGAAGATAATGTTCATCCGGTTCAGTCTCGCGGGTTACGCAGGTTCGACAGCGTAAACAGGCTGTCCTTCAACTCCAGTTCGTACTCGACATCGTTGACGGTGATCTCGGTCCACTCCTCCGGGGTATCAACCTTGCTCATGCGCTGCCGTGTCGCAATGGTGCGGCCACCCATCTCGCCGATGTCGAGCGTGTGCAGCGACTTGACCAGCTCGCCATCCTGGTCGAAAAAGGCATGCTCGAGCACCACGTAGTCTTCACGAATCGCCAGGACCTCGCGTCCCCAGACGACTGCCGCATCCTCGTGCGGGATGGCTTCGATCCGGTACACGGTAATCCCGTCCACCGCATCGACGGACAGCATCTCGTGGTCGTACTGGTCCACGATGTCATCGGCCCGGGCCACGTCCTTGTTGGAAAAATCGGAGCCCATCCAGCTCTGTCCCATCATCGACGAGGGAATCTTGATGACGCGATTCACTTTCGGCGAGAAGGTCCACATGTCGTTGTCGTCCGTCAGCGTGCCATTGCCGCGATCTTTGCTGGGCTCGACGACGCGCACCAGCGACTTGTCGTCACCCTTCGTCCAGGCGCGCATCGTCATCGAGCGCTCCCAGTCGGGGCGATGGATCACCATCGTCATTTCCGTATAGGAGGACAACCCGCGCCAGTGGTCGATCGCGGCCTGAACGATCTGCCCGGCGTCCGGTTCTTCCTGGCCGGCGACCATTGCCGGAGTCGCGACCAACAGCAGCAGCAACGTGAATCTCGTAGCCATAGGACCTTGGACAGGGGCACTGAAGGGCTGTTCAGTCTAGATAATCGCCATGTTATTGCAACTCAGCCGGCCCCGGAGTAGGTGTTTCTCGCAATAGTTCACTTGCCTCATTTGATTAGACTGAAATCAGCGCAGCATTAGGACAGTGACATGTTCACGATCGAAGCCATCATGAGTACGGATGTCATCACGGTTTCGCCAACGGCGAATCTCGCAGAGGCGCGTACGCTGATGCACGATAACGGTATCCACCACGTCCCGGTCATGGATGGCGAGAAACTGGTCGGCCTGATTACGTTGACCAATGTGCTTGCCGCCACCGACAGCTTCCTGCGCGACGAGTCCAACCGCATTCATGCCAACGAGGTCCTCGTTGAAGACGCGATGGTCAGGGATGTGGCGACCGTAGACATCCGCGCGAGCCTGCGCCAGGCGGCGCTGTTCCTCGAAAAACACAAGATCGGCTGCTTGCCCGTCATGAACGTCGACGAACTCGTCGGCATCATCACCGATACCGATTTCGTCGCCGTTGCGATCAACCTGCTCGAATTACTGGAAGAAACAGAACCTGACGACGACCTGGACGACCTCGACCTCGACGAAGACGTCGCCTAGGCGGCCTGCTCCCTCTGCTGCTCTCGCTGTTGAGCGCGCTTGCTGAGCGCGTGGTCCGCATCGCGTTGCGACCCCAGCAGAATCGCAACCCAGCGCGTCCGGTCATCGCTTTCGAGTGCCAGTTTCAGGGTCATCGTCAGCGGCACCGACAACAGCATGCCGACCGGCCCGAACACCCAGCCCCAGAACACGAGGCCCAGAAATACGACCAGTGGGGAGATGCCGACGCCATAACCCATCAGGCGCGGCTCGATGAAGTTGCCGAAAACGACGTTGATGCCGGCGAAACCGACCGCCGTCGCCGTCGCCTCTCCAGGGCCGAGCTGCACCAGAGCCAGCAGCACGGCGGGTACGGCGGCGATAATCGAGCCGATGGTCGGCACGTAATTCAGCAGGAACGCCAGCATCGCCCACAGCAGTGGAAAATCGAGTCCGATGGACCACGTCAGGACCCCGGCACACAGCCCGGTCGCCAGGCTGACGATCGTCTTGATGCCAAGGTAGCGACCGAGGTTCTGCAGGAATATGCGCGGGCCTTCGAGCGAGTCCGCACGACGCCCGAAAGCCGCTTCGACCTTGGTCTGCGCCGTCGACGCTTCGAGCAACATGAATATCATTGTGAAAATGATCAGGAACGTGTTGGTCAGCACGTCTTTCAGGCTATTGAGAATCGTTGCGACGAGACCCATCGCCCAGCCGGGGTCCACCATGTCGCCGATGTTGCGGATTTCCGCGCCCGCATCCAGGTGTTGGGCAACAAACACGAGAGCCCGGTCGACGATGACATCCAGGCGCGCCTGGTAAACCGGCAACGCCGCGGTGAAATCGGCGATCGACGTACCGAGAATCAGGCCGACGATGCCGAGAATCAGCATAATCATCGACACGATGAGCAACGCCGCCAGGATGGATGGCACCCGGTGCCGCTGCAGCCATAACATCGGCTTGACGGTGATTAGCGCGAGAAAAGCCGCGATCAGGAACGGCACCAGCAACACCTTGGCCGCCTGCATGCCGTAAATCACGACAACGATGGCCGCGAGTGCCAGCAGCGTGCTGCCTTTTTGTTGCGGAACCTGTTCCACCCTGGTCCTGTCTCCCGTGACCGGACTATCCTTTCGGCGTATAGAGCTCGGCTTCTTCCGGCGTCAGCTGTTCAATCCTGATATTCCAGCGCGCGAGCGTCGAACTGATACGCAACTGGTAAAGCCCGGAGGACTGGAACATCTTGACGCCATTGCCTTTCGTTTTCGTGTACAGCACACGGCCGACATGGCGACTCGTGTTCGCCTCGATCAATGTGACCTCCAGCGCAACGAGCTGGTCGTAGTCACCATTCAGGCGCCAGTCGAGAATCCACGGCGATTCGACCCGGAAGATCGCCGTGGTCGTGTTCCCGGTACCGCTGAATTCCGCGACCCGCTCGCCCGCATTTGCCGGAGTGATGCATGCCGACAACAGCGCAACCACAAGAACGCAGGGCGCCATGAAAGAAAAAACTGGCCTGGTCACGATTTGAGCTCCAAGAACCGAATGCCCCGACTATAGTCTGCGCGGCGCGTCGCCGGCAATTATCGAAGCACTTGTCGCTCGAGGAAAAAAATGCGGCACGTCCTTGTGCCGTCTTCAGGGGAGGGGAAATTCACGATTTACTCTACGGTCCTTGCAGCAGGATTGGGTGACAAATCCGCACTAATTTGTAACAAGTCGTTTCTGGTACCCTTCCCTGACCCGTTCACCCTCCGGAGCAAGCCACATTGTCCGAGTATGTCGATCCCGGGCACGACCAGTTCGAGGCCTTCAAGCGCTTGCCGCGCGATACGCCCGTCATGATGCTCAACCTGTTGCGTTTTCGTGCAGAGGCCCTCTATGACGACGGCCGGGTTGCCACCGGCGCCGAAGCCTACGCCGCTTACGGCAGGGAAAGTGCCCCGGTTTTCCGTCGCGTCGGCGGCAAGATCGTCTGGCGGGGCATTCCCGAACTGATGCTCATCGGCCCCGCAGGCAAAGAATGGGACCTGGCCTTTGTCGCCCGGTACCCGTCGGCTGGTGCGTTCCTGGAAATGGTCACCGATCCGGACTATCGCAACGCCGTCAAACACCGCCAGGCCGGCGTCCTGGACAGCCGCCTGGTGCGCATGGCTGAAGTTGACGGCGACGACAGCTTCGCGATCTAGTCGCCGAGGTAGCCGAGGTTTTCCGGGCTGAAGGCCCGCGGCGCCCTTCCAATGAGGCGTTCCAGCGCCGCCGGGTCGGCCGTGTTGCCTTCCTCGAGCATCGTCAACTGATCGCGCGTTACAGGAAAGAAAGGCAGCCAGTCGAACAGCAGCGCGCCAAGACGCATCAGCGCAATCGGCATCGGGATGATCCACTTGTTTCGCCCCGTTGCCGTCCCGATGCGACGTATCATGTCCTGCCAGGTAAGGATTTCCGGACCTCCGAGTGACAGAATCTCGCCGCTGGTCGATGCATCAGTCAGCGCCTGGACGAACGCATCGGCGACGTCGTCGACGTGCACCGGCGACATGACCACCGCGCCCCGCTTCGGACTGGCCCCAGCGAAAAAGCCCACCGCCGGCAGCGGCGGTCGCAGCATCTGCTCGAATAACTGGGTAGCGAATTCCATGCGCCCGTCGGGATCACCGAAGATCACCGAAGGCCTGAGGACGGTCACATCGAGCCCGCTCGCCAGCGCGTGTTGCTCCGCACGACGTTTGGTTTCCTGGTAGCGGGTACCGGGCTGTTTCACACCGTTGGCGCTCATCAGCAGGAACCTGCCGACGCCGGCCCCGGTCGCAGCGGTGACCGTGTCGGCGACACCCTGGTACTGCATCGCTTCGAACGTTATGCCCTGGCGTGGATGTTCGCGCAGGATGCCGACCAGGTAGATCACGGCATCGCTGCCGCCCACGGTCGATCGCAATGCGTCCGGATCGCCAAGGTCGCCGGGAACGGTGTTCACTCGCTGCGGATCGGACACCTTTTGCTCACTGCCTGGCCGCACCAGCAACGTCACCTCGTGTCCGGCCTTCAATAACGCCTGCGTCACATGACTACCGACGAATCCGGTGCCACCGATAACGGCTACTTTCATGGCTGGCTGCTCCTGACCCTGTTACGAATGGTTACATCGTGCGTTGTGTCGCACCAATATACTCTCTGGGCATAAATGCCGAATTCCAGTATCAATATCGAGTCCGCCGACAAACCGGTCATTGCCTGGTTCCGGCAGGACCTGCGCGTTGCCGACAATCCCGCGCTCAGCGCCGCCGCCGAAACCGGCTGCGCGGTGCTGCCTGTCTATATCCACGACGATGAAGAAGCCGGCGAGTGGCGCCCCGGCGCCGCCAGTCGCTGGTGGCTGCAACAGAGCCTCGACGCCCTTTCCGCTTCCCTCGACGACCAGCTCGTTGTGCTGCGCGGCAAGGCTATCGAGCTGCTGCCGGCACTGGCGCAGCACGTCGATGCCGCTGCCGTATTCTGGACTCGTTGTTACGAGCCATGGCGATCGCGGCGCGACGATGAGATCAAGGAGCAGTTGCTGCGCACATCGGTTCGCGTCCGGACGTTCAACGGGTCGCTGTTGTATGACCCGGCCAGCATCAAGAAACAGGATGGCGAGCCTTACAAGGTATTCACGCCTTTCTACAGAAATGGTTGCCTCGAGTTCGGCACACAACCACGCGAGCCCCTCGGCGCACCGCGCGACCTGCGGCTGGCCGACAAATCCATCGCCCGACCATTCGAGCTTGCCGACCGCCTGCCGGTCGACGATCCCGATCGGTATGTCGGACCGGGCTGGCATCCGGGCGAGGCCGGCGCCGGGGAACGCCTGCAGAAGTTTCTCGCAGACGGGCTCGAGCACTATGACAGGGGCCGCGATCGGCCGGATATCGACGCCGTGTCACGACTTTCGCCACACCTGCATTTCGGCGAGCTGTCACCCAACCAGGCCTGGTACGCGGTGCGCGGCACGGTCTCCGGGCCGAAGCTGCCTGCTGCTGCCGACCGGTTCCTGAGCGAACTGGGCTGGCGCGACTTTTCCTACTACACGCTCTATCACAACCCCGACCTGCCGACGACCAACCTGAAACGGCAGTTCGACCGGTTTCCGTGGCGCGAAGACGACGCTGCGCTCAAGGCCTGGCAGGAGGGGCGCACCGGTGTGCCGTTCGTCGATGCCGGCATGCGCGAACTCATCGAGACCGGGTACATGCACAACCGGGTCCGGATGGTTGTCGCATCGTTTCTGGTCAAGAACCTGCTCATTGACTGGCGGCACGGGGCACGCTGGTTCTGGGACAAGTTGCTGGATGCGGACCTCGCCAACAACAGCGCGAGCTGGCAGTGGGTCGCGGGGTGTGGCGCGGATGCGGCGCCCTATTTCCGCATCTTCAACCCGGAGATCCAGGGCAGGAAGTTCGACCCCGATGGCAACTACGTGCGGCGGTTCGTACCCGAGCTCGCAGGAACCTCGGATTCGGCACCAGATTACCCGGACCCCGTCGTCGACCTGAAAATGTCGCGGGAGCGCGCGCTCGACGCCTTCAAATCACTGAGCGGCAAGGCCTGACACGCCCTACAATGCGGGCATGCAGATGCCATCCCACCGCCTGCTCGTGGTGCTTGTTGGCGCCGCCTGCGCGGCGCTCGTCACCTGCCTGTTACTTGAGCTCGGCACCGCGGCACTAGCGGCAAAGCTGATTGCGTCAACGGCGTTCGTCGTGCTGGCGGTGCATGCAGGCGCTTTGCAGTCGGTCTTCGGCCGCCTGGTGCTCGTCGGACTGTTGTGTTCGTGGTGCGGCGACATGTTCCTGACGCGAAGTGGCCAGGCAGCCTTTCTCGGCGGACTCGTGGCATTCCTGCTCGCCCATGTTGCTTATATCGGGGCTTTTATAGCGCGCGGCATCAGACCCGCCTGGCTGGCCTATGCGGCACTGCCCGTTGCCGCGCTGGCGCTCGCCGTCTCCGCCTGGCTGACGCCCTACCTCGCGCCCGCTCTGGTCCTGCCGGTGCGTGGTTACACCGCGATCATCAGCCTGATGGTGATTTTTGCCGTTGCCACCCGCGGTCGCGGCGCCACGCTGCTGATCCCTGTCGGCGCGCTCCTGTTCTTTGTCTCGGATCTGTCGGTCGCGGCGTTGCGCCTGGTGCAGACCGATTTCCCGACTTACGTCTTCGGCTTGCCGTTCTACTATGCCGGTCAGGTCTGCCTCGCATTGAGCGTCTCGCAATCCCGGTCCCACTGAGGTATGCCCGAAAAGCGTTCCGCGAGGAAATCGATGAATGCCCGGACGCGGAATGAAAGATGCCGGGTTGGCGGGTACAGAATGAAAGCGGGCGTCACCGGCCACTGGTAGTCGGTCAGAACCGGCACAAGGCTGCCGCGGCGAATCGCTTCGGCGGCCAGGAATGTCGGCTGGATCACGAGGCCGAGCCCGTGTGCGGCGGCGTTCGTCAGGAAGTCACCGCTGCTCGCCGTCATCGTGATCCTGACCTTGACCTGCCGTTTCTCGCCGCCGGCATCCCACCAGCTCCAGGTCGACGGATCCGGGAGATTCGAGTAGCCGAGGCAGTCGTGCCCAGCCAGTTCTTCCGGTGTCCCGGGCGTGCCATGGATTTTCAGGTAATGGGGCGCCGCGCAGACGACCGTGCGCGCATCGAAGAGTCGTCGCGCGATCAGTGACGAGTCCTGCAGATGTCCAATACGCAGCGCAAGGTCGACGCCCTCTTCCAGCAGGTCGATACGCTTGTCGTTCAAATCGAGTTCGAAACGGATCTTCGGGTGCTTTTTGCTGAAGGCTGCGATCGGCTTGCACATATGGCGCACGCCGAAAGACAACGGCAGGGCGACCTTCAGCGTGCCGCGCAGCTCGCCATGCTCCTGCTGCACGGCAGCCTCGGCCTCTTCGAGGTCCGCGAGGATGCGCGCGCCGTGCTCATAGAAGCTCTGTCCGGTCGCGGTGACATTGAGCACCCGGGTAGTGCGCCGCAGCAGCTGCACGCCAAGTCGTTCCTCGAGCGCCGCCACCCGCCGGCTGACCGCCGACTTGGCAGTGTCAAGACGATCCGCGGCCGCGGTAAAGCTGCCGGTCTCCACGACAGCGACAAACGCCTGAATGTCCTCGAATTTATCCATATTGTTGCTTATTGGTGAACAATAATGTGCTGAGAATAGTATTTATTGTCTATTTGTCAACAGCGACACTGGTGCCCTGAAAAAAGCAACCACCAACCCGTACGAGGCACCACCGATGAAGATACTGACAATCAACAGCAGCGCACGCGGCCAGGGCTCGGTCAGCAAGCAGCTGGTCGACGAACTGGTCACGGCGCTCGAAGACCGTGAGGGTCGCGCACAGGTCACGCATCGTGATCTCAGTGCCGGGCTGCCCTTTGTCCACGAAGAGTGGGTAGCCGCCAACTACACGCCGACCGAGGACCGTACGGATGCACAGCGCAAGACGCTGGCGCTGTCGGATTCGCTGGTCGCGGAAATCCAGGATGCCGAGGTACTCGTGATCGGCGTGCCGGTCTACAATTTCTCGATTCCGGCGACGCTGAAAACCTGGGTCGACCTGGTCGCGCGTGCGCGGCTGACGTTTCGCTACACTGAACACGGCCCGGAGGGCCTGGTCAAAGGCAAGAAAGCCTACCTCGCCGTTGCGACCGGCGGCGTAATGGTCGACAGTGCCGTGGACTTCGCGACGCCATATCTCCGCCATGTGCTCGGTTTCATCGGCATCACGGACGTTGAAGTCGTCGCGGCAGAACGCATCAATAACGACGCGGCCGCCGCCATGGACGCAGCGCGTGCGAAAATTGCCGAGCTGGTGTACCTGGCGCCGCAGGCGGCGTGACTATAACGGAGACTGAAGAATGATTGACGTCATTGAATCCGGCACCAGGGGTGGTGCCGACCATGGCTGGCTGCAGACCCGGCACACGTTTTCGTTCGCGGAGTACTACGATCCCGAGCGGATGCATTTCGGACCGCTGCGCGTCATCAACGAAGATCACATCGCTCCGGGCCAGGGATTCGGCACGCACCCGCACCGGGACATGGAAATCATCACCTATGTTATCGACGGGGCTATCGAGCACCGCGACAGCATGGGCAATGGAACCGTGATTACGGCGGGTGAGGTGCAACGCATGACGGCCGGAACCGGCGTGCTGCACAGCGAGCACAACCACTCGGCGGACAGCGACCTGCATCTGTTGCAGATCTGGATACTCCCGGAGCGCAACGGCCTGCAACCGGGTTACGAACAGACCCGTTATTCGCGTGAAGAGAAACTCAACCGGCTGCGCCTCGTGGGATCGCGCGACGGTCGCGACGGCTCGGTCACCATTCACCAGGACGTCAGCCTCTATGCGAGCATCCTCGAGGCGGGCAACAGCGTGACGCACGAACCTGGCGACAACCGTCTTGCGTTCGTGCAGATCGTATCGGGCGAAGTCGAGGTCAACGGCAAGGTTTTGACGGCCGGCGACGGTGCCCAGATCGCGAACGTCGGCACAGTTACGATCAGTGCGGCTACCGAAGCCGAATTCCTGCTGTTCGACCTGGCACCGGTGGCGATACGCTAGTCCAGATGCGCTAGTCGCGATGCGTTAAGATGCGCCGATGCGCGCATTGATCTCTATTACCATCGCGTTGTGCATCTCCGCATGCAGCGCGGCGGCAACCGATGTTGCCGACATCCAGGGCAGTGGGGCGCAAAGCCCGCTGCTCGGGAAGTCGGTTACAGTCGCCGGCATCGTTACCGGCGACTTCCAGGACAACGACGGCGATTCGTCAAGCGACCTCGGCGGCTTCTACCTGCAATCCGACACTCCGGACGGCGATCCGGCGACCTCGGATGGCATCTTCGTTTTCGACGGCCATACGCCGTCCACCGATGTATCTCCCGGAGATCGTGTCGAGGTACGCGGCATCGTCCAGGAGTACTTCGGTGAAACCCAGGTCTCGGCGACCTCGGTGAACATCACGGGCTCCGGCGTCATCGAGCCCACCGACATCCGGTTGCCGGCCGAATTCGAGCTTTACGAGGGGATGCTGGTGCGTTTTCCCGAACCGCTGGCGATCACCGACCTGCGTTCGGTCGAGCGCTTCGGCGAATTGACGCTGTCACAGGGTGGGCGACTCTTCCAGTTCACGAACGGCAATCCACCCGATGTTGCAGGCTATGCCGCGCACAGGGCATCGATCGCTCGTCGCACTATCGTGCTCGATGATGGCCGGCGGGACTTCTACCCTGCGACTTCGCGATACATCGGAGCGGGTACCGTTTTGCGCGCCGGCGATGTGGCCGCCGGCCTGACCGGCAACCTTCGCTACGCGCGGGGTAGTGGCAACCAGGGCGCCGAGACCTGGCGCGTGATGCCGACCGAAGAGCCGCTGTTCGAGTCACGCAACCCGAGGCCCGGCGCGCCGGATGTTGAGGGTACCGTCCGCGTCGCCAGCGTCAACATGTTGAACTTCTTCCTCAACGTTACTTCCGGCCGCGGCGCGGACAGCGAAGCGGAACTGGCGCGGCAACTCGGGAAGACGACCTCGGCCCTGGTGATGATGGATGCCGACATCGTCGGGCTGACCGAGATTGAAAACGACGACGATGCCGCGCTGCGCGCGCTCGTCGACGCGCTCAACACTCGCCTGGGCACGCCCGCGTATGCGTACATCGCTACCGGCAGGATTCACATCGACGCGATCAAGACCGGATTCATCTACAAGTCTGCGACGGTCACACCGCGCGGTTCTTTCGCCCTTCTCGACCAGGACGCGGATGCGCGATTTAACGACGCGCGCAACCGGCCGGCGCTGGCGCAAAGCTTCACGGTCAATGCGACCGGTGCGGTCTTCACCGTCGTCGTGAATCACCTGAAATCCAAGAGTTCGTCCTGCGACGAAGACGGGGACCCCAATCTCGACGACGGACAGGGCAACTGCAACAGGACCCGCACGAACGCCGCGGCCGCGCTCGCCGAATGGGTCGCCACGGACCCCACCGGCAGTGGCGACCCGGACTACCTCGTCATCGGCGACCTCAACGCGTATGTCGAGGAAGACCCGCTGACCGCACTGACGAACGGCGGACTGG
>Ga0210081_1000139_pt1 | contig 12468 bp, 12 predicted proteins | sample White_ThreeSqA_D_FD_185589 | JGI IMG/M metagenome (GOLD analysis project Ga0210081, IMG submission 185589) | Wetland microbial communities from the San Francisco Bay, California, USA, that impact long-term carbon sequestration -... | ecosystem: Environmental > Aquatic > Marine > Wetlands ...
CTTCCCGCCTGTTCCAGATCCGGTTCTTCATACCACTCCGCTGTCCCTGAGTTCACGTGCCCGTCGCTTGTACTCCCGACCGAGCCACAGGGAAACGATAGCCCATAACACGGCGAATGGCACCATGGCGATCGAGATTGCGCTGATGCCCGCAATGCCGATTATCGGCATCAGCTTGATGGCCCAGGTACCGATCACATCGCCACCGCGATAGACGGCCGTGTCGATGAAGTTCTTGGTCTTGTACTTTTCCTCGGGCGTCACAACCGAGTAGAGCATGTCCGTTCCGGTCTTGCTGAACGCAAATCCCAGCGCGCGCCGCGCTACGGTCAGCACGGCTACCACCGCGAGTACCGGGTCCAGTGCGAGCAGGGCGAACCCGACGACGGAGAAGATTGGCATTACTGCGAGCGCCCTGCCGATGCCGAGTCGCTGCACAACGTGCCTGACGATGAACATCTGGCCGATCAGCGTCAGAGCATTCGTTGCGACATTGATATTCGAGAAGAACTTCGTTTGTTGGTCCGGGTTCGGTATTTCCTGGTTAACGAGCTGCGCCATGAACATGTACAGCGCGGTCCCCAGCAGGCTCGCGATCACCGAGGAGACGACGATGCCGGTAAAGTATCTTGCGGAGAATGCGTGCGTAATGCCGGCAAACGGGTTGCCGCCCAACGGCTTCTCGCTCTCGACGGTTTCAGCAACCTCTTGCTCGTGCTCCTTGACCACCCACTTGCGCAGCCGGGAGATGCACAGCACGGCAAACAGCAACAGCACCGCGGCAATCGGCAGCAGGTTGCGAAAGCCGATCGTGACAACGAGCGCGCTGGTTGCGGTACCGCCGAGCAACGCGCCGATACTGCCACCCGAGGCGATCACGCCGAACAGGCGGCGACCTTCTTCGCGCGTGTAGATGTCGGCCATGAAGCTCCAGAAAACGGAGACGACATAAAGGTTGAAGACGCTGAGCCAGACGAAAAAGACGCGACCGAGCCAGACGTAATCCTGTTGCCGGTCGAATGCGATCGAGAAGATGACCCAGAAGATCAGGATGTTGGAGACGAAGAACAAATACACCCACGGCAGGAATACCCGCCGCGGGTAACGGGAAGCCACCCAGCCAAAGATGGGCGTGGCGACCAGCATTGCGACGAAGGTGCCGATGAACAGGAACGGGATCGTGTCCGGCCCGCTGCCTACCGCCATCGTCTCGCGTACCGGCCGCAGCATGTAATATGATGACAGTACGCAAAAGAAGTAGGCGAACGACCAGGCGACCGCAGCATATTCGTGCCGTTCGATGCCGAGAGCCCGGTCGAACACCAAAATGCGCAATTTGTCGGAAATGCTGGCTGCCATGTCAGGCCATCTTAATGACGCGGCACTAAAAGTCACCGAAAGAATACGAATAAGAGGGGAATGGAATGGAAGCTACGATTATCGTTACGGTACTGGCACTTCTGCAGTTCATCTGGTTCAGCCTCGACGTCGCCGCGATGCGCGTCAAACATGGTATCAAGGCTCCGGCGATTACCGGCCACGCGGACTTCGAACGGCGCTTTCGTATTCAGCAAAACACGATGGAACAGCTGGTCGTATTCGTGCCCGCGTTATGGATGCACGCGCTGGTCGCCAACCCCTGGTGGGGCGCGGGCGTCGGGCTCGTTTACCTCGCCGGGCGCTTTATCTACCGCGCCGCCTATTTCAAGGATCCATCCACGCGTTCGAACGGCTTCACGATCGGCTTCGTGGCAATTGCCGTGCTGTTGATCTGGGCGCTGGTCAGCGCCGTCATCAGGCTGTTCTAGCAAGGCGATATTATTCTCCATCTCGACGGATCGCCCAGTTTTGTAACTGGCCGGTCCGTCGCTACGTTTGCATGCTGTCCCTGGATTCACACAACAGGGAGAAGAACGATGGCGAAAAGGATATTTGCTGTTTTCAGATGCACTTTGCTCGGCACCGCTGCATTGCTGGCAAACCCCGCGGGGGCGCACGATGTCGCACAGCGACCCGATGGCTGCGACGTGCTTGCCGAACTCGTCTATACGGAAGTGACGACCGCGGTGTGGCAGGGTCCCGGCAGCACGCAATTCCCGTTGCCCGATCCGGCACGTGCCGAAGTTGCGTCCTGCGGACGCACGACCGAGACGGTGAGCAGGGCATTCAAGGCGGCGATGCAGGCGGTCGGCACCGATGTCACCTGGTCATCGCTGCGCGATCCGCGCATGGAGGCATGCCTCGGTGGGTTCATCGAGCAGTGCGATCTCGATGGCGGTCCATACCAGCCATTGATACTCGATGCCTGGGGCGTTGACGTGATCAGTTCCTGGAGCGCCGTGCAGAATACGGTGCGCCAGGCAATGCCTGAAGGATCGGCAGCCGATCGCAGCATATTCAGCCGTGAATCGATGCGACGGGCATTGCGGCAGTCGCTGAACAGCCGCAACACTGGCGCGCGGAGACACGCGGTTCGCTAGCTTGCTACCGATGCCTGGAACTGTTTGGGACTCATCGACGTCCAGCGCTTGAACGCCCGTGAGAAGTTGCTCTGGTCCGAAAATCCGACCAGGAAGGCGATCTGTGCGTGGGAGTACTTCCTGTCTTTCAGGTAGCTCTCCGCCAGTCGCCGCCGGGTGTTGTCCAGCACGTCGCGGTAACTGACGCCTTCGTCCTGCAACTGGCGTTGCAGCGTACTCGCGCTGCGGTTGAGGCGACTGGACACCAGGTCCTGGTCGACTTTACCGGACGGCAACAGGTCGACGAGCAGGCGCTTGACCTGCGACGCGACTTTCCTCGGGTCGAGCGTTTCGATGTATTGCTCGACAATTGCATCGGTCGCCTGGGCGACGTCGGGCGTACCGTGCGGTAAAGGTGCGATCAGCGTCTCTTTACTGAAGTGCATTTTGCCAACCCTGGCATTGAACTCAATGGGTGAGCGCAATGCAGCGCGATACGCGTCCGGGTGGACGTTGGCGGGACAGGTCAGCTCAACCCGCACCGGGCGGATCTCTTTTTCGGCCACGAAGTCGCACAAAGCCAGCAACGAGGTCATGCCGCAGTCGATGCCTTCCTTGGGTGGCGCCTCCGCCTTGTCCGGGAAGCGTGCCGCCAGCGCATATCCGTCCCGCTCCCGCGTCAGCGTGAGTTCGACCGACGCGGTCGATACGACGCGGATGTATCGCGTCAGGCGCTGCATGCCGTCAAGCAGGGTTGAGCTTGCTAGCCACGAGTAGCCGAAGGCGTAGTAGTGCATCGGCCTTGCGTACTTGCCGACGGTGAGACCGATTGCCTCATCGCCGGTCGCGCTCCGGGCCAGGTCCCAGAGCGTCTTCATTTTTGCCAGCGGATAGCGGGTTTGCGGCGCCGGTGGTGGGCCGAGGGGTATGCCGGCCTCTGCAAAAAGTGGCGCCGGGTCGATGCTGTACTCCTCCCGCAGGCAGGTTGCCAGCATGCCGGTCGCGGAGGCCAGCGTCGTAGCTTCGTAGAACATGGGGCCTATTGAATCGAAACTGCCGGGTATAGACAAGTGAACAAAGAACCACCCGAGTACCGTGCGCACATGGTTCCTGAGGACGAAAAAACTATGGGCGTTGCTGCCGAGGATTTGACACTGGAAACGGCGGATGCCGTGGCCCGCGCCGCACACTTGTGGATTCGCGCGCTCTGCCTGAACGTGATGCAGGAGCCCGAGGAGCGGCAGGCCCTGGCAAGCGGCCTCGTTGCCGGATTGTGCGACCGGCTCGAGCTGGACCCGAGGATTCGGGAGCTTGTCGCTTACGTGTACGCGTTGCTTGATAACGAGGGTGCCCTGGCCTTGCCGGTGGCGCGCGACATGTTGCGGCCTCCGCAGCCGACGACGAACCGTGACGCATACGAAAAAGGTCGCTCTGAAGCAGCTGGAATCGTCGAGATGCTGGCGTACCACAGGAGCGGTCAATGATCGACCCGACAGGGATTCGTTTCCCGCGACGTGAAATGACCAAAGAATGACCGCCTAAGAAAAGAGGCGCACGACCTCTGCCGGTATCGTTTGCCAACTACCAACCTAGCTGTTCTTGAGGGATGCAAAAATGTCCAAGCTATTCAACGTCCAGGATTGTGACGGGTTCGAAATGTGTGTGAAGGCCGAAGGCGTACAGAACCTGTTCGATGCGACGAACCCGGAGCTGACGGTCGAGCAGCGCCTGCATGCCGTCAATTGCATGATGCAATTCGAGATCATGCTCAGCCTGAAGGAAAAGTAGCGGCTCTGCCGGTGCGCCAGCCAGCAGAGAAACGCGAGGCTGCCTGAGTTTTTCCCGCCGGAACCGTATCCTCAGGCCGGGGCCGGAGTATTCTCAGCCTCTTTGGCTGGCATTTCTTGCACGCTTTCGAGCGCGAAGCGGCAGGTCGTCGGCAGTCCCAGCCTGGCCACCGTTCCGCCGCCTTCCCGTGGCAGAAGGTCGATCGTCCAGTCATGTTTTGTCGCCAGTTCCCGAACTATCGCCAGGCCGAGTCCGCTGCCACCTGTCACAGTCCCGCGGGCAGCTTGCAGCCTTTCGAACGGTTTGAACACCGATTCGATCTTGTCCACCGGGATGCCGGGTCCACGATCGCAGACTTCGATGCAGACGTCTTTATCACTGCAATGTAACTCCACGTCGATGGGCTTGCCGTTGCCGTAGTGGGCGGCGTTCTCGAGCAGGTTGGAGAGCACCCGCTCCAACGCAATCGGATCAGCGAAAAATACGCAGGGCGGATTGTGACGGTGCGGATTGATTCTGGCACCTTCGCGCTCCAGGTCAGCGGCGAGGGATTCCACGATCTTCCATAGATCCACCTGCACCGGACAGCTCTTCCCGGCGTCCTTTGAAAATTCGAGAAACTGCGAGATCAGTTTGTTCATCGCCTCGAGGTCTCGCCGGATGGCCGCAACCAGTTCCGGTCGGTGGCCCTCATCGAGCATCTCGACCGCAATCGAAAGGCGTGTCAGGGGGGTGCGCAGGTCGTGCGAGATGCCTGCCATCATAACCGTGCGATTTTCCGCCATTTCATTGATGTTTGCCGACATGCGGTTGATCGTCCGGGCGAGTTCCGCAATTTCGTCAGGCCCGTCTTCGGCAACGACCGACGGAGTCTGGCCTCTCCCCACCTGCCGCACAGCCGTCGAGAGCCGCTGTAACGGGATCACGATGCGCCGCACCTCCAGGAGGCTCACGACCAGGATCATCAGTGCGCCGCCGCCAAGAATCGCGGCGGTTGCCAGCACCGGGTTGGTTCCGAGCCGTGCACGGTTGAAGCCGATTCGATACTCCTTTCCATGCGCCGGTACGTCGACCCAGACCATCGGGCCTGAGGCATCCGCAACAATCGGCAGGTCGCCGCCGGCATGACGCGCCAGCGCCTCGCGAAAATATGCGAGATACGGCGTATCGGATGCATTATCGACTGTGTCGGGTTCATGGTCCTTCACGACCAGGCCATGATCGTTCAGCAGTTCCTGTTTGAGGGCCGGATGCTGCTCCTCGGGAAGTTCCTGCAACGCATGCGCCGCATCGAGGAATTCGGCGGCAAAGTCCTCGGCCGAGCGCTTGGCCATCGGGATCATGACGAAATACACGACGGCACTCATCGACACGGCCGTAAACAACAATAAGGTAATCCCGATCGTCACAGCGGTGCGCCCGAACAGTGATTTCGTCCGTATCTTCACGTCGTGGGCCCTGCCGGTGTGAACTGGTAGCCAACGCCCCAGACGGTGCGGATGAATCGCGGGCGTGCCGGGTCTTCCTCGATCTTGTGTCGCAGGCGGGTCACACGCACGTCAATGCTTCTGTCAAAGGGGTCTCGCTCGCGCCCGCCGAGCAGGTCCATGATGGAATCCCGGGTCAGGACCCGGTTGGGGTGTTCGACAAGCACGTGCAGCAGGTCGAACTCGGATCGTGACAGCTCTACTTCGGCAGCGCCTTTCATCAGGATGCGCCTTTCGGCGTCGAGCCGATACGGCCCGAACTCGCATTTGAAGTCAGCGGGTGGTTTCGCCGGCTCCTGGGAGCTGCGCCGCAACACCGCGCGGACCCGGGCGAGCAGTTCGCGGGGGTTGAAGGGCTTCGGCACGTAGTCGTCGGCGCCCACTTCCAGGCCCACGATGCGATCGATCTCCTCGCCGCGCGCTGAAATCATGACGATCGGCAGCCCGTAGTCGGCGCGCAGGCGGCGCGCGAGCGACAGCCCGTCTTCGCCGGGCAGCATCAGGTCGAGAATGACGAGATCTGTGGAGTTGACCGCGAGCCAGGCGTCCATGTCCGGTCCGTCCTTGACCGTGTCCATATCGAATCCCTGTTCCCGGAAGTACATCGATAACAGGTCGCGTGTCTCCCTGTCGTCATCGACGACCAGCAAGTGAGGTGCGCCCGTTCGGGCGCCTGGCGACGGAGCGGCCATGCGAAACAGTCTGTAACAAATTGGAGCACGCTGGAAATACGTAGGAAACGTAACTGGACAAAGCTGGCCACGCTGAAGGTTTTTTGGCCTGCAATACCGCCAGCAGGCGGATTGCGAGGAGGTAGACATGAAGAGAACAACACTGATTATCGCGTCGCTGTTCGGGCTGGTTGTTGCTGGCTGCAGCGATAGCGACTCCTACACGCCGCCGGTCACACCGCCGGTCGAGACGACTGATGTCGTCACGGTCGGGCCAATTACGGGGTTCGGCAGCGTCATCGTCAACGGCACCGTGTATGGAACCGATGGCGCCACGGTTATGGTGGATGGCGAATCGGGCACCATGGGCGACCTGCAGGTTGGCATGATCGTCTCCGTCTTCGGTGAAAAGAACTCTACGACGGGAGCCGTCCAGGCCGGCGAAATCCGGTTTGGTGTCGATCTCGAAGGACCGATCTCGAGCCGTAACGCGGCGAGCAACAGTTTTGTCGTGCTCGGCAGGACCGTGCTCGTCGATGAACTGACCGTCATCGATGATGCGACCTTCGACACGCTGGCTGTCGGCAACGTCGTTCGCGTCAGCGGCCAGTTCCGCAGCGAGGAACGTATCCAGGCGACGCACGTACACCGCGTTGCCAATACGTACCAGGCGGGCATGCACATGCACGTCAAGGGTGAAATCGCCAATCTCGACATTGGCAACCAGCGCTTCAGCCTGGGCGGCCAGATTTGTGATTACTCCGGCGCGACACTCGAACTCGGCGGAAACGACCTTGCCAACGGATTGTATGTCGAAGTCACCAGCACCACCCCGATGGGTAGCGGCGACCTGCTCCTGGACCGCATCCAGGCAAAGGATCGTGATCGCGACAGGGACCAGCTCTGCAGTTCCGATTGCGACTTTGAGCTCGAAGGCTATGTCACGACATTCGTATCTGCTGTCGAGTTCTTTGTAGACGAACAACCGGTAACGACGACCGCGACGACCGTATACGTCAACGGCACCGTCGACACACTCGCACTTGATATTAAAGTGAAGGTCGATGGCACGCTTGATGCCGATGGCGTCCTGGTGGCAGATCGCATCGTCTTCTGCCTGCCGTCGCTGGTTGAAATCGAGGCGGCACTGGAAGCGCTGGACACCGACGCAGGCACGCTGACCATTCTCGGTCGCACCGTTACAGCGAACGAGTTCACGATGTTCCGGGACAACAGCGCGCTTGGCATGCAGACGTTCAGCTTCGATGACCTTGCGGTCGGTGACTGGCTCGAGATCCGCGCTTACCTGGATGGCGCGACTATCGTCGCGACTCGCATCGAGCGCGATGCAGCGGATGACAGTGTCACCCTGAAAGCACCTGTCGACGAGATTAACCGACCGAGTATCACGCTGTTAGGGATCACGGCAACGTCTGACCAGGATACGGTCTTCCAGAACGTTGCATACGAAGTCATCGACGCCGATACGTTCTTCGGCACTGTCGAAATCGGTGATCTCGTGAAGACAGAAGGCAGCTGGGATGGCGCGGCCATTCTTGCCGAAAAGATGTTCCTGCGTGAATGCACGGAGGGCTGCCTGTAATTGGTGCGACAAAAAGGAGGTGAGGCGAAACCGGAGATAGCACTCGACTGAACCAGGGGGACTTGGAGGAGGACAGAGATGAAAAGGACAACATTACAACGAGACAGCTGCCTACGGCGTTGGCCGATTGCAAAGGCAATGCTGGCAGTCGTCCTGCTCGCCATGTGTGGCCCGGGCTTCGCGGCAAAGGGCGGTATCCCGGGTAAACCGACTGGCGGGGAGGCGTCGAATAACCTTTCCGCCCCGGGCCTGCAGACCGAATCGGTAAATACGATAGAGGCCAACTGGTCCGTTCCGGGAACGCCGGTGCTCGGAGAACACTACTCTTACGGTTGTGCCGCAGAGGAAAAATATGACGAGTTCACTTATCCGAACACGTCATGTGTCGATGAGCTGATGAACCCGACAACGTACTACACGGCTGCGGAGTGCGTCGCAGATGACATGCCCTGCGCAGATTTCGAGGAAGCAAATCTCTCGCGGATTTACTGGCAAAAAGTTGCCGTCAACGAGTGGTGGGCTGACGACGAGGGCATTTCTCCCGGCACCGCAAATGTAGCGTATGTCGATTGGGGTGATGCACTCGAAGCCGTCTCCTGGAACGAGCGCTCGGTCATTCGCGTCGAGACACAGCCGTGGAGCAGCACGATTGCCGGATTCGACCCGGCATTGACGGCCTGTGCAGACGCGGCGGCCGATCCGGCCATCGATTGCAAGGTCGGCTTCCAGATGTGGCACGTTTCGGGACAGGGCATTACCGAGCACTGGGGCGTCAGGTCGAGTGACTCCGACGCAGCAGTGTCGTTCAACTACGACTCGCCGTTCCAGATTATCAATACGACGAATGCCCGGCTGAACCTGACCAAGATGGCAGCCGGCGGTGCGCTCTGCTCGCAGCCCGGTGGCAACCCCGGCGACGAACCACCTGACGTCGGCGCATGGGACAGCGAAAATGCCACATGGGGTGGCACCTGCACATGGTTGGACGAACCGTTCACGGTGGAGACCAGTGTCGGTGGCAAGTACGTTTACGGCTTCAACTGGCGGATGAAGAACGTCGACATCAGCACGCATTGTCCGGGCTGGGTCAAGACAGGGTTCTGGCGCCTGACTTTCTATGCGCCGGATGACGTCATGTTCACCCTGCACACGGAGGAGGATCCGATTCTGAACGTGGCACCTCCGTCCGTACCGGCGGTAGAGCGTGAATTGCCACGGGCGGTGTTCAATACCGCCCTGGCGCCGGCGCCTGACCCGGTGGAAGAGGCCGAGTCCGACGAGGAAGACCCGGATGCGGATGATCGCCTGTACCGACCGGTTGTCGATCCCGTCAATAACCTCACCTACCTCGACATTTGTGTCGTTGCCAAATCGCAAGGCGGTGGTGGCGGCAAAGGTGGCGGTGGTGGCGGTGGCGGCGGCCAAGGTGGTGGCCAAGGTGGCGGTGGGGGCAAACCCTAATCGCCTGGCTGTTCACCAGCCATAACCGTGATAGCCGGAGAGCGGCACAAATGCTCTCCGGCCATCGCAACAAATCCAGGGAGGAAAGCAATGAACAAACGATTTCTGCAAATCGCAGGTCTGGCTGCGGTGGCATTCCTGATGCTGCCCGCGATGGCAGAGCCCGGTAACGACAAGCAGTTCAAATGGGAAACTGTCGTCAACAACAACGACCTGATTCCACCGTTGCTGGCCAGAAATTTCAACAGCTACAATCAACCGTCGGTCAACGTTAGCGGCGTCGTTGTCGCGCGTGCCCGCAGTCGCGGCGGACCGCCACTCGGGCCCGCGACACACGGCATCTACCTTCGCGACATGTCAGGTCCGGCCAGCGAAGTCATTCGCGTTCTCGATCGGACGACGCTCGTGCCCGGTCCCAACAACCTCGGCGCGACGTTCACCGAAACCCCGTCCTTTCCGCGTATCGATAGGAATTGGCCGGTGATCGCGACGCGCGGCAATCACCAGCCTGTGCATCGCTATTTGTTGGACGACAACACCGAGACACGCGCAGGAACCGCCGGGATATATACGAATTCTTTTGGTGAGCTGATGATGGCTGCGGCAAACTTCGGCAATGCCCCGGGCCACGGGCAGTTCGGTGTTCCCGAGTTCAGTGGTTATCGATTTGAAGTGTTTCCAGGCTCGCCGTCCATCACCGGCGGCGACACGATCGTATTCAAGGGCAACTACACGATCGATGCAGAGAGCAAGACCGGCGTCTACTTCAGAACCGTCGCGCCCGGACCCACGGGAGGCTCCGCGCCTGCCATTTTGATCGCGAACAACACCGATACGATGATTCCCGGTACGTTCACGACTTTCGGCTCGACTGCGCCACCAAGTGCCGCGGATGGTCATGCCGTGTTTGCCGGGTTCGACAACGAAGATGCGCCGACCGCGGGTGGCATTTACATGGCGCCGCTCGAGTTTCAGCCCCCACTGACGACGCTTGTTGCCATCGGTGACCAGGTTCCCGGAATTGATGGCGATGCGGGCTTTGTCGAATTCGGCGAAGCGGTCTCATTCGACGGTCGTTACGTCGGCTTCTGGGGCGCGTGGGGCGAGGAAACCCGCACGGTCCGCCTCTATTGCCAGGAGGAAGGGAACAAGGACCGGCTGGCCTACTGCAACCAGGCGTTGTATTGCGAAGCGACGGGTGAAGTCATGGGGGATCCGCGCAGTATTTGTGATGACCCCTACGATGCGTGGTATGGCGAGCGGTGCTACACCGTGGAACAGGTGCCCGCCAACCAGGGAATCTTCGTGCATGACAGCGTGACCGGCGAAACCAGTCTGATTGCGACCAACGCCGATCACTTCGACGACTTCCTGTTCTGGAATTACTCCGGGCAGCCGCCTTGTTCCAGCGGGGGCCACGGGGAAGAAGGCGACCTGTCCGCGTCTCACTCTGCGAAATGGCGTTCTTCAGCATTTATCTCCACTTCTGGTCAGCGGGGCATGAAGTACCGGATCGTGTTCAAGGCACGCAGCGGCGACCTTGTCGATGGCGTTTACGTCGATCCGGTCGACGGCATCTACTTCGCCAAGGGACCCGGCCGGGTCGAACCCGTTACCGTGCTGGATACGACGATGGATGGGCAGTTGCTCGACCCTGAAGCACCGCCGGGCACGACAATACTCGAGCTCGGGCTCGAACGTGAGGGATTCAGAGGAGACTGGCTCGCCATCGCAGCGGCAATGGGTGTCATCGGGAGTGACGCGGAGGAGGATGGCATGGCCGGCATCTACGTCACACGAATCCGGCGATAGGACGAGTGGAAATTTATCGGGCGTCGAGTGTCAACCAATCGTTGGTTGATACGTTTTAGAAGATGAGTGGAAGCTGACAATACCTCCCCCCCTGGTTCAGCCCCTCATCTTCGAGGGCCGGCAAACCGCCGGCCCTTTTTTTGTCTGGCACTCCCTGGGGATTGACTCGAATCGCATCGGGCGACTCCCGCGCTTAAGATAAAGTGAATCGAGTGTCCACTAAACTCTGGCAGCTCCACATAGCCCCATGCTCATATTCAGGGGTACGGTCAATTAGCTAACGGTAGCTTAGCTTGTGGTTGGGAGTACGAAAGTGAGGATTTGGCTATTTTCTGAGCTGTATGGCAGGATTTCGAGGATGTTCACTAGGAATGTTTCCGGTGGACGGGAAGCAAATACCATAATCGTCTTCTCGGTATTCATAACCGCGAATATCTTGACGGTGCTCTTGTTGATTTTTCCCCTTTCGGCGCGACCCAAGTTCTTGATCGGATCGGGCAAAATGGCCGGGTACTACTTGGATTGAGCACGTACGCGGTCATCAGTATCTTGCTGTTTGTATCAAAACGACCTAATCAAGACGGCGAGGAAGACCCAGGAGAACTTTCATACTGGGAAACAATGGGCTTGTACGCGTATTTTTTTGGATCTCTGGTCGCTTTAGTGTTGGCTGCTGCATTGCTGAATAGTTTGCGTGTCCACGGCGTTTGATCGGCCAATAGAATTGTCTGGTGGACTTCCCCGGCAGCGAGGAGCATGAATTTCCTGAGATTACTTCTATTGCTCGCCGCGATCCTGGGGGCATTCGGTTGCGGAGTGAAAGAAACTGTCGTGTGCGAGGAGTATTCCGTCCTGGTTGGCGCGCACCAACTTACATTCCGCCGGCCAGCAATTGAGTCGTCAGCATTTGACGTTGAAGGCAGTAGAGGCTTTGACTAAATAGGCACGGAGAAAGGAGAAAACGTATTGGCATTGCCAGAGATCATTGACTGCCGGTACATAGGGCCGCCGAGACTTATCTGTATTCCAAATTACATGCCCGAGGCAAGACGCGCTTACGTTACCGATCCATCGAGAGCAATTAGATTACTTACGGAAGCGGCGGGCAAAGGAGATGGGAATGTCGCTGCTGCAATAGCGAATGTTTACCTCAATAGATCACTGCCTGACACAGGCTATTTGAATAG
>Ga0210081_1000140_pt1 | contig 12408 bp, 21 predicted proteins | sample White_ThreeSqA_D_FD_185589 | JGI IMG/M metagenome (GOLD analysis project Ga0210081, IMG submission 185589) | Wetland microbial communities from the San Francisco Bay, California, USA, that impact long-term carbon sequestration -... | ecosystem: Environmental > Aquatic > Marine > Wetlands ...
TCGCAAGCGGCGAAAGCGTGTTGCTCGACGACGGCGACCAGCGCGACCAGGACGGCGACCAGGGCGACCAGGACGGCGACCAGGACGGCGACCAGGACGGCGACCAGGACGCCGACCAGGGCGACCAGGACGGCGACCAGGACGCCGACCAGGGCGACCAGGACGGCGACCAGGACGGCGACCAGGACGGCGACCAGGGCGACCAGGACGGCGACCAGGACGGCGACCAGGACGGCGACCAGGCGAACCCGTGAAACGGCAGGTGTACAGCGCTGGGGTGTCTGTCACCCGTCGGCTACGGCGGCAGAAGCCGAACGCCCAGCAACGCGGAGCAATCGAAGCGTTAGAGAATGCCGCCGCCGACCTGGAGGACCTGCAGGTCCTCCGACCCTTGGCGGAAGCGGCGGGACTGCCCTGGATAGAGCTCTATCCAGACGTAGAGACGGACTGGCCGCCCAAGCGCACGCCCAAAGGCGGGCCGCGCAAGGCTGCTGCTGCGCCCAATGAGACGCCAGTCCAGCGCCGTCGCAGACTGCGCGCCAACGCGCGCGAGCGTCAGCGCACGACGGTACCGAGACTCAAGGCAGCCATCCGCGAGATTCGCAAAGCTCGCAAGGCCAGGCACAAGCAGTGTGTGACGGGCTGCAAGGCGCGGCGCGCGAAAATCCAACGCGAAGCGCAGAAGGCGCGCGAAGCGCTTCGCAAGCGCATCGCGGAGTTGAAGGTCAAGGCGCGCGCGACGTGCGCGCGATGCAAGACCAGTGCGAAAGAGGCAGAGCTAGACGCGCTAGACAAGGCCCTAGCCGAGCTCGCGGCGGAACGCTTGCGCATTGCCGAGCTGCGCAGGCTTGCGCGTCAGTCCGTATCGAGTCGCGGCCAGGCCGGCGGGCGGCGCGCGGCGGAACTGCGGGCCGAGCAGCTTGACCAGGTGGCGCGCGACGTGGCCGACGACCCGATATTGGCGTCCGTCTGGGCAGCCCACGGTGCGAAGCTACGGCCCAAGGCTCGCGCGAGTCTCACCGAAACGTTCTTGGAGTGGCTCGCCGACCATCCCAACATCATCGAAGAGCATCAACGCAAGCTTGAACGCGACTACGAAGCGGACGCTGAAGCGCTGCTAGGTCGACTCGCAAAAGCACGCGACGAAGAACCGGCCGACTGGCACCGCGAGCTCGACGCCGCCGACCGCTGGCTGCTGCGCGTCGCGCCCCAGGCCATGGGAGCACCGTTTTGACGATGACGCTGCTTGCTCGACTGACCGAGGTCTTCGATGCCGCGCGCCAAGATGCCGAGCGCGAAGTGCTCCCGACCTATCGACAGCTGGGCAGCGTCGGTGCGCCTGTGGTCGTGCGCGTTCAACATGCACTCGACGGGGGCCGGGCTGCGATTGAGACCGCAGACGCGGTGGCGCTCGCGCGCGCAGTCGTGGCGCTGCAGGAAGTCCGCGATGAAATGGAGCTTGGTTGATGGCCATCCCGCCCAAACCTCGCCTCGTGCTGATTCTTCAGCGCTCGACAGGCGTCGATGACTCGATAGCCTCGTGGCAGCTGCCCACGGATGACGCAGTCGACGTAACGCCAGGCGTGGTGGGCATCGACGATGCAGTCAGCTGGACAACCCAATGGGCCCCGCAACAAGGAGCAGTGATAGGCATGGCCACACCGAGTGCAATCCTGTTCGGCGTCGACAACGTCACCGCCACCACGAATACCCGCTACCTGCCTGCGGGCTACGCGCTGGGCAGCGCGCCACAGAACGTCCTGGCCTACCGTTTTCCGGTCGGCGGCACGCTGAGCAGCTTTCGCGTGCGCCACAACACGCCCAACGGCAACGGCGCACCCATCGTGTACACGGTGCTCCTCAACGGCGCGCCAACGGCGCTGCAGGTGTCGCTCCCTTCCACGTCGCTGGACGGGTCCGAGCTTGTCAGCGCTGTGCCTGTCGTGGCCGGTGACCTTCTCTCAATCCAGGTCACGAAAGCAGCGGGCGTCGGGACCAGTCCGATGGAAATCACCGCCTCGCTCGCGTTCGAATAGGGCCGGCGAATTGCCTCAAGCGCTGGGGGGGCTGGGGGCGTTTGCCCCCAGTAGCAGCTGTCCGGGCCGCCATTGCCCAGGATTTGTAGCCACCTTGCTGGGGTCCAGAGACCACACAGCGCGCAAAACTACACCCACCCCCTTTTCAGCTTGCGGCGCCTCGGGCGAGCCTTTGCGGCGAATGGGGGTTGACATGCGGAATCGGATTCTCGTCCAGCTGGCGCAGCGCATTGCCGAATGCACTGACGCGATAGTGGTTGCCACATCGGGGCAATGGCCGCTGCACGTCGAGGAGGCGGCGCGCAAACTGAAGCACGATGCGCACGCGCTGGCGCGCCTACTCGCCGACCCAACCGAACGTGAGACCGAGCCGTTAGGCCGCGTGCTCGCGCGCATCCACGAGGACCCCTCAGCACGATAGGGCCGCTGTGCGGCGCGTCGATAGCTGGGCCCTGCGCGAGACGGTGCGCGCCCATCCGGCCGCCACCGCGCGCCAGCGCGCCTGTGGTTCGTATCGCTACGCGACGCACGTCGAGTTGCGACAGATGGCCGATGGTGGAACCGCTTGGTGGCACGGCGTGATTCAGTGTCGCGCGCGCATGTGCCCGGTGTGCTGGATAGCTCGGCGCCACAAAGCCGGCGCCGAAATCGCTTGGACTGTCGGAGCTCGCGAGCGGGAGACAGGACTGCAATCGTTTCTGCTGACTCTCACGGTGCGTCACAGTGCGAGCGATGCCGCGACCATCACGCGCCAAGTGCGGGACTGTTGGAAGCGGTTTCAGCAGTCGCGTGCGTTCCGGCTGTGGAAAGAGGAGCACGGGGTGCAGTGGATAGCAGCGGAGGAGGTCACGCGGGGCAACAACGGCTGGCACCCGCACCTGCATATCCTGGTGATGCCCGATGCAAAGCCGATTCGCCCGCGCGACACCTGGTCACTGTCGGCGAGCCTGTACGACGTTTGGCGCGCGGCAGTGGTGCGGACCATGGGCGAGCGCTACGCGCCCCTGCGTGAGTCGGCGCAGTGTCGGCACTGCGGCTGCGCGCGCTCGCGCAAGCTCGGCGAGGCGATGCTATGCGCGGCATGTGACCTGCCTTGGCAGGGTCACGCAGTCGGCACCGACCTGCGCCCATGCGATGCCGCGGGCTACCTGACAAAGCTCGGCTATGAGCTGGCCGACCCGGCGGCCCAGAAGGGCGACGCCCCCCTTGCTCTGCTCGAACGTGGCGAGCTCGACGCCTACATGCAGCTGCAGACCACGCGACACGGCGCGCGCGACATCACGTTTTCGCGCGGTCTCAAGGAGTACCGCGACAGTCGACCGCCGCACGCGGGCATTGTGACTCTGCTCGCGCTACGTGGCTCGGACTGGGGGCGCTTGCGCCATCTGGGATGGGAAGTGCCGCTAGAGGTCGCAAGCGCCAGCGACAGCGCGCGGGCCGCGCGTGAAGCCGTAGAAGCTCGGTTGGGTCCCGTGGAGGAACCCAGCGACGACGTCAACCAACAACGATGGGACTGAAGCGATGAACACGTGGAAACAAATCGAACGCGCGACCGGTGAGACCCTCGAAGCCCTCGAAGCGACGGCCCCCGACGGGTTTTCCTTCGGGCTGCTAGCCGATGTGCTGAAGGTCTTCGAACGCCACGGAATGCAGATGCAGCCGAGCGACCTGGCGCACTTCGAGCTGGTCAAGCATATCGGCGCTGTCTGTCGCCTAATGGTGCGGCGATGACCGTCATTGGCGCACTCGACTATCGCCTAGAGGAGCTGCGACGCTGGCGCGATGCGTGGGACGCGCTGTGTGGGGCGTCCGACTTTGACGCGCAGTCTATCGAGCGCATTGACGCTGCACTTGCGCGCGCGACCATCGAGCTACGGCGCCTGCGTCAACAGGCTGAGGCCGTTGTCGGGTCGTCATGACGCTTCCCTGGAAAGTGCAGATGGAGCTGGCCCACGCAACGGACGGTACACCGGTGCTCTGCGTTCGTATCCGTCTCGAACCCAACGCGGACCTGGCTCCGGCTGACTACGCGCGCGGGCTGCTCTACGACTTGCTCGATGTTGTGGACCGCGCGTTTCCGACGAATGAAGCAAAGGAGCAAAACTGATGGCCAGACCCAAACATCGAGCGCGCGCCAACCCGCGCGAGGAGTCGACCCTATCGCTGATTCAGCGACTCAACCGCGAGGCATCGCGCGCCCGAGCTGCGCGCCTCGCGCGAAGGCAGGGGTGGTGCACGTGCGGCCATCGCTTTGCGGACCCTGACCACGACCGCCAGCACGACGCATGGGAGCGCGGGGTAGACCCCAGGCAGATGGCGTTCAAGTGGTGAGCGTGCGACTGAGCGACGCAGAGCGGGAGCTCGTGCAGCGCGCGGCGGACCGCGCCGGGCTCTCGCTCCATGCCTGGTGTCGGGTGGTCCTGTTCGCAGCGGCGGGCCACCGCACGCTGGCCATCCAGCTAGACCGGGCTCGCCAGGTCGAGGGACCCCCCCCCGCCAAACACCACCGGCGGGCGAGCACACTGCGCTGACACCTGGGGTCAGAGGGAAAGAGTTGGTTTCCGTTTCCCTCCTCCCTCCCCCCCTCCGCCAAACACCACCTTCCCCACGTGGCGCCCTGCACACCACACTGACAGCTGGGGTCAGTGTCGCTGTGCGCGCCTGTGCGGGCCGTAAGCGCCATCGGATGCGCAAACGTATCCCGCGGAGCGTTGCGGGCCCTGTGGAGGCGCCTGGGACGATTGCGAGCGTATCCGCTGGAGGTCGCCTCACGCGTGCACGCGCGCGCACGTGCGTGCGGCTGCGCGCGCGCACGTCTAGGTAGGAACCTCCCCAAAGTTGTCTTCCGCCGCCCAAACCGCCGTAACTGCCCGAAACGCGAGGCGAAATGCTCGGAATCTCGAGATTTTCGGCGCGAAGGATGCGCGCACGCCTGGGGAGCTGGGGGCGATAGCCCCCAGACGCGTCAAACATGACTGTCTGTTGGGGGCTGGCGCCCCCAACAAACCACGGGCAATCTGTACAGCGAACCATGGCCGCCGGGCCGCGCACGCAGGAACCCTTCCCCCCGGACTTCTGCCAACCGGCTCGGCGGCCACTCGTTACCCAAAGAGGACCCCGATGGCCACTGCACTCGAACAAGCAAAATCCGAATACCGCCAGCGGTTGGCGGCCATGAAGCGCACGACCGAACGCCGTGGCTTGGAGCGCGCGCTCGTGCGCAAGGCCAGCGTGCTAACCAGCGCTGCGACGCTGGGCACGTTGCGGCGCATGGGCGTGCCCGTCGCGATTGCCGGCTTCCCGTGGAAGCTCGGAGTCAGCACGCTGGCACTGCTCGGCGAGGGGATGTCCAAGGGCAACGTCCAGGCCGTGATGGGCGGCATTGCCGACGCCTCCATGGCCATCTACGTGGAACGGTCCATCGGCAACAAGGTGCTGGTCGCTGGCGAAGGCGACTACGACGAAGACGACGGTGGGGAGGTCTAGGACCCCACCAAGCAGTGCGCGGCATGGTGTCGCGTGCTGCGCGCCCTGTTCTCGCGCGCGTCGAGGCGCGCGCATAGGTGATGGAATGACCGATTACGTGGATGCCCTGTTGAGCGAAGACGAAATGGCGATGGAAGACGAGGACCTGATTGAGGGTCTGGTCGAAGTGGGAGCGCTCGAAGAAGTCGGCGCGGCCAAGATGCGGCGCGCACTGAAGCGTCGCCGACAATCGAAGGTGGGCGGGCGTTTGCCGTCGCCGCCCTTCGCGCGCAGCGCGCGCGATGTGCAACGGCGCGCGCCTTCCGGCTTCATCGAGGATGGCAGCGGCGCCAACTTCTTTTCGCTGCCCGGCGTCGTGGGCGCCACCACCACGATGCGCTCAAAAGTGAGTCGTGCGGCCAACGTCGACCGCATGCTCATCATCCCCAGCGCGCCGGGAGCTGTCATCAGCTCGATTCTCGTCGGCGACGAAGAGCAAGCGCTCGCAACCGGCGCGCCGGTCGAGCTGTACGGGCCGGCCGCGCTGACCGACACCATCCCCGACGACTTCAGCCCCATCGGGCCGGCGCTGGACATGGTCGTGGTGCTGCGGAACACCACCGCGGTCGCCATCACCGGAACCATGGGGTTCAAGGCCGCGGTCAAGCGCTAGCCATGCCCCGCCCTGCGCTCTCGCTCGTGATGCCGTTCGATGGGGTCGAAGACATCGACTTTGCCCTCCGTCTAGCCACGGCAATCGCGCTGCGAGAGCTGCAGCGGCACCCCGGCATTCCGCCGCTCTACAAGTCCGGCGTGCGCTGGCGTCGTGACCCCGCATGCCCACTGCGCGCCCCTCGCGGTTCCTGCGAGCCGTTCCGGTCACCGACCGAAGTGCTCGCACTTGGTTACGGTGACTGCGATGACCTGGTGCCATGGCGGACCGCGGAGCTCCTGCGCGCCGGCTGGCCAAAGGCGCGCGGGTTCGCGCGCCCATCACCGGGCATCGGTTACCACGTGCTCGTAGACCGTGGAGACGGCACGACAGAGGACCCCTCGCGCAAGCTCGGCATGGGAAGGAAGGGATAGCAATGCTCGGACTGGTCATAGCAGTACTCGGCGGGGGCTCGCTGCTAGCTCTGCTGAACGCGGAACGACAGGGCGCGGACTTGCGCGAGCGAAGCGCGAGCGCAAACACCATCCGCCGACTGCAGACGCAAGCCAAAGCACGCGATGCGAAGGCGAGCGCTCGCAAGCGCAAGACAAAGGCCAAGGTCCGCGCCACCGTCGACGCTGCGGAAGCGCTCGCGAAGATGGGTGACTTTCCCGTGGCGCTCACGGGTACAGCACCCACGCCACCCAAACCACCGAGCGCGAAGCGCAAGACCGGCATGCAGCGCGGCATCGAAGCCGCCGCCAAGGAAGCGCGCGCGCGGAAGCGCGCAGCGACGAAGCGCGCGAACCCCGTCACCGATGGAAAGAGCGCAATGCAGCGCGGCATTGAAGCAGCGGCCAAGGCCGCTGCACAGCAGCGCTCAGAGGAGGCAACGAAGCGAATCGTTGCACTCGGCAAACGCGACGCAGCCCAACAGCTGTACGCCTACGTGAACGCCATGCTTCGCGCCGGCAAGGCTGACTTGCTCGGCGACAAGGCCAAGCCGAACGGGCTTGTACGCGGATGGCAGCAGGACATGGGCAAACTCACCGCCGATGGCATCTATGGGCCGAAGACTCGCACGCGCGGCAAAGAGCTGCTCGGGCGCGAGTTCCCATCGCGCACGCAACGTCTGCCCGCAGCACCACCCAAGACCGCCGCGCCAACGCAACGGACGCCGGTGCAAGCCGCTGAGCAGCTCTACAAGTACGTCACGGCCATGAAGGCCGCGGGCAAAAGCACATCGCTCGGCTACAAGAACCAACCCAACATCACCGTGCAGACTGCCCAGCGCGACATGGGCGGACTCGTCGCCGATGGCATCTACGGGCCGGCCACTAGGTCACGTGGGCGTGACCTGATTAAAAAGCAGTTCCCCGCACGCTAAGAGGCAACCCATGGAGTTCGACGACCTTTCAAAGCAGCGCATCGACTACAGCACGGGGCCCAACGGTGAAACCGTCGCTGTGCTTACGCTGACCCTGCAGGACGGGTCCATCCATCGCTATACCGCGAGCCTCACCCCGGCCGAGCTGGACGCGTACACCGAAGCGCTCGGCGCGCAAGAAGCTGCGGGGCTTGCAGTCGTGGCAGGGCTCGAACCGAGCGAGGTGGCCGGTCTGTTCGGCGATATCGTCAAGGGGGTCAGCAAGGCGGCAAAGAGTGTCGCGAACGTGGCCAAAAAAGTGGTCACGTCCAAGGTATTCAAGACCGCCGGCAAGGGCCTTGCGCTCGCCGCTCCCGCCATGGGGCCATTCGCCCCGGCTGCGATGACGGTGGCCGCCGGAATGGCGACGGCGAGCAAGCTCGGCGACGCAGCAGTGGCAGCGGAGGCCGGCGCAAAGAGAGCTGCGAAAGCACTCACGAGGCAAGCGAAGCGGGGCGTCGCGAAAATCGCGAAGACACCTCGCGCGCGGTCCTTCCTTCTGGGAGCCGCCAATGCCAAGCGTAAGCGGGGCACTGCGCGCGCTTCGGGCAAGAAGGGCCCGAGCTGGGGCAAGGTCAAGCGCACGGTCAAGCGCACGCGCAGCAAGCGCAAGCGCCAGAGCAAGCCCCGGCTGCTAGACGCACTGAAGGCCGGCAAGCTGAGGTCGAACAAGCCTGGCACCGTCACCCTGTCCGCGCTGCGTGCGGCTGACGCCAAGGGCCGCGTATTCTGGGTGGCCTAATGCCTGAGTTCATCAAGAGCATTGTTGCAACGGGCGGGGCCGCACGCGTGAAGCTGCGCGGGCCCATGTCGCAGCAGTTCACGCTAGCGGACACGACTCGGCTGCAGCTCGCCTGGGAACCGCAACACCGCTCCCAACACGAAATCGAAGTGAGGGGCCGAATCATCGCAACCGATGCTGTCATCGGCACGAGGCCCCTATGCCGCTGGTCGGCCGAGCTCGCGCATGGTGATGCCGTCTGGACCGACCCACAGCCCGCTATCCAACAGATTGCAGGCACTCCCATGCTTGCCTACTCGATGCCGGCGCGCGGATTCGTCTTCCGGACCAACGCCCGGGAGTTTCGGCTTGCAGTGCAGAACGCGGGGGACACGCTTGGCGGCGTCGTGACTCGCATGGACGTGCTGCTGTCGATTCTGCCGTGCTCGGGCATGCACATTCCCGTCTACCCGCGTTCAGACATTGGAATCCCTGCTGCTGGTGTGATTCGTCCATTCCCCATCGGCGCCACCGAGTGGAAGCTCTCCACCGATGCCGGTCTACCGCTTGCAGCTGGCGGCGTGGTGCTCACCGGCATAGCCGGCGCACTGATAGGACCCATCGCGGGCCCTGCTGCGGCGGACTGGATTCCCATTGCGCACGATGCTGTGGGTTGGACCCCAGACTCGACGATGTACGCGCACTACAGATAGGCCATGGCACTCCCCGCTCACATTGCCCGATTGCTCGACGCTGCAGCGGCCCGCCATGGTCTCGCGCCGGAACTGCTGCGTGCAGTCGCATGGGTGGAGTCACGCGGGCGTGCCGATGCCGTCTCGCCCGCTGGTGCCATGGGCGTCATGCAGTTGATGCCCAACACCGCGAATGGGCTCGGCGTCGCTGACCCATTCGACGCAGCGGCGAACATTGATGGTGGTGCGCGTTTCCTCGCCAGACTCGTGACTCGGTTTGGTGAGATTCCCAAAGCGCTGGCCGCGTACAACTGGGGTCCTGCGCGTGTCGAGCGCGGTAGCAGCTGGCCCCCGTCGGTGGTCGCCTACGTGTCGAAGGTTGAGCAGCGTGCTGCCGTTGAACGCGATGCGCTCGCGACTGAGCCCACGGGCCCAGTGCCAGAAGGGACCAGCACAGCTGAGCCCCCTTTTTCACCGGGCTGGCAGGCCCTATTGCCGTTCTCGCAGCCGCCGCAACACTGCCGCTCGTGCACCTGCTTTGGAAGGGTAGACGATGACGCCTGACCGCATCGCGGGGTGGCTTCGCCACCGGCCCGCGGGCTCAACCCGCTTGGAGCTGTCATTCGACGGTTTGACCGGGCTCACCCCGGTGGCCGAGTGGGAACGCGAGGAGCTCGATGGCGGCAACGTGAACGAAGCGCAGTTGGCGTCCCAAATCGTCGACCAGTCGCAAGAGTGGACCGATGGGGAAGGCGAGGATTGCAAGTTCCTCCTGCGCTGGATGAGCCAGAGCAAGACGGGCCGCGCCATCAAGGTGACCACTCATCGGTGCAAGCCCACCCCGACCGAGGAGGTCAACGCGCCGACTGCGGGTGACCAGGCCGCTTGGGTGGCCGCGATGGTTGCTCAGAACCAACAACAGGCCAAACAGCTTTTGGACATGGCCAAGCAAGTTGCGGCCAGCACCAACACCATGCAGCAAGCGTACGAGCGCACAATCCAAATGCTCGGAGCCCAGAACGAAACGCTGCACCGCATCCTGCAGGAGCGCTCGCTGCAACCGCCCACCTCACAAGAGCTCAGCGATGAGCAGCGTGCAGAGAGTCTCCAGCGCGCCGAGGCCCTCAAGACCTTGACCGACCGTCTACCAGACGTCCTTGAGCTCGGCTTGGCGGCTGCGGCGCGCAAGCTGCTGCCCGACGTGCCTGGGCAGGAGTCGCACTGATGGATGTCGCCGAGCTCTCAACAGCGTGGAATGCGCTCCGCAATGCAGCACTAGGCCGCGGCACCTCGCCCATGGTTGACGCAGCGCTGGCGAAAGAGGTCGCTGATGCCTATGAGGCTTGGCGGGTGGTGCTTGCGGACGCTGACCCCATCGACGACGCAGCGGCTTCCATCACGCTGGCGCCCTGGGTCGAACGCTATCGTGAGCTCCTCGCGAAGGTGAAAGCCACTGGCCAACAACCACAGGCCACACTGACCCCAACGCCAGTCGAGCGTGCCACCGAAGCCGCCGAATCGCTCGCGTACCTTCTGGGTGCTGGCGTGGTAGTGCTGGGCCTGGGGGCGCTCCTGGTGGCCGTGAGGGAGCTCCGCCGATGAAGCCGCCGCCCCCGCTCGACTGGGTACGCATCGCGCACCGTGGGCTGTCCCTGCTGCGCGAGCTCCGCGGGGACGCTGACCAGGTCGACGATTCCGTTTTGGAACGCGAGCGGGCCAAGCGAGTTCGGCGAACCATCGAGTCAACCGCGCGGCACGTTGCGGGGTGCAGTGGCACACCTGACTGCCAATGCGCTGTGTGCACAGACGAGGAGAGGACCCCCAACCGATGAGCAGCCAACAGACCAGTACGCCCTATTCACTCGACGCACTTCAGCCACGGGACGCCGGCCTGCTGTGGGCCAAGGAGTTCGGCACGAACGTGACCAGCGATGTGGGCGAAGCCTTCGACGCCTCCGCAGCAGTCGAGCCGCCGCCGGTGCGCTCGATTGATGCGCGGTACGGCATGCTCGCCCTGAACAACTTCCCGCCCTACGAGGATGACGCTGGCCAGGTCTACGAACCGCGCGGAGCTTCCTTCGAGTTCGATTTCCTCAACCTCGTCCCGGTCCAGAACTTCGCCAACATCTTCGGCGGCGAGAGTGCGCGCGTTGCAGTGCTCTACGCGCACTTCCTGTTGGCGGAGGAGTCCGGCGTCAACGAACCCAGCGACCAGGCGAACGTAGGCGCAGGGCTGGCGCTCGGAACTGCGGCGATGGTGGGTGACGACCCGTTGACCCCGTTCTACTTCTTTCGGGCGAGCGCACCCGCGTTCTTGTCGCCTCGTCCTGCGCCGCTGTGCCAGGGCTTGGACTATTTCAACGGAGGGGGTGCGCTTCCCAGTCCCGGCGCTGACTTGACGCTTGGCACCGATGTGTACCTACGTCTCGTGCTGACTTCGCTCGCCGCCAAACCCGAAATCACGTTCGGGTACGCGGCATGGTCCGCCAAGGGACTGTCGTGGGAGTCGGGGCTGTTTGAGTGGGGACTCGATGGCACGTTGGGCCGTATCGGCTTCTTCGCTACGGGCCCGTGCGCGGGAATGCTCGACTGGGTCCGGGTCTACGACTACCCGCTGGTGGATTCCACTGCTGGTCTCTACTGGACGCTGACCCCACCCGCGACGCCCACCGGCTCACGTCTCTTCATTCCCTGAGCACCGCAACACGAGGACACAACCCATGGCCTACACGAGACAGCAGTACCGCGACGCCCGCACGGGTGATTGCGCTTGGACCGAGGAAGCGCTTTCCGATGCGCTTGAGGCGCGCTTTCCCGGCGGGGGCCCCATCGAGCTGCTCGACCTGCTAGACGCATGGCTCGCCGACAGCTCCCTGTCGGCCGCCACGCTCTGGCATGGCTACATCCTGGCGTGTCGCGTGGAAGGCGTGCGAATCGCGAACATCGCCACCGCAATCCAAAACCCGCGAGCCGCACTCGAAGCACTGCGGCTGAGCCTGGTGGTCTGACCATGAACCCGAAGCCACCACCATACGACTACCCGGCGCAAGCCGGACAGTTCTACGCGCCGACCACGCCGGCCCAGCTGGACGCGGCACGCGCGGCCCAAGCTGCGACGCCCGATGCGTGGGAGGCGCGCCGGCTGGCGCTGCTGGCGGAGCTCGACGCCGCCGCACGCGGCGTCACGGTCCTTCGCACGTCGCTGAATCTGGCACAGGATGCGCTGGCCGATGCGGAAGACGCGCTAGACGCGCATCTTGCGCAAGAACCCCATGGCGACCAGGACGGCGACCAGGAAGCGCGCGCGGCGTTTCGCCTCGCAAGCGGCGAAAGCGTGTTGCTCGACGACGGCGACCAGCGCGACCAGGACGGCGACCAGGGCGACCAGGACGGCGACCAGGACGGCGACCAGGACG
>Ga0210081_1000142_pt1 | contig 12130 bp, 15 predicted proteins | sample White_ThreeSqA_D_FD_185589 | JGI IMG/M metagenome (GOLD analysis project Ga0210081, IMG submission 185589) | Wetland microbial communities from the San Francisco Bay, California, USA, that impact long-term carbon sequestration -... | ecosystem: Environmental > Aquatic > Marine > Wetlands ...
GCCCAGATTCAGGTGTTCGCCGAGCCCCAGTTCGACCGCCAGCGCCGCGAGAGACGTATCCTTGACCAGTGACGAGCGCAGTTTGCTGAGATCACCTTCCGACGCGTCCGGGCACGCCTGGTAAAGGCGGTCCGATATCACGAAGTCGAGGATCGCATCGCCGAGGAATTCGAGGCGCTCATTATTTGCGCCAGTCGCGCTGCGGTGCGTCAACGCCTGGCGAAACAGCCCGGCGTCGTTGAACCGATAATGCAGTGTCTTGTCGAGCCAGGTCTCGGCCTTGTCCAAAATCTTCGCTCTTAGTATTGCGGCCGTCGCTCCCGAGGGTCGGAAGGCCTAGCGACGGATCATTGCCCGCTTATCGAATTCGACGAGGAAATAGACATTACTGATAAACGGCGCCTTGTGCGAATACGCGGCCACGACTTCAAAACCACCGTCTTTTGCGGTCACCTTGACGTCCCGCGCAGAAATTTCGCTGACGCTTTCGATGTCGAAACGACGCGAAATAGAACTGCGAATTTGCGCGCGGCTTGCGCCGGCCCCGTCGAACTCCTCAACAACGCCATTAACGACACCGAGTACTTTCATGTAATTCAGATACACCGGCGTCAGGCGAATCCCGGCGAACGCAAAAATGCCGACGAACAGCACGAGGATGATCAGTCCCATCGTCGTCATGCCGGCCTGCCGGCGACTCGAACGTCGGGTTTCAAGGGTCGTAAGCTGCATACCGATCTCTCCGCTATGGCCGAAATTGCGCTTTAGTGGCGTCTCTCAACGTACCGCGATTTTACCGGCCAAATCAGTGACTGACACCACATTATTCGATTTTCCTGCCAATTCGACTCCAGTCGGGCATGTTCCACGGGATAAAGTGCATCCAGATGCGCACCGCTTCGCCAACGAGGTATTTTTCCGGAATCGGCCCGATAAAGCGGCTGTCCTTGCTGCGGTCCCGGTTGTCACCCATCATGAAGTAGTGGCCCTCGGGCACGCGATAAACACCGTCGCGCGTCGAAAACTGAGGGTTCGTGACCAGAATATCGTGCACCCGTCCGTCCAGATCCTCGATAAATACCGGTACCGAATAAGCGCTTTCATCGGCGGGTTCGAGATCGATAACTTCCCCGTTGATCGTCAGCCGCTGCCGTTCATAGACGACGGTATCGCCCGGCAATCCGATCACGCGCTTGATGTAATTGACGCTCGGGTCCGAAGGCAGTCTGAATACAACCACGTCGCCACGTTGCGGTTCGCCCGTCTCGAGAACTTTCGTGCCGAGCACCGGCAGGCGCAGGCCATAGGCGTACTTTTCGACAAAAATAAAGTCGCCCTCGAGCAATGTCGGCATCATCGAGCTCGATGGAATGCGAAAGGGTTCGAATATGAACGAGCGGATGACCAGGACAAACAGCAACACAGGGAAAAAGGATCGCGAGTACTCGACCAGCGTGTGCCGCGCATCGGGCGCTGTTTCGCCACCTTCAGCCGACAACTTCCACGAAAACTTGTTTATCGCAACGACGATACCGGTGAACAGCGTCAGCACGGTGAGTATCAGGGCAAGGTCAATATTCAATTCGCTTACTCACTTGTCTACACGTAACACAGCCAGAAATGCTTCCTGCGGTATTTCCACGGAACCCACTTGCTTCATGCGCTTCTTGCCGGCCTTCTGCTTCTCGAGAAGCTTCCGCTTGCGCGTTACGTCGCCACCATAACACTTTGCGGTAACGTTTTTGCGGAGTGCTTTCACATTGCTGCGGGCGATGATCTGGCTACCGACTGCCGCCTGGATCGCAACATCGAACATTTGCCGGGGGATCAGCTCGCGCATCTTCTCGACCAGGTCCCGGCCGCGGGTGCGCACGGTTTCACGATGGACAATGACCGAGAGCGCATCCACGCGTTCCTTGTTGATCATGATGTCGAGCCGCACCAGGTCGGCAGGGTCGAAACGCAGGAAATAATAATCGAAAGATGCAAAACCGCGGCTGACTGACTTCAGGCGATCGAAGAAATCCAGCACGATCTCGGCCAGCGGTATTTCATACTCGAGCGAAACCTGTCCACCGAGATAGCGCATCTGCTTCTGCACGCCGCGCTTGTCGATGCAAAGCTTGATGACCGCGCCCAGGTGCTTCTCCGGAACCAGGATGTTCGCCGAAATGATCGGTTCGCGCAGCTCGGCAATCTCGTTCGCCGGGGGCAGCTTCGATGGATTATCGACATAGGTGGTTGCCCCACTCGTATCGATGACTTCGAATATTACCGTCGGCGCGGTAGTGATCAGTTCGAGATCGTACTCACGTTCAAGGCGTTCCTGCACGATCTCCATGTGCAGCATGCCGAGGAAGCCGCAGCGAAACCCGAAGCCCAGCGCCGCGGAAGTCTCGGGTTCGAAATGCAGTGCCGCGTCGTTCAGGCGCAGTTTCTGCAGCGCCTCACGAAATGCCTCGTAGTCGTCCGAACTGATCGGAAACAGGCCGGCGAATACACGCGGCTGAACCTGCTTGAATCCGGGCAGCGGTGTTGTGCACGGCCGGCGCGTCGCGGTCAGCGTATCGCCGACCGGCGCCCCGTAGATATCCTTGATGGCGGCGATCACGTAACCGACCTCACCGGTCCTGAGCTCGGCACGATCTTCCATCTTCGGCGTGAAGACGCCGACGCGATCCGCGTTGTAGGAATGCCCGGTGGACATCACGGTAATCTTGCTGCCCCTGGCCAGGCTGCCATTCATCACACGCACCAGCGATACGACGCCGACGTAATTGTCGAACCACGAATCGATGATCAGCGCCTGCAACGGATCTTCCGGATTGCCGCCGGGCGGCGGGATCACGCGCACGATCTGGTTCAACAGTTCCGGTACGCCCTTGCCGGTCTTGGCACTGACGTGGATGGCATCGTGCGCATCGATGCCGATAATGTCCTCGATCTCGGCAACCACTTTCTCGGGCTCGGCTGCAGGCAGGTCGATCTTGTTCAGTACCGGCAGTACCTCGAGGCCCTGGTCGATCGCAGTGATACAGTTCGCGACGCTCTGGGCCTCGACGCCCTGCGCCGCATCAACGACCAGCAAGGCGCCTTCGCAGGCCGCCAGTGATCGCGACACTTCGTAGGAGAAGTCCACATGCCCGGGGGTGTCGATGAAATTGAGCTGGTACACCTCGCCGTCGTCGGCGGTGAAATGCAACGAGACGCTCTGCGCCTTGATCGTGATGCCCCGTTCCCGCTCGAGGTCCATCGAGTCCAGCACCTGTTCCGCCATCTCGCGCGCCGTCAGGCCGCCACAAATCTGGATAAAGCGATCGGCCAGCGTCGACTTGCCGTGATCGATATGAGCGATGATCGAGAAGTTGCGTATATGCTTCATTGCGAGGGAAAACCAGGCGTCGGCTGCTTGTTCGCCGGCCAAATGCAGCCGCGAAGTATACCTGTAACCTTCCTCGAAGTGCGCAAGATTACTGCTGGCCACCCTGAAGCCTGTGTACCAGGTGGGCCACCGCGGCCCGGTCCAGGTGACCCTCGCAAACCGGCTCGCCCGCGAACACCACGACCGGGATGCGATCGCCGTAAGCCGCACGCCAGTCGTCGCGCGTATCGATGTCGTGTACCGTGATGGCAAGGACGCTGCGTACCAGCGGCTGCAACTCTTCTAGCAACTCCTCGCAAAGGTGGCATCCACGACGGCTGTATACGTCCAGCGTCGGCATTCAGGGATCCTGGCGCGGCAGGCAAGCGGCGATCGCAGGTGTGAGGTCCTTGAGGCACCCCGGCTGGCGCAGCTGGTAGCGGCCTGCAAGCAGGCCCGCACCTGCGCCGGCCAGTGCGGCGATCGCGCCCCCGGTGTCCCCGAAGCCCGACAGGTAAGCAAGGGCGGCCCCGCCAACGGCGCCGGCCAAAGGCAGGCCATAAACGAGCAGCGAGGCGCGGAGCAGATTGCGCGGCGCCAGTTCGATGCTGACATGGTCGCCTGGGGAAACGTGCATGCCCGGCGCGATCAGGGCCTCGGTATGCCGCTTGCCCTGCCTGCTGCCGAACAAGCCGGCCCCGCAACCCTTGCCGGACTCGCAGCGTTCACACCGGAAACCGGCCGACACCTCGACGATTGCATAGGAGGCTGGCCCGTTTTCAACGACGGACAGCACCGTGCCACGAGGATTTTCCATTGCGAAAGCCTCGCCGGCGGCTGCTAACGCGGACGCATGCCCGTGGCGATCTGCTCCACGGTGATCGCCGGGACCTCGCCGACTGCGGTCACCTGGTGACCGTCAATCACGAAGCTGTAGGTATTCGATCGACCAACCGAAGACGCGCCCTCGGCACCTTCGCCGTCCTGCGCTGCTATGAACACCGAGACGTTGGCAAGGCCGTCACTGTAGAGAATGTGCGTGACCGGCTGGTCATTGCCCGGCAGGTTCTCGCCATGTGTTGCGACGGGCCGGAAACCGGGTGGCAGGTCGGTACTGCCCCACGCCGCCTCGATATTCAACACCGTGTGCCGCTCGGGCTGCGTCAACCAGAGAAAGTTCTCGGTGCTGTACGACGGCGCTAACGCGCTCGCCTGGATTTCCTGGTTAAGACTGATGTCGACAAACTTGACCTCTTCGAGCGCAGTGCCGTCCGCGTTGATCAGCTGCGTCTGCAACGGGAAGCCAGTCTCGGTATCGAGCCAGATGCGGTGTCCGTAGCGGTATGCATCGTGCGGCCGGATCGCGAGTTCGATCGTCGGGCGACCCGCAATACGATCTTCGCGAATGATCGCCACATCGTATTCGTTGCCGAAGCGGATATCGCTGGACGGCAGCGTCGAAAACAGCGTCGACTGGTCGTCCCAGACCTCGACCAGCACCGACTTGCGGTCCGGCAGAATGCAGTGCACTTCGTTGCCGTTGCGAATGATCTCCAGGCCGCTGCCTTCCTGGGCCACGACTTTCTCGCGCACGACCCCGTCGATGATCGTGTGCACGACCTTCAACGCCTCGCTGTTGCCGTCGCGAATGCGAATGACCGTACCTTCATAGCTCGTGGTCTGGACGGCCGCCCCCATGCGATTGAGCCAATCGTGCGGCGTCGTATCCTCCGCGCCTGCCGCCTGCGACAGGAGCAACTGGCCCAGCAGCACGACCATGCCGGTGGGGGACGTTAGACGCCTGGCCGGCATCACGGCTGTGCCGGCGCCTCGTCAGTCACTTCTTCGTCATCGCTAACCGCGTCTTCTTCAGTCGGCTCGGCCAGGACCTCTTCGCTGAGACGCAGCGTGACAAACCGGGAGTTAAAGCCGTTAGCGCCGAACGCCGATGAGGTCTCGCCGTGGCTGAGGTAATACTGTCGCAGCTGGTCATCGGCCGGCTCAGGCACCGTGTAAGACGCCTCCTCGGCCACCACCGCCTGCGTTCCGGCCGGCGCTGTGACCGGCTGGTCAACCCCCGGCGTCATCTGCAGTCCGAAAATCGCGATCAGGGCCACTGTCGCGGCCACCGCGAAACCCGCCAGCGGCCGCACGGAGCGCCGCACCGGCACAATCGCCTGCTGGCCCGATGTGTCCAGTGGCGCATCACTCGCTGTCTCGCTGATCGCCGCCGCTACCCGTTCATGCAATCGATCAATGCCCGGTACGTTGACCTCCCCGCGCATCAACCGGCCGATCGCCAGGTATTCGGCAACTTTTTGCCTGAGCTCGACATCCTGGCTCATTCTTCGCAACAACAGCTCCGCTTCGTTCTCCGGCAATTCGCCGTCCACGAAAGCAGAAATCTGCATTCTGATTGCGTCATTCATATTCCACCCGCACAGGCATTGCTGCCTTCCCAATCACTTCGTCAGCGGCCCGACCTTTTTCCCGATCGCGTCGCGCGCCCTGAAAATCCTCGACCGCACCGTGCCGACAGGGCACTCCATGGTCTGCGCTATTTCTTCGTAGCTCATGCCCTCTAGTTCCCGCAGGATAATGGCTGTTCGCAAATCCTCCGGCAATGCTGCTATGGCGCGCTCTACGATTTCTTTCAATTCGTTACTCAGCGTCACTCCTTCCGGAGTGTCGGTTTCCTTGAGCTTGGCATGCAGATCGTATTGCTCCGGATCCTGCATATCGAGCTCAACGTCCATCGGGCGACGTCGTTGTGCCGCGAGATGGTTTTTTGCCGTATTCACGGCGATCCGGTACATCCACGTGTAAAACGCACTGTCGCCACGAAACCTCGGCAAGGCACGATACGCCTTGATGAAAGCCTCCTGCGTAATGTCCAGTGCGAGATCGGGATCGCGTACATATCGCATCACCAAGTTCACTATCTTGTGCTGGTACTTGAGTACCAGCAGGTCAAACGCGCCCTTGTCGCCTTTCTGGACCCGCTTGACCAGTTTCTTGTCGGACGCCTGGTTCGACATTCAGCGAGGCTCACCAGAATTCCGGCACAGCCTCTCGACACCGGGATAGACCGATTGCGGGGCGATAAGTTCTGGATATTCGGCCTTATTCATCTTTGTTCTGTGACACCGTCCCCAACGGTCGGCGGATCGCCCGGCCGGCGGCCGGTTGTACTGCTCTGGTCCGCAATCGCGCCATGGTAGCAGCTTCAGGAGATCGCTCCAATGTGCTGCCAGATCACCTGCAGTCGGCGCCAGTCCTGGCCTTCACGACAATCCCCCCGAACCAGTTCGAAGACGGCTCCTTTACCTTCGACGTCTATCCGCAGCCACGCCAGGCGGCGCAGCACGATGCTGCCGGGTAACAGGCGGGCGCGCAGCCATAGTCCATTGGTACCCAGTACCGCGACTGCTCCGCCGGGGGCGAGACGGATGCCATGGCACCAGCGGTGGCTGCGAATGACGCGCGCGATTTCGCAAACCGACCAACCGCCCCAGGCCGCACAAGCCAGCATCTTTGCGGCGAGATCCAACGGCAGCATGCAGAGCAACGGCTGGCCGGCGATTGCAAGTGCTATGCCGGACGTAAGCACGACGCGTCGCAGGGTGGGCTCAGGACGGATCTCTGCGGAGTATTTGCCGGATGACATGGGCGACGGCTTTCGAAGACGGTATTTGCCGTTGCAACAGATAGCCGTTCAGCTCCGGATCCGCCAGCTCCAAAACAGCGGCAAATGCGGCCTTTTCCTCGGCACTGCTGCCGGGATAGACGTTCTCCAGGTAGCTGAGCAGCAGCTCGTCGAGCTCCCGCATACCCCGCCGGCACTGCCACCTGAGTCGCGACAGTTCACTCATGCTGCATGAGCGCCTCGGCCGCGACCATCTCTACCACCCCACCGACGTCGAGCACGGGGAATTCACGCTTGCTCCGCGCTTCGCGAAGTCGCCGCGCGCGAACTCCCCGCGCTCGCCGCCTGCGCCTGGCAGGCGAGTGAACGACCCCAATTCGGGGACAATGGATGTTCCATGGCGAGACATAAAGCGAGCGCTAGCGAGACGGTCCGCCATGGAATATGTCGGCCGCTCGCCGCGAAAGAATGTTAGTACTTGCGCTCAACCAGCATCTTCTTGGTTTCGGCAATCGCATGCGCCGGATTGAGGCCTTTCGGGCAGGTCTGGGTGCAATTCATGATCGTGTGGCAGCGGTACAGCCGGAACGGGTCTTCCAGGTCGTCGAGGCGCTCACCGGTGGCATCGTCGCGGCTGTCCACCAGCCAGCGATAGGCCGCGAGCAACGCAGCCGGGCCAAGATAGCGGTCGCTGTTCCACCAGTAGCTCGGGCAAGCGGTGGAGCAGCAGGCGCAGAGAATACAGGCCGACGGTTCGTTGATCAGTTCCTGGTCTTCTTTCGATTGCAGCCGCTCCCGGTCGGGCGGCGGCGGCGTGCGCGCCTGCAGCCACGGCTTGATCGATGCGTACTGCGCATAGAAATTGGTCAGGTCTGTCACGAGGTCCTTGACGACCGGCATATGTGGCAGCGGATAGATACGGACGTCCCCCCGGACCTCGTCGTTGGCACGGGTACACGCCAGCGTGTTACTGCCGTCGATGTTCATCGCACAGGATCCACAGATCCCTTCACGGCAGGACCGGCGGAACGTCAGTGTGGGATCGATCTCGTTCTTGATCTTGATCAGCGCGTCGAGGACCATCGGGCCGCACGTGTCCATGTCGACTTCGTAGGTATCGACGCGCGGGTTGTCGCCTGTCGACGGATCGTAGCGATAGACGGCAAAAGTGCGCGTGTTGGTCACGCCTTCGCGCGCGGCAAAGTGCCTGCCCTTCTTGATTCGCGAGTTTTTCGGGAGTCTGAATTCAGCCATATTCTTTTACCGGGCCTCCGCCTTCGCCAGCCCTAATAGACACGCGCTTTCGGCGCCACATATTCAACTTCATCGGTCAGCGTTTCCTCGTGCACCGGGCGGTAGTCGAAGCGCGCGCCATCCGGGCCATCGACCCAGGCGAGCGTGTGTTTCATCCAGTTTTCGTCGTCGCGATCGGGATAGTCTTCGCGGGCATGCGCACCACGGCTCTCCTGGCGATTGGCCGCCGACTCGATCGTCGCGGTCGCATTCAGCAACAGGTTTTCGAGCTCCATGGTTTCGACGAGATCGGTGTTCCAGACCAGCGACCGGTCGGACACGGCCACGTCGGCGAAACTCGCGAAGGTCTTGCGCAACAGTTCGACGCCCTCATGCAGCACATCGCCGGTACGGAATACCGCGGCATGCGCCTGCATGACCTTTTGCATTTCGAGGCGAATTTCGGCCGTCTGGCGGCTGCCATTTGCACTACGTAACCTGTCTATGCGGGCAACGCTGTTCTGACCGGCGTCAGCGGCAAACGGTTTGTGCCGGGCCCCCGGTTGCATTTCGGCGGCACAGAAGTGCGCCGCTGCACGGCCGAAGACCACCAGGTCCAGCAGCGAGTTGGAACCGAGGCGATTGGCGCCATGCACCGACACGCAGGCCGCTTCGCCGACAGCCATCAGGCCCGGGACGACCGCTTCCGGATCGCCATCCTCTTTCGTCACGACCTGCCCTTTGAAGTTCGCCGGAATGCCGCCCATGTTGTAGTGCACCGTCGGCAAGACCGGGATCGGTTCCTTCGTGACATCGACGCCGGCAAAGATGCGTGCCGACTCGGCAATGCCGGGCAGGCGTTCCTCTATGACTTCCGGTCCGAGGTGCTCGAGGTGCAGGTGGATGTGGTCTTTGTCAGGACCAACGCCGCGCCCCTCGCGAATCTCGATGGTCATTGAACGACTCACGACATCGCGCGACGCCAGGTCCTTGGCGTTCGGCGCATAGCGCTCCATGAACCGTTCGCCGTCGGAGTTCGTCAGGTAACCGCCCTCGCCACGCACGCCTTCGGTAATCAGGCAGCCCGCCCCGTAAATGCCGGTCGGGTGAAACTGCACGAACTCCATGTCCTGAACCGGCAGGCCCGCGCGCAGCACCATCGCATTGCCATCGCCGGTGCAGGTGTGAGCCGATGTGCAGGAGAAGTAGGAGCGACCGTAACCGCCCGTCGCCAGGATCACCTGGTGCGACCGGAAGCGATGCAAGCGCCCGGTTGCAAGATCCAGCGCGACAACGCCGCGACAGGCGCCGTCCTCCATGATCAGGTCGATCGCGAAATACTCGATGTAAAATTCGGCATCGTGTTTCAACGATTGCTGGTACAGCGTATGTAACATCGCATGGCCGGTTCGGTCGGCTGCGGCGCAGGTGCGCTGTGCCGTGCCTTCGCCGAAACGCGTCGTCATGCCACCGAATGGCCGTTGGTAGATCCTGCCGTCCTCGGTACGTGAGAACGGTACGCCATAGTGCTCGAGTTCTATGACCGCGTCAGGCGCTTCCTTGCACATGTACTCGATCGCGTCCTGGTCACCGAGCCAGTCGGATCCCTTGACCGTGTCGTACATGTGCCAGCGCCAGTCGTCTTCACCCATGTTGCCAAGCGCCGCGCTGATGCCGCCCTGCGCCGCTACCGTGTGGCTGCGGGTCGGAAACACCTTGGTGACGCAAGCGGTATTAAAGCCTGCCTCGGCGAGACCAAATGTCGCGCGTAAACCTGCGCCACCGGCGCCGATCACGACGACGTCGTAACTGTGATCAATGAATTCGTAGTCGCTCATGCGCCCAGTCCGATCTTCAGGATTGCAAATACCGCCGCGACGGCCAGAAAGATGTGCGCGAACCGGGACAGGAACAGCAGTACCAACCGCAGAACGTGCGCATGCACATAGTCTTCTATGACGACCTGGACGCCGAGCCAGGAGTGGTATGCCATCGCCACACTCAGCAACAGCAGCAGCACGGCGTTGACGGGATGGCCGATGAAAGCCACCGCATCGGCATGGGCGAAGCCGGGCAGCGCGGCGAGCGATACGACGAACCAGAGCCCGAGAAATGCCATTGCCACTGCCGACACGCGCTGCGCCCACCAGTGCGCGGTACCGTGTTTCGCGCTACCCAGCCCCAGCACCCGGCCCAGCGGCGAACGCAGGCTCATGACACCACCAGCCAGAACAATGCGGTCACGACAACCGACAGGACAATGACCAGCCACCCCGACGCGGTCGAGGCGCGCTTGCCGAGCCCCCGCCCGGAGTCCCAGACGAGATGTCGCACGCCGTTACACAGGTGATAGAAAAACGCGTAGCTCCAGCCGACCAGCAACAGGATGCCGGGGCCGGACCCCATGAAACCGGTGAACGCATCATAGGTATCGGGTCCCAACGCCGCGTCGAACAACCAACCGACGAAGACGATAAAGCCGACGGCCAGTGCCACGCCGGTACCGCGGTGCAGGATGGACGATGCCATCGTCACCGGCCAGCGATAGATCGATAAATGGGGCGACAGCGGTCTGTCGTTCTTGGTCATGGTTTGCTTCTTATCTAAAAATCGATACAACGCCCGGCTTTTTCCCAGTCGCCATAACGGGTCGGATCAAGTCCGCCACGACCGCCGATCTCGCGCGGTCGGTTCGGAGGCCGCCCGGCAGCGGCGAACGGGTTATCATCGGGTTGCGGAGTGTCCGCGGGTGCAGGCTTGGAATCGATTGTTCCGGCCTTATTCTTGGGATCCTCTGCACTCATGCCGAGAGTATGCCAGAGGCCAATCAAACCTGCAGTACCAACGATAACGTAATACCTATGGAAAGAATGACGACAATCAGGGTCGGCGGCAACGACGCAACAGAGTTCCTGCAAGGCCAGTTGACCAACGATCTCCGCAAACTCGATGCGGGGCAGCAGATACTCGCGGCCTGGTGCAACCCGAAAGGCCGCGTGATCTGGTTCGGCACGCTCACGGCGACGGCGGCCGGCTACGAGTTGTCGGTCCCCGCCGAGACTGCCGCCGACGTCATCAGGCGCATGACGATGTTCCGGTTTCGCTCCAAAGTCGAGTTCGAGCAGGTTGATGACGTCGCAACCATCGACCCTGCGGCTCTGATTCGAGAAGGCCGACCCTACATCGGCAACGCGCAAATGGAGAAGTTCACGCCGCACATGCTGAATCTCGACCTGCTCCAGGCCATCAGCCTGACCAAGGGCTGTTATACCGGCCAGGAAATCGTGGCCCGCACCCACTACAAGGGCGCCACCAAGCGCCGCGCATTGCGCTTTGAGAGCAGTATACCGGTCGCCGTTGGCGACAAAGTCTCCCTCGGTGAGCGCCACATCGGGGAGGTACTGAACGCCGCTGGGAACGACCTGCTCGCCGTGGTGCCGGTCGACATGGCCGATGAACCCCTTACCGTCAACGGCATTGCCCTGACCCGGCAGCCGCTACCCTACCTGTAGGAGCCGCTTGCGGGCGCTCCCCCCAGCCACACCTGGCGGCGTCGATCACGGGGAATTCACGCTTGCTCCGCGCTGTCGCGAAGTCGCTGCGCGCGAACACCCCGCGCTCGACGCCCCGTGCCCGGGCGAGTGCGACGGCGAGTGGCCGAGATATTCCATGGCGAGACATAAAGCGAGCGCAGCGAGACAGTCCGCCATGGAATATGTCGGCCGCTCGCCTGTTTGTTAGCAAGACGAGGTAGCGGTCGTGCGCCGCTCCTACGCGTCGAAGACCTCTGCACGCATGTGCGGAAACAGCAGCACATCGCGGATCGACGGTGAATCCGTCAGCAACATGACCAGGCGGTCGATACCGATGCCGATACCGGCGGTCGGCGG